>ENA-ORBV01014108-ORBV01014108.1-microbial-mat-metagenome-genome-assembly--contig:-NODE-14108-length-12018-cov-20.184742_pt1 | contig 12018 bp, 9 predicted proteins | sample MGYA00237777_ERZ505514 | MGnify/ENA primary metagenome ERZ505514 (study PRJEB26160, sample SAMN06269048) | microbial mat metagenome | isolation source: Oligotrophic lake microbial mat | place... | reverse complement strand
ACCACCGAGATCTACACCTCTCTATTCGTCGGCAGCGTCAGATGTGTATAAGAGACAGGGTCATCGGGGGTCACGCCGAGGGAGACGACGGCGGTGGTGCCGCGGATAATGCCGCGGGCCGGGACGATGTTGGCGGCGGTAAATCCGAGTTTGCGCAAGGAATCTGCCACGTCGCGGGCGACGCCGGGGCTGGCGAGGGCGTCGCGCTGCGGGGTGATCAGCGGGTTCCAGTGCAGGCCCGGGGAACCCACGGGTGGCGCGGCGACATCGACCTCGACAAAGGGGTCGATGAACCCGGCGTAGAGGTGCAGGTCGGTGCAGTCCCAGACGCGGGCGCCGGCGGGGGTGACGGGGTTGTCGGCCTGTCCGTCGTCGTCGGCGTCGAGGCCGGGCGTGACCGAGACGATAAGCCCGTTGCGGATGACCACGGTGGCGTGTTCGATGGTTTCGGTGGGAGAAACGTGGACGGTGGCGTTGATGAGGGCGGCCCAGTTGAGGTCGGCCTCGCGCACGCCGTTGGGCGGGGGGGCCAGCGGGCTGTCGCTGGTCTGGGCGAGCGTGGGCAGGGCGCAGGCGGCGAGGCAGGCCAGGGCCGCGAGCGTTGCGGCCCGGGAAACCCGGCGTGGGTGGCGTGGGGAGAAGGTGTAGGAGGGGGAGGGGGCGGAGCGCAAGAGTTGCGTCACGCGGGTGTCACGCCAGCCGAAACCGGGGGGGTAGAGCATGCCAATAGAGTAGTGGAAGGTGGGGCAAGAGGACTTGAACCGAATCTGGACCCGGAAGTTGCCGATACCGGACGTTGAACTGGCGTCCGCCGCCCCGATGCAGGGCGGGCTTCTGGGGAGTTTGCCATGAACGTTCGCTCGTCGATTCCCTCGCGTCCGAGCAATCAGGGTTCCGTGCCGCCTCCCGCGCTGACGCCCGAGATTCTGGGGGCACTGGGCGCGCTGCCGCGCCGGACGGCGTGCGCCCGACGCGTGCGGGCGGCGGGCGAGGTGTGGCTGCAGGCGGAGGGGACGGCGGACGGCTGGATCAGGTGCCGCGCGGTGGAGGTGGGGGCGGGGTCGATGCTGCTGCTGGCGGGCCAGAGCCCGACAATCGCGCAGGGGACGTGGGCGAGGCTGGCGTCGAGCACGACGCCGGCGGGAGGACGCGCGGGGCGGGCGAGCGGTCAGGAGGCGGGGGTTGTCGCCGACGGGACCGCCGGTGGGGTGGCAGGTGGTTCGGAGGGTGACTTCGAGCAGGTGCGGGTGTTCCCGCTGGCGCTGTACCGGATCGGCGAGGCGGTGGTGATCGAGTGCGAGACGCCGGTCGATCCGCTTTTGATGGCACGGCTGGCGGCGCGGTGACCGGTGAGGCGATGGGGCCGCGTTCGTGAGCACGAGAAGTCTTGCTTTTTCTTACATCCAAACGCGGAAAGCCGCTTGAAACATTTCACGTCCATCGCGAGCCGTTGCACGCTTCAGCGTCGGCGCCGGCACGCCGCGAGCAACCCGGAGGCGAGGAGGAGCGTTGACGTGTGCGTGAGGCGAGTCCGGGAACGTGCCGAGGGTGTGTGCTGCTCGATCGCTCGCGCGATCGGTTCGGTTGAGCCCAGGCTTGCGCCGCCGGCGCGGTGCGCCGAGATTGCGCCGCGCGATCGCGGACGTGAAATCGGTCGTGTTGGTGCGGTGGTGACGGGTAGGGAGGGCGGTGGGGGTCGCGGCGCAAGCGTTGGCGGGCCATGGGGTTGTCAGCGGCGTCGGGGAATCCGATAGGGCGTGACCGGGGCGGCGAGTGAATGGCCGCGCCCCGGCTCATCGGGAGCCCAAGATGCCGCCCAGCCGACTCAGCAGCAACCGTGTCTCGTGGGACCACAGCGTGCTGACCAGCAGGTCGAGCCGACTGGATTGGAAGAAGCCCGAGCGCCCCGTTGAAACCAAGCCGGCCGAGACGGTCCAGCCTTGGTGGGGCTTGGCGGCGGCGTGGGGGCTGCTTGCGTGGTCGGGCGTGACGGCGTGGATGTTATGGACACGCAATGACTCCGATTCGCATGTGTCGATGCGGTTTCTTATGAGAGGCGACTTCGAGGAGATCGCGGGCGTGTTCAGCGGGATGCTGTGGGCCGGGCTGCCGGCGGCCGGGGCCTTCTGGCTGTCGCGGCGTGCGCGCGAGATCACGATGGACGAGATCGGCGGCAAGACGTACTGGGCAAGCCTGGCGGTGCTGGTGATCGCGTGGATGGGGCTGATGAGGCCGACGTGGGATGGGGACGCGGGGTCGCGATTCGTGCGAGTCAGGCCGGCGGAGGCGGGGCAGCAGGCGGCGTCGGCGGACGCGGCATACCAGTCGTCGATGGCCGCCGATGGTGCGGATGGGTTTGGTGTGGTGGGCGATGGGGCGGGGGCGTTCGCGGGCCAGGCGTCGGGGTTTGGCGAGGTGAGGCTGGCCGAGGCCCGGGCCGATGGGAACGGCGAGGTTGGCGGTGGGTTTGTCGACGCGGCATCATCGAGCGGATCGCGGCACTGGGCGCGTTCGCGGGTCGCGGCGATACGGCGGGCGCACATGGATGCGTTGGCGCGGGCCGGTGAGGAAGCGGCGCCGGTGTTTGGTCCGACCGCGGAGGCGGCGGGGTTTGATGAGGGGCCATAAGAGCGGGTGGACGGCTAGAGTTTCGCCATGACCGCGGACTCCATCAAGGAACTGATCGACCGGCACCCCTGCATTCCGTTCCGGATGCGGCTGAGCAACGGTGACAGCGTCGAGGTGGTGAACCCGGATTCGGTGGCGCTGATGCGGGCCAAGGTGTTCGTGACCGACCCGCGGAGCGAGCACTGGACATTTGTGTCGTACCCGCACATTGCGTCGATCGAGCCGATGGGCGGGAAGAACGGAACCAGCGGGCACGCGAAGCGGCGGAAGCCCGGGGCATGAGCGCGGCGGGGAAGACGTCTGGCGTGGGCTGGGCTTCGAGCGGCCACGCTGATGGGCACGGGGCGTGATCGGCCCGGGTCGAGTCGCGCGTGGCCGCTTGGGGCCGCGGGCACGCCACACACGGCAACACGCCGCGCGGCGAGTTGTGTTGCGTGCATCCGCAATCGCTACGATCGGGGCTTTCGCACCCTGAGAGAGCGACACGATGGCGAGCAACCTGATCCCGGGCAACGCGGCAATCGGCCAGGCCGGCGGGCCCACCGCCGTCATCAACCAGTCGCTGGTGGGCGTGGTGCAGGGGCTGTTGTGGTCGCAGGCCGGGCTTGGGGCGTCGAGCGAGAAGCCCACGCCGATTCACAACATCTACGGGATGCGGCATGGCGTGCGGGGGCTGGTCAAGGGCGACTTCTTCGACTTCACGGACATCGACCGTGACCGCCTGGAGCGGATCGCGCGGACGCCGTCGGCCGCGCTGGGATCGACGCGCGACAAGCCGGACGCGGCCTACTGCGAGCGGATCTTCGAGGCGTGCCAGAAGCACGACATCCGGTACTTCTTTTACATCGGGGGCAACGACTCGTCGGACACCTGCCGCCTGGTGAACGAGCAGGCCAAGGCGAAGGGCTATGAGCTGCGGTGCTTCCATATCCCCAAGACGGTCGACAACGACCTGATGGGCAGCGACCACTGCCCGGGGTATCCGTCGGCGGCCCGGTTCGTGGCGATGGCGTGCATGGCCGATTTCATGGACAACATCTCGCTGCCGGGGATCAAGATCAACGTGGTGATGGGTCGACACGCGGGGTTCCTGACGGCGGCGAGCGCGCTGGCGCGCCGTGGCGACCGGCTGGAGCAGTCGACCGACGGCCCGCAACTCATCTACCTGCCCGAGGTCGCGTTCGACATGGAGCGGTTCGTGGCCGATGTCGAGCACTGGTACGCCCGGAAAGGGCGCTGCCACATCGCCGTCAGCGAGGGGATCCAGGACAAGGACCATGTGCCGATCGCGGCCAAGATGTTCGAGGGCGAGACCGACGCCCACGGGAACATGCAGCTGTCGGGCACGGGCGCCCTGGGCGATGCGCTCGCGGAGTTCATCAAGAAGCGCCTGACCCCGGCGGGCGGCAAGCCGCCGCGCGTGCGGGCCGACACCTTCGGGTATGTGCAGCGGTGCTTCCCCGATGCGTCGCCGGTGGATGCGCGGGAGGCGCGGGCGGCGGGGCGCGAGGCGGCCCGGCTGGCGACGTCGGGCGATCTGGACGGGTCGGTCGCGATCGTGCGGACCAGCCCGATCGAGGCGGGTGCCTTGTATGCGTCGGAGTTGCGGCGGATCGACCTGTCGGTGGTGGCGGCCAAGACACGCCACATGCCGGCGGAGTTCATCGAGGGGCACAACAACGTGAGCCGCAAGTTCCTGGACTGGTGCAGGCCGTTGGTCGGGGAGTTGCCGCCGTTTGAGAGGCTGTGAGGCACCACGGCCAGCCCTTTAAGCCGCAAACCACGCCCCCTTCATTCACCCCTCATCCGCGTCGCCACACTCCTCTCAGCGGAGCGCCCACTCGGGGCACACCCGCATGAAAGGGATAAGCACCATGGCGAGCATTTCCAACGACCTGACCGGCAAGACCATCGCAATCCTGGTCGCCGATGGTTTCGAAGAGATCGAGATGACCTCCCCGAGGGCCGCCCTTGAGGCCGCTGGCGCCACGACCAAGATCGTCTCCCTGGCCCACGGCCACGTCGAAGGCTGGAACCACTTCGACAAGGGCGCCAAGTTCAAGGTCGATCAGGTCGTCTCCGCCGCCAGCGCCGACGACTTCGATGGCCTGTTGCTGCCGGGCGGCGTGGCCAACCCGGATCAGTTGCGCGTCAACCCGGACGCCCTGGCCTTCGTCCGCGCCTTCTTCATCCAGCACAAGCCGGTGGCCGCCATCTGTCACGCGCCCTGGACGCTCATCGACGCCCAGTGCGTGAGCGGGCGGCGCATGACCTCCTACCCGTCCATCAAGCACGACCTCATCAACGCGGGTGCCCACTGGACCGACGAGGATGTTGTGGTCGACCAGGGTCTGGTCACCAGCCGCTCGCCCAAGGACCTGCCCGCGTTCAACGCCAAACTCGTCGAGGAGGTTGCCGAGGGACTGCACGCCGGCCAGTCCGCCAGCCCGGCCGCCCGCTGACAGCGCCCCCAACCGCCAGCCAGCGAGGCGGGGTGCCCTCGTCTGCGCTCTCGCGCCCGCGCGGTGATTCCCGCTCCGCCGACCGCCGGCCCGATTGCTCGGTCGCTTCTCAGAACGGCACGTCGATGCTGAACGAGAACAGCTCGTCCTCATCCTCGTCCTGCTTGATGAGCGGGAAGCCGAAGTCGAACGCGATCGGCACCTGGCTCAGCGCGGGCACGAACACGCGAAGCCCCAAACCCACTGACACGCGGTAGTTGTCGAACCCGAACTCTTCCTCCACCGTGCCCGTGTCCAGGAACACCACGCCCGACAGCAGGTCCTCATAGAGCGGCTGCTCGAGCTCCAGACCCCAGAAGAAGGAGAACGTCCCGCCGACGGCCTCTTCGCTGGGCTCGCCGTTGTCGTTTCGCGTGCCGCGCGGCGAGATGCCGCGGAAGTCAAACCCGCGGAACGCCCGCCCACCCAGGTAGAACCGCTCGTAGGTCGGCACCTCATTTTGGCCCTGCGGGATGATGCCCGCCGCGGTCCGCATCGACAGCACGGTCCGCCGCCCCAGCAGGTCCTCGCGCAGCGTGAAGAACATGAAGTGCTCGGCCGACAGGCGCGTGAAGTTGAAGTCGCCCACCACCTGCTCAAGGCTGATCTCGGTCCGGTTGCCGCGGGTCGGGCGGGTGCGGTCGTCCACGTCCGTGCGGATCAGCGACGCCCCGACGCCGATCAGCCAGTTGGGGTCCTCCACGTCGTAGAAATCCGTCGGGCTGTCCTCCTCAAGGTCCGACAGCGACACGTTCTCCATCCGCAGGAAGCTGTTGCCGACCCACCGCGTCCCGAAGCGCCTCGCCAGCGTGAACCGCGGCCCGTACCGCTGCTCGTCATACTGGCTGAAGTTCCGCGTCCGGTACGAGAACGCGATGGTGCCCGAGTAGTCGCTGTCCCACAGCGCGGGCTCGGTCAGGCTGATGGCATAGGTCTGGAACGTCGTCCCCGGCATGATCTCCAGACGCGCGTTCTGCCCGCCGCCGCGGAACGCGCTGCCCGTCACCAGGTCCCCCCAACTCTCGGGGGTGTCAAAGATGTCGAAGTTCCGCTGGTTGATGATCATGCGGGCCGAGAGCCCGGCATCGCTGTCCACCGCCGCGCCGATGTTGAAGTTGCCGGTGTTGGTCTCCTCGACCTCGACCAGCACGTCGCGATAGAGCGGGTTGTCGGGATCGGGCTGCTGGACCGTCGTCCGCACGCTGCTCTGGTTGGTGGTGACATCCCGATTGAACAGGTTGAGCGACTCGAGCCGCTGGCGCGACTCGTTCAGCTCGCTCCGGTCCAGCGGGCGATCTGGCCGCACGCTCAGCTGGCGGCGCGCCACCCGCTCCTGTGTCAGCTCGTTGCCCACCAAATCCACCAGCCCCGTCCTGAACACCGGCCCCGGGCGGATCTGCAGGATCATGTCCACCTGCGGCGAGTCGATCGCTCGCCTCTCGATCCGGTCCACGCGGGCGTCGGTGTGCCCCAGCGCGTGCAGGGCCGAGCGGATGTCCTCCACCGCGTCGTCGGCCGGACCCGTGCCGTAGGCGTCGCCACGCTTCAGGCCCATCAGCCCCTCGACCTGCACGGTCGAGAACGGCGTGGGGCGATACACGATGTACCTGAACTCGCCCTCGCCAGTGGGCACTCCGATGAACTCCTCGCCCTCCAGCAACGAGGCCCGGGCCTCGCCCTCGGTCACATACGTCTCACGCACCGACTGCGGATACACCGCCGCCACGCTCCGCAGCGTGAAGAGCGGCCCCTCCTCGATCAGGAACGTGACCTGCACCTCGCGCCCGTTCGGCGCGGGGCGCACCGTGCGGTCGGCCCGCACATCGAGGTATCCAAGCGAGCGGTAGTAATCGACCACCGCGGCGACATCCAGGTCGAGGATCTCATCGTTCACATAGCCGCGCCCAAGCAGCCACGCCTCCTCGGTCGTGATCTCGTTGCGCAGCGCGCCCTCCGGGATCGAGGCGTTGCCCTCGAAGCGGATGTCGGTCACGCGGACGGTGTCGCCCTCCTGCACCCGGAACAGCACGATGCCGGACTCGGCCAGCGCGTCCTCGTCCCAGTCGACCTTGACGAGGTAGTAGCCCGACTGGCGGTACTTCTCTTCGAGGCGGCGCGCGATGCGGTCGAGGTTGAAGCGGTCGACCGGCGCGCCCTCGATCAGGCCGATCTCGCCCAGCAGATCGTCGTCGTCGAACTTGCGGTTGCCCACGGTCTGGACGGCCTGCACGATCGGCTGCGGGTCGAGCGTGTAGATGAGCCGCAGCGAGCCGTCCGCGAGCTGCTGCACCTGGCTCTGCACCGTGCCGAAGCGACCCAGGCGATTGAGCGAGCGGAGGTCGGCCTCGGCCTGCTCGCGCGTGAAGGCCACCCCCTCGATCAGGCGGAGCTGGTTGCGGGCCAGTTGGAACGTCCGCTCGTCCAGCGGCGCGCCGGCCCGAGCCTCCTGGCCCGGCGTGACGATCGGCGGCCTCCGCAGCACGATCTCGCGGACCGGGCGAGACTCGTACCGCTCCCAGTCCACGGGCTGGTCGCCGGCCCGGACAGCGCGGCTGGGTCGAGCGGCCTCGTTGTCGGCGAGCCCGGCGGACGGCCAACCCGCGAGGGCGAGGCCTGCGGCGAACGCCAGCGCCCATGCCGACGGGCCGCGCCGGCGGGACGTGGCGTCCAGAAAGGGCTCGGATCGGCGGTCGGCTCGGGTTGGTCGGGCGGCCAGCATCGGGGCAGTACAGTATCCGACGATGCTTGTAGGCACAAACTTGCGCCCGGGTTTCGGGATGACTTGTCGCCACAGTGGCGTGCGCCGCGCAGGAATCCTGCTCGAAAAAGGGCGCAACCGGATGCGATTTGTCCCCATCCGGCGGGCTCTTGTGGAAAACGTGTGAACGACTCCCCTGTTCGGGTGATGGCTTGCTATTCTTCCTACCCCGCCGTTTGGCGGGCTTTCCCGCTCCGCGATTGAACCCCCTCAGGATGACTACTGGCATGGATTGCCCCGGCATGGTTCAGGTGGTGTATCACGTTCGGCGTGTTGGACTGACAGCGGTCGCCCTGCTCTCGGTGGCGATGGGCGTCGGTGCCATCTGGGTCTTTGCGACTCCGGAGGTGATTGGGCGAACCCCGACTTGGATTTTGTTTGGTGTGGTTGGGTTGCTGACGCTTCCGCCGGCGGTGGTCGGGGCGTTGGTGATGGATCGCAAGGCCGCGGCGGCTGAGGCGCCGGTGGTGGGCGATGAGCCCCGAGAGGTCGTGTTTCTTGATGGGGGCGTGAGGACCGCGGCGGATCAGGCGCCGCGCGCGGTGACGCTGGCAAACGCCACATGGCGGCCCGCATTGGCGCACGCGGGGGCGTCGGCGCACGACCGGTCGGCGGCGCATCGGCGGCATCGGAGTGGGGTGGCGAGTCAGGAGTGAGGTCGGCGGAAGCACGGAAGCTCGACGGATGCCTCGTCTCACAACGAGGCGAGCGGCGCCCACCCCCGCATTCTGCCCGCGGCGTCGATCATGCGGGGGCTGGCGCTGCCCGCCTCGTATGGAGCAGACCGTGCGGCCCCTACGATCCGGTCCATGGCCCGTCGTTCCAGCAGGCAGCGATTTCGTGAGTACCTCGAGCAGCGCAAGGTCCGGGCGGCAGGCCAGCGGCGCGAGAAGAAGGCTTCCAAACAGGGCGGCGCCGCGGCGGCCCAGGCGCAGCTCGCCGGCGGGGCTGGCGGGCCTGATGATCGCGAGAAGCGCAAGCGGCTTCGGAACTTTCGCCAGTTGTTCGCCGCGTTCCTGTTGATGCTGCGCGGCAACCGGCTGATGACGGCGGCCGCGCTGGCGACGCTGACCGTCTCGACGCTGATCGCGCTCTCGATGCCGGGCTCGACGAAGCTGGCGATCGACTATGTGCTGACCAATAACCCCGGGCCGGCGGGGCTCCCGGATTGGGTGCCGGGCGGGCGCGATCCCAAGACGCTGTTGTGGATGATCTTCGGGCTGCTGGTCACGACCAGCCTGCTGTCGATCGCGGTGGGGCTGTGGGGTCGGTGGCAGGTCACGCGGATCGCCAAGCGGATCCAGGTTCGCGTGCGTCGGCGCCTGTTCGAGCACACGGTGCGTCTGCCGCTGGACCGGGTGCAGGACCTCAAGAGCGGCGGTGTGGCGAGCCTGCTGCGCGAGGACGCGGGCAACGTGGGCGCACTGCTGTTCAGCCTGGTCTACAACCCGTGCCGGGCGGTGGTGCAGCTGGGCGGGACGCTGGCGATCCTGGCGTGGGTGGACTGGCGGATGGTGACGGGCGCGCTGATCCTGATCCCGGTGGTGTGGTTCAGCCATCGGACATGGATCGCCAAGATCAGGCCCTTGTACAAGGACATCCGCGACACGCGGACGGGCGTGGATGCGCACGCGACCGAGGCGTTCGGCGGGATGCGGGTGGTGCGTGGGTTCGCACGCCAAGCGGGGGAAGCGATGCGGTTTGTGCAGGGCGGGCACATGATGTCTCGCCAGGAGTTGCTGACGTGGTGGCTGTCGCGGGTGCTGGAACTGCTGTGGGCCGCGCTGATCCCGCTGGCGTCGGCGGGCGTGCTGGTGTACGCGGGGACGGGTGTGATCGAGGGTCGGCTGACGCTGGGCGACCTGATGATGTTCTCGGCGTACCTGCTCATGCTGCTGGGGCCGATGGAGTCTCTGGTGGCAACGGCTCAGGGCGTGCAGAACGAGCTGTCGGGGCTGGACCGAATCCTGGAGATCATGGATGAGCCGCGGGAGTTTGAGGCGGGGACGGGTACGGGCGCGGTTGCGGGCGCGGCCGGCGGCTCCGCGGGAGTTGCGCCGGGAGCGGCTGTGGCCCCGAAGTTCATGATCGATCGGGAGACGGTGAGCGGGCGAGTCACAATTGAGAATGTGTCGTTCCAGTACACCGCGCGGAAGGGGAGCGAGGGGGCGGGCGCCGGGACGATGGGTGCGTCGGGTGGGATCGTGGTGACGAGCAACGGGGTGGCAAGCGCCGGAGCTGGAGCCGCGCAACCGATTGTTCGCACCAGTCTGGCCCGGAGCCGCCAGACTGGCGGCACCGGCGAGAGCCGGCCTGCGGCGTCGCTCGTGCTCGACGACATTTCGCTGGATATCGCGCCGGGGCAGACGATCGCGCTGGTGGGGCCCAGCGGGTCGGGCAAGACCACGCTGTGCAACCTGATCGCGCGGTTCTATGACCCGACGGGCGGGCGGATCATGCTCGACGGCGTGGACCTGCGCGAGATCGACGTGGGGTCGTATCGACGCCTGCTGGGGATCGTCGAGCAGGACGTGTTCCTGTTTGACGGAACGGTGGCGGAGAACATCGCGTACGCGCGGCGGGATGCGACGCCCGAGCAGGTGCGGGCGGCGGCGGCCTCGGCGGCGGCCCATGAGTTCATTGCCGCGCTCGAGCACGGGTACCAGACGCTGATCGGTGAACGGGGCGTGAAACTCAGCGGCGGGCAGAAGCAGCGGATCGCGATCGCCCGGGCCGTGCTGGCCGACCCGCGGATCCTGATCCTGGATGAGGCGACGAGCAACCTGGACTCGGAGAGCGAGGCGCTGATCCAGCGCTCGCTCACGACGCTGATGCGAGGGCGGACGTGCTTCGTGATCGCGCACCGCCTCTCGACCATCCGTCACGCGGACCGGATCGTGGTGCTGGAGAAGGGACGGCTGATCGAGCAGGGCACGCACGAGGAGCTTCTGGCGCGGGATGGGCGGTACGCGGATTTCCTGCGGTTGCAACTGGGGCAGAGCCTGGTGCCGGGGACGAGGTTGTAAGCGGGCGGAGCACCCGCGCCGTGGCGGTGCGGTGCCGGCCTGCTTGCGCAGCTGGCTCCGTCAATGCGGCGCTATCCGCCGATCGCCGACATCGGTCGCTCGGGCTGGCGAAAGGTGTCGAGCGAGATGCCGTGACCGGCCTGCTTGGTCCAGGTCGCGTCGATGAGGAATCGGCGGAGGTCGGCGTCGCGCGCGCCGCCTCGCAGCAGCGGCATCAGGTCCCACTCCGTGGTGCTGAACAGGCAGGGGCGCACCTTGGCGTCGGCGGTCAGGCGCAGGCGGCTGCACGCGCCGCAGAACGGGTTGCTGACCGGGGCGATGAGGCCGACGCGGCCCGGTGCGCCGTCGGCGAAGCGGTATGTGACGGCGGTGCTGCTCGCGTCATCTGCATCGGTGGCGATGAGCGGGAAGCGGGCGTGGATGGCGCGGCGTGTCTCGGCGGCCGTCACGACCTGCGCGGAGTCCCAGGCGTGGGCCGAGTCCAGCGGCATGTACTCGATGAAACGCATCTCAAGGTCGTAGGTGCGGGCAAGGGTGGCCAGGTCGGGCGCCTCATCGTCGTTGAGGCCTCGGAGGAGCACGGCGTTGAGCTTCAGCGGCGTCAGGTCCTCGGCGATGCAGGCCTCGACGCCCGCGAGTACGTCGGCGGGGGTCGAGGTGGAGCGCGTGAGCCGGGCAAAGCGGTCGTGGCGCAGCGAGTCGATGCTGATGGTGACGCGGTCGAGGCCAGCGGCCTTCCACGCGCGGGCCGTGGCGCGGTCGAGGCGCCAGGCGTTGGTGATGAGGGCGAGCTCGACGCGGGTGGCGCGCCGGAGATCGCGGATGATCTGTTCAAGGTGCGGGTTGAGCGTGGGCTCGCCGCCGGTCAGGCGGACCTTGCGGACGCCCAAGGACTCGGCGAGGGTGACGAGGCGCACGATCTCGTCGGGCGCCATGAGTGAGCCGGGGGGTGCGAAGCGGACATCGGGCTCCATGCAGTAGACGCAGCGAAAGTTGCAGCGATCGGTCAGGCTGACGCGCAGGTCGCGGATGGTGCGGCCATGGGAGTCGAGCATGAGGCCCGCGGCGTGGACGTGGGCCTCATGCTCGACTCCCATGGCCGCAC
>ENA-ORBV01014107-ORBV01014107.1-microbial-mat-metagenome-genome-assembly--contig:-NODE-14107-length-12019-cov-4.203902_pt1 | contig 12019 bp, 12 predicted proteins | sample MGYA00237777_ERZ505514 | MGnify/ENA primary metagenome ERZ505514 (study PRJEB26160, sample SAMN06269048) | microbial mat metagenome | isolation source: Oligotrophic lake microbial mat | place... | reverse complement strand
TTTCAAGCAGAAGACGGCATACGAGATTCGCCTTAGTCTCGTGGGCTCGGAGATGTGTATAAGAGACAGCACCATGGCTGCGTGCTCGCGCCCATAGCGTTCGTACACATACTGCAGCACCCGTTCGCGATCACGGTGCGCAAAGTCGATGTCGATGTCGGGTGGTTCCTGCCGGTCTTCGCTGAGAAACCGTTCGAACAACAGCTCCATGCGAATCGGATCGACCGCCGTGATACCAAGGCAATAACACACCGCGCTGTTGGCGGCAGATCCGCGCCCCTGACACAGAATGCCCTCGCGCCGTGCGAACCGCACGATGTCCCACACAATGAGGAAGAAGCCGGCCAATCCGAGTTTGCTGATGAGCGCCAGCTCATGGGCGAGCTGTGCATCATGCTTGGGCGTGCGACGCGATGTGCCGGGCGCGCCCCAGCGTTCGGTGGCGCCTTGCTCGATGAGCTGCGTGAGATACGCGTCGGCGGTGACGCCCACGGGCAGCGGAAACGCGGGCAGCGACGGACGCAGTTGTTCCAGCCGGAACGCACAGCGTTCGGCAATCATGAGTGATTGCGTGAGCCCATGCTCGTGCCCGCGCCACGTGACCGCCAGCTGCTCCGCGCTCTTGAGATACCACTCCGCATTCGGGCGCAGACGCGTTCCCATGGTATCGAGGGTACGCTCATGACGCAGCGCACTGAGCACGTCGTGTACGATGCGCCCACCGGATTCTGCGTAATGCACATTGTTGGTCACGACCCACGGCACGCCGAGGGCGTGGGCGAGTGGTAGCAACCGCCGCACCAGGCGTCGTTCTTCCGGCAAGCCGTGGTCCCACACTTCCATGGCGAGTCGGTCGCCGAAGGCGTCGGTGAGCAGTCCGAGTGCGCGCCGTGCCTCGCGCAGGCGACCTTCGCGCGCCAGTTGCGGCACCCACCCTCGTGGGCACCCGGTGAGCGCGAACACAACGGCCGTGTGTTGCGCGAGGAGCTCGAACGAGACGGCGGGTTGCCCGCGTGGTCGATCCATGCGCGCCCGCGTGACCAGCGTGGAGAGGTTGCCGTAGCCTTCGCGCGATTCGGCGAGCAGCACCAGATGGGTGCGCCGCGGTGTGGCGGGTTCCCCGGCGCACGACCGCGTGTCGATGGTCGCAGCGTCTTCGACCTCGACGGTGAGCTCGACACCGAGAATACCGCCGAGCTTGACCGTCGCGGCCGCCTGTGCAAAGCGTACTACGCCGCCCAGCTCATCGTGATCGGTGAGGGCCAGTGCCGGGTAGCCGAGGGTGTGGGCACGTTCCACGAGCGCCTCGGGAAGTGAGGCACCGTCGAGCAGGGAAAAGGCCGAATGGCAGTGCAGTTCGGCGTAGGCTGGGGCAGGGCGGACGGGCATGACCGGGATTCATGGAGCCAAGGCGAATACCGAATATAACCCGAAACATCTGCCTGGTAACTCGGTCCAGGTTGTGCGCTCGTCCGGGAAATGCTGGTCGTGGCACGAAAAGAACAGTATAGCAACACTTACGCGTCAATTCGACATTCGATGTACGCTCCGAGGGTGCGCAAACAACCGTCACGGATGTTTTTGCATCAGGCACGCATCGGGAGCAGCCCACTGAGTGTGCACACTTTTGCCAGGGCTTCGCCTACTTCCGTATTCCTCTGTGCGAGAGCGGTTTCGGCCAGCTTGCGATCACAGCGCCCCGAAGAGCGCGACCAACGTCATTCCGGCGACGGACCAGATCGACAGGTTGAAGACCGCCGCCTTTCTGGAGCGCCGCAGGTCGTCGGGAAATCTCGGCGCAGCGAAGAATGCGCGAGACAACAGACGGGGAGCGTTCATGGTTGCCGAGGGAGGGAGTCGAACTATTCGGGTCTGTACGTACAAAATGCAGCAGACCGGCGCGCACCGCACGCTGACTCCGCGCCGGTTGGCTCCCCCGCGCGCGGCCATTCAATAACTTCAGACATGACCGATTCCCGCGCCAAACAGCCCACCACACCTGAAGTCGATGCTGTCCTCGAAGTGGTGGACTCGATGTCCCCCGGTGAGCTGGACGGCCTCCCGTACGGCGTGATCCAGCTTGATCGCACGGGACGCATTCTCAAATACAATGCGGTCGAATCGCGCCTCGCCTCGCTGGCTCCAGAGGACGCGATCGGAAAACAGTTCTTCACCGAAGTGGCCCCCTGCACGCGTGTGCAGGATTTCTACGGGCGCTTCAAGGAAGGCGTGATCCGGGAGATGCTCGACACCTCGTTCACCTTTCACTTCGCGTTCAAACAATCACCACGCGATGTCACGGTGCGGCTCTTCTTCTCGAAGCGTACGCGAACGGTGTGGGTGCTGATCTCGGATCACGAGGGCAGGCCGCTCGGCACCGTGTAGCCGACCCGGGTGATCGCATACACCACATGGCCCGGTCCGCCGCTCGCGTGCCACTCAAGCAGCGTGGCGCCGATGCGCTCCACAGCCAACCGTGATCGGATGTTCTCCGCGCCGATGACAAAAATCACGCGATCGACACACTGAAACGCGTGCTTGAGCATGAGCTGTTTGAGCTCCCCGTTGTAACGCCCGCCCCAGTGCGATCGCGCGAAAAACGTCCAGCCGATTTCGATTTCACGAGCCTCGGCGTTGTATCCGTGATAACGGGATGAGCCGATGACACGCCCGTCGTTCGCATCGGTGATGAGAAACGCCGAGTGTGACGCGAGCGCCACGCTGAAGAATTCGCGAAACACGTCTTCCTGATATCGATTGCTCGCCGGATGCTGCGCCCAGATCAGCGGATCCGACGCGAGGGCGAAGAGTGACGTCCAGTCGTCGGTGTGCAGTGGACGCACGATGACGTGGCGTCCGCGAAGAGTGGGCCGGAGATCGAGCGGTTGCGCGTCAGTCATGCCCGCGGAGCCACGTGTAATACTGCGTTCGCATCGTCGCCGTGGTGAAAAGAGGTGCGGAGGAAGTATGGCAACTATCGGTATCGCGATTCGAGCGGCGCGGGCGCAAGCATCTCGTGCTCCCACGCGTTCAGCGAGGTACGAAGCGACTCCAGCGCGACACGGCGAGCCGCCGAGAGATCGCGTGTCTCGCCGGGATCGTCGGAGAGATCGTAGAGAAACTCACCCGCTTCGTTGACCACGAACTTGAGGTCGCCGCGACGTACCGCCTTTTGCTGACGACGTTGCGTGACACGCCAGAAGAGCTCGCGTGACTGCGGGGCGCCGCCAAGCAACGCCGGCCGGAGATCGATGCCATCGAGCGGTCGCGGCGACTCGGTGCCGGCCAGTGCAAGGAACGTTGCCGTGAGATCAGCGGTCGTGCACACCTGCGCCGAGCGTGTGCCCGCGGCAACGCGTGACGGCCAGCGCACGGCCGTGGCGACGCGAATGCCGCCTTCTCCCACTGTCATTTTCGCGTGACTGAACGGTCCCATGTGCGAGAAGCGCTCGCCGCCATTGTCACTCGTGAACACCACCAGCGTATCGCGCGCCATGCCGGATGCGTCGAGCGCCGCGAGTACCTGGCCTACGCCGTCGTCGAGGCTGCGCATCATGCCGCTAAACGTTTCCGGCGAGCCGCCGTCGGACGCGTTCATCGAGTCTGGATACGCTTGATCACCTGGCGCCTGCCACGGCCAGTGCGGCGCGTTGTACTGCAGACTCAGAAACAGCGGCTGTTCCCGGGTTGCCTCAATCACGCGAACCGCCCGTGCGGTGAGTGCGTCCGTCATGTAGCCGCTCGGCTCGACCACCGTCTCGCCGTCCTGGAAGAGCAGCGCTTTGTGCTCAGTGTCCTGCCAACTCACGAAATCCGCTGCCGCTCCGAGAAACCCGAAAAACTCGTTGAATCCATGGCGCCGCGGATGAAACTCGGGCATTGAACCCAAATGCCACTTGCCAACGAGTGCGGTGTGATAGCCCGCGTCCTTGAGCAGGCGGGGCAACGTGGCCGGCGTCGGCGCCAGTCCGATCGGATGTGTCGTGAGCGGCTCCTGCAGTCCGCACGCTTCACGTTGCGGATACCGGCCGGTCATCAGCGCGACGCGCGTCGGCGAGCACACCGGCGCCGACGAATACGACTGCGTGAGCACGACACCCTCACGCGCAATGCGGTCGATGTGCGGCGTCACATACGCGGTTGCTCCGGTGAAACCCACATCGCCGAAGCCGAGGTCGTCGCACATGATGAGCACGATGTGCGGACCCGATCCGTCTCGCGCCGGACTCCGGCAGGCGGTGAGCCAAGAGGGAAGAGTGGCCGCGGTTGCCAGTCCAGCCAGGCGAGCGACAAAGTCACGACGATGCAGAGAGAACATCGCAGGAATGTGCCGATGCCTCAGTCGCTTCGCCAGCCGTGGTCATCCACGGTGGCGCCGCAGGCGCAGCCTTAGAAGGCGACCCTTGTGTGATTTGATTCCATATCCCCCGGATCGCCCGTGACCGCACCCTTCACCAACGAGATCAGCGACGCCACCTTTCCGCCCGGTGTATCCCAATATTCCGCTTCTTCGACGTTCACGCGAAGCAGGCACAGCTCCGGATCCTCCGCGCTGTCGAACCACGCCTTCATCCATGGGCTCCACATGGCACGCATGCGGTCGCGATCATTGTCGACTTCGGCGGCGCCGACCAACGAGAGGTAGCTCTCGTCGGCACTCTTCATGTACACGACGTTGACACTCGGATTGTTGGCCACATCGCGCACCTTGGGAGAGTTCCGGTCGGTAAAGAACCACACGGTGCCGCTGAACTCTTCGCCCTGCGTGGCCATCGGACGGCTGTTCGGCAATCCGCGTTCGTCAATCGTCACGAGCATCGCCACGCGCAGATCCTTGATGAGCTCAGCGATCTTCTTCACGCCTTCGGCATGGGGGGTCTGCGCGTCCGTCATGTCCATGGTGGGCTCTCCGGTATGCGTGAGAAACGCGTGCTCCGCGGCAGCACACGATATGCCGCGCGGGGTCATCGCAACGCCGCACGGGTTGTTGTACGAATCGTAGCTGGTCACAACAACTGCGCACCATCTGCGCATGGAGAGAAATCCAGCTACTCCCTGCGACGGATACGGCCAGTGCGTGCGACCCTAACAGGAAGGCGGCGGCAGCGAATCGGATCGAAAGCGTGCGAGACAGGAACGGATGTCACTGGCGACGCGGCCCAGCGCGGTGTTCAACTGTCCGACGAGCGCGTCATAGTCGCCCACGGGAAAGCGGCCGTCCCGGTAGTCGGTGCTGCCGCGCACGAGCAGGGCGCCATCCAGTGGACGGATGATGTCCCACGAGGTCAGCACATGCACGCCCGCGGTGGTCGCGGCCGAATCAGCGACTCCTTCAAAATGCTGGACGTGCAACTGCACGAGATAGTCGTGGTGAGAACGGGCCGCCCACGGCGCGACATTCACGAGCTTTACCGGCGGGACGTTGCTCAGGTGCGCCGCGACCGTGTGGTTGATGCCCGCTCCGAGATCCTCGCCCCAGCGATGAAACTCGGACGTGGCAATCACGTGCGTCCCACGACGCACCACGATGGCCGGCGCGGAGAGATAAGGCGCGAGATCCATGCGGCGGATCCCGAGCGAGAGCCCGGCCGTGTCCGGAGAGGACGTCGCGACCGGGGTGCGCGCCCCGCTCAACACGTAGTGCTGCACAGGCGGCGCGTTGCGCGACAGCTTGAAGCAACCGGCGACGGCCAGCAGCGCCAATGGAGCGAGCAACCGAGTGGTTCGCGTCATGAGTGGCATAAAAGGAGTCACGTCAGTTTGGAGGCGGCTTCTTGCCGCGCAATAGCATGTCCGGATTCTGTTCCAGCGAGGAGATCAGCAGTCGCAATGCATCGGCTGCCTCACGCACGCTTGTCAGCGCGCCCTGCAGCGCGTAGCCCGGTCCCGCATCGGCCGACAGGAGCCCCTGCGTTTCATCAATTGTTTTGCGCAGCGCCTTGAGGGTGGCGATCGCCTCAGTGGACGCGCCGGTGATCTGCGTTTGCATGGGATCGATCGCGGCCTCCGCGCGTGTTGCCAGACGCTCAACTTCCGCCATCGTCCGGTTGAGCTGTTCCGTCATGCCCGGGATCTCCCGCAGCGCACGCTTGATCTCCGGCGAGCTGACCAGCTCCTCGATCGCCTTCGACGATTGCACCACCGCGCGATTGATCTCGGCAGTGTTGAAGTCGGCGAGCATGTCGTTCACGCGATTGAGAATTCTCATGACTTCCGACAGTACACTACCCGCGCCACCGCCAATCGCCGCCATCAACGACGGCGACGTGGGAATCTCCGGAAACTCATCCGATGCGTTCGCGAGGCGCGGCGGAGTGGAGTCACTGCGATACGCCAACTCGATGTAGAGCAAGCCGGTCACGAGACTTTCCATTTGCAGCTGCGCACGCAACCCGTTCTCGATCTGCTGTCGCAACACGACGCTGTCACCGAGATTGATATAGGTTCCGAGATGTGTGGTCAAGCGCGGCAGGTCGATGTCAAACTTTACCGGCACCTGAAACGTTTTGTCCCGCTGATTGATCTCGATCATGATGGCAATGACCGTGCCAACGGGCACACCCTGGAACTTCACGGGCGCTCCCGACTCCAGCCCGTTCACCGATTCGGGAAAGTAGGCGAGGAAGTTGGTGCGGCGCTCGAACCACGCGTTGGACGCGAGCGTCGCAACCGCCAGTACGGCCAGTACCAAGGCACCAACGAGAAACAACCCGATGGTCGTGGGGTTCGCACGCCTGCTCATGAAAGGCCTTCACTGCTTCGGGTAAGAAACCGATGTACTTCTTCGCTCGGCGGGTTGTCGCGCAACTCGGCGGGGTTCCCAAGTGCCGTCATGGTTTTTTCCGTAATGTCCAGAAACAGCGCGCGATCGGCAATGCGGAAAATGCTCTCCAGATCGTGCGTTACCACAACGATGGTGGTGCCGAAGCTCGCTTTGATTTCCACGATGAGATCGTCCAGCCGACTCGCGCTGATGGGATCCAGACCTGACGACGGCTCATCGAGAAAGAGGACTTCGGGATCGAGTGCGATTGCTCGCGCGAGTGCGGCACGCTTCCGCATGCCGCCGCTGATCGCGGCGGGATAGAACTCCTCGAATCCGCGCAGCCCGACCAAGGCGAGTTTCAGCGAAACGACCTCGGCGATCGATCGTGCGTCAAGCGTGGTGAACTCCTCGAGCGGAAGCGACACGTTCTCCGTCAGGGTGAGTCCGCTCCAAAGCGCACCGTTTTGATACAGCACACCCATGCGTCGCAACACATCCTTGCGGTGCGTCTCATCGGCGGTGGTGAAATCCTCACCATCGAAGAGAATGGTGCCTTGTGCAGGCGGCTTGAGGCCGATGAGATGCTTCAGCAGCGTGCTTTTGCCGCTGCCGCTGCCGCCCATGATCACAAATACTTCGCCGCGCTCAATGGAGAAGTTGAGATCGTTCATGATCACAAGGTCGCCATATTGCATGGTGAGGTTACGAACTTCGATGGCCGGCAACTCTGCAGCGTTCATATCTTGAGCAGTGCGGCCAGCCAGTCGATCACGGCATTGGCGAGAATGATCAGCGTGATGCCGAGCACAACTGCCGACGTGGCCGCGCGTCCGACCGCACCAGCGTCGCTGCCGGTCTGCAGTCCTTTGAGGCAGCCGGAAAAGCCGATCACGGCGCCGAAAACGAGTCCCTTGAACACACCGAGTAGGGCGTCGATCAGCGTCACCGCCGAGAGCATCCCGCCGAGAAACTGTTTCGCCGAAAGATCGAGCAGCGAAACGGCCACGGCCATCCCGCCGAGGACGCCCACAAAATCGGCGTACAGAGTGAGCAAGGGCATCATGAAGAAAATGCCGAGTATGCGCGGCACGACCAGATGTTCAACGGGGGAGATGCCAAGCGTCACAAACGCATCGATTTCCTCGGTAATCTTCATGCTGCCGAGCTCTGCGGCGAATCCCGCTCCGGTGCGTCCCGCCATGATGATACCGGTCATCAGTGCGCCCATTTCGCGCAGCATACCAAAGCCGACGAGATACGACGCGTAGTAGCCGGCGCCAAAGCGTTCGAGCACCACCACGCCAAGGAACGCGATGATCACGCCCACGAGCAGCGCGATCAGCGTGACGATTGGGATGGCGCCGGAGCTGTTCGACTGCACGACGACCCAGAACTCACGCCAACGCATGCGCACTTTGCGCCTTGGCAGCTGCGCGACGGCCAGCGTGATTTCGCCGGCGAAGGTGATCGAGGACTTCACATTGGACCAAGTACTGAGCGCCGCGCCGCCAAGCCGCGCAATCGCGGGTGCTTTTGCCTGTTGATCCTCGGATGCATCCCGCTCTGGCACCGCTCTGGACAGCGTGAGCAGTCGAGTCACCTGCTCAGGCAGCGCCGACCGATCCATTTCGATACGCTGAGCCTCGCAATACGCCTGCGCTTGCTCAAGAAACACGAGCAGACTGCTGTCCCATGAGCCGAGGCGAGTCGCATCGAACGTCAAGGCACGAACAGTGCCGCGAGAATTCGCATCCTGTGCAAGGACCGATTCGAATCGTGGGGTCGGCTGCTCGATCGACCAGTCACCGGAGAGTGCGGCGAGCAGCACGCCCTCCTGATACCGGAGCTCGGCGACCCCGGCTGTCACCGTCGCGATACGTTCGGCGGGCGCAGTTCTCATGGGAAAGTTGACGAAGCCTCGGACGCATCGGAGTTGTGTCGTGCGCCGCTAGATGCGCTCATGGGCCAGACGTCTGCTGCGACGGCGACGACCAGTCATCTTACCCGATCCATAGGTACAAGTTGCGCGATAGAGACGGCACGCCGGTATTGTCCGCAGGAGAGATGTCCGCTTATCTCTCGTGAGATGAAGAGCCCGCCGGCGCCATCCTGGCCAGCGCCATTGCAATGAGCGTAAAAGGAAACGCGGGATCACCAACCCGTGGTGACCCCGCGCCCCAACTAACGCAACACGCGTTACGCGCTGCGACGACGGCCACGCGCCATCACAGCAATGCCCGCCAGACCGGCGACCATCAATGCGTAGGTGCTGGGCTCTGGCACGGTCGTCACAAACCCGCGAATCGTCTGCGGGCTGCTGATCGCGCCGCCCTGACCGGGCGGATCGATGCGTACGCCGTTGGTTAATGCGTCCGTCGAGATGGTGTAGTCCACGGCGCCGATGGAGAACGTCGTCGGAGACACTGGTGCCCAGATCAGACCGCCCTGAATCGCGGCGACCGTCCCGTTAATGTCCGCGTCGACAAGCGTGTTGCCGGCCGTCGGTGACGTTTGGGTGACAGTCAGCGCGAAAAGCACGTTCTGAAAGGTCGACGGGCCGCCACCGGTCGTCGTGAACGTGCCGAACTGGGCGTTGCCGAAACCGTCGAGAACCTGCTCCTCGCCGAAGCTGTAGCGCAGCGTGACACCACCCGTTGCCGTGCACGAAGCAAACGTAGCCATGCTCACGATGGCGGAGCAACCGGCTCCCGAGAACACACCCGCTGTCGTGAAACGGATGAGCTGCGCGTCAGCCGTTCCAGCGGTAAAAACCATCGCGGCCGCAATCGCCGCAATACCACGGGAGAATTTCATTTCGAGCTCCTTGAAAAAGAAAATGGTTTGTGTGCCTTACCCTGCGTCCTCACCCTGCCCAGCATGGTAGAGCGAATCGTGTGCCAACGATGCGCGAAGACGCATATCCACCAAGAGGGAGCGCCCGTATCTGTTGCGCCGTATAGAGTTACCTCCGCTGCGCCACGCTCGTGGTAAGGAACGTCGTTTTCATGTGTGACTTTTGCCGTACTGCCCACGCCTCACTTGTTTCAGAGCGGCAGCACGCTCGTGATTTGCCTCTGTGACATAAGTCGCACTCGCCACGAAGGCAGGCGCACAATCGCTCCGCTAACGCACACGCAAAAATGGCCGAGGCGCGTATATTCGCCTCAGCCATTTGATTCGCCGCAGAAACTTCAGTTGCGCATTCTCGGGCAACGTGCGCGGGGATCAGCGCATGAACTTGCCGGCCAAGCGCATGATGTCATCCAGCGCGTTGCCGTCACCATTCATGTCGATCATCGAGGCAATGCCGCCCGAGCCTGCACCACGCGAAGACTCCCGCTCTCCACCGCCGCCCATCAATCCGCCCAGCAGGCCGCCCAACCCGCCGCCGGATGACGCCGCGTCGTTCGCTCCGGAACCCGCGCGCTGCTTGGCCATGTATCCCGCCACGGCCATCGCAATCACGGGAAGCATCTTTCGTAAAATGCCGGCATCGAGTCCGGTGGTTGCCGCCGCATTTGCCGCGACCGTGCGACTGACGTCCTTCGAACCGAAGATCTTTCCAAGCACGTCGTTGCCCTGACTCACGTTCGTGGGCTGCGGTGACAGTACGCTGTCGAGCAAGCTGCCACCCCCGAGCTCGCCGAGCAAACCTCCGAGGCCATCCAGTCCCGACGGTATCAAGTGCGCTTGCTTCTTGAATCCACCCAAGATGGCGGGAATAAGCGCGCTGGCGCCGCTCGCGGCCTGACTCTCGCTGACGCCGAGTTCGTTCGCCATCGACTTGAGGCCGCCCATCTGCGCGAGAATATCGGTGATCTGCATGTGTGGATGTGCTGGAGTGTGGGAGACGATTGCCACTGCGCTACCGGCCGAGTTGCTCACGGAAAAAGGCGATGGTCTTCGGCCACGCCTGTGCAGCGGCAGCGGCGTTGGGTGGATTGTTATCCTGACCACGCAAGAAGCCGTGTCCCGCGCCGTCGAAGAGCTGATATGTGTACGACTTATTCAGCCGCTTCATGATGGAATCCGTCGCGGGAATCGTCGCGTTAATTCGCGCATCGTTGCCACCGTACAGCCCAAGTACCGGTGCCTTGATAAACGCCATCTGCTCCGCGCTCGGCGGTGAACCGTAGTACACCACGGATGCACCCAGCGCGGGCGACGTGGCCGCGTGCAGAAACGAGCGCGCTCCACCCCAGCAGAATCCAACAATGCCGTACACGGGTCGCGCCGTCGGAAGCGACATGCCGTACTTCGCCACCGCCTCGAGCGCGCGTGTCCCGATTTCCGGGGTCACCCGGCCAATCGCCGCGCGACCGACGTCGGACGTCGGGTCCGCCTTGAGATCGCCCGTTCGGAACATCGTCGTGAGATCGGGCGCGATGCCGATAAACCCGTCGGCTGCCAACTGATCGGCGACCGCGCGCGTCCAGGTATTGATGCCGGTGTTTTCATGGATCGCGATTACCACGGCCGCCTCGTCGGTCCGCTGCGGATATACCACCCAAGCCATCACGCTGTCGGTGGCACCGACCTTGATGGTGACCCACTCGGCGCGGCGCGGCGAGTCGGCAAGGCGCTGCGCGGCGGTGCCCGCGGATGCTGGAATGGTTGGCTGTGCGGCGAGTGATGGGCTCCCCTCCCGAGACTGGGCACCGGGTGCGCATCCAGCCAGTAGTGTGCTGCCGCTGAGTATCACAGCCGTCGACATCAGAGCAATCAGGCGCATGGGAGACTCGGGGCAGGAGGAAGCCTTGCAGTTCAGTTTCGGGAATCTAGCGCTGCTACCGATTGCATTGTCGCCAATCCATCGTTACACCGGATCGCGCGCCGCGACACGAGATGAAACCGAATGGAGCATCGGCTAAGTTGCATAGAGCGGTGTATCCACTGAGAACGATCAACGAACCGGGATGAGGGAGCGCATAGATGGAAGGAAATAGCGGAGGCGCGGGCAAGTGCCCCGTGATGCACGGCGGCGACGGTGCCGTGTTGAAGGACCTCAACGACTCGCCCCGTCGACGATTGAGCCGCGACTGGTGGCCGAATCAGCTCGATCTCGGCATGCTGCACCAGAACTCCCCGTTGGCGAATCCGCTGGGCTCGGGCTTCACGTATTCCGACGAGTTCAAGAAGCTCGACCTCGAGGCGCTCAAGAAGGATCTCTTTGCGCTGATGACCGATTCGCAGGAGTGGTGGCCGGCGGACTATGGGCACTACGGCCCGTTCTTCATTCGCATGGCCTGGCAC
>ENA-ORBV01014106-ORBV01014106.1-microbial-mat-metagenome-genome-assembly--contig:-NODE-14106-length-12019-cov-8.178781_pt1 | contig 12019 bp, 13 predicted proteins | sample MGYA00237777_ERZ505514 | MGnify/ENA primary metagenome ERZ505514 (study PRJEB26160, sample SAMN06269048) | microbial mat metagenome | isolation source: Oligotrophic lake microbial mat | place... | reverse complement strand
TTGTGTGGGGGGGGGGGGCATGACTTGTCGCTTGCACTTGTCGCTCCTTTATACTCCATTGGGTTACATGAAGGTCGCACGATACCGACGAACGCGTTCCAAGCTTTTTGCTCGATAGGCTAAGACGTGGCTCTTGCAGCCAATGCTGTATGAGTCCACGTTGTGATACGTCAAAATGTCGGGTATAGCTCCATGAGCCCGTTTTCAGAGAGAAGTGATATGCCTGGGTTCTGGTTTGATTCACTTTGGCCCTGCGGCGTTCCCATCCATCCCAAAGCAAGCTGCAACTGACAGATCACAGGGCTCTTTCCGTCGCCCAGGACTCTTCAGATCTCCATAGATTTCGTCATGCGTGATAACCCAAAGCACATAGGTGTGGTACGTAGCTCAGGGCTTGTTTCGTTTTCGCCATTCGGCTGTGGCAGACTGTTGATATTCTTTGGATTCGCCAAAGATGCTCCATAAATTTGGCATATTGTTGCTCCGAAGGGCAGACTTTTTCTTTGCACTCATGTCATTGGAAGATAAAGACGAAGAGTTATTGTCCGCTTCGTGTACTGATTCTATGGAAAGCAGGAAACACAACTCATTAGATACCAATTCCTTTCAAGGTGTCTCGAGAGCGAGACAATGTTTGGCACACCCAATGCAAAGCAAAACTTTGTGTTAAAAATACAAGCAAACAAACTTACTTTTGGATGCTGCGATAGCATCCGTCTCTGGAAATCGGGATCCCCTCCGTTCTCGATATACCCGGCACGCATTGTCCGCATAGGCTTTCATGGGCTCTCTGGGAGCGTGTGGTGGTGCCACCTGTGTCGCCGTGGATGAGGAAGGTGGACTTCTTCGTGGTGCAGGATTCTTGACAACTAAAGGTTCAGGGTTCTTGGTAGCTAAAGGTGCAGAAGTTTGGTGCGGTTTCACCGCAATGGATGATGTCGCGTTACTTCTTGTTGTAGCGACGCCTGGTGTAGGATTCTTGATACTCAGTCCAGCAGAAGATTGTGGTGGTGTCACGGCCATCGAAGGTGGTGGAATTCTTCTTGGAGCATTTGCTAGTGGAGGATTCGTAATACTTCCCTGGCTTGGTATCTGCACTTGTATCGCCGCCTTTAAGTTGCTTGTTGAGGCAATGCCTACTGGAGGCTTTCGGATGCTTAAAGCTAAACTGCTTAGTAATCGTTTCATGGTCATAATGATTGTAATGTAATGCGCTCTTTTTGTCGACGCTGAGAAGAAGATCGAAGGCAGCGCCATTCCCAGTAATAGTGGTCAAAAAAGAAACGAGAATCAATGGCAGTTTAGCCAGTTACGTTTGCCAGCGCACATGCTATGTGTCCATGCATACGGTCGACGTACGTACCACACACGAACAAACGAACACAAGGATGGCATGGCACACCTGCCACAGGACGACGCAGAAAAGTGGTGCGGTCAGTCGTGCCTAACGGTTAACCGTTAATTGCATGGGTCACAAAAAGACGTTACATTCGTCTTTTAAAAATCATCTCCTAAGTAAAAATCGTCTCCTAACTCGTCTCCTAATTCTTTTAATCGCATCTTAAATCGTCTCCTGCAATTTGGTTACATTGTGAACGTCTCCTATTTTACACGACAACATCATCACATGGTAACCATGACAAAGGCTCACTAATAGACATGCCTGACATGCATGTTAGCCCTCCACTGACTCGCTAGCTTTGACAGCCTTTGCTTTGGCTCTATTCTGACGCTTTGTTTCAGCTTTCTTCAATGCTTTCTGTTTCAAATCTTCAGTTGTTCTTTTGCCTCTTCGTCTTCAAGACAATTGTGGTAGTTCCAGAGACGCTTTTCTTGGTCGACATGAGCGCGTATTGTTTGTAGCTCGTACTCCTGATAGCATGGCCTGAGCATTCGAAACTGGTGTGGAAACAAGCCAACGTGTCGACCATTTGCCAGGTCTTGCTTCAAAAATCGTTCTACAACAGATCCCTCCCATCGCGGCTCCCCTTTGTAGTTGTGTGTTGGCCTCGGATGATTGGCAATGAAGTTCAAGAATGCTTCTTCATCATTGTTGGCTCTGTCCACCGTGCCCACAACCTCCTTGCTAAGAGCAAGTAGTCTTCTTTTGAAGGTCTCGTTGTGTTTCACATCCTTCATTTCTGGCTCATCCTTTGTCATGTCATACACTTTGCTAGGACCAATGGTTGAGCTGTACTCCAATGGGATTCGTCCATCATCGAATGCTTCGGAAAGAAACTCCCGCACAGGGCTATATTTCCATTCAATGTCATCATCCGCCGCGGCCATGGTTCAATTAGAGAAAAGAAAAGAACAATTTGGAAGTCTGCTGCAAACAAACTACGACACTGCATACTTTCTGGCTTCGTTACATGACGTGACATTGACATCATGTTTACCGCTTAGCCCATCTACTAAAATTTCTAATCAGAATTTTCTTGATGAGTTCGGGTCATAATTCCTAGCCTTGCGCGGTTATGTCGGCAAAGAAACCTCCTCGCACACCAACAAGCACAACGAAGACTGTGCCACGACGGTCGACGAGGTCGAGCAGCAACCGAAGTTTAGCTCAAGTTTCTGACGACGAATCAAGAGCGAGCAGTCGGGGTGGAAACAGTGTGGGGAGCTCCAGCACTGTATCCCATGACAAGACTCCTCTTTGGTTTGACAAGCTTTTTGCTTTCGTTCTTGAATCCCCGGAGTGGGGTTGTGGTGTTGAAAACGCTGGTGAGGGCAAGAAGCACAAACTCGAGAAACTCCTTGAGAACTTTCAGAAAGATAGAAAAGAGGAGCCATTGAAGCCTTTTGGTGACCGCGGAGATCCAATCAGACGGACATTGACTCAAAAGCATCAAAAGTGGAAAGCGTTGCCAGAAGTGAAATACCTAAGGAAATTAGGGAGACTATCAATTGACCGGCACTCTGTGTCAGCTTGGAAGAGTCGCAACAAAGTGGATGCCGACGAAGAGGATTACGAGGGTAGTCAATCACTTTCATCAAAGTCAGCCTCGGAAAAGAAACCCCCGACACCAAAATCTTCCAACAAGACAAGAACGCCAAGAAACCCGCAAGAAGTCCCCTCTTATATCACAACAACCTCACCAACAGAAGCCCTCTGTAGTCGACTGCAAGACACCCGCATATCAGAACCAAAAGCAACATCGCATATGATGTCGGAACTTTGTCCTGGTGCACGGGAAAAGGCCAATGAATTGGGTACGTGCATTCTTGATTTTGTCTGTCAATGTTCAATCGCATTCTCACCAATGTTTTGTTATGTTGCTGTTAGGAGCGGACATTAAGGAGATCTACGATCCCTTGGGCAAGATCCGACACGGGGAAGTCTTTGCGTGTCCCATTCTCAGTCACAAGTTTAGTGAAGGCGGGGCCAGGTGGTGCTGTGAGTCAGGCATCTCTGTTGAGATGCCAGGCGATTTCTGTGATCATTCCGACAGTAAATGGTCAGCCCAACATGTCTCAGGATTTGAAAATGCTATCTTGATCAGGCAACCCGAGTTGCCAAAGTCAGCAACGTCAAAAGGTGCCAGGCAGCAGCATGAGAACACTCTTGGACAAGGCGCAAAAGATGGCCGCGATCTTGCGATGACGGCTTTCAGGGATGTGGAGGAGGTGAAAGAATACAAGCTCTTGGTTGTGTTCCCTCCTCATATGCACCTCTCAAACAAGCCATTCCATTCAAACGAGTTTGCGGGAGACGATGAACTGGACCCTGATTTGGACATTGACTACGATGTTACCCACATTCGACAGAAGACGAGCTGGACGGAGACAGTGGAAAACAATGACCGAGATGTTTACACCTACCAGTCTTGGATTCGTTGGCAGTTTGTGGACTTGAAAACCAAGAAGCCACTCTTGAAACCAAGCAACAAGAAAAAGAAAGGCCTTGCAAATGCCAAGATGGGTGACTTGTCGAAATTTGACTCCATGACGCTTGGTGATAGTGATGACGATGGCGAGTAGATTCCAGCATGATCATCTCGATTGTTTGCTTCATTCAATTCTAACATTAGTGAATGCATTTCTTTTATCCCACATCTTTGTTTTAGATGATTACATTAAGCATGTAGCAATGCCTCCTGCAACAGCGCCCCCCCCTGCAAAACCAGCAGTAACAACACTTGCCACCATCCGTTCACCTGCAGCTGCTCCATCGCCCGAGCTAACTAGTTGGGAGACAAGAGTCCACGCGGCATGTACAGTTGTTGCTGCTGATTACTCAACAACCCCCAAAAACATTTTTGACTCCATCAATGCTCGTGTCATCTACGATTTTTCCGAAACACAAAACGTTGACCTTGTTGATGTTGTTCGTGAGGTGATCAAGAGGCGCAATGCAATTAAAGCCAACGTCCAGCAGATTGGCCTTGAACTAGAACAAGATCCACTTGTGATGTTGACTTCGTTGGACGAAGAATGGTACGGAATCTATGAAGTTGCTGAAACATCGAATCGCGATCTCTTAGAAGTGATGCGGGAGGCGCACAGCAATTATCAACGGCAACAGCAAGAGCAAGAGCAAGAGCAAGAGCAACATTCGATCATGCCAGCGCAAAAAACAAAACCGAAAGCCAATTCTGACTTACAGCTTGAGCGGCTCGCAAGACACAAACCAACAATGGATGGCAAGCAAAGAAAAGAAGAGCGACTTGAGCTTCAGGAAAAAAAATCAAGAGACGCGAGATTAGAAAAACTAAAAAAGGCGAGATCTGACACCAACTAACATTGTTGTTCTACTTTGTTTTTCTATAATTTTACTAGCATTTGAAACATTGTTTATTTATTTATAGAGTTGTTACTATTATTAGAGTGTTTAAACGTCATAAAGAGGAGCTTCGAGGTCCATTTTGTATTGACAAATTGCTGCGACAGCTTCAAACGAGTGTTGCAGTCGAGTTTTGTCGCTTCGGAACTTGTCATCGAGGACTTTGAATGTCTTGAGCATTGCATTGAAGCGCTCATGGCGCATCCGAGCCCTCGATTTGAAGTTGCGAACTTCTTCTTTGTCATACTTGATGTTGGGGGTACTCATGCAATCTGGATAACCACGGTACCCGCCATCACCGATTGCGCGTTTGTTGTGTGCCCGCAGCTTGCTGAGCAATCCTTTTGTGGCAAAAATTTTGATGTCGTTGTATGATCCTGATTCAAAAGGACCATTGAACCAAACAATCTTGCTTGTAGCCAAAGAAATACCAATTTCGTAATTAAATCCGGCACATTTGTGCTTGTAACAAAAGAGTGCTGGGTCAAGGTTGAGTCGATCAGAGCGCTTCTCGTGCGTTTTGAAATGGACTCCATCAACACTCATCACCCAAATGTCATCTCCAAAGTTGTCTAGAGGCCATGACAATTTCAAGCGTTTCAAAGCGCCAATCCTTTCAACATAATACCAGCCATCATCTCGATTCTTTCTCTTGCTGAACCACTTCCCGTCCCGCTGATCCTCTGTTGGGTAGCACCTCAAAAAATGCAGGGACTGAAAAAACATTTTGATGCATCTTTTCTTTGGGTTAATGCGAGCTTCAAGACATGGCGTAGTTTGTAGATCTTCCCAGAGTTGAGCACAACCAACAGAGTTAAGACCATAGTGTGACCGTAGGCGTGTTTGACTCGTCTCATCTTTCACTCGGTAGACTTGATTTTCGGAGAAGCCCTGAAATCCCAAGCCAAGGACTAGCATCTCATGTGGAGTGTAGACAACAACATCAAGGTCGTCGTCAGAATCACTGCTCATTTTCAGAGCTACTAGTTGTTGATCAGTATGCTAGCTAGTAGATGCAAGCGACGGCTACAATGTCATTGTACTGCATGTTGAGAAAAGGCATAAGACCAAAGACTTTTTGTTCCCCCATTAAAAATTTTTTGTGGGGGTCCCCCAAATTGTCTCTTAAATCATCTCCTAATTCATCTCCTAAAAATTCATCTCCTAACAATCGTCTCCTATTTTAGGGGGTCGTCTCTGTAATCGTCTCCAAAAAATTTCTGTGATCAAGTGATCGTCTCCCGTTTTCAATCGTGTCCTATTTCGACATTTCAAATTCTTGGAGCACATGTGCGCACTATTTGCTTAACACGACTGACCGCACCACTTTTCTGCGTCGTCCAGGATGCGTCATCTTAAAAACAACACACACTGGCTCTCTTGTCATTCGCTAAATCCAACTGGAAATGGCTCACCACAGACTAAAATGAGGCAGCCACGCTGGAGATCTCCCCCAGTAGAATGTAAAATTTGAATGAGACTTTGCACTCTATTACAAGCATTCATAGTAAGACTGATTTGTTTAGCTGACAAGCAATGTCTGTTCATTGCAATGCTCATTGGAAAACAGCAGATGCTCCCTTTCAAGTTGCAACACCCCAATTTGCCTACAATCCTGTAGCTTTTAGCGCAGTGCAAAGTAACTGATGGTTGTTGAGGCTAACACCATAACATCATGGAACAATTTTAACCAACTGTTGGCCATTGTAGCAATGTCAAGCTTCATTGCAATGCTCATTGGAAAGTAGCAGATGTGCATGCTGAAATTTCTAATTGATGTCAATCTCAACAAGTCAATGAGGTGCAATGCTCCAAATTGGATACAAAACAGAGCATCTTCAGTGTCATGGGACTAGTTGCTGCTAGCCCTATCACTCACATGCAGTGAAGAATATTGCTCAGGAGAGTAACAAACCAGCATCAGCGACGCTGGTGCACATAACATAACGACTACACATTTTAGACCATTGCATGCGATTAGAACATGTTTTGTTCTGGATCGCACAACACAAGCTATCAATGCAGACTGGTCATTTCCAATTGAACAACAAGTCTATAACTGGCACGCCAATTGTTCACGTAGAAGCATCGTTCATCTCAGTAGAGAGAGGACTGCGCCGAGGGATCTTGAGCTGAACCTCTCTCAAATGTTACAATCATTTTAGATCATTTCTAAAGCTCATAATTTTCATTTGCAAACAACTCAAAAGGCTTTTAGCTTTTAGCACAGTGCAGACGAGACATAGCCCAAAATGATGACAACAATGATAACAAGTTCACCAGCTAATAACTGCCATGTCACCAAATTTGCATTTGCTCACTGCTGTTGTTCAATAGGCAAAAAGATTCAATTGTCATTGAAAAGAGAATGTCAACAATGAAAACAGTTTTGAGCAACTGTGGTCCCAGATTCTGAGCATGACTCTGCTGACAACTGCACGTGTAAATTGACTGACAACCCCCACCCTCCTAACCTCCTCCCCAGAATCTACTGCTAAAGTCTAGCACAGCAAAACAACCATCTGGAAAAGAAGAAGAATTGGGCTGATTAATTGCATTGCCAAATCAAGCGGTGCCAAGACTTTTCATGTATGAGAAAAATTGAATTGTGGCACCAGTGTCAACACAATTCAGACCTTGGTTCTCCTGAGAGACAAAAACCGAAACAGAGGATGCAGAAAACGTGACATTCTGAAAAAGAAACATATCAAAAATGAATGCCCACATGTCAACACAGTTTCTTATGAGCTTTTGTTCATTTGACAATGGTACGATTTCATCCGTGATTCAGTCCATGAATCAGAGTCGTGTCCCGAGTTCTAGACCAAGAGCTGATGTGCGCCTCAAAGGAAAAGCTACAAGATCCAATGCGGAACACAAAGTGGAACGGAAATGATGAGTTCTCACGCCGTGTTCTATCACAATGTTGTATAATCCTACAGGCATGTGGTAACAAGTGTATCTATTCATGATGTGATGATGAAACATGCGCACCGTGTAAGCAATCTTGCCAATAGAGATGTCAATCTCGTTGGAATGTTCAATCAAACATGGAGCTATTCGCATGGTAGCTTAACACTCATAACTTTCAAATTTGCGTGCAAAAGCATCTATTCTTTTGGTGAAACATCAGAGTAGGAAAGTTTCTTTCTAAGGCATTGTTCGCTGTGTTTTGTCCTTTGTTTGTGGTCGAATTCCGGTGAAGAATTGTCGTTTATCAGATTAACATTTGTCGCAGCCCATCGTGCTTGCTTTGAAACACGATGGTGTTGTTGAGTTTCATACGGATTTCATTCACATGACAGCAACCGATATGGATGCCCTACAGTGCGAGAAGAGTGGAACCCTTGTGCCTTTGGAGTTGAATTTTAAGATGATTTTACGAGCATTCCTCGCTTTCTATCATAATCAGTCCCGCAAGAAGCGTGGAGGTGTTAATGTCCTCGAGTCTGCTCCAGGACAATTCAAGTACTTCTGACAATGGTACGATTTCACCCGTGATTCAGCCCACGAATCAGAGTCGTGTCCCGAGTTCGAGACCAAGAACTAATGTGCGCCCTGAAGGAAAAGATGCAAGATCCAATGCGGAACACAAAGTGGAACGGAAGTGAGAGTTCCCACGACGTGTTTTATCACGATGTTGTACAATCCTACGGGCATGTGGCAACAAGAGCATCTCACCATGATGAAACATGTGCACCGTGTAAGCAATCTTGCCAATGAAGATGTCGATCTCATTGGAAAACATGGAGCTATTTCTATGGTAGTCTAATGCTCATAACTTTCAAATTTGTGTGTAAAAGCATCTGTTCTTTTGGTGAAACATTGGAGTAGGAAAGTTTCTTTTCTAAGGTGTTGTTCGCTGTGTTTCGTCCTTTGTTTGGTCGATTTGATGGTGAAGAATTATCGTTTATCACTTGCATCAATGGAAGCAATCCGCAACATCCCCGAGGAAGATCGAGAGTCGGATGGATTTGATCTTTGACACCCAGTAAAAAGAGATGGTGCATGCAATGCTAGCATGCAGTCAACGTGTTCCAGCTGCATTCCAAGGCAAATCAATTGCCCCTTTGCTCACAGTGAGGAAGCTGTCAGAGACATGCACCCAAACAAGAAGGGAGTTAAGCACAATGGTTGCTTGTCTTCTAAGAAGACAGAGAAGCAAGGAAGCAAAACATGCTAAGCTTTCCAATCAAAGCAACTTCAACAAGAAAGCAATGATTTAAAATTAGCAAGTGATGTCATGTTCCACTCGACATTCCACTCTGTGTTTGTGCTACAAGTGTTTGGGCAATCTTTTTGTCAATGTTGTCAAACTGTTTGCAGTGTTTCATCCATCACTTTGTCATTGTTGTTTGTCAGTGCAATGTCATCCTCTGCCTCGTCTGTTTCTTCATCTCCTGTGTTGTCCAATAAATCCTCAATGTTGTGATCCTGGGTGCAGAGTGGAACCTGATCAAGTTGTGCTTGTTCTGCTGGGTCATCGGAAAGTGTGTTGTTTGGATTGTTTGGACTCCACTTGCATTTGAGCAAGCTTGTTCATTTATGATCAGTTGCCGCACGTCGACAACCATTGGAAGGTGCACACTTTCTTTTGTTCGATGAAGTTGCACCATCCATTGCAACACCTGATTGGTGCTGGTTTCCCTCATTTCTGTTGGCTATCTGTTTTGTCAACTGCAACCTCAACTTCTCAAAGTTGGCAACATTTTGATTCTTCTTTGTGTCAACTAATTGCTGATGCGATTGCTATTTGACAAATGCCTTGCCCTTCAATTTCAAGCAATGTCCCATTCCAGGCCGACATTCAACCCCTAGCCAATCGCACAAATGAAGTGCAAAGTTGTCTTGCCCAATCAGGCGCGTTGCCGTGGCCATTCGAACACGGTTTTCCAATGAAATGCTTCTGCAGGGTGTCTTTCCTTTGGGAGCTTTCCATGCTGCAGCATCATTTGAAGATTTGTTTGCTTGGGTGTCAAATCCATGACAGACTTCCCTGAGTCTTTCGATGGTCAGAAACCCACTTGTGATTGAAGAAAGGGACTTGCACAACAACACATCTTTTTCTTCACAGCGGTAGCATTGGTCTGAAGCATTTGCTGCAACTTTGTCTTCAATGGAGGCAAAATGCTCCACAGTGTTTGTGGCAATCAAAGTGATGGTCTAGCACAGCCGTTGATGCTGGCATCCACTGATTCTCTGGTCGTTTTGGAGCAAGTTCACAAAATGAGTGAAGTTCTTTGCCAGATGAGCAATGTCTGCCAGCACAAAGCCAAAGTTCTGCTTTTTCAGAAGGCATTCGAAAGCATGCAAATGATTTCTCAGCCAGAGTCTTTTTTTGATGGGCCGGGTCTGCAATGAATGTTCAGCTTGGGCATGCGGCATGGCAGACGTCCATTGTCATCGCATTCAGGCTCTTGACCCTTGTTCGTTCTTCCCCCATGTGATTGTTGTCACGGGTTTTGTTCCACAATGTGCCTCGTGGTCTTTGTTTGATCACTCCAGAGGGACGTCATTCCAAGCCTTCTCTCAGCATTTCTTGACTCACTTGGCACTTTTGTCATGGGGGAGAATGCAATGCCCCAAACAGGGCACAATGACAAGTTTCATCAGGCGGGACTCATGCACTGTGCCATTTGACCCAGCAGGTCTCATGACAAAAGGATGTTTTTGCCAGCCAATTTCTGGCATGTGAGTCTGTGTGCTGCATTCTCCCCCATGCATTGTGGAGCAAGTGAGGAGTGACTGACGTGTCAATTGGTCAGTGGTGCACGTGTCAATTGCCAGTGTGACTGATGCTCAGGATGTGGAGAGTGTTGTTTTTGTGCAATGACTCTTCGTGACAGCTTCAACTGCTGTTTCACTGCACGGCGTTGCATGCTTGTGTGTGGAATGCTGCTCATCCGTTGGAGATGATGCTTCTCTCTCTCTCCCCCACAATTCATGAGAACCTGTTGTCAAGTGTCCAGCACTGGAGTGCGCTCTGGTGACTCACAATGATGACCTTTCCCAGTCGGAATTTTGTCTGTTCGGACATTGAACTTCAACGTGAACCGCAATGATTCACCACAGGATGACTGTCACTTTGGAGCGCAGTCGGAGCATCATTGACACTCAGTCAGAGTGTGCCGCATTCAGTTGACCAGACCACATGTGCGTGCTGTCAGTGGTGACCGTTCAGGTCCTGCTGGTGATCGGAATCTTCCGTTTCGGCTGCATTGTTGTCTCGGTGCACAAGTGTAAGTGTAAAACTCTGCCCTCCAGTGTCCAACAGGGACATTGATCAATCCGTTCTCTTGCTTAACGGAGAGTATCCACAGTTGGAATGCAGCATCCCAAAGGATGTTGTATGGAGCTTGGCAACTGGCCAATTAAAGTCCAATTGGGGTCAACCAACAGCAAGGGTTTGCCTGTGCTGTTCCAAGGTGCCCACCAGGATTTATTCCTAAATAATTGTCGTTATCTACCTATGATGCCATGGCTCCAGTCGCCACACAGCCATGAACTTGGTCACGTCAAAGGAACCTCCATCAATCAATCCATCCATCCATCCATCCATCCATCATCTTGCATGCAATTTCAAATTGTCGTGTTGAGCTCGTCCACTCTCCTCCGTGACACCAGCTCAGATTGTTGCATCCATCTCCCGAAGCACCCTCCAATACGGTCTCTACCTTGCCCCACAAGCAAACCAAGCATAGGCTTGGACATCCGGTGAAGAAGCCCACGAGTCAAGCTGAGTCGCCACACACCAGGAAGGGGAAGCGAGCTATGGAGCGTCCTCCACTAGCGCCGCTAGCCCCACCGGAGCACCAAGGGCCCACACCCTTCGTGCCTAGACCCCTGCCCAACAAACCTCGCGAAGAATAGAGGCCCTTGGCCGCAGAAGTATCCATGGTGTGTGGAAACCACAAAGATCAAAGAGGGAGTTCTTCAAAACCAGATGGGAGGACAGACCATTGCAGTAGGAATCCTACAGAGCTCCCACGATGCAAATCCCTTGAAACCAATCAACACCAACAACAGCAACAACACATCATGGTTTCCGCTACGAGCGAGTAGCTACCAAGCCCCGAACACCTCTACATGTCTTTGACATGCCCACACCATCGTAGATAACCACTGTAGTTGTCAGGAATTGTAGCTGTGTTGTGTTACCTACCTGTCTCTTATACACATCTCCGAGCCCACGAGACTAAGGCGAATCTCGTATGCCGTCTTCTGCTTGAAAAA
>ENA-ORBV01014104-ORBV01014104.1-microbial-mat-metagenome-genome-assembly--contig:-NODE-14104-length-12020-cov-5.895839_pt1 | contig 12020 bp, 2 predicted proteins | sample MGYA00237777_ERZ505514 | MGnify/ENA primary metagenome ERZ505514 (study PRJEB26160, sample SAMN06269048) | microbial mat metagenome | isolation source: Oligotrophic lake microbial mat | place... | reverse complement strand
ACGTAGTCGGTGTCGTCGCGCGACAGGCCGTAGAGGTGGAAGAACGCGGCGTCGAGCTCGCAGCGGAGCAGGAAGCGACGCTCGGGATTCCAGCGGAAGGGCGGGCCATCGTAGCCGACGTCGCGTGCGAAGGGCTCGAGATCCCAGGCGGTGTAGGTGAGCTCGAGGACGCGCGGGAGAAGCCAGTCTCGGAGCGAAGCGGGCGTAGACCATCGGGTGTCAGCGTCGTATGTCGCCGGGCCGAGCACTGGAAGCTGCTCGACGATGAACGCGCTCATGTGCGTTCCGCCAACCTTCTGCCGAGCGACGAAGTCCAGTGCGAAGCCCCCGAGGTTCGCAATCAGTGCTGGCATCGCGGCAACTTGATCGTCAGACGCGAAGACCACCTTTGCCGTATGGGGAACCGCGAGGGATGGCACTACAGTCGCGATGAAGGTCCGTTCGTCGGTCGAGCGCGCGATGTCTCGCCATGCGAGCACCCAAGGGTGCTTCCACGTCGCCCCGAAGCGCGCACGCGCGTCGGCGGCCGGATACCAGTGGCGAGGCCGGATCGAGCGTGCGGGATCGTTTCGCTCGCCCTCCGTAAGCACCCGGTCTCCCTCGCCGTCATTGGTGACCCAACGGTGGTCGTAATGGTGAAAGTACTTGCCCTCGTAGAGCGGCAGACGACCCTCACCTGGCTCAGGGCGGAAGTTCCCCGAGTCGTCGGCGCTGTTGAGCAGGCGGCGCAGCTCGAGCTCCCAGCCCGACGCGGTGAGCACCGGCACGCGCCGATAGATGGTCTTCGTGATCTCTGCGTCGCGGCGCGAGCGGAAGATGGGGCACGTCTTCGTTGTCGGGTTGAGCAACGCGATGTCCTCGGCCGACAGTGTGAAGTGCCGCTCTGGATTCTTCAGGTGGTCCACACGCGTCGCGAAGAAAACGAATTCGGCCTCCGTGCCGGCCTCGCGCGCACCGGCGATCGTGAGGATGCCGAATTTGAACGACCGGTGAACGGCGCCGAAGATGGCCTCCCGGTTTTCGAAGTCGAAGAACGAGACGAGCTGCCGGCTCTCCACCACACTCTGGAAGAACAACTTTGTGGAGTCGTCGGAGACGATACCCGAGGGAAGAATCTGCCCGACCCGCCCGCGCCGGCCCACCAGCGCGCGAGCGGACTCGGCGAAGAGCGCGAAGAGATTGATGCGACCCACTCCACAAAGCGGATAGCGAACGCACGAACGCACGAACGCGTTTACTCCGTCCACCTCGCGCAGCCCCGATCGATAGGCGGCGAACAGCGACGGATCTTCCACCTCGAGCTTGGCGACGGCCTTCTTTCGCGCAGCCGCAGTGCCGGCCTGCGCGATGTCCGGTCGCGGTCCGGCGAAGAATTCCTCTTCGCGAAAGAGGAGTGAGTCCCATGGCGGGTTCCCCAGCACGACATCGAAGCCGCCCCTGCCGAACACCTGCGGGAACTGCAGGTTCCACTGAAAGAACCGGTACTGCTCGGCGAGCTCCGCCACGGTCTTAGTCGTGAGCCCCGGCGCCTTGCCCTGCCCATCGCGAAGCTGTCGCCACAGTTCGTTCGTGGGCGCCGCGTCCGCAGACTCGCCCGGCTGCTTCGGCCACACGAAGGCCGCGCACCACGCGTCCGCTACGAACTTCTGGTGCCGGTACTCGGCAGACCCGAGGATGCCGTCCCACTGCGACTCCTTCTTCGCGAGCGCCTCGGGGTTCGCGTCGGACGCGGCCTCCAGCTCGGCCACCGCGCGCGCCACGGCCTGAGCCTCGGCGTCGCTCGGCTTCGACCAGAGCGTGTCGAGCGAGCGTTGGCCTTCGGCGGCCTTCTTGTTGCGCCTCTTGAGCGCGCTCGCAGTCTTCTTGTCGTCGCCCTCGATGGACTCCCACGCGGCGTCGGGCACGCCCTTCGCCATCAGCTCGGGGGTCGTGCCGAGGAGCGCGTTGCCGTGCTGAATGTGCGAGTTCAGGAACGTGAGCGGAAGCCCCGGCTCTACGGCCTCCATCCACAGGCTCACCTTGCACAGCTCCACGGCCATCGGGTTCAGGTCGACGCCATAGATGCAGCGGCCTACTACTTGGCGGAGCGCGTGGCGGTACTCGGCAGCCGATGGCGTGCCGTTCGCCTGCAACCGCGCGACGTGCGCGGCGAGCCTGCGCGCGGCCGCGAGTAGGAAGTGCCCCGAGCCGCAGGCGGGATCGACGATCGAAAGGCCGAGCAGCGCCTCAACCGACTTGTCCGGGTTCTTCGCGATGGTGTCCTTGACGACCGGCTCGAGCGCGCTGTCGAGCAGCACCTGCACGAGGCTGTCGGGCGTGTAGTAGCTGCCCGACGTCTTGCGCGCGTTGCCCTTGGTCTCACCGCCCGTTGCGAACGCGAACTGCCGGCCGTCCTTGGTGATCTGCGGGACCAGCTCGAGCAGGCTCTCGTAGACACTGCCGAGCTCCTCGGGGCCCATGTCGCGCCAGTTCACGCGCGCGAGGCTCGAGTTCTCGCGAAGCCAGGCGAGCTTGAACACCGCGAGCAGGAGCGCGCGGTTTTCGAGCTTGGCCGCGTCGAGAGCTGCGCACTGAGCCTTCGCGAAGATGCCCGCGAGCGCAGGCAGCCCGAGACGAGGCTCGCCGGATGCGACGCCGCGGAAGACGATCTTGGTCGCCTCCCAAAGGTCCGCGAAGCGATCGTGCGCGCTGCGCTTCACCGAGCGCTCGCGCAGGCGCTTTAGGCTGTAGCCCTCGGCGTAGAGGCTCTTCGCCTTCTCGTCGGTGCCGCCGGGATGCAGGAGCCCGCGCTCTTCGACGGTAAGCAGGAAGATGATGCGGTAGACGAGCCGCAAGAGCTGGTTGAAGTAATCCTTCGTCGAGAGCGCGCCGGTTTGCAGCGCGGCACGGAGCGCTTGGTTGTCCGGGTGCGCGAGGAAGCCCTGGCCGAGCGCGATGAGCGCGTCTTCCACGCCGCGCCGAAGGTGCTCGCGCGCGCGGGTGCCCTCCTCGCGACCGGCGTTGCGCCAGGTCTCGAGCGAGCACTCGGTCACGGGCTGGTCGGCGCGACCGAAGCGGGTCTCGTGCGCGAGCAGCCAGAGCGCGGCGAAGTCGGCGTAGCGCTCCTCGGTGAAGATGCGCTGCAGGTCGGCCTCGATCCACGCGGGCCGCGTGAGGCTCGCGTTGTCGCGCACGATGCGCAGCGTGAGCCCGTCACTCGCGAAGCCCCACATCGCGCCGTCCGCGGCGTTCAGGTACTCCTGCGCGAGACCGAAGGCGCTCCGGCGGCGCGTCCCGTCGCCGAACTCTAGTTTGACGTCGTCGAGTGCGCTCTTCTTGTTCTCGGTCGAATCCGGCTTCGGCGCGACCACGACGACGGGAACCCGGCTGCCGAGAGCGGCGAAGGCGATGGGGTAGCTGCGCTCGGCGAGAACAACCGGGTCCGCCTTCGTGAGCGACGCGAAGCCGAAGCTCTCCCTGAGCAACGCGAGGACGAACCGCTCGGCGACCTGGTGCGCATCGGCGTTTCCCGCGCGCCCAGCGGCGAAGTCGCTCCAGTGCGCCTGCGCGATACGCCAGTAGCGCCCGATCTCATCGCGAAGGTTGAGGCCCTTGGGGATGCGGTAGTCGGCCTCGCTCTGCCCGCCTCCCGCGAGCTGTGCGGCGCGCGAGAGCCAATCGGGCGAGAGCAGGCCGCCCTCGATGGAGAGGGCCTCGAAACCGAGCTGCGCTTCCCGCGCGCGGGTCTTCCTTCGTACCGCCATGGTCAGTCAACCCGCGGAAGGAGCACGAAGAGGCCGATGACGTCGGCCGGGAGCAGCGCCTTGACGCTGTAGCTGCCGCGCGCGTCGGCGGCCTCGCGCACGCGGCGGTGATCGGCGAGCAGTGCCTGCGCGCGACGCTCGGCGAAGGCGTCGAGCTCGGGGAGGCGTGCCTCGATCTGCGAGAGCGCCTGCTGGACCGCACGCTCGCGCACGTGAGGCGGCGGGTCGGCCGCCGGCGGCGGCGCGAGGAGGGCGAGCGCCTCGGACCCCTCGAGCGGCGTCACCCCGCTGCCGGTCCATGCGAGTGCCGTTGCCTCCTCGACGAGTAACGTCGAGGTGCGGCCGGAACGCTGGCTGACGAGCTGGTGGCGCAGTCGCAGAAGCGCCACGACGGTGCGGCCAGTGACCTCCGCCGAAGTCCAGCAACCCACGCGGCCGAGCACGCCTGGATCGCTCTCGGCGTCCTCCACGGCGCTCGCGAGGGTGCGCTCGAGCAATGTCTCCGCGAGGACCGAGATGAGCGGATGGCTTCGCTGCACCGAGCGACAGCGCGGCGCAGGCGGGTAGGTGAAGTCGACGAGGATCGAGCCTACAAGGCCCTCCGACTCGAGGCGCTCACGCACGTCCTCCGGCAGAGCACCGAGCGGAGCCTTGAAGCCCCGACGCAGCGACTCGAGCCCCGAACCCAGCCGCGCGAGAGCGCGACCCGCGAAGCGCTGTACGTCCTCGCGCCCGCCGACCGCGGCGAGCGACTTGTGCCACTCGGGGAGCACCTCTTCGGGCTTGAGCCTGCGCTGCGCGAAGACGGTGCGGTTCTTCTTCGCCTTCTCTGCTGCGTCCTTCCAGCTCTCGTCGAAGAGCTGAAGCTGCTTCATGTTCGACGGGTCGCCGCCCCCTCGTCGCCTGAGAAGCACCGCCTTCAGAAGGACTTGGGTGAGGGTGTTGCCGTCTGCGGGCACGGGCACCGGGACGCCGAGCTCCTCCCGGATCTTGGCGGCCTTGCGGAGGATGACGTCGAGGACCGCTCCGTCGACGGGGTTGTTCGCGCCGTACATTAGCGTCGCGCGCACGACGGGTCGCTCCTGGCCGAAGCGGTCGACACGGCCTTCGCGTTGTTCGTGGCGTGTGGGGTTCCACGAGAGGTCGTAGTGCACGACGGAGTCGAAGTGCTCCTGAAGATTGACGCCCTCGGACAGGCAGTCGGTCGCGATAAGCACCCGCCGCTCGGCGTCGCCGAGCAGGTCGACCTTCTCCTTGCGCTCATCGGAGGTGATCTCACCGGTGACCACACCGACCGTCACGTTCTTGAACTTCCCCTCGAGTTGGCGCCCGAGGTAGTGCGCAGTCGCGATGTAGCGGCAGAACACGACGGGGTTGAAGCCGTCGGCGATGAGCTCGCTCAGGTGGTCGGTGAGGACCTTGAGCTTCGGATCTCCCGACTGCCCCGTCAGGCGCTCGGCCTGGGCGATGAGGTCCTTCAATGCGGGGTCGTCCGTACCCGCGGGGGGCTCGACGTCGTCGTCTGGGAGCGCGTCCGCGGCGCCGTCGAAGACGCGGCTCTCGAGGCTTTCCATGTCCTCGTCTTCCTCGATACCGGCGCGCGTGCGCAGGGCCTGTGTGGCGGCAGCGGGGCTCGAGGCCACGCAGCGCATCAACGCGAGTGTGCCCCAGAAGTTGAGCCGCTGGCGCCGCTCGTCCGCACCCGCAGAATCGACGACCGCGGCGCAGTAGTCGAGGACTGCCTCGAAGAACTGCTCCCACGCGCCGGTGAGCTTGTAGGTCATCTCCTTCGTCTCTCGGCGTGGAAAGAGGTTGCCCTCTCTCCACTCGGCGATGTCGGGACGACGGCGCTGAACGAAGTGCCGCGACAGGCGCTCGCGCAGGCCGTCGCGCTCGACGCCGGTCGCCTCCGCCAGCTTTTCGAAGTCGCGATCGAGCAGGCCGAGCAGCCGAAAGAACGCGGCCTCGTCGCCGCTGTGCGGGGTTGCGGTCAGCATCACCAGGTGCCGCGTCGACGACTCGGTGAGGCCCTTCAACAGCTCGTAGCGCTGGTGGCGGCCCGGGCCGGTCGCCGCGCAGGTGTGCGCTTCGTCGACGATCACGAATTCGGGGCACGCGCGTAGAAACTCGGCGCGCCGCCGCTCGCTCTTGATGTAGTCGAGGCTCACCACCGTGTGCGGGCACGCCGAGAAGATGCTCTCGCTCGGCGGGAGACTTCGCTCAAGCCGGTTCGCGCTCGCGGCGGTGACGGCCACCGGGTGGATGTGAAAGCGAGCCTCGAGCTCGCCCACCCACTGGTCCACGAGGTGCGGCGGACACAGCACCGCAAGTCGCTCGATGTCGCCACGATCGAGCAGCTCGCGCGCGATGAGCGCCGCCTCGATGGTCTTGCCAACGCCGACGTCGTCGGCGATGAGCAATCGGACCGGATCGAGCTTGAGCGCCATCAGGAGCGGCACGAGCTGGTAGGCGCGCGGCTCAACGGCGATCTGACCGAAGCAGCGGAACGGTCCCGCTCCTCGTCGCAGCGAGAGCAGCAAGGCGTCGCGGAGCAGGAGGGCGGCGTCATGTCCGGCCTTCTGGCGCGGATCCGGCTTTGGAAACGACGCTTCCGTGACGGGATCCGCCTCGAGCGCGAGATGGATCAGCGTCTGGCCCTCTTCGGAGCCCGAGATCGGCCGCACACGCAGCGTGTCGGCATCGCTGCCGGTGAGGACGATCCATTCCCGGCCGCGCGCACGGACCAGACTTCCGGGGCTGTAGGTGAGCGCTGTCATGATGCGCGCCCCAGTGCCTTTGCCAGGCGGGCAAAGGACTCTTCCCACGCCGCTTCGGCACTGCCAAAGACGATCACCTCGAAGCCCTTGTCTTCGAGCTGGCTCGTGAGCGGCGTGTGCGCCTCGTCGAGGAGGACGATCACATAGTGCGAGCGCCAGACCAGGGGAATCTGCGCGTCGCCCGCTGCGATCGGCTCCGCGTCAGGCCGCGGGAGCTCGCGGGTGCGTGCAAGCTCGAGCCACCGCTCAAGCGCAGCGTCCGAGGCCGGCGGGGCGCTCGGTCTCGAGCTGCGCCGGGAGTGTGGCGGCGAGTCGAGCCCGGTTGTCGTCGACCGTGCGAGCCGGAGCAGCAGGCCGCGCGCGTCGTTGTCGCGGCGGTCGATGAGCTCATGATCGGGTTGGTTGTAGTACGACATGAGGCAGCGGTAGCAGGCCGCGACACACGACGTGTCGGGCATATCGACGAAGCCGTGGGCGTCCGCGGGCAGGCTCGCCATGTCGGTCACTGAGAAGTGCGTGATCGAGAGTGCTTTGCGCGCGACCTCGGCGAGCCGCTCGGGCTCCGCCACGAGCCTCGTGAGCACACCGGCACCGCCTTCGGTGGCCTCGTAAAGCAGAAAGCCGCTGCGCTCGTCGCGGGTTGGCATGGGCTCGGCGAGGATTTCGCCCTGCTCGAGCTGGAACACCGCCTCGATGCCGCGCAGGAGGGCGTGCTGCAGCGTCGCGAGCGTGACCTGGGCCCACTCCTGGCCCGTCGGCTGGAGCAAGAGCGCATTCTTCCTGTCCTGTACGCTCGGCACGATCCACTGGCGTGGCGACGCGGTCGGATCCTTCGCCTCCTCGCCTTCGTCGACGTTCTTCGCCCAGTAGCCCGAGATCGGATCGATGTTGAACCCGAAATGCGTGCGATTGGCGCGACGACGAAGGCCCTTGTTGAGGCGAGTAATGGTCGCGCCCGGACCGTACGCGAGGAGGACGATCTCGCCCTCCTCGTCGGCAGCGGAACCGCGGCGAACATCGAGCACGTGATCGCGCGTCGCCCATTCGAAGGTCGTCTGCAGCTCGTACCCCTGGCGCTGCCGCTCTTCGTCGTTCGCGGTGATGCGCTCGGCGGGCTGGGTGGCAACGTTCTCGATGCGGTAGATGTGGTTCACGATCTCGGCGTCGCCGAGCGAGGCCTCGCACGCGTGACACATCGAGTCCTGGTCGTTGAAGTGACCCGCGCCGCAGCTCTTGCAGATGCGCACGGATTTCGTCGGCAGGCGCGTGTCAGCGGTGGCGCTGCTCTGGTGGCTGAGCGACAGGAGCGCGCGCACGACGCGGTACGCGCGACCCTCGTGGTAGACGAGGCTGCGGGGGCCGAACTCCGAAAGCGCGAGGAAGCGTGGGCGCTGAAGGTAGGTCTGCCGGCCGCGCCCGTCGTTCGTCGCCGGCACATACGCCATGAGTGGCAGCCGTGGAAAGTTGTAGCCGGGAAGGAAGCCCTCCGTGGCGAGGTAGCGGTAGGTGTAGAAGTCGCTCGAGAAACTGCTGGTACCCTTCTGCAGCAGGTTGATCTGGTCGATCGCCTGCGCGTGGCGGCTCTGCGCTGCCCGCTTCTCCTGCTGCGGCGCAGAATAATCGTCCATCGTGCGACGGGCGGCGTCCCGTTGCTGCTCGGCTGCCATGAAGAGGTCACGCCAGCGGTTGAACGCTTGTTCGAAGCGGACGAGCGCCCTCTGTACGACCTCGGCCGCGAACGCGTCTCGCCCCGGGTACCACGGGGCCAGCTCCGGCGTGAGATCGTCTTCGACCAGGTCGAGCACTCGCTTGATGCGTCGCGTGGCCTCATCGGCGACGCGCGGCGTGCCCATGGGGCCCTTGACCTCGGCCTTGAGCGGGCGCCCCGGGTCGCTCAGGACGAGCAGTTCTGCGATCGACGAATCGAGCGGCTCCTCTGTGCAAGCGAGCCAGACGGCCGCCAGGTGGCTCTCGACGAGGTCACGATTCGCGAGGTCGAGCAGCGGCGGGCGCACCTCGCCGTGCACCATGGCCTTCGGGTCGCGGAAGAAGTACTGGTCGTGAGGCCCCTGCGCCGAGCAGTAGGTGAGCACGAGCGCCGCCTGGCCACTGCGACCGGCACGTCCGCTCCGCTGCGCGTAGTTCGCGGGCGTGGGCGGGACGTTGCGGAGATAGACGGCATTGAGTGACGAGATGTCGACGCCGAGTTCCATCGTCGGAGAGCAGAAGAGTACCGGGAGGAAGCGATTGGCCTCGCCGATCTCGCGCAGGTGCTTCTCGTCGGCGGCGAGCTCTTCCCTTTCCTTGTCACCGTAGCGGAAGCGCTTCTCGCGCACGGCGCGCTTGTCTCCGTCGACCTGCGCCGTGTGCTCGCGTGCCTCAAAGCCGAAGAGAGGGTGCACGGGATCGCGGAGCATGTGGGCGAGGTTCGCGTAGAAGTCGCGGAAGAACGCGCTCTCGTTCGGGTGGGCGGGGTCGATCTCCGGCGTGCCCTTCTTGAAGAGGACACAGGCGTCGTTGAGCCGCCAGCCGACCTGATTGCTGAACGGGGTGACCTCTTCGGAGACGAGCCCGTGCGCGCAGGCGGCGCGGAGGAGCGCCTCGATGAGCGCGTCGAACTCCTTGGACTTCAACGCCCGAACGGCCGCGCTGTCGTCCCACAGGCGGCGACCGCTCGGCGAGCGGGAAGCCCGCAGCGTCTTGCCGAGCCCGCTGCGCGACCCGCCCCGCACGATGAGGTCCTCATCACGCAGCGTCATTTCTCGCCGCGAGGGCGGGGAGATCATCAGCCAGCGCGCTTGCCGTGGCTTCTCGTCGATGCCAAAGCCCCAGGGTGCCCGAATGCGGCTGTGCGATTTCGCGAGCATCTGCTCGATCGCCGTCGGATCGAGCACCTGACTGCGAATCGCCATCCACTTGCGCAGATGGTCGAGCAGCTCTCGGTATACCGCCGCGCGCACACCCGGCGATGCGTAGCGAAGCGCCGCCGGCGCGTCTGCGAAGATCGTGTCATCCGCCGCGAGCTCGTCGAGCCCGAGATAGTCGACTTCCACGAGGCCGAGCTGCTCGAGGTTCGGATTCGTGTAGCGCCACCCACGCCGCTGATCGAACCACACTCGATACGAGAGAACCTGCCGCAAAGTGCCTTCCGCCTCTTGCAGGTTGAAGCCCTTGAGGCCGGGCTCGAGCAACCATTCGGTGCGGATCTCGGGGCTCGGCCGATCGAAGCCGAGGGCCTTCTGCTGCGCGCTACCGAGCGCGTCGCTGCGCAGCCCGTTGTCGCCCGCCACCTCCAGCGCGCCAAGGAACCCCGCACGGATCAGGCTGACGAAGAGGAAGTCGTTGAAGTGTCCGGCCTGTAGCGCCGCGTCCTGTCGGTTGTCCGTGAAGCCGAGGAGCTTGCGTGTGAAAGCATCGAGCCCCGAGTCGTGTCCGTGCATCCAGCGGAGCACACTGCCGACGAGAACCGTCGTGGCCGAGCTGCGGCCTTCGGCGGACAGCGACGCGAGTCGGTTGCGGTCGCGGGCAGCACCGCCCTGGGTGGCGCCGCAGCGCAGGCAGAAGCGGAACTTGCCTGGCAGGAACCAAGCCTTCGTGCCGGAGCCGAGCTTGCCGGTGGACGCGACGTTCACCGAACGCGCCCGCGCCCCGCGATAGTGCGCCTTGAGCCGCGGGTTGCCGGCGGCGTCGTACTCGAGCCAGGTCTCCGGGTAGTCCTCGTCGCGGTCGGAGAAGGTGAACTCGGCGTCGCGCGCGTGGGGCGTGAGGAATCCGAAAACCTCGCGGTCGTTCGAGTCGTCGGTGTCGTCGCTCGCGCTCTCGTCGTCGTCATCCGGACGCACGGCCGCGGCGTCATCGATGTCGCGCGCGAGGAACATGCGCTCCCCGCCATCGTTGACGAAGCGCACCGGGTGATACTCGTGCCCGCAGTCGCGGCAGAAGTGCACGGGGTAGAGGCGTTTCTCGGCGTCGCCGGGCAGAAACTGCTGCCCCTCGACCGTGATGGTCCGCTGCCCAGGCGCTTCGAGCGTGGAGAAGGCGTGGCCCGCTCCGGAGATGAACTGGTGCAGCTTGAACGCGAAGAAGCTGTGTGGGCTTGCGTGGGGTGAGCCGGTGCGCTCGTCCTCGGGTACGCTTGAAATGAGGAGCAAGTCTCGCAGTGCCGTTCGACAAGCCGGGATCTCGCGGCCTGCATCCTGACTGAGCGCCGCGACGGCCTCGGTGACGGTAAGCGGACGCGCGCGCGTCCAGCGTTGGTCCACCTCCGACCACGACACCCCCAGCCGCGTCTCCACCCAAACGGCGAGAGGGTGCCTGCGAAGGTCGGCATCGGAAATGTTCGGCTGCATTCCCGCGTCGATGGCGGGGCCGAGAGCTTGTCGCACCGAGGTCGCGTTGGCAGCGGAGTCGGTGACGCGCTCGAGCGTCTCGACGATGACGTTGCTCTCGGGGATCTCGATTGAGAAGAGCTTCGAGGTCACGCGCGCGACGACGCGGCTCTTGTCCTCGAGCGAGCCCTCGCTGGCCATCGTGGCGGAGGTGCCGATGCACTGGAGCTTCTCGGGCGAGAGCCGCTCGCGAACTCGGCGCACGAGGAGTGCCACGTCGGCGCCCTGTCTGCCTCGGTATGTGTGCAACTCGTCGAGCACCAAGAAGCGCAGGCCCGCACAGTTGCCGATGACCTTGCGGTCGAGCTCATCCTGACGAGTCATCAGGAGCTCAAGCATCATGAAGTTCGTGAGGAGAATGTCGGGCGGGTTCTCGGAGATCCTTCGCCGCTCTTCGGTGTCGTCCTGCCCGGTGTAGCGCGCGAACGTCACCGGCTTCTCGCCGGGCACGTTTTTTATGAACTTGTCGAGTTCCTCGAGCTGGCTGTTGGCCAGTGCGTTCATCGGGTAGATGATGATCGCGCGCGTCCGTGGCGTGCTGTTTTTCCGCTTCTCCGCGAGCACGGCGTTGACGATGGGGATGAAGAAGCAGAGGGACTTGCCGGAGCCAGTGCCCGTCGTGACGACGTAGCTCTCACCCTGTGAGGCGAGCGCTACGGCTTGCTCCTGGTGCTTGTAGAGAGACAGCGCCTCACCGCGAGGGGCGTCCGTCGTGGGCGGGGTGCGAAAGATGTCCGCGGCCTTCGCTTCGAGTACGCCCCCGGCGACCAGCTTGTCGATGCTCGTCGAGCGCTTGTAACTCGGGTTGATCTGGATAAGCGGCTCGGGCCAGTACCGGTCCTTCGCGTAGATCGCCTCGACCTGCTGCCGGATGTCCTCGGCGTGGATGGTTGTGAACGAGGTTGCGAACTTCTTGTACTCGCCGACGACCGCGTCGCGCAGCGAGAAGACGTCCAGACTCTTGCCGCTCATTGTTCCCCCCCGGACTTCGGCTCGTCGTTCGCCTCAACGCCGCCGGCACGGACCCATGTATCGACCTCCGAGAGCTTGAACTTCCAGAGGCGGCCTATCTTGTGGGCAGGCAGACTGCGCGTGTCGATCCATCGGTAGAC
>ENA-ORBV01014103-ORBV01014103.1-microbial-mat-metagenome-genome-assembly--contig:-NODE-14103-length-12020-cov-6.476262_pt1 | contig 12020 bp, 8 predicted proteins | sample MGYA00237777_ERZ505514 | MGnify/ENA primary metagenome ERZ505514 (study PRJEB26160, sample SAMN06269048) | microbial mat metagenome | isolation source: Oligotrophic lake microbial mat | place... | reverse complement strand
ATCCAATGGGGAGGTTCGTTCCCACTTTGGGGATTGCTGCGTGTTCCTGCAGTCCAGCGTGTTGCTTGTGAGCCTGTGCGCAACCAAGTCGGGCTCACGTGGGACCGCCTGGGAATTGGGAATTTCCCCCAGTGTGAGAATCAAAGAATCAGTCTTGTTTCGCTACGTTGTGTCAAAGACTTCAATGGCCCGACGCGACAGAGCCTGCATGCAGTCAGTTTGGCATTGTGGTGGACATGGAAAAAGTGCTTTGTTCCCAGTTTCTGCGACTGGATCATTTCCCACCAACGAAATTCTATTGGTACGCCAGTAACGCCACTCGTATTGATTGGCGACTTTAAATACCTTTGCTCCGAACACATTGAACCTTGCTCGAGTCCCTTCCTTGGTAATTAAATGAGTAGATCAAAACCGGAGAGCATGAATAAAAAAATCTCAGCAGTTTCCGTTTGCGTTGTCGTTCGCGCATGATTAAAGGAGTGTTCGGATCAGTCAACAGAACCGTGCTTCATACAGCATTACCGGTAGGCTACTACTAGTTATTAGCTAGTAGTAGCCAGCTAGCTAACTAGCTAGCTAGCTAGTAATAGGAAGCTACTAGCTAGCTAGCTAGAACTCTTCGTTTATCAGTGAGATTTTGGATCCGCTTACTGGCGAAATTGACACAGCAGCGTGCATGCTAACTCAACTGTTACCGGTTCACAATAACCATTCGTAGGGAGGCAGATCAACAGATTGTCAGTTAATATCGTACTTCTCTTTTGTCCGAACTGCAGAGACATATTACTCATTAACTTATTTTTAAGAACCAACGACACACCCTCACGATGCCCTCCATCACTACCTGTGAATTGGGAAAGATTAGCAATGGCGGCAACAAGCCGACTTTTCTCCAAAAGGTACGAAAAAACTGGAAGGAGAAGCTTGGCAGCGGCAAGAGGGAAGACCACGAAGAGCAAGACCGCTTCGGGGAAGAATTCCGAACTAGCGAGAAGTTCCAGGCCATGAAAAACGCCCACAAGCCGACTTTGAAAGCTGCCTTTCGTGTTCCCAAACCAGAAGAAGCCATGATGAAATCCCAAGAACTGGTACTGGAAGATACGAACTTGACATTGGTACAAAGTCTAGAGGCTGTCACGTTGTTGCTAGGCACGACACAAGGCGAAGAAGACTTGACGGACGAAGAAGTCACCAAAGCTTTGGCAGTTTATCACGAACTTCAACGGGTCCTCCATCGCAACACTCGTATGGGAGATTGGATGAGCAAACCCAGTACCTTTGAACACAAGACGGAGTTTCGAAGTGTCTATCAAAATCTTATGAATGAATTTGAAGAAGCCGAAGCCAATGTCGCGAAAGCCTTGGCACATCCAGCTGCCGTCAAACCGTTATCTTTGGAAAGTGTCCAAGAAGTGAATGACTTCTTCATTCTGGACAATTCCCTCCGAGAAACCACAGTGGGTGCGCCACGAGGACATACTTTGGAAGAGAAGCATAAGATTATGGAAGCCATGGCAGATACGGGTCTGGAGGAAGTCATTCTCGGTGCCTTTGGCAGTAAAGTGAGTGTGGATAGTCAACTGGCACAGCAGTGGACAAAACTGGGCAAGACCTTTGACAGTGCCTGGGGATTCTGTGACTGCTATGATTTTGAACAAGATCCTAACGAAGAACGATTATGGGAAGCCAACCAAGACATGTACGACAAGGTGACAGACTACTATACCCCTCCTCATGTCCCAAAAGTGAAATACACCAAGTGTGATTTGAAGCTTTTAAAGACTGCTAGCGAGGGATTTTCCAATAAGGATGCCTACGGGGGGAGGCGAGTTACCAAGTTCTTGAAATCCATGGAGTCAAAACAAGGAAGAGTTCCGCTTGGACTGTTGATGATGGCTGGCTATGGTATTTCCAATGCTATTATTGAAATTGACACCTCTGTGGAAACTTTTGATTATGAAAAGTATGATATCATTGAGCGCTGCAAGTTTCTGATCCAGTGGATTAAGAAACATTTTGCAAAGCGTCAAAACGTCGCAGAAGGAGAAGACAACACGGCTCGAGTTCTCATTAATTTGAGGGATTTTTCCAATTATCATCGTTCGGACGGCGGGATGGAGGAATGCCTGAGATTAGTAGATGCCCTTTCCCGGCTTCCTCCCGCGGAGCGACCGTTCGGCTTCGTAATTGAAGAACCAACAGGTTGGCTCTTTCCGTCGGAAGTTGGTAGGGTTTGCCGCATGATACGCATGACTATGAGCAGAGCGGGATTTACAAATGGGAGATTCTTGGTCCACGTTCATTGGTACTTTGGTCTTGCGGAAGCTTCTCAATTGGCAGCTCTTTGCAATGGATGTGATGGTGTGTGGGCTGCGGTTTGGTGAGTATACAATGATTGATGGGGAAGTGCTTGTAAAAGATGCGCCGTCCCTGTGGCTAACGTTCATCTCTTCGCGATGTTTCCAGCAAGACCGGGGCGCAGACAGGCCACGCATGTAGCAGTGAGTGTAGTGTTGCGTTTAATAATTGTCGTAAGATTAGATGGAAGAGAAGATGCGCCTCTAACACCTTTCTTCAGCCATGACAGCTGTGAATCTCTACAGGGCAGGTATGACTTCTATTTGCGAGAAGTATGATCTCCAAAAAATGTGCGAGGCCGCGAGAAAAGTTACGGAAATCAGTACGCGGCAACCGTGCCCAACCCACGAAGAAATCTACGGAAGCCAAGCATTTGATATTCCATACTTCATGACCAATCTTCCTTCTTGTCGATATTCGATCTATCACGTGTTGACCAAAATTGGTGTAACGGACCGAGCAGTGCGGCTCAACGAAATAGTCCTGCCATCCTTCATCTATAAAGCCATGGAATATCACTTCGGACCCCCGGAAGAGACGGGATGGGATCCAAAACACTGCCCGCTAATGTACAAGGCAATTCACAACCATCTGCTAACGGGTTTGTCGCGTGACTACAACACCAGTTTAGGTCTTGGTCATTTGTACTCGTTGGTTTCTGAGCAGGCGTTGCCATGGCCAATGGTCCAGATTATGAGCGAAAGGTGTACAATCTCCAATCACCATCCCGTTGTTCTTGAATTTATTTATCGATGGAATCGGCTTTGCCAAGTCTACGAAGGGAAAGAGATCGAACCTCATCCGGCAGCAACTTCAAAGAGCTGCATGTTCTTGGGAATTCCGGCCATCACAAAGCCTCGGCGTGACACTATGCCCTTTGAATTCTTCACAGCGGATGTAATGAGAAATCCGGTTCTCGAACCAATCCCGCGCCTCTTCAAGCTCACAGTGGTCAGTCTATTGACCAATGATGAACGGAAGCACCAGGGAAGGAAAATCCCACTTATCAATTTCTACGAAACCTTGTTGCGCCTGAAACTCTTCCTTGCGGAGGCCGACAGTCTGGGGGTGCTTGGCCAGGTTGATGATTTGTAAGTGCTGATCTGGTCTGACTCTTCGCGTTTTTCGTTCTTCACACAACCAAAGCTAACTCCTTCACTGTCTTGCCGCTTCATTACAGTTGTATCCGGAAGAATCATGACTTTTTCTTTGGCGAAAACCACCTCTGGCTCAAAAAGGACGGCCACAATCGACCCAAAATGGCCAATAAGGTCCTGGTGGGGCAAATGAAATACTACAACAAGTACTACATTGATTCAGGCAATACAGCCATCTCTCGTTGCATTGAGTCGACTGCTCTGCGGATTGATGAGGGTCGCAGCGTACCCGACGATATGCAAAAGACATTCAGGCGCGACTCAAAAATCTCGCTGATCAACGACATTGCAGATCGGAAAAGGCAGAACAGCGTCAGCTCCAAAGGCGGGGCTAGCAGCGAGCATCAGATCAATGAAGCGCATGAAAGGATCCTTAGAGAACTTCTGGAGGACGACGGAGAGGATAACGCCTTGGCTAAACAGTTTCTCGAAGAAAGCGAACTTGGGTTTCATGTTGACGATGGCGAAAGAGAGAACCGAAAATCAATCTTAGAGGCTTACATTAGAGAGTCTGCGGGTAAGCTTGGAGATGGATCAACCAACCCGACCACCGTTCCCAAACTTAAAAGGGCAAGCCTTGCTCTGGAGGATGCCAGGATGCAAATGAAATTGTTCAGTCAGACCATCGCCGAAGGACACGAATCGTTCGACGACGACAGTTGCGTCAGTGATGATTCGGTTGTAAGCGACTTTCCGGATGACGATGGTTTTTCGGTGTAATTGTGTGCACGTTCGTTCATCAGAGGCAGCTTCGAGGAATAAGGGCCCATCGCTTTGGACTAGTTTTGGATTGCGCTTTCGAACGGCCCAAATTAAGTCACTGTGACTGTTTTCAGAAGGGGATCTGGACACAGAGGACTAGTTTACTATCGCCGTGCGTTCTTTAAATACTTCACAATATTGATTGTCTATTAATTTTACACGTTATCCTCTTTTACAAAACGCAGCTGGAACCGAAAAAGCATAGCGATAGATAGTGATGGATTGTTTACCGCTTTCCTAGCCCGACCCAGCCGCCACTATATCCTGTCACGACAGTGCCCAAAAATCGTTCCAGGGGAATATCCAGCATGGCATGCTCATTGGCAGGTGTCGGTTGATCCACTCTGACAAAACGAGAGACTGGAGGAACATTGGTCAACTTGCCCCAAGACTTTCCCGCATAACGAAGGCGAGAAACCCAATCGGGATCTTGCAACATGTTGGTCCGGTCATGAACGCCAAAGATTTCACCGACCACCAGCATGCCACCTCTGTCGTTTCCTCCCACAAGCTTGTGAAGATATGAAACTCCCCACTTGTTGCTCTGATACAGAGTGTTGACCAGATGCAAGGATGCCTCGGCCAGACGATTTTGAGTGGCGCGAACGAGCTTTTCGTTGTCTTCGTCGTCCATGAGTCCATTCAAAGCTTCACAGGCTTTGTTCATTTCCTTGAACGCCTTCTTGATCTTGCGCTTGAGGCGCCATCCCATGGGCTTTCTGTTCGTTGACTGGAGTTCTTCGACAAGAGTCTTAGGGTCGGAATTCTGCACCAAATTGATGAGCTTGTCGCCATTCACGTAAATTCTGGCGTTGGCGTAGATTCGCTTGTACGGATCCTGGGTGGCCACGGGAGGTTCCATGAAAAAATCGTCCTCATCGTCTGGATTTTTGTACCGTTGATTCAATTTGTTCAAGAGCTTCAGCAAAGACTTGCGTCGAAGACTGCGATGGTAATCAAAAACATCAATCCAAACAACAAGACCTCTTGGGTTAGAGCGGTCCATTTCTACGGTCAAGCGTTTGCTTGTGCCTTCCCGCATCACGGAGTTATTTGTATCAAAGTCCAGTATTGTATGCTCAATACCCATGTATCCACGCTTAGCGCGTGACTTGGAAAAGAACCTGTACTCATAGTCATCGGTTTCAACCGAAACATCTGATTTCTCCTTTTTGCGATCATGGTTGAGCAAATAGAGAAGTTGTGCGTTGGAACGCTGTTCCTGCTTCCTCGCCTGAACATGGAAACGAAGCTTAACATTATCCGGGATCAGTGCATTCTTTCCTCGGTTATCTGGATGGGAAAGCTGGGGGTGGCGACGCAAAGCCTTGAGGACTTCCACCATTTTATCGGCATTTGGCCCACTTCGTGCGACGCCATCCGTGGCGCGTTCCATATCATACGCCTTCGGGGCAACTTCAATGTTCCACACATCATACTTGAGATGGTTGCGGTGCGCTCCCAAAGCAAAAGCGGCAGCATTCACCACGGATGGGGCTGTCACGTTAGCTTGCTCCGTCTGAGCTCCCAATGTCCGCTCATAGTCATTCTCTAGTAGAAGATGCAACGACCCTAATTGGTCCTTGGTATAAGTGACTGTTTCCCAGTTAGTTTGGCCAGCTTCAAGGGAAAGAGAAACAACTCCAACAGACGCAACTCCTACATAGGGCGCGGTGAAACCCACGCCAGCATGTGCCGCAGCTGTAGCTCCAATAGCTCGGTACTCTCTTAGGACATCGCCAGGGGTAAGGATGCCAACGGCGAGGCGCTCAATGCTTCCGAGCCTGATGATCTTGTGAACGTGAACTGCGGAACGAAAGCCCGCAGATACGCTTTCGGCAAAGTGGATATGTTGGAATCGTCGCTTGTAGAGTTGGGCGCTAATAGAAAGCTCGGGGCCCAACCTGGCCAAGGCGGAGCTCACTGCAGGAGCGCCTATACCCAAAGAGAAGGCAAGCGTATCCCTGACCACGTATGCCCTCGAGCGACCTTCTGCTCCAGCATACAACCGATTTGGCTCCACAATTCTGGCGACTGTCGCATTGATACCGATGCCTACCGAGAAGGTTGTCATCGTCAAGGGGTCATCCCGCGTCCACAGCGTCCGTCCGACCTGAGTGTCGAGTCTAGCAATTGGCCCAAAAGAGCCCTCCACATGGTACAAGGACCCAATGTCGCGGCCAAAAGATCTGCCAGAAAGGAAAGAGTTGATCTTTGTGAACCACGTTTGCTGGAGGAGTGGGAGGATTGTGCTTCCGGGGTAGTAATTGCCGACGATCTTTCCGTTTTTGATCACTTGGTAGCCATCTGGACGGATCAAGTCAGTTGGAAATTTGGCTTCATCAACTTGTACAGGTCCACGGCCGGGGACACTTTTCCCTCCATGCTCAAGACCGAAAGCCCTTGCTGCACGATTGCGCATGTTGGTGATATGTGCGACGTAAGGGCCAACCAAATCAGCTGGAATGCCGGACAAAACCACAGCTTCTGTAATCTCTTCTCGTGTGAGAGAAGAAATGAGCCTTGCCATCCATTTGAAATCAGCATACGTGGCACCTGCATGATCACGAATGTGATGCCAGTAGTCATTCCAAATGAAGGACACATTTTCCTTTTTATCGGCCCACACATAATTCCTATCATACTCTTCTGGCTTGTTCTTGGTCATTGGAAAGTTCAAAATATCTCTTGGCCCGCGAAGTAAGACGGGACTTCTTCCGAGTGCTGTGCCAACGTCATGGAGGCGATGCTCCACATGATAGTCGCCATCTTCATCTGGCACCAAAACTTCCCTGTAATTAGAAGAAAGCCAAATATATACAGATCAGACATACAGGCGTCCGCAAATCAACAACACGGCCGGGTACAAACGTATGCGAAATGTGGAGGCGTACCTGGAGTTTTTGGTGCAATGATCGCCCTGGGCAAGAAACGCGTAGAGGAGCGCAGATGATCGAACTTCTCGAGTGCGGGACCCATCGTAGGATCCATAGTCGATTGCTGAAACTCGGATTTGTTCCGACGGCCTCGCTTCAATGGCAACATCCCGAAATACCACCCATGCTTCACCCGTGTCTTCATCTTTCCCTCTCTGGAGTACGTGCCTACGCAGCTGTTCTGTGCCATACTTGACTTGCAAATCTCGTTCGAATTGTGCATACGACTTGTCTCCTAAATACATTTTCACTTGAGGATAATGGCGCATGTGATCCTGGTGAAAGCCCATGTACTGGCGGAGCCTGACAACAATAATCTCTGAATGGACTTCTTGTCCAAGCTTGATCTTGAAACGATGCTTTTGGCCATTTCGAATTGTGTATGCGGTCATCTTGGTAGAGAATTTCGATCGGTATCTTGGGGCCTGATACGTGATCTTCTCTTCTGCGTTAGGGTATTCCACAGATGTCTTGGCATCCCAAGCAGCGATGTCACATGGAGAGCGTCGGCTCCAAAACGCGGTCGAACCAGGATTTAAGCGAGACAGATCAAAGCCTCCTTCTTTTAGAGAGCTAGTATCTTCCACTGTCAATCTGTAGCCAGATGGAACCTGCCTTTGAAGAATTTTGGAGACATCATCAATGTCGTCTGGTTCCTCCACAAGCAGGTTGATAGCTTCACGAAGTCGTTTATCATTTGAATCATCTTTCCGACGAGACCAAGCTGTGACCATCTTTAAAGGGATTGCCCACACTTGGTTGTTGGTGTTCCAGGCAGTTACTACTGGATTCTGTGGTCGCGCGGAGCAAGGAACGAAGGACAATGGTCGGGCAGCATTGGGAGGCCACAAAAAGTGGGACAAGTGTGAGTGGATAATCGTCTTCAACTGGTAGTAATGGAGATTTCACAACAAGTACCGCCTACACTCAATGCATGCATACTGATAGCTTACCGGCATTTCATATGGAGAGTATGCTCGGACAAAATCTTCGGCGGCAAGTTGAATGTCCTCTTGTGGCTTGCCTTGGGCAATCATGTCCGCGATCATTTGGGCTTTGGGAAGTACGGCACAATCCAACCCTCTCAGTAACGTCATTTCTCCGAAGGTACTTTTCTTGTGGGCATTCTTCAAGGCTTGTCGGTGCGTGTGAACCTCACGTAGAATCCGTTCCGAGTAGCGTGTGTCATGAACTTGTTGCTGCATTTTGGATCTTCGTTGGCGGATTTCCTCCAGGAATGCCAAGGTTTTGCTTTCATCGAACTCTCCCTTGTCATCCTTAAACTTTTCAGCAATAAAGCTATGAACGACGGCTTCTTCTTGTTTTGAGGAACCCATGCTGATGTTGCAGGGGTGGCTGGCTGCAGTTTAAGATATTGCTTCGATCTTTATGCTTGTTTGTTTATTAGTTTGTTTTGTGAGATCATTAGGTCGTAAGGGACCATGAACAGAGCTGTATTTGATCATATCAGTTAGTCACGTTGGGTGTTTGCTGTTTTGCTTCACGAGTCAGCAGCGGATGGGGGCTTCCCATCAATCCCATGTATTCAATTTATTGGGCTCGGTGAAGCCGAGGGAAAACGAGTGTTCTTTTCGTTTCATCACGACTCACTTGACAAGTGGCCTGCATTCTCCATAGATTGACATTTGGACGCTCATTTCCCATGAGCACACAAATCGTTATCCAATGAGGAAGTTCTTCACTCCTCCCGTTTGTAAAGAATAAGACGAAGTTCGGCATGGTGCAAAGTACAATAATAGTTAAAAGACGAAACCGACCGAGTCGTCAGCTCAGATGGGACCACGGGGGTGGTTGAACCTACCAGCAGAATATGCTTTCGGGAAGGCCCAGGTCACTTTGCTTTCCGGTTCGGGGTGCTAGTAGTTTCGAGGTGTTTTACGATTCATTCATTTGTTTCGCACAATACAGTATGGGTTCGGGTCTGGTTCTCTTTGATTCGTGTCATTCGTTCAGCTTCATTTTGTGATTGGTGGCTGTGCAAGCTCTCCAATAATAACGACTGATGGGAGGTTCTAGTCTGTCGCTGGGGGTTCATGACGAGTCACGTATTTCCTTCGAAATCTGGAACATTTGACACCTGTTCCCCTCAATAAACCATCGCCCATCACTCACGTGCTCATAAACGCACAGAAACGAATGATAGCTATCAAACAATAACAACTATGATCCCAAAACTACTGGATGAAGAACCCAGCCTCCAACACGACAGCAACCATGCTGATTGTACTGACAAGGTAGCAGAGCACTGGTTACAATCGTTGGTTGACGACACTAACAAAGACCATACCCAGACCAACGACAATGACAAAGCCCATGGCAGCTGGTTCATTCGCAATACATCAGCTAGAGATGATACAACCAAGATTTCGAAAGATATCCTTCCCGAACCACGGATTGGACTTGGTATTGTACATGCCTTAGCTGGATCCAAACATCAAAACAAGAACAATGAGACCGCCATAGATGTCACGGGGCAGCGGCGAGAGCGCAAATCGGTTCTACCGATGCAAAGCTGGACACGGGTTGAAGGCTTGTTGGCGGAGCAAGGCATTCACCTGGAAAACCGTGAAAAGCAAGAAGGAGGCTCAGTTGCTACCAGCCGCACCCGTTCTACCTTGACATACTACGGGACGTCTTTGGTGTTCTACAACCATCAGGTCAAAACAAAGATACGCATGAGGATACGCTACTACTTATCCTATATCAAAAACGAAGACGGTACCATTGCCGCTATACAAAGGGAAGGTGCAACGAAGGACAAGGGATTCCTTGAGCTCAAGGTCAAGTCTCCTCGTGCTTCCGACCCAGGAAGTGTTGATAAATACCGCCTTTCGGTCTCGGATGACTTGGTAGCCCAATTGGTCAATCTTGACCCGGCCGCACCAGACTTCCTTTCCCAGCTTGACATTGTGAAACAAGGTGTACAAAAGGAAAGCAAGGAAGAACAGTCCGCACTGATTGACACTATGTTCCATGTAATCGGAAAGCTAGCCAAGAGGAAAGCATCCTTCATCCGACCTTCCCTTGTTGTAACATATGAAAGATCTGCCTTCACATTCAATGAACCGAACTATCCAGTTCCAGCTTTGAAAAAGACAACGAAGAACAAACGCCAGTCGTCTCGGCAAATGGATCGGCTTTTGAAAAAGTCACGACATGGACCAAGACTCGCTAATGTTTTTCAATGGCGACGTGGACGCTCTGCATCCAAAGGCCAGGTCCAGAGCAGTGAGACGTCGTCGTCCGGCAATGACTCAGAGACACAAGACCTTACGCTTCACCCTGAGGGGGCACCTGTGATGAACGCTACTCAAAATGTTCAGTTCCATGACATTGAGTATCAGTTTACAATTGATCGGAATGTGCGTGCGTTGTACCCGCTCCTTCCCAAGAAAGGCGCAAGCCAAATGCCTGTCGCCGAGCACTTTGACTTGGCAAACAAGACAGAACTTATGAGGTACCCCTCAGAGGCTCGAGTTGTGGAGTTCAAGGAGCCCCTTGTGGTCGCCACTTTGCCTGAAAAGGACCGTAGTCCTATTCACAACTTCCTAGTACATATTCTAGTGGATAGGATGCAGTCGGAAATCATGTTTGGCGATTATGACGAAAACGTTGGCAAGTATGGAAACTTTCGAAGGCGATTAATGGAAGAACACCACACAAACAGGATCAAGAATCATCAAATCCGAATTGACTTTTCTGGAACAGGAGAATACCAAAATGAAGCATAACAGTATTGTATGTAAATATTATAGAAAATATCGAGTATCTAAAGTATATTGCTTTTCAACTCCTAGCGTCGTGTGCTGTAAAATCCAAGAAAGATCGACATTTACGGCTGCGTTCGCTAAAGATGACATCTGTTGCCGCTCTTCGCAACCACTCAAATGCTTGAAGTGTACACTGATTTGATTATTTGGACTTCTATCTATAAACTAACTCGATGATCAAAGTACAACCAAAGACTTTCTCCCGTGAGAATAACAGCTAGCTAACTGCATATCACAGTACCGGATCATAGTTCAATCCATAATAAGGACAGCTGCAAATAACGTTTATACTTCGTTTTCCATGCCGAGGTCCAATCTCAATGCGGCGGCTTTCGCCTCGGATCGCCTACCAGCCCAAATGTCCTTGACCGTGGAGAGAGGAATGCCTGCATAATAGGAATAGACCGATGGGTACCACAGCCCATGGGCAAACAAGGCACAACATGCTCCAATAATACCTCCACACACAACGTCGGCTGGGTGGTGCCAGTTGTCCCTAACCCTACTGGTGGCAATAAACATTCCTAGACAGACCGGGCTCACAGCCAAGACTGCCAAAACTTTGGAAATCAATGACGGGGCCCAAATGATACAATCATCGTGAAAAATGTGATCCGCGCTGTTCCTGTTGATGTGTGCCACAGCCGCAGATAACCCGCGCTGCCTGGTTGCGCCTCGTACTTTCCCTAACAAGAACAGAGCCAGCAAAGTCATGGATGACAAAGCCGTGGCTGCATGCCCGGACGGAAAAGATTCTCGGGCCGATGTTGTTTCGTCATTGCACACAAATTTGTCCGGTTGAAACTGGCACATGCTGTAGAAATTGGGTCGCAGATATCCTGTTTTAAGAATCGCGTATAAAACGACGGCAGCGGATTAGTGAGAATCTTGATGGTCTTTTTTTAATTTGAAAACACAAAACATAATTCCTTACCAGCATAACTTTTGGTGCAGGCCACAACAAATATTTTCAACCCCATGGCCAAGAGGTAAGAGCACAACGCGGCATGGTAATC
>ENA-ORBV01014101-ORBV01014101.1-microbial-mat-metagenome-genome-assembly--contig:-NODE-14101-length-12021-cov-5.748493_pt1 | contig 12021 bp, 9 predicted proteins | sample MGYA00237777_ERZ505514 | MGnify/ENA primary metagenome ERZ505514 (study PRJEB26160, sample SAMN06269048) | microbial mat metagenome | isolation source: Oligotrophic lake microbial mat | place... | reverse complement strand
GCTTTGTTTGATGCATATTTGAACTGCACTACATCTTTCAACTGGTTCGTCATTTCGTCTAACTCGGATAAATATGGCTCGGGCACGCAGAAAACCTACGGAGCTGTTATTCGCTTTTACGTGCCAGCCCCTAGGGGGATCGATCCTACTCAGGATGATTTTGCTCAAACTCTGATGCTAGGTAGTGGTGCTGCTGGAGCCGACGAAGAAGCTGAATCGTGGATAGATAATCAGGACGTAGGGCCAGATCAAACCGGAATGAAGAAGGAGAAGAAAAAACGCTTGTGGGTGCCTATTGGTATTTGTGTCACTTCGTCGCTCCCCATTGTTGGCGTCATGGAAGCAGTTTTGATGCGATGCTGTGAAATGCTGGCCAGCAGACCCAAGATTGAACCGTTAGGGAGGAACAAAATCAACAACATGATTCAACGTCATCTTGCCAATTTGATATTGAATTGTCAGCAGCCGTTGGCTGGTGCAGTAAATTGTTCTGTACCCTTTCTGCTGGGGGAGCCCCTACAAGTGCGTCTTGCGCCTAAATCAGGGCTACCGCCGCTACCACACGGAAATGCTGTATCAAGCGTATGCAGGTTGCTCGGACCTGAGGGCTTCATATTTGTCCTGGCGGCACTCTTGACCGAGTCGAAGATACTGTTGCATTCCCACAACGTGGCCAATTGCGCCATGGTAGCAGAAGTGATGACAGCTCTCATTTATCCATTCAATTGGTCCATGCCGTACATTCCAGTTCTGCCCACGGGCATGCTGGAGTTCATTGAAGCACCTTTGTCGTACTTGTTGGGTATCCCGTCTTCCTGTTTGGAACAAAACATGGTCGACCCTTCTGTTCTTGATGAGGTGGTGGTCGTGGACTTGGATAGTGGTTTTTCTTCGCCGGATTGGTAAGTTATTGAGCATACACTTTTGGGGCTTGACTTCTGTTTTCTTTCAACTTACAGCTCTAATTCGTTCATGTAACAGGAAAACAAGGACTACGAAATACAAGTCTCCGACGCCTCTTCCGTCTCTTGTCGCTAGTAATATCTCGAGGGCAGTATACAGATTGTTGCGTGCATTAGAAAACGAGCATGATTACGAGGAGAGGCATAACCATCCGGTGTCCAATGCGTCAGACCGCCTCCCTCGAATCCACCCGGAATCAAAAGCAGAGCGAGAATTTCGTATTGCCATTGCGCTGGAGATGGGTGGGCTCGTTCGCGGATATCAAGATTGCCTGGTCTTTGTATCAACGTCGCAACCTGTCTTCAATAGAGAAAAATTTCTGAAAAGAGCGCCAGCTTTATTTATTGAGGAGCCGTCCGGTGGGGCCATCGGAAGTAGAGCAAACAAAGTAGTGAAAACGAACCGCAGAATCCTTTCATCGAGGTCCAAGAGATTTCTGTCTATTCTGGTGAATTGTCAGCACTTTCATCAGTTTCTCGAGATGCTTCGAAGCGAGGAATGCCTCTTCTTCCACGAGGTTATGGAGATGTGGATCAGAGGCGACGAGAGCAGTAAAGGTGGTGAGGTCAGCGTGTTTGAAAGCAGCAGTTCCTTCGACCATAACAAGGCCATTGCACACTTGAGCAAGAGTCTTCAGGCCTTGGAAGACAAGGTTGCCACATACGAAGTAAAGCTGCCCCACAGTAACAAATCGAATGGTTCATGCCCCGAAGACGATGTTCTTCAAGACGAAGATTATCAAATATTGAGCAGAGAAAAGCGATTCCCCCGGAACCTGCTGCGGCAAATTGATGTCGGTGTCGATCAAGGTTCCGACCTCTCAAACCCAGCGTCAAATTCACTGCAGGAAGAGGGTGTTCATCATGCAACTCTTTCCGTTCAATATCTTGTGGAACTAGAAAAGAATCCATGGCGTTATTGCACTGTCCTTGATATCAAAGTTCCTGACTCTAATGACGGTGCAGGAAGTGAGAACGTGATTGTTTCTGAAGTGACTGCCGGTAACCATTCGGTGCTGGTATGCGAAAAGGTCAAGCTCCGTGATGCCATTGGTGACCGGAAATATCGAGCCTGGAAGCTCTCAAGAGAGCAGCTAGGAGATGACCCGGATTTCAGTGGTAGCAATTCACTTGATGACAGTATCATGACTCCCGGAGATTTTGGAACACAACTGGATCTAACAAGTCTCTTAACGTCAACCACTGAAGATACCTTCTCCGAATCTTCATCTGTGTCCTCGGCCACGAATCTTTTGGTGGGCTCACGTTCTGGTGCGAGGTCTAGTATGACAGCCGAGCAGCAGCGTGTAGCAAACGCAAAGGACCGGGATGTGCTTCGACGGTGCCTAGAAAAGGCTTATTCAGCGGGGCCTAATAGCAGGACGCTCGAGTCAAAAGATTTCTCTGAGTTTTTTATGCACCACGGTCGTGATCTCGTGTCAGAGGCTGAGGTTGCTTTGAGGAATCCTTCAGCGCAGCACTTTCTGCTTTCTTTGCTTAGCAAAAGGGCCAAGCTAGATGAAAACCAAAAACAGTTGCAAGGCCAAAGCCCTTCTGAAAAACGCCTTAGTCGAAAAAGCGGCGACATAGTTTCATCTGGCCGTTTGGAACCTATTGCTTTTGAGTGCGTTGTGCGCCTTTGCTGCGCTATGCTGGATTCTTGTATGGAGGCGAAGGATTACGAGCCCGCTTATCTCCTCTTGTGCCATACGGCTGGTCTACACACTTTGCAGCATAGTTCCAACCAGCCAAATGCTAGCGAAGAGCAGTTCGGAGCTGACGCCAGTGACGATGCAGCTATGGGCTTCCAACCGATGTACATGACAGCTAGGATTGGTCTGCACCCACTTTTCGCTGATTTGGGTCTCTGGAAGAAAGTGATGGGTCTGCATCTAACAGAGAAACAATCGATGGGGACTGCCAGTGAAAAAGTCGGCTTGTTGGCCTCTCGTGATTCAGTTGGCTCGGATGTCTCGCTGCCGTCTTTGTCTCGTTCAGAGAGTTTTGAAAATGAGGGCCCTGCCACCGAAGGCGGAGATGAAAAAGAATATGAAGCTGCCGTCGCGACTTTGTATGAAATGTTGGGGTATGGTATCCCTGCGGAGGAGCTAGCTCGATTCGCAACAAAAGTTAGTCAAGAGTGTGGTTGGTTTGCACCTAACATTGAACGAGGGCAGTCTCTATTACTGCTAGCACGACGGCTCAGCATGCGCCGTGAGCTCGCCGAAAGCGGTGGCGCCCCTGGAGATGTTGGAGACCTTGACATGATGCAAGGAAAAGTGAACACAGAAATAGCAGACCATGCACAAGGGCGAGGTAGCGTGGCTGGATCCCCACCTGACGACGATGATTCCAACTGCGAGGTGGTTGAAATTGGTTGGTGCCATCCTGCAGCACCAACGGCAGCAAGTCTTCGTGGGCCATCTCATGCTGCGAGCTCGACTGCCGCAGCGGGGATGCTGCGAGGAGGCGGACAGCAAACAGAATACATGAACCGATCGGCGGTTACTGCTCTGGCAACATTCGGCCCATCAGTGGTAGTTTCTGGGGGGCTGGATGGAGGTGTGTTTCTAGCCCACCTAGCGCCAAAGACTGACGATGACGGTTCTACTAGTGCCGTGGTACGTGGTCTTCACCTAGACTGGGGGAGTTCAGGCAGTCGCGCCATGCCTGGGGCTTCAGCATCATCTGCCGACGGAGAATACGGCGTGGGCGCTGTCAGTTGTTTGGCGGCAGCCACCGGCACCGGTGGGCATCAGCAACACCAGCGCGCTGGCTCTACTTCTACGAAAGACGTGATGGGGCTCATGGATGAAGAGGATATCATTAAGGAGATGGAGGATAGCCGAATCATCGCTGGTACGACATGTGGTGATTTGAGAATCTGGTCTGTGAAGGATGTCTATGCGGCCATGCACGCCACACAGACAGGGGAGGATTCGTTTGGAATAGGTGGGGATGGCGCTAGAGTGTCCCACCTCGGCTCTGGGACTGGTGCGACTTCTAGTTATGTCCCCGCCACGCCGTTGCGACGAAGGCGTGGCAGTTCAACAACCTCGGAACCAGGAGGGTATGGAGGCGGCAACAACCCTTTTAATCGACTGAAGTTCTCGCTTCGAGGGCGAGCTCTCTCTGGTCACCGTGGAGGAGTGGTTTGCGTGGATGTTCCTTCTCACGTGTATCGTCCCGACTCAGTTGTAACTGGCGGAGCTGACGGCTTGATTAAGCTTTGGTCATTGAGAATGCCATCTGCCGGGCGTAGTTCAAGCTCCGACTTTTACACCGCATCAACATCAACAGCTGCAGGCCAGCTAAGTCGTCGTCTGGCTGCTAATCGCGGAGGAGATGCCCTCAGTATTTTGAGCGGACACGGCGGCAGAGTTCTCTGCGTCAAGACCGCCTGGCACGGGGATCGCCTATTGAGCGGCGGGGCAGACCGAACGATTCGAATCTGGGATATGATGGCGAGCGGTTCAAGTGCAGCACAGAGCGGTGGGACAGGAAGCGACGCGGCCTGTCTCCACACGTTGTCTGGTCATTTCGGCTGGGTGACCCAGGTGCAATATTGGGGTCCGAACACAATTGTTTCGGGATCCACGGATCGATCCATCGCGTTGTGGGATGCCCGAGTGCGGAACTCTCCTCTGTTTGTACTGCGGCATCATCATGCGCCAATATCTAGCTTGTTGGTTGGATCGCGAACAGATCCATTAATGGTTAGTGCTGCCAGCGACGGGACGGTTACGACATGGGACTTTCGATTGCTGTCCGGGGCTGCCCAAAACGACGGTGGAAGCTCCGAGGATAGTCCTTCCAAACGCCAAACAGGAGGCGCTGTCAGGCATTGCAAGGTAGTCCGTCGCCCCGCAGCGGTAATGAATCTTGGTGCTGGCCATGAGCGATTTTCTTTGGCACGTGCAGGGCCTGTTTTGCTTTCGCGCGGAGACCGATCTGCCAGAACAGTTTTAAGCGCTGGGAGCGATGCGGTTGTGCGGGAATGGGACGTTTCCACCGGCCAGCTAGTAAAAGATTGGAACTCGGGCCATTGCGATGCGCTGACCAGCCTGACTTCACTTTCAGAGGCGTCACAGTGCTTATTTGGTATGTCTGGAACCAACGATGGTTTGCAGTCAGTCGGGGGAACTCTGACGAGTTCTTGGGATGGCACTATCCGTTTGCGAAGGCGAGTTCCAAAACCAAAAGACTAAGCATGATTGCAAGCCCATCAATCATAGCTTTGAATACACCAGTAAGACACCTCTGCATTCCTTAAGGTCAAAGTAATGCGATGGTACTTTGGATTTTAAAAATGGTCCATTACTTTTGTATTACTGCAATAATGATCGATTTTCTGACACATTACTAATCATCATGAATGTATCATTACTAGTCATTATTGTCTATTACCACGAGAATGCAATACTATCTATGTGAGTAGACTTAGTATGTAAATTTTGCAAGTTTGCTAGCAATTTAGAGACTAGAATTACTAGTACCCGCAAATGCCAGTCAAAAGTGTCGGTGGCTGCACTAATAATGATACCGAAATAGTTGACTAACGGAACTGCAGCAAGACATGAAAATTAATGAAACAGCAGAAAAGAGAAAGACTCCACAATGCCACTGAAGATAGCCCCTGCTGCACCAAATACCAGTATAAACTTGTTAAAAAGTTGTATGCGGGTCATCCCCATCCTACATGTGCGTGGTCAATTATCGCTATACGAAATAGAGCTATTAGAAGTCGAGACACGGTGTAATTAGTAGAGGAACTACCTACAAAAAGTGCCTAGTACAGTAGTGGAGATAGATATACCCCTAGAACATTCAGCCATAAATAGCTACTGCACCAGTACCGATAGATCACACCCAATTGCGCTGACTGGCCTCCATTGCCTCCCTGGTTTCTCGTAGGTCGGAGTGAATCCGTGTCTCCAATGCCGACGCATGCAGTTGCGCTGAATTCGTTGGCTCCACCAGGGAACGAACAGCTTGCAACGCCTGTTGCAGGTTCTTGATTTGACAATCCCTCTTGTTCATTTGCTTGGCGGCTATGCTCATCTTGTACTTCAAGCCAGCTTCAGCTCGAAGAAGTCGTAGACTTCCTTCGCGCTCAATAGATCGAAAACGAACCAAAATTGACAGGTATGTGTCATAGGCTTCCTCGCTTTTTGCGCTGTTCATCAGAGCCTCCGCCAAACTATCAAGAGTTGAACACACAGTAGGGTGTGTAGACCCTAAAATGGCCTCTTGCAAATCAACAGCTTCCCGAAGCACCTGCGCAGCCTTTTTGTGTTCTCCTCGGTATCTATACAAGTAACCCAAGTTACAGAGTGTTGCTGCTGTACCAAAGCGAATTGGACCGCTCTCCGGGTCGTGGCACAAAGCATTACGTTGGATATCGAGAGCTCCCTCGAAGGCACTGCGCGCTTCGGACAATTCATTGAATTCAACGTGAACACAACCGATGTTGTTGTAAACTCGAGCCGTGGAAGGATGCTGTGTACCTAACGCGTGCTTCCGGATCGACAGTGCTTCACGAAAACTCCATAGAGCATCCTCGAATCGATGCAAAAGCAGGAAAGTAATGCCACATTTTACTAAAGAGACTGCTACAGCTGGGTGCTCTTTTCCGAGGGTGCCTTTCCGAATGCGAGCAGACTCTTCAAAAGCCTTCAATGCTTGATGGTGATTCCCTGCCCTCAAGTGCGCTAAGCCACAATTATGTAAGGCGGCAGCCACATCTTCATGAAATGGACCATGACGCCGTTGTTGAGACAGCAAAATCGTACTAAAGTACTCCACAGCTTCTTTATACTTGTGATTCTGTGTGAAAAGCGAGAGACGCAAAACCAATGTGTCAGGCGATTTCCAAGTGAGCCGAGTAGATTTAAACAATGCAAATTGATGAGAGCAACACTAACCTTCATACATCTCGACGCTTCTTTGTAAATCTCGTTCAGGTGATCCTGGGGACGAGCTAACATCGAGGGACTGAAGTTTCGCTTGTTCGACAAAGATGTGGGGACTGCACCATCGCTCGCTTCTAAAGGCGCCAAGCCATCTTCCATGTCCTGGTCACAACTAGCCCCCGAGCCCTGACCTTTGGAATGAAACAATTGTTGCTTGACATTCTCAGGAGAGCCCAGGTATGGGGGTCTGCCTGACAGCTGCACCTGGGGAGAGTCTGTGTAATCTTTGTTAGCCTGAAGCAAAGCGCGTGCACGGGATAATGTCGCGCTGCGCTCTCTCTGATTGGCCTCACTCCATGAGCTTGTCTTGGAAGAATAGTCTGTCTCGCTTCGATACGGTGCATCAATGGAAGCTGGCGTTGCTCTTTCTGGATCGACACCGCTCTTGGCGACACCCACTGCTCTTGGCGAAATAACGGAGGTAGGCGATGTGATAGAATCATCAGGAGCACTTCTGTAGGGTCTGGCCACCATTATCTTGCGAGCACTACTGCCTTTGGCTTCGCCTGTAGGCGGGGATGTGCCGCGCAAGGCACCGTAATCGTCGGGAATTGCGTCGGCAGGGCTTGAAGAGGCCCAATCCGTCAATAAGCACGATTCTTCAGCATCGTAAGAAAACTGTTTCAATAATGCACTACTTGTCCGTCCCTCAAACGGACTGCCAGTCACTGGAGAAATGGGAGCACCGCTGTATGTCCTAATTGAACGAGAAACCGAATCTCCAGCTGAGCCCACATGGTTTACTTTGTCGGGAGACATATGCGGAACGTAGTGCGGGCTAATAAAAATGTTGGTCCGTCCAGGTAAGGCAGCAACATCATATAAACCATTGTCCTCTTCGTCCTTCGAAAGAGTCACCTCCGCTATAGGTGGAGGCTGGTTGCGTTTGCTGTCACTATCGTTGGAAGGGAGCCGGCCTTGCCGAAAAACTCCTTGCCCACGCTGCTGCGTTCCTCCCTGTAACTCCTTGTGTTGCTCTCCCTGCCATTGCTGTCGCTGCAGCGTACGATGTGATTGGGGAGGGTTGTGAGAAAGATTTGACATTCCCATTTTCACCGTTTCGGCAGTAGAGGATGCAAAGGAATGGCGCCCTACTTGACTATTCATCGTCGGAGATAGTGTGTGCCGAGGTTTTACGGGAGCATCCCCAGGTCCCCCCTCGTCTAGTAGTGGCCTACGATTCAGTCTGGGACGCGCGAGATAATCTGCATCTCTGCTAAGTCTGTCGGGCGAGAGTTTTTCCAGTGCTTGTGCCGTCAACGGCTGCCATAAGGAATTCTGAGGGTTTGTGGACGACCCTCCCTGAGGTAGCGCAGCAATGTCATCAGCTGCGTTGTCTCCGGAGGAAGGATATCGAGACGGGGACGCTTGCTCTTCTGCGTCGGCTTCTTTCGAACTAGTTGACTGACTATAACGAGGGGAATTGTTTCGGATTTGGTGGCCCGAGGCTGTTCTCCCAGGCGGGGGCGATATACTTCTTGGTCTCTCGCCTTTCCGGGCAACTGTTTCTGCCCCCTCTGGCGGTACCCCAACTGGGTCGGGTAGCTCAGATCGAGTAGCTTGATGCTGCGGCTGAAAGTTGACATTGCCGTTTCCACGAAAAGGCTTCACATTCCCAACAGCGGTACGCCGTCCAAGTGATATGGGCCGCGGAATCGATCGAGCCATGTCCAATAAGGACTTGACTTGAAGTACTATGGGATCCTTTGGGCCCAAGACGCTCTTCCGCAGCTGTCGCAAAACAAGGAAAATCAAATTTTGTTAGAATCGACAGAGAACAAATCATTTTCTCGACACTTCACCGATGAAAAAACTCACCTCCAAGGCTTCTTCAAATGCAGCCTCTGCGTCTTCCGCATGCCGCACATCAGGGCCTTGTCGTCGAACCCATTCGAGTGCTAACCCTCCGATATTGAACAAGGTATCCGCCAACTCCAACGCTTGACTGGCTGTTCCGCCACCACCATGGCCGCCAGTACTGTTAAGATGGTCTTTCTTTTCTTCCCCGCGAGCAGCAGCAACATCACTTTCGGATGTCTCCGCTTGATTAAGTAGGGTTCTTTGGATCGTCAAAGCGTGTTGCAATAAATCTCGACCATGCGCAAATTGTGCCAAATGCATATAGCAAACACCCAAATTATTGTAAAGGTTGGCCACCAAGGCATGATGAGGACCATAATGGGCTTGTCGAATCCGTAGGGCTTCTTGAAAGGTAATGACAGCATTGTTGTATTGTCGTGCTTGCAGCAACAAGAACCCGATTCGTACCAGACTTACAGCAACATTGGGATGATCGCGTCCCAACGAGTCGCGTGCGGCTCGAGCCGCCGATTGAAAACACTGGAGGGATTGTGCTCGGCAGTGTCGTTGATGGAGTGTATCATCGAGCAACAATTGAGCTCGTTTCGCGTGCACCGTTCCCAAATTGTGATGAGCGCTGGCAACGAGTGGATGAACATTGCCGTACTCCAGTTTATAGGCACGCAAAACGTGTTGAAAGGCAGCCAACGCCATGTCATATTCACCGTTGTGTACATGTTGCAATGCCAAGGCATTCCATGCGTCCACCGATTGTGGATTGCTTCTGTCACCGTTCGGTTGCTGCTGGAGAGATAAATGTTCTTGTGCAGCATGTATTGGCAGTTGCTGGTGTTGCTCTGGTGACGCTCGCGATGACATTGCTTCTTCTTCTTGTGCTCGCAGCAACTGTGCTGGTCGTTGCAGCGAAGCAATTCGTGCGTTTGGTGGTTGAGACGTAGGCACTACTGCCGGTGACGAGGAAGCGAAAGACCCTGCTCTTCTTTCATCGTGGGAAGGATGATGTTGGTGGTTGAAATGTGGCTGTCGGAGTTGGTTCGTGTCTTCGGGCTTATCGTTTGCGCTGCTGAAATGGCTGCGACGAGCAGGCGACAAGGAAGATACCGTGGAGGAAGTGGAGGGAGAGATCATGACATTTCGGGCTGGATATTGAGGTTGTTGTAGCTGCTGCTGTTGTTGTTGATTACGGTTCGGGGTGCCAACACCGCTGCCGCTGCTATAACTTTCGGATACGGTCATGGGCACGACAGGTGGTCTTTGTCGCTGCATGTCTTTGACAATCTTATGATCGATCGGTGATTGTGGCACGCTAATGGGATTGGGATAATCTCGTTCCACGAGTGTTCGAGCATCCTGTTGCGAAAGGGTACTTTCTTGCTGCAAAAAGTCAGACATCATTTGTCCAATATCATCGTCACTATTTGTGGAATCTGAATCAAAGGATGGCGATACAGTCGCTGGTGGATCCAGCTGTTTTTGTTGTTGATTATGAATTCTGTGTTGTTTTTGTTGCCTTCGCTCTCGAAGTCGTTGCGCTAGCAGTACCTGTTCCTCTTGATGGTTTCGTGGCTGTAGTTGTGAGAGATGTTGTCCAGGCGAAGGTGTCCTCCTCTGATCACCATTGCTGCCACTACCACTTGCGGAAGAAGGATGTGGAGTCTGTTGACTGCCGCGGGATTTGGATGGCACCATAGCATGTTCGTCCTCTTCTTGGAGACCATCTTGCACGCTCCACGTATCTTGTTGTAGTAGGAACACGCCACTTGAACCCTTGGACGAGGAGCGCTGCAGCTTGTGAGAGGAAGATGCTTGTGACCAAGATTGTACGCTGTCATCCGTGACTTCGGCAATGGTTTCCAAATGCTGTTTCGAAGGACGTGTCAAAAATCTTGGACTGCTATTAGACTTCGCCGCTCCTGTAATGACTGGCGATGATGATTCCTGTTGTGTCGGTTGCTGTGCACCCGAGGCGGTAAATTGTCGAAGGGGCATGACGACTTCACTGCTGTCGGTAGTATCGTCGGCCTGGTGCTTTAAATTGCCCTTCAAATCATACACCACCGTCGCTTCTTGGCCTCGTACTCCTTCGGGTTCCATTTCACCTTCGTAGACGCCACTTTTTCGTTTTTCCTGTTCCAAATGCATCCGCCTCTTGTGGCTTCGATCGACGGGTTGAGGTAGTTGCAGGAGTAACATGGAAGGATTGGTATTGTTACTGTCCGTCTTCTGCTGAGAAAGAGGAGTCAGCGATGGCAAGTTCCATCCATCCGCTTCTCCTGGTTTTTGTTGTGACTGCCGCTGCTGCTGTTGCCCAGAATTATTTTGATAAAAAGCTTCCCATGTCTTGGCAAAATCATCTTGTGGATGCAAGTTTGGCACCGAAAATAACGAGGGCGTGGACTTGACATCACTGCTGCTGCTGCTGCCATTCTTACTACCACGACCAGGATGATGTTTGCCGCTTCCGGCCAATAGCTTGTTGTGGCTGCTACTAAAAATATTAAAGCAAGATTTGGTCGATGTTCCTTCCCCTGCAGCATCCACGTGGTAATTGCTGTGGTGGTTGTTGTTCTTGGTGAGCCGTCGTCCACTCATTCCGCTTTGGTGGCTAGGAGTAGTGCTACTGGGAGTGCTGGGCGTTGGAGTGGGTGCGTTGGCATACCGTGAGTGTTCTTCTTCTTCTTCTTGCTGGGGGAGCTGCTTGCTGTTGCTGCTGCGGGAAGGTGATGGAGACTGCGACGGATGCGTTTGCTGCCGAGTTGGACGATGACGATGACGGGAAGGAGATGGAAGACAGGAACCTTCTCGTTCCACCATGGCGTGAAAGAAATTCAGTACTACGTCGGACCACTACGCACCCTACTAGGATTCGATTCACCCAGGGATGATTTGCTCGACTGTTGCAACGGAAGTCGGCTTGATTTCAGACTTGCTCAATGCTTGTCGTTGTTGTTGTTATTGGTATGGCGATCGACTCGTAGAAACATACAGGAGGTGCACGCAAGAATACTCCCACTCTGACCCTTTCTGAGCTTACTGCTAATTCAGAAACTACTAGCTAGTAGCTAGCTACTGCCGTAATTGTACTACCGGTATGGTACATTGTAATAGAGTACTATAGCTAGCTAGTAGCTAGCTAGCTAGCTACTAGCTAGCTACCATGCACTATCAGTGCTCCAGTTACCGGTAGTTTGGATAGCGCACCTGGAAACAGCTACTGCTACGTACTCTGGATTAGCCTGTCTCTTATACACATCTCGAGCCCACGA
>ENA-ORBV01014100-ORBV01014100.1-microbial-mat-metagenome-genome-assembly--contig:-NODE-14100-length-12022-cov-3.693261_pt1 | contig 12022 bp, 4 predicted proteins | sample MGYA00237777_ERZ505514 | MGnify/ENA primary metagenome ERZ505514 (study PRJEB26160, sample SAMN06269048) | microbial mat metagenome | isolation source: Oligotrophic lake microbial mat | place... | reverse complement strand
GGCGACACCGTGAACCTGGCCTCGCGCGTCGAGCAGCTCACGAAGCAGTTCGGCGCGGTGCTGCTGGTGACGGACGCGGTCTGGCAGGCGGTGAAAGACGGGTACGAGGGCCGCGCGCTCGATCCGGTGATGGTGCGGGGTCGGCAGGAGCCGGTCGCGATCTGGGCGCTGCGGTAGCCGTCTTCGCCCGACCCCGAAACGCCGGACTGTCGCGCAAGATCCCCCACGGAGCGTCCGCCGTAGAGGCGTCACGCCCGTTCACTTGTCTTTCGCGAAGAAGCCGTGCGCGGTCACGGCGCTGGTCACACCGCCAGCCGAATTCTGAAAGCAGAGCTTGGTCCCCGCTTTCGCGGGGAAGCCGGACGGCAGCAGGAACGTGCCGCCGCCTCGGCCCGCCGCGTCCGCCACGACCGTCGGGGCGCCCACGGTGGCCACTTTCGTCGCTCCGGCGTCGGTGACGAAGATCGTCAGCGCGACGGTCTGCGATGCGGGCGCGCCCGTGAACACGGAATCAAAGCTCGTGGCGACGAAAACGTTTTTGACCGGGATGACGAACGGGGCCGTCGCTCGCGCCTTGTGAGCAACGGCTCTGCCTCGGAGGAGCTATTCGCAGCGCAATCGCAGGGTGTCGGTGTCGACCCGGCCGCTGCAGCTCCTGGCGCGCAGCTGCCGATCAACATGCGGCCGCTGCACACTTCGCCCGGACCCGTCGGCTGGTAGGCGCCGAACTTGTCGAACAGCTCGACGCGCGCGGCCGCACGGCGGGATCTGCATGTGAGGGTGAGCCGACGCCGCGGCTCACGTCGCCGTGGACGATGGTCGCGAGCACGCCATCTTCGACGATACGGAGAAGCTCCCCGAATCGGCGCCCGTCAGCCATTGCGAGTCGCCGTGGCCGCGGAGATCGGGGGCCAGGATGTGCCAGTCGTGCCGCAAGCGCTCCGCGACCCAGTCCCAGTTGCGGCAGTGATCGAGACCGCCATGGACCAGCACGAGCGGGGGCGCGTCCTCGTTGCCCCAGTCCACGTAGTCCAGGCGGAGGCGTTGCGACACGGAGAACTGCGAGGTGGGCCCGGTGAGGGCGACGGTCATGGGCGCATGGTGGCGTCTCCGCGCCGTGCGCACCAGGACACGGGCCCCGTCGAACCTCAGGGGGCGCTGACGGTCGACGGTATGCAGAGCTCGACTTCCTTGGCGGTGTCGAGCGTACCCGGTCCGAGCTGACTCGCGATCTGCACGGCGAGGCGTTTCTCGTGCTTCGCAGGAGCCGGCACGATCTTCGTCCCTTTGGCCTTCGGATCAATCGGCCCGCAGCCGTTCTGCGCGATCATCTTCTTCGCGGCCTTCGCCTGGTAGCAAGCGAGGTGCACGCTGGCGTGACGAAGCGCCGCGGGCGTGAACGGCACCGGCGCGCCCGTCTTCAGGATCAGCGGCGCTCCCGACTCGGCGACCGGATAGCAGAGCCGCGTCAGCTTCTTCAGATCGTAGCGCCGTGCCTGGAAGCGATCACCGGCCTCCACCTGCACACCCTTCGGAAAGCCGGCGAGGGGCGTGCCGTCGGCGCGTTTCTTCTGGACCTTCGCCGTGTAGCAGCGGAAGTCGGCCACCTGATGGGTCGCCGCGTCTGGGGCCAGCACGGGAGCGCTCAGATCCAGCAGTGCCGGCGCGAGCAAGTGCTCGGGCTTCTTCACCGTGACGAGCAGATCACTACACGCATTCTGCACGCGCACGTCGACGAGCGGGCGGAACTTGGCTCCGCCCTTCCGCACCTTCAGGACGTAGTCCGTGAGGTAGGTCGCCGGGTCGTGCGCGTCGCCGCCGTCGGTATCGGCCGGAAGCCCGAGCGCCGCGAGCTTCACGACGTCGACATCGTTCGTGGCGACCACATCCGCCAACGTGATCGCCCCGAGCGGCGCGAACTTGGGCGTGCCTTTGGCCGACTTCACTTTGTAGAAGACGAAGTGATCGAGGGACGCGGGCACGGTCGGGCCGGCCAGTCGTGCGATCCCGAGCCGCGCCACGCCGTTCACGACCTCGAAGCCGCCGCCGATCACGACGGCACCGTCCGGCTGAATCAGGATGGCATTCACCGCGCCATTGACCGGCTCGATCCCGCTATTGGTGATCGGAAACGACGGATCGAGCAGGCCGTCCGTCTCGAGTCGATAGACGCGGATGGGCGACAGTTTCGACGCGCTGTCGTTGTCGTCGTGTTGCATGCCGACCAACAGCTTGCCGTCCGGTTGCAGCGCCAGCGCGCCGACGTTTCGTCCGGTCGGACTGAAGGGCGTGAACGAACCGTCGACGGTACCGTCCGGGTTCAGCCGCACCATGCGACTGGGTTGCGGCGCACCGTCGTAGCCGCTGAACCGACCGGCGAGGATGATTTTGCCGTCGGGTTGCAGCACGAGCGCACGCACGGCCTCGTTCGGGCCAGTGCCGGGATCGAACGTCGGGTCGAAGGTGCCGTCGGACGCGAGCCGTGCGATGCGCGCCGGTGTGCCGTCGGGAAAGAAGAACTGACCGGCAATGATCATGCGCCCGTCGGGTTGCAGCGTGAGCAGGCTGGCGCCGCCGTTGGGAAAGAAATGGGGAACGAACGCGGCGTCGCGGCTGCCGTCCTCATGCAAGCGCACGAGCTCGGTGGCACTCGAAAAGGGAATGCCCATCGACGCGAAGATCTTGCCATCGGCCTGCAGGGCGAGCATGAGGCCGAGGGCATTGAAGGTCGGGTCGAGCGTGCCGTCCGCGTTGAGACGCAGCGACGAGACCTGGTTCACCGACCCGACCAGCCGGAAGGTCCCGTTGACGATGATCTTGCCGTCCGGTTGCAGCAGAAAGCGGTCCACGGCCGCCTCGGGTGTGAACGGCGCGGTGAAGGTCGGGTCGGTCGTGCCGTCGGCGTTGAGCCGCCCGATCCCGCCGCGCGCCGACTCGTTGAGCTTCATGGTCGTCCCATCGGGGTAGAAGCCGACCAGCAGCTTGCCGTCCGGTTGCCGTGCGAGCGCGTAAACCCGACCGTTCTGCCCCGCCCCGTTCGAGCCGAAGCTCGAATCGCGGCTGCCGTCCGAGTCGAGCTGCACGATCCCTTCGACCGCCGCGCCGTCGAAGGTGTCGAAATTGCCGGCGACGACGACCGTGCCGTCGGCGTGCAGGGCGACCGCGATGACCCCGTTGTGCCGGCGGTGCCCGCTCATGCCCGTGCCGGTGTCGAAGGAGAGGTCGAGCGTCCCGTCGGTGTGCAGACGGGCGATGCTATGACGCATCGCCGGGCTCGTGCTCTGGAAGAGACCAGCGACCACGACTTTGCCGTCGGTCTGCAGGGCGGCGCCGAGCGCCACCGTATTGGACCCGAAGCTATTGGCGGCAAACGCGGTCGCGAAGCTGCCATCGCGGCTGCCGTCGGCGTTCAGCCGCGCGAACATGATGCGGACGTCGGCGGGAAGGTCGAACATCTTGCCGGCGATGACGAGCTTCTCGTCGGGCTGTACGAGGATCGCACGCACGAGACTGGCGAAGCCGAAGCGACTGACGGGAACACCCCCCGCTTGATTGACGTTGAAGGCGGCATCGACGCTGCCGTTGGTCTCGAGCCGCGCGATGCTGGCGACCGCGGTCGAGCCGATCGCGTCGAAGCCGCCGGCGATGACGATCTTGCCATTGGATTGCAGTGCGACGGCCGTCAGGCTGCTGCGACCGGTGACGTTCAGCGTCGGGCCGTCCCAGAATGTGCCGGACGGCAACACGAACGACGGATCGAGGCTGCCGTCGGCGTTCAGGCGAGCGATGCCGGTGCGCTTGCCGTTGGCGCCGTAGACGATGTCGCCGACGACGATGATCCTGCCGTCCGACTGCACCGCAATCGCGGTGACGCGCGGTTCCGTGAAGCCGACGTCGAAGGCCGTGGCGTCGAACGACGCATCACGCCCGCCGTCCGCGTCGAGCCGTAGGACCACTTTGCTGACCGCCGACACGCCGTTCCTCACGCTGCGAATCGCCTGCACGCCGACCAGGATCTTGCCGTTGGGCTGGAGGGCCAGCGCGTACACCGCGAGGCTGCGCCGCGTGTCCGCGCCGGGGGGGAGGTGGTTGGGATGGAACACGTCGGTCAGCGCGAGGCCCGGGTCGAAGCTCGGGTCGCAGCTGCCGTCCGCCTTCAGGCGGGCGATGTTGCGGCGCGCGCACCCACCGAACGACTCGAAGTCGCCGGCGACGATCACCCTACCGTCCGGTAGCGTGACCACGACGTTGATGGGCTCGCCGTCGCGGGTCGTCACCGTCGCGTCGAAGGTGGGGTCGACGTCGCCGACTTGCTGCGTGGGCGTTGCGGTCGACACGGGGGTTGCCGTCGCTGGCGGTGTGGGCGTTGCGGTCGACACGGGGGTTGCCGTCGCTGGCGGTGTGGGAAGCGCGCTCGCCGTCGGCGTGGAGGTCGCGCCGGGCCCCGGCGTCGTCGGGGGGGTCGCGGTGGGTGTGCGCGTCGCGGTCGGTGTCCGGGTCGGCGTCGGGGTCGCCGTGACCACGGGCGTCGCGGTGGCGACCGTCCCGTCGATGACCACCACGCGGTGCAGGAGCGGGACGAGGTTCACGAAACCGTTGCTATCGGTGACCGTCAGGCTGGCGAAATACTCGCCCGGCGCTTGGTAGACGTGTGTGACGCTCGCCCCCGAGCCGCTCGCGCCGTCCCCGAAGCTCCACGTCCACGCGACGACCGTGCCGTTGGTCGCCGTCGAGGCGCTGCCATCGAACGTGACCGACAGCGGCGACCCGCCGACGTGCGGCGCGACCGTGGCCTCGTCGAGCGGCGCCTTCGACTCTTCCTCGAGGAGCGCGGGCGGAAGGTCGGCGATCAGCTCCTCGAAGGAGGGCTCGTCGGGGAGCGCGGTCGTGACGACTGCCGCGCTGGCTCGCAGCTGGCTCCCACTGTTCGGCACCGTGCCGATCGGACCGCCGCCGTCGTACACGAGGCCGGTCGGGGGTTTGTTCCAATCCTCGTACCCGTGCAGCAGCGCCGGTTCGGCGAAGCCGGCTTCTTGGAGTTGCTCGTCGTCGCCCGCCTTGGTGGTGTCGCAGATGCGGTTCGGCCCGGACGTGATGAAGGGGCCCGTGACGACGTCGTCCCCTTGCGGAGTGGAATCCAGGTCGAGATCGGGGCCCGCGCTCACACATCGCCCGTCGCTGTTGAGGTCGGCCTGCATCTTGGGGATGGTCTTCAGGCCGTTGCAGTCCCAGTCGAGCGCGTCGGTCGGGTAGAAGAGCCGGTAGTACGTCTCGAGGTTGTCGACGCATTTGTTGTCGGGGCCGAAGGGCCGCGTGAGCGGGTTCCAGATCGTCGCGTGCCCGTCCGGGTCGGCAATCCCCGTGAACTCGTCGAGATCGAGCTCGTTCAACGTGGGGAGCTTCCGTCGCGAATAGTCGAGCGCGCGTTGCCGGCTGTCGGGCCGCAGCGTCCCGATCACCTGGAACCGGTAGTTCATGATGCTGAGGTAGTTGGGCTTGCGATTGACCTCGTCGTCGCCGCCGTGATGCAGGCCGAGATTGTGACCGAGCTCGTGCATGAACGACCCGGCTTCGGCGATCGGGGTGGCGAGGTTGCTGTGCGCGATCAGAAAGTCGGCGGCGGGAAATCCCAGCGAGACGCCACCGGCCTTAGCGATGGAAATCTTGTCGCAGTAGAGGACGTAGTGAAAAACCGGGCGACGGTGCGCGGGAGTGAAATGCGCTGCCTGCAGCGGGGCGAGCGCCGCCGCGAGCGTGGGGATGGTCGAGGGGTCCGCCGTGTCGACCATGCTCGAATACGGCACCGCGCCGGCGCGAGAGAGCGCGCCCCACGGCTGACTCCCGCCCGTGACGTATTTCATGATGCTCGTCGGGCCGAGATCGAGGTGGAGCTCGATGCCCGTCCGCCCGTCGGGATTGCTCACCGGAGCGGCGGCAAAGGAATCGATCACCGTGCGGAGCGCCCGGGGATCAGGCTCGAAGTGGCGTCCCGCCGAGGGCGCCATCCAATCGACGTGGACGAAGATGTCCTTGTGCAACGGATTGGCGCCCATCGCCGGGAGGTCGATGAACGCCCCGTCGATCGTGACGCCGTTGGTCTCCCATTCATTGGGCAGGCCATCGCCGTCGGTATCGGGTCGCACGAAGACGTACGCCGCGCCTTGGTTGACAGTGGCGCCGCGGTCCGCGCCGTGCGCGCTGACGATCGCCGTCTCCCCGCTGATCGCGACGCCCGTCTCCCCGAACGTGTTGGCCGCGTCGCCGTCGTTCACGGTCAACGTCTCCTGCAGGGCCCAGCCCACACCGCTCCGCGTGTAGATCGACGTGCCGACGACGGCGGTCTCGCCGCTGATCGCCACCCTGCCGAGATGGCTGCCGGCGTTCGGCGCGGAGACCTTCTGCTGCTCCGCCCAGACCTCGTTGGTGCGTACGAAGAAATGGGCACCGCGGGTCCCGGCATTTAGTTGGTTCAGAAACTGCACCACCGCCGTGTCGCCGCTGATCGCGACCGAGCGGCCGAAGAAATCCTGCGCGACGCCACCGCTCCCCGTGAGCTTCAGCCCCTGCTGCACCCAAGCCGCGCCGTTCCGAACGAACGCATAGGCGGCGCCCTGCGGCGGTTTCCCCGGGGCACCGACGATCGCCGTGTCGCCGCTGACACCCACGGAAAACCCGAAGAGGTCGCCCGCCGCCTGGTCCGTTGCGGCAAGCGGAGACGGCGCCGACCAGCTCGTGCCGGTGCGCGTGTACGCAAACGCGACGCCCTGCGTCCGGTTGGCGCCGAGCGCATACGATCCGACGATCGCCGTGTCACCGCTGATCGCGACCGCGTAGCCGAAGCGGTCGCGGGGTGCGGCGTTGGCAGCGGCGAGGGACGTTTCCAGGAACCAGTCGTCGGTCGCGGCATCGTAGCGGTACACGTACGCCTTGCCCGTTTCATCGCCCCCAAAGGGTGCCCCGACGATGGCGGTGTCACCGCTGATCGCGACGGAATATCCGAAGCGCGCAAAGGCGAGACCGTCCGCGGGGTTCAATTTCGCCTCTTCGGTCCAGGTCGTGCCCTTGCGAACGAAGACGTAGGCGGAGCCGCGATGCGTCCCGGGCTCGAGCGCATAGTCCTCGACCGCGCCCACGATCGCGCGGTTGCCGCTGATCGCGACCGACCAGCCGAAATAGTCGAACGCCGCCGGACCGGTCACGGCCGTCAACGTCGTCTGCGGCTGCCAGGGCGTCGCCGCGACGGAGAGCGCCGGGGTCGCGGCCATCCCGAGCAGGGCGAGCGCGAAGACCGGGACGAGGCGACCGCTCATTCCGCGACGCTCCGGAAGCACGCGAGGATGTTCCATCATGGCGTTCATGATGGTGGAACTAACCGGCTGCGTTCCGGAGAACGTCCACCGAACGGTGGATATCGGCGCCGAGTCGTCGATCCTGCTCCGGCTACCCGCCGCGGCGGGCGACTTTCGCCGCCAGATCGGCCCGGGTGCGGACCTCGAGCTTCGCGAATACGTGCAGCAGGTGGGTCTTGACGGTCGAGACGCTGACGAAGAGCGCGGCCGCGATCTCCCGATTGGGCAGACCCTGTGCGATCAGCTCGGCGACCCGGCTCTCGCTCGGCGTGAGGCTTTCCCACCCGGTTGGGGGCCGGCCGCGCTCGCCCCGGCCGCGCCGCGCGTAGTCGACGGCGTCGCCGAGTGACAGCCGGGCGCCGGCTTCCAGATCCGTGGCCGCGAGTCGGGCGCGGAGCGCGTCGACCTCGCCGTCGCGCTCGAACTGTCGGAGCCGAAAGCCCTTGGCGCGACGAAACTCGTCGGCGGCGCCGAGCAGACGCGCGGCCTCGGGCTCACGCCCGGTTTCCGCGGCGAGGAGCGCCAGGGCTTCGAGTCCTTCTACGAGCGGGAGGTTCAGCTCGAACGCGCGTGCCAGGGCGATTGCCGCGTGGGCGCGCTGTTCCGCTGCCACGCGATTGCCGGCCCGCCGCAGCATGGCGGCGCGCAGCAACAGCACCTGCGTCTGCACATAGTGCAGCTCGGTCAGGACGGCCTCCGCTTCGAGCCGTTCCAGGAGCGCGACCGCCGCCGCGTCGTCGCCCCGGACCCAGTGATTCTCCGCCAAGGCAAACCGGAGGGTCGGCTCGGCGATCAGGAGCACGCCCTGCTCGAGCGCAGCCTCGAGCTCGTGCGCCGCGCCGCGCAGGTCGCCGTTCACGCGCAGCAGCATAGCGCGCATCCATGCCCCGTCGCCGTCGAGTGCGGACGGCGGCCGCAAGCGTTCGCCGATGCCGATCGCCCGCGTGATCAGCGCGGCATCCCCCAGATAGAACCCGACGAGCGCCGCCGCCGTCACGGACATGGCGTCCCACTGGCCATCCCCTGGTGCGAGCAGGGGTCGCGCCTGCGCAAGGTCGCCGACGAAGAGCGCCATCATCCCGGTGTTCACCCGGTGCTGATGCCGGAGGCGCGCGTCGGGCGGCAGATGCCGGTCGAGCCACGCCAGGAGCGGCCGCATCCGCGCGCAGTCGCCGATCGCCATGAGGATGATCACGACGTGGGTGGCCGCTTCGACCTCGAGCGCCAACGATCCACTGCGACGGCCGTCCGCGAGCGCGCGCTGAAAACCGGCGAGCCCCGCGGGAAGGCCACAATAGGCCGACCCGAACGACGCGCCGAGCTCGACGAAGCCGCGCACCGTCGGGTCGATGTCCGCACCGGGCGCATCGAGCGCCGCACGCGCGTCGGCGACCCAGCCGAACTCGGCAGCGAGCGCGAGATCGACCGCGAACGGCGCGAGCGCCGCCAGCCACGCGTCCGATCGCGGTGGCAACACGGCTGCGAGCTCCGCCCACGCGGCCCGCACGTCGGCGCTGGCGTAGCGCGCGCGCCAGCGCGCGGCGAGCGCGAAGAGCAACCCGGTCGGCACGGGTGCGCCGTTCGTGAGCGCCGCGCCGAACGCCATCACGAGATCCGGCGCTTCCTGCGCGATCTCCGCATCGACGGCGGCCGTCGCCACCTCGCGATCGAGGCGCCAGCGCGCGGCACGATGACAGAACCATTCCAGATGTCGGGCGCGCAACGACGCGAGCTCGCCCGCCGCCTCCGCGCGCTCGAGCGCATACTGGCGCAGCGTTTCGAGGAGCCGGTAGCGCTCGCCGACCAGCTGCACGAGACTCTTCTCGACCAGGTTCGCGAGGAGATCGAGAATCGCCAGGCGATCGAGCCCGGCGCCGTCGGCGACCGCCTCGGCCGCATCGAGCGAGAACGGCGCGGCGAAGACCCCGAGGCGGCGGAAGAGCACCTGCTCGTCCGCCGCGAGGAGCTCGTGACTCCATTCGACCGAGCCGCGCAGCGTGCGCTGCCGGGAGAGCGCGGCGCGCCGGCGCCCCGTCAGCACCCGAAACCGATCATCCAAGCCGTCCGCCAGCTGACGGAGCGAGAGCGATCGCAATCGTGCCGCCGCGAGCTCGAGCGCGAGCGGGATGCCATCCAAGCGCCGACACACACCGGCCACGATGCGGTGCGCGGCGGCATCGAGGACGAGGTCGGGTCGCGCCTCGCGCGCCCGCGCGACGAACAGCCGGACGGCGTCGTTGCTCGCGATCACCGCGCGATCGGTCGCGGCTTCCTCGGGCATCGACAGCGAGGGGATGCGCCAGGTGACCTCGCCCGCGACGTGCAGGGGCTCGCGCGACGTGGCGAGCACCGTCACGCTCGACGCGGCCGCCTGCAACTGATCCGCGAACGCCGCACAGGCCGGCAATACGTGCTCGCAGTTGTCGAGCACGAGCAGCAGCTCCGCGCGCGTGAGGTGATGATCGATCAAGGTCTGCAGCTCGAGCCCGGGGACTTGCACCACGCCGCAGCCGGCGGCGATCGCGCCGATGACGGGCGCGCCCGCAGCCAGGCGGGCGAGGTCGATCCAGACGACTCCCTCGCGCCACCGTCCGGCGACGTCGGTGACGACCGCCTGCGCGAGCCGTGTCTTGCCGGAGCCACCGACACCGACGACCGTCAGGAAGCGCGTGCGCGCGAGCAGCGCGCCGAGGTCGCGGCGCTCGCGCTCGCGTCCGATCAGCGGGGTCGGCCATTGCGGCACCCCGGACATCGCACCGCGCGGCGGGGTCGTCGCGGCCTCGGCGCTTTCCGCGAGACTCGCATGGCAGAGGGCGTACACCGGCTGGGCAGGCGCGACGCGCTCGGCACTCGCATCCAGCACCCGCAACCAAGCACCGGACGGCAAGCGCTCGCGCACGAGCCCCGCGGTCGCACCCGAGAGGAGCACGTGCTCACGCGGCGCCGCCGTCCGCAGTCGTTCAGCGTACGCGATCGGCGCCGCGCCGTAGCTCGCCGCGTCACCCGGCTCGACTTCCTCGGTGTGCAGCGTGATCCGCGGCGCGCTCGCGGCGGCATCGAGCGCCGCCGCCGCCGCATCGCTGGCGCGCACGAACGCCCCGACGATCGCCGCGCCATCGCCGCGCGCCGACAGCACGACGCCGCCGTGACGAGCGACGGCTTCTCGCACGACTTCGGCTGCCTCCGGTTCACCAGCGGGCAGCGCGTCGGGGTCCGTCAGCAAAAACGTCACGACCCCTGCAGGCAAAACGCTCCGGCCCATGAGACCGGAGTTGTTTCACGCCTCGCGACTCACGCCTACGGCGCATGCAGCGCCGCGGGCGCGCCGCGAGCGGACGCCGCTCGTCAGTTGTACGCGCTCTCGCCGTGCTCGCTGATGTCGAGACCCGCATGCTCCTGCTCGGCCTCGACGCGGAGGCCGATCGTGGCGTCGATCAGCTTGAGCAGCACGAATGTGACGCCGCCCGCGAGGAGCGCCGTGAAGAGGATGGCTTGCAGCTGATTGCGGAATTGCGCGGCCCCACCCGCGAGCGAAACCACTTGGTCGCCCACCCTGAAGGTCGTCGCGATCGCCGGGTTGACCTCGGGGCTGGCGAGCCAACCGACCAGGCACATGCCGACCACGCTCCCGACACAGTGCACGCCGAAGACGTCGAGCGAGTCGTCGTAACGAAACATCACCTTCAGACGGGTCACCGCGAGGTAGCAGGCAATGCCGCCGCAGAGACCGATCAGCACGGCGCTCCCGACGCTCACGAACCCGGAGGCCGGTGTGATCGTGGCAAGCCCGGCGACCATACCCGACGCGGTGCCGAGCACGCTCGGCTTCCGCTTGTCGAGCCACTCCATGACCGTCCAGCTGAGCCCCCCCGCAGCCCCGGCGAAGTGCGTCGCGGCGAAGGCCGCAGTCGCGAGGCTGCCGCCATTCAACGCGCTGCCCGCGTTGAAGCCGAACCAGCCGACCCAGAGGAGTCCCGCGCCGATCAACGACAGCACCACGTTGTGCGGCGGCATCGGCTCGTGGGGAAAGCCGCGGCGCTTGCCGAGCACGAGCGCGCAGACGAGCGCCGACACGCCGGAGCTGATGTGGACGACGGTGCCGCCGGCGAAGTCGAGGACCGGCAGGTGCCCGCCGAGCGCCCAGTTGAAGTACCCGCCCTTGCCCCACACCATGTGGGCGAGCGGGCAATAGACCAGCGGCAACCACAGCAGCATGAGCGCGACGAACGCGGCGAACTTCATCCGTTCCGCGAACGCGCCGGTGATGAGCGCGGGCGTGATCACCGCGAACATCATCTGGAAGAGCATGAACGTCTGGGCCGGGACGGTGGCCGCGTAGTCGGCGTTCGGCGCCGCGCCGACGCCCTGCAGGAACAGATGCTGGGTCAGGCTGCCGAAGACGGCGTTACCGTCGCCGAACGCCAGGCCGTACCCGAAGACGAACCAGGCGAGCGACATGAGCGACATGAGGAACATGCTCTGCATCATGGTCGCGAGGACGTTTTTGGTCCGGACGAGCCCTCCATAGAAGAGCGCGAGACCGGGACCGGTCATCATGAGGACGAGCGCGGAGCTCACGAGCAGCCAGACGTTGTCGGCGGTGTCGATCATCGGGGGGGACATGGGGCCGAGCTTCGACCAGAACGCTCGGCATAAGTAAAGACTCTGTCTCT
>ENA-ORBV01014099-ORBV01014099.1-microbial-mat-metagenome-genome-assembly--contig:-NODE-14099-length-12024-cov-3.054240_pt1 | contig 12024 bp, 9 predicted proteins | sample MGYA00237777_ERZ505514 | MGnify/ENA primary metagenome ERZ505514 (study PRJEB26160, sample SAMN06269048) | microbial mat metagenome | isolation source: Oligotrophic lake microbial mat | place... | reverse complement strand
CGTCTATCTCGACGGCAATTCGCTGGGCGCTCTGCCCAAGACGACGGCGGCGCGCGTCGCCGCCACGATCGCCCGCGAGTGGGGAGAGGATCTGATCACCAGCTGGAACAAGGCGGGATGGATCGATCTGCCGCGACGCGTGGGCGACAAGATCGCGCGGCTGATCGGCGCCGCACCCGGTGAAGTGCTGGTCGCCGATTCGACCTCGATCAACGTCTTCAAACTGCTCGCGGCCGCGCTCGCGCTGCGCCCCGGCCGCCATGTGATCGTCTCCGACACCGGCAATTTCCCGACCGATCTCTACATGGCGCAGGGCCTCGCCGAGCTGCACGGCGCCGGACATGTGCTGCGCCTCGAAGCGCCCGACGACGTGGCGCAGGCGATCGACGCCGACACCGCGGTCGTGATGCTGACGGAGATCGACTATCGCACCGGACGGCGCCACGACATGGCGGCGATCACAGCGGCGGCGCACGCCAGGGGCGCGCTGGTGCTGTGGGATCTAGCGCATTCCGCCGGCGCCTTCCCGGTCGATCTCAACCGCTGCGCGGCCGATTTCGCGGTGGGCTGCGGCTACAAATATCTCAATGGCGGGCCCGGCGCGCCGGCGTTCCTGTTCGTGGCGCGGCGTCATCATGATGGATTCACCCAGCCGCTCTCGGGCTGGCTCGGCCATGCCGCGCCCTTCGCGTTCGAGACCGGCTATCGGCGTGCGGCGGGTATTGCCGGCGCGCTCTGCGGCACGCCGCCGGTCCTGTCGCTGGCCGCACTCGACTGCGGCGTCGATACGCTGCTGGCGGTGGACATGTCGGCGCTCCATGCCAAGTCGATGCGCATGAGCGATCTTTTCATCGCACTGGTGGAAGCGCGCTGCGCCGGCCTCGGCCTGACGCTCGCGACGCCGCGCGACGCGCGCATCCGCGGCAGTCAGGTGAGCTTCCGTCACGCGCATGGCTATCCGGTCATGCAGGCGCTGATCGCGCGTGGCGTGATCGGCGATTTCCGCGCGCCGGACATCCTGCGTTTCGGCATCACGCCGCTCTATCTGCGCTTCGTCGACATCTGGCACGCGGTCGAAGCGCTACGCGATGTGCTCGCCACGCGCGGCTGGGACGAGCAGCGCTTCAGAACCCGCGCCGCCGTGACATGAGCAGCGATCCGATACGGCCCGATGGCGCGCCGCCGGGCGCCCATCTCGATCTCGCCGGGGAGATGTCCTATGGCGACTATCTCGGCCTCGATCTGCTGCTGGCGGCGCAGAAGCCGCTCTCCGACAATCACAACGAGCTGCTGTTCATCATCCAGCATCAGACCACCGAGCTGTGGATGAAGCTGGTGCTGCACGAGCTCGGCGCCGCGCGCGCCTGCCTGCAGCGCGATCAACTCCAGCCGTCGTTCAAGATGCTCGCGCGCGTCGGCCGGGTGATGAGCCAGCTCATCCAGGCCTGGGACGTGCTGTCGACCCTCACGCCGTCGGAGTACAGCGATTTTCGCCATCACCTCGGCAAGTCGTCCGGCTTCCAATCCCACCAGTATCGAATGATCGAGTTCGTCCTCGGCAACAAGAATGCCGCGATGATCGAACCCTATCGGCACGTGCCCGCGGTCTTCGCACAGGTCGAGGCCGCGCTCGCCGCGCCGTCGCTCTATGATTGCGCCCTGCAGCTGCTCGCCCGGCGCGGCTTCGACGTCGCCAAGGATCACGGCGCACGCGATTTTCGCGAGGCCCATCAACCCGACAAGCGGGTCGAAGCCGCGTGGATGGCGATCTACCGCGACACCGCGCGCTACTGGGATCTCTATGAGCTCGCGGAGGAGCTCGTCGATCTCGAGGATTATTTCCGCCAGTGGCGGTTCCGGCACGTCACGACGGTCGAGCGCATCATCGGCTTCAAGACCGGTACCGGCGGCACCGCCGGCGTGTCGTATCTGCGCCGCATGCTGGAGGTCAGGCTGTTCCCCGAGTTGTGGGATCTGCGCACATCGCTCTAGAGTCTTCGGCTCGTCTCACGTCGCAACCCACACGGAGGACATCATGACGGATAGTCACCTGCCACGTCGCACGATCATCAAGGCTGCGAGTGCAGCCGCCGCGATCGCGACCGGCGCGAGTCTGGTTCCCGGGCCGGCAGCCGGACAGAGCCGCGCGCCTCATGCGTTGCCGCCCCTGCCCTATCCCGACACCGCGCTCGAGCCCGTGATCTCCGCGCGGACGATCTCGTTCCACCATGCGATTCATCACAAGGCCTATGTCGACAATCTGAACAAGCTGCTCGAAGGCGATCCGTTGGGCGAGTTGCCGCTCGAGCAGCTGATCAAGACCGTGGCGGGAAATCCGGAACGCGTCGCGCATTTCAACAATGCCGGACAGGTGTTCAATCATAATTTCTACTGGGCAAGCCTGCGGCCCAACGGCGGTGGCGACGCCGACGGCGCGCTGAAGACGCAGATCGAGAAGGATCTCGGTGGCATGGCCAAGTTCAAGGCCGATTTCGCGGCGATGGCGAATGGCACTTTCGGCAGCGGCTGGGCCTGGCTGGTCTGGGACCCGCGCGCCAGGAAACTCGGCCTCGCGCGGACGAGCAACGCGGATTCACCGCTGACGCGCAACGACGCGCCGCTGCTGACGATCGACGTCTGGGAACACGCCTACTACCTCGATCACCAGAATCGACGCGCGGCCTATACGGCCGCGGTGATCGACAAGCTGCTCAATTGGGAATGGGCGGCGGCGCAATTCGACAAGGCGTCGAAAGCGGGCTGAGTCAGCGCGGCGGCAGATCGAAGGCGTGGGCGGCGAAGATGCGGCCCGGTCCAGCCTGCTGGATCAGGACCGCGACGCCGTCGCAGTCCTTCGGCGCCGCGGCGAGGTCGATCACCAGCGTCGCCGCCTTGCCGTCATAGGGGCCGAGTGGCTGCAAGGCGCGCACCACGTTGGTGGTCGCCATGTGTCGGCCATGGTTCTCGCCGCTCGACACGTCATTGGCCCGCGCCGAGGTGAAATAGGCGACCCAGATCGAAGCATCCGCGATCGGCGCCGTGCTCGCGCCGATCTTCAATTCCGCGCCGCGTAGATTGATCGTCGGCGCGTCCTGGCGCGCGGCGGCGGCCTGATAGAGCAGCAGATCGATGCGCCGCCGATCGGATCCGACATCCTGGAAGCGACCATCGACGACCATCTGCGGCGTGTAGACATAGCGCGCGCCCAAGGCCGCCACGTAGCGGCGCTGGCGCTTCGAATAGGCGGCCTGCGCGTAGGGATCCTTCCAGCCGAGATGGTCCCAGTAATCGACATGGAAGGCGAGCGCGACGACATCGGGACGCTTGGCGAGTTCGGCCAGGAACGCATCGGCCGCGGGGCAGGAGCTGCAACCCTGACTCGTGAAGAGTTCGACCACGACGCCCGCGCGGTCGGCGGCGGGCGTCGGGCTCGAAGCCAGGGTGCTCATCGCCAGGCAAAAGCTGGCGCAAAAACTCAGCCAAATCTTCATGGCCGCAATCTACGGAGTCGCGGCGCGATGGGCCAATCACCTTCGGGTGAAACGCATGGCGCCGAGCGGCTTGCCGGCGTCGCCTGGTTCCAGCCATTCTCGGCGCTTCACAACATCGAGAGCCAGGCGACAATGAACGAGACGTTAAAACCCAATATCCCCGTCCTCGACGGCGAGGAGATTCTCGCGGGCATCCGCCGCTGGGTCGAACTCGAATCACCGAGCCACGACGCCGCCGCCGTCAACCGGGTCGTCGACATGGCCGCGAGCGATCTCACGCGCATCGGCGCCAAGCTCAAGCGCACGCCAGGACGCGACGGCTTCGGCGATGTGCTGGAGGCGCATTCGCCCTGGGGCGACGCGAGCGAGAAGGGCATCCTGATCCTCGGCCATCTCGACACCGTGCATCCCATCGGCGCGCTGGCCACGACGCACAAGTTTCGTCGCGAGGGCGACAAGGTCTTCGGGCCGGGCATCTACGACATGAAGGCCGGCAGCTTCATGGGCTTCTACGCCATGCAGCATTTCGTGCGCCAGGGCCGCACCACGCACCTGCCCGTGCGCATCATGTACATCCCCGAGGAGGAGGTCGGCAGCCCGACCAGCCGCGCGCTGATCGAGGCCGCCGCGAAGAACGCGAAATACGTGCTGGTGCTGGAGCCCGCGCGCGAAGGCAACAAATGCGTGACCGCGCGCAAGGGCGTCGGCCGCTTCGTGATGACGATCACCGGCAAGGCCGCCCATGCCGGCGCCCGCCACGAGGACGGTCGCAGCGCAATCAAGGAGGCCGCGCGCCAGATCCTCGCGATCGAGGGCCTGACCGACTACGCGCAGGGCATCACGACCAATGTCGGGCTGATCACCGGCGGCAGCGGCGTCAACGTCGTGCCCGCGTCTTGCGTGATGGAGATCGATCTGCGCGTGCCCACGGCCGAACTCGCCGAGAGCGTGACGGCGCATATCCTCGGCCTCAAATCCAATGATCCCGATTGCATCGTCGAGGTGACCGGCGGCATGAACCGCCCGCCCTACGGCAAGAACGAAGGCATCGCGAAGCTGTTCGAGCACGCCAAGGGCCTGGCCAAGGAAATCGGCTTCGACCTGCAGGACGTGAAGCTGACCGGCGGGGGCAGCGACGGCAATTTCACCGCCGCGATGGGCATTCCGACCCTCGACGGCCTCGGCGCCGACGGCCGCGGCCCGCATGCGCTGGACGAGCAGATCTATTTCTCGTCCCTCGTCCCCCACGCCCAGCTGCTCGTGCGGCTGCTCGAGACGCTGCGGTAACGATCTCGAACGTGACGCACCGACGTGCCCTGGCATTCGGACTCATGACCGCAGCGCCGCCCGCACTTCATCCCCTCCTGTCGCCGCACGCGACAGGAGGGGTGGCACGCGCGAAGCGCGTGACGGGGAGGTTCCCTGAACTCGAAGAGGTCTGTGTGTGACCGCGGAGGTCCCGCGAGACCTCCCCGGCAGCGCGCTGACGCGCACTGCCGCCCCTCCTAGCGCGTGCCGCGCCAGAAGGGGATGCGCGCGTTCGGCGATCGTCTCCGGGCGCCGGGACATCGTCTCGACGATGTGTGATTCGCCAAGCTCGAGTCGAGGAGGGGCGACGAGCAATGCATGGCATTGCGCGCGGGAGATGTGTGCATGCCATAGCTCAATGAGGGGGACAGGCGCCGCGCAGCGGCGCCAGGGGGAGAGTCGTTCAAGCGCTCGCGCGGCGCGGGATGGTGAACACGATCGGCCAGACTTCGACGCCTTTGACGCCCTTGCGGATCGCCGTGACGTTCTCGTTCACATGCAGCCACACATAGGGCGCATCGGCCCACACCAGTTCCTGCACCTGACCGAGCAGCGCGTTCTGGCCGGCCGGATCCACCGTCGCATTGGCCTGGCGCAGCAATTCGTCGACCTTGCCGTTGCGATAGCGGCCGATGTTCCAGACATCGAGCTTGCCCGCATCGTCGGCGTTCGACTTGAACAGCGATTCGAGATGATAGAGGCCCGAGGCGTTCGAGGGATTGAATCCGAAGATCGCGACGTCGAAATTGAGCGCCGCGCGCTCCTTGCGCAGCTCGCCCCAATAGGCGCCGCCCTCGATCTTGGTGATCGCCGCGTCGATGCCGATCTGCTGGAACGCGCGCTGGCAGATCTCGGTGATGCTGACATCACCGGGAAACAGACCGTCCGAGGCCAGCATGCGCAGCTTCAGCGACTTGCCACCCTTCTGAAGCTTGCCGTCCGCACCGGGAGTCCAGCCGGCGGCGGCGAGCAGCGCCTTGGCCTTGTCGGGCGCGTACTCGTACTCGCTGCTGCGCTTGTAGCCTTGCGTGTCGAAGGCGAGCGGCGAGTCCGATGCCTTGGCGAAGCCGAAGAACACGCGCTCCGCGATCGTCTTCACCGGCACGGCGTGATTGAGCGCCTGCCGGACCTTGGCATCGTCGAACGGCGCGTTGGCCATGTTGATGACGAGACCCAGAGGACGAAGGCTCGGACGCGTCAGGATTTCGATCTCCGCCTCGCGCCGCAACCCGGCGACCAGCTTCACCGGGATGCTATCGGCGATGTCGATCGAGCCGGTGCGCAGCGCCGCGACGCGCGTCGCCGTCTCTGCGATGAATTTGAACACCAGCCGCGCCGTCGCCGGCTTGCCGCCCCAGTAGCCGTCGAAGGCTTTCAGCGCGACCTCCTGTCCCGGCGTGAACGACTCGAGCATGAACGGCCCCGCCCCGACGGGGTTCTGCGCGACGCCCTTCTCGCCGTGCTTGGCGACCGACGCCGGCGACACCATCGAGCCCGAGCCATGGGCGAAGCTGTTGAGGATCTGCGAGAAGGCATCCTTGGTGCGCACGATCACCGTCGACTCGTCGACGATCTCGACCGCGCCCACCACGTCCCACAGCGGACGATTGGTCGGCGTGCGCTCGCGATCCATCAGGCGCTCGACATTGAACTTCACGGCGGCGGCGTCGAAATTCGCGCCGTCCTGGAATTTCACGCCCGCGCGCAGCTTGAAGCGCACGGATTTGACGTCGGGCGCGATCTCCCAGCTCGTCGCGAGCTGCGGCACGATCTTCAGATCGGCGTCGAAATCGACGAGACGATCGAACAGGCAATAGCCGACTTCATAGCCGCCGGGGTAAGTCGCGAAGGCGCCCTGCGCGGGATCGAGCGCCGTCACCCGCGTGCTCTGCCCGTAGGTGAGCGTCTTGCCCGGCGCGGCTTGCGCGAGCGCGTCGCGCGCGCCGAGGAAGGGAACGGAGCCGATGAGTCCGAGTGCGCTGCGTCGATACATGATTCTTCCTTTGGCTTGCGGACGAGGGTTCACGGCTTCGCGCCGGCACCGTCGGCCCAGAGTTGATTCCAGGTGAACACGGCGGGCGAACCGCCGGTATGGACGAAGACGAGCGAATCGTCGCGGGTGAAACGGCCCTCGCGGATATGCGCGATCATCCCGGCCGCCGCCTTTCCGGTGTAGATCGGATCGAGAATGATGCCTTCGCGCCGCGCGAAGAGCCGCGTCGCCTCGTTGCCCGCCTCGCTCGGCACGCCATAGCGCTCGCCCACGAAGCCGCCGAAATTGGTGATGTCCTCGGGCGTCAGGCGCAGCTCGAGCCCGAGCGCCTCGCAGGTTTCATTGGCGATCTTGGCGGTGCGCGAGGGCACGTCGAATTCGCCCGTCGCGGTGACGCAATGGATCGCGAAGCCGCCGAAGAGCTTGCGCGCGATCTCGAACCCCGCAGCGCCCTTGCCGCTCGACGACATGTAGAAGGCGGTCGGGGCCACACCGATCGCCGCGAGCTGATCGAGCATCTCCATCATCGTCTCGAGATAGGCGATCGCAGAGGCGACATCGAACATCGGATTGTCGTTGAGGATATGCGGGCGCCTGCCTTTCGCGCGGAGATCGGCGGCGAGCGAATCGAGCAGGCTGCGCTGCTCGTGCCGGTCACGCGCGAAATGGACCTCGGCGCCGAGCAGATAATCGATCAGCAGATTGCCCTGGACCTGGTTGGGCCGTGCGCCCTCGAGCACGAGGATCGTGTCCAGGCCGAGCTTGTTGCATGCGCCCACGGTCTGGCGCGCCGAGTTGGATTGCAGGTCGAGGCCGACGATCACCACGTCGGGTTTCTCCGCCATCGTGCGCGCAAGTCGGAATTCGAGATTGCGCAGCTTGTTGCCGCCGAAGCCCACGCCGGTCAGATCGTCGCGCTTCACGAAGATCCGCGGACCCCCGAGTTGCTTCGCCAGGTTCGGCGCCTCGACCATCGGCGTGTTCTTGATTGCGATCTCGACGCGCGGGATCCGCGCGATCCGCTCGTGGATCTCCGCGAAGCTCGGGCGCGCAGCGGCAAGCCCCGACGTGTCGTTCATGCCAAGCCCCCTGGAATCCGACGAACGCGAAAGGACGAGCACACTAGCCGGCCCGAGCGCCCGAAGCGACGGGCCCGCATGCGCCGGAGTGCATCAGGATTCAATGTTCTTGATTCGTTCTGAGTGCGGACTATGCTCCGCGCATGGTCGATGAGCTCCCCGCACAGCCGCGCAAAGGCCGCGGCGCCGTATCCAACCCCGACGGGCGGTTCGAGCGCGAACAGCGCGTGGCGATCGACGATGGCTGGGCGCGCGCGCCGGCGCCGGAAGGCGACGACGACGATGAGGCGCCGCCGCTCGCGACCACGCTCAGCGTCGACGCCAGCCGCACGATCATCGCGCGCAACGAATCGCCGGATATCCCGTTCTCGCAATCGATCAATCCGTATCGCGGCTGCGAGCACGGCTGCATCTACTGCTACGCGCGGCCGTCGCACGGCTATCTCGGCCTGTCCTCCGGCCTCGATTTCGAGACCAAGCTGTTCTTCAAGCCCGATGGGCCGAAGCTGCTGCGCGCCGAACTCGCGCGCGCCGGCTACAAGCCGAGCGCGATCGCCTTCGGCTCCAACACCGATCCCTATCAGCCCGTCGAACGCAAGCTGCGCTTGACCCGCCAGCTGATCGAGATCCTCGCCGAGTACGAGCACCCTTTCACCATCGTGACGAAATCGGCCTCGGTCACGCGCGACATCGACATCATCGCCCCGATGTCGCGGAAGCGCATGGCCAAGGTCTTCGTGTCGGTGACGACGCTCGATCGCGATCTCGCGCGGATGATGGAGCCGCGCGCCTCGACGCCGGCGCGCCGCATCGACGCGATCCGCGAGCTCAGCGCGGCGGGCGTCCATACGGGAATCATGACGGCCCCGATCATCCCGGCCCTGACCGACCATGAACTCGAGAACCTGCTCGAAGCCGCCGCAGCCGCGGGCGCCGCATCGGCCGGCTACACGGTTCTGCGCCTGCCGCACGAGATCAAGGATCTGTTCCGGGAATGGCTCACGGCCAACGTGCCGCTGCGCGCCGAGCACGTGATCTCACGGGTGATGCAGCTGCGCGGCGGGCGTCTCAACGATCCGCAATTCGGCACGCGCATGAAGGGCGCTGGGCTCGACGCCGATCTGATCGCGCGACGCTTCAAGCTCGCCACGGCGCGACTCGGTCTGGGCAAGAACGACTGGTCGCTCGATCTCAGCCGCTTCCGCGTCCCGCCCAAGACGAGCCCGCAGCTGCGTCTTCTCTGACAGGCGGCAATTTTCTGTCCGCGGCTCACCGGCTCGCTTGTCATTGGAGGGTCATCAAGCTTTCATGCCCATCGTTTACGGCATCGGGCCGAAGGGGCGTGGGGCTTGTCCGACATCATCCTCGAAGGGGTCAGCAAGCGCTGGGGCGGCACGACCGCCGTCGATTCGGTGAGTCTGCGCGTGCCGGCTGGCGCCTTCGTCGTGCTGCTCGGACCTTCGGGCTGCGGCAAATCGACCACCCTGCGGCTGATCGCGGGTCTCGAGGCGTCGAACGGTGGGCGCATCCTGATCGGCGGCAAGGACGTCACCGAGCTGCCGCCGACCGAGCGCGGCGTCTCGATGGTGTTCCAGAGCTACGCGCTTTTCCCGCATCTCTCGGTCGCGGAGAACATCATCTTCGGCCTGCGCGTGCGCAATGTGCCGCGCGACGAGCGCGATCGCAGGCTCGGCCGCGCCGCTTCGCTGCTCGGCCTCACCCAGCTCCTCGAGCGCCGGCCCTCGCAGCTCTCCGGCGGCCAGCAGCAGCGCGTTGCGCTCGGCCGCGCGATCGTGGCGGAAACGCCGGTCTGCCTGATGGACGAACCGCTCTCGAATCTCGACGCCCAGCTGCGCCAGGAGATGCGCCGCGAGATTCGCGCGCTGCAGCGTCAACTCGGCATCACGCTCGTCTACGTCACCCATGACCAGGTCGAGGCGATGACGATGGCCGATCGCGTCGTGCTCATGCGCAACGGCAAGGTCGAGCAGGACGGCACGCCCGCCGATCTCTACACCACGCCGGCGTCGAGCTTCGCCGCGCGCTTCATCGGCACGCCGCCGATGAACCTCATGGCCCTTGGCAATTCACCTGACGGCGCCGTCGTGCGCGGCACGCGTGGCCCCGCCTTGTTCCAGGGACGCGGCGACGGTCTGATCGTCGGCGTGCGGCCCGAGGCATTGCACCTCACGTCCGAGCACGGGCTCGAGGCGCAGATCGTCGCGACCGAGTATCTCGGCGCCGATACGATCCTCACCTGCAAGCTCGGTGACGAGGTGCTGTCGCTGCGCGCCGGCGGGCAGCTGGCGCATGCGCCGGGCGACGCCGTGCGCATCGCCGCCGATCCCGCCGCGCTTCACCTGTTCGATGCGCAAAGCGGCCGCCGCCTCGGCGGCGCCGCTGCCGCGCCGCCATGATCATCACACCCAGAGGGAGACGAAACATGCGACTGACACGAAGAAACTTGCTGGGCAACTGGCTGGCCGGCGCGGCGATCGCGCTGGGCGCGGCACTCTCCAGCGCCACTGCGCTGGCGCAGGAGCTGAGCTTCTATTATCCGATCGCCGTCGGCGGCCCGATCACCAAGCTCGTCGACCAGATGGCCGCGGAGTTCGAGAAGGAGAATCCCGGCATCAAGATCAAGCCGGTCTATGCCGGCTCCTACCAGGACACGATCACCAAGACGCTGACGGCGATGAAGGGCGGCGAGCCGCCGCATCTCGCGATCCTGCTGTCGACCGACATGTTCACGCTGATCGACGAGGACGCCATCGTGCCGTTCGACGACGTGGCGCAGAGCGTGGACGACAAGACGTGGATGGCGAGCTTCTTCCCGGGCTTCATGGAGAACAGCCAGACCGGCGGCAAGACCTGGGGCATTCCCTTCCAACGCTCGACGATCGTCCAGTACTGGAACAAGGAATTGTTCAAGGAGGCCGGCCTCGATCCCGAGAAGGCGCCCGCCAACTGGACCGAACTGGTCGAGATGGGCAAGAAGCTCACCAAGAAGGATGCGAGCGGCAATACCACGCAATGGGGCGTGTCGATCCCGAGCTCCGGCTTTCCCTATTGGCTGTTCCAGGGATTGACCACGCAGAACGACGCGCGGCTGATGAACGCCGCGGGCAACGAGACCTATTTCGACAAGCCCGGAATCGTCGATGCCTTGCAGTTCTGGGTCGATCTCTCGCGCAAGCACCAGGTGCATCCGCCGGGCATCGTCGAGTGGGGCACGACGCCGCAGGATTTCTTCCAGCGCAAGATCGCGATGATGTGGACGACGACGGGTAATCTCACCAATGTGCGCAGCAACGCCAAATTCGATTTCGGCGTCGCGATGCTGCCGGCCGGCAAGCGCCTCGGCTCGCCCACCGGCGGCGGCAATTTCTACATCTTCAAGAAGGCCACGCCCGCGCAGCAGGAGGCCGCGTTCAAGTTCGCGAAGTGGATCACCCAGCCCGAGCGCGCGGCCAAGTGGAGCATGGACACCGGTTATGTCGCGGTCAGCGAGGCGGCCTACAACACCGCGGCGCTGAAGAAATACGGCGCTGACTTCCCGCCTGCGCTGGTGGCACGCGACCAGTTGCCCTTCGCACTGGCCGAGTTCTCGACGCACGACAACCAGCGCGTCACCAAGGCTTTGAACGACGGCTTGCAGGCGGCGCTGACCGGCACCAAGACGGCAGCGCAAGCGATGAAGGACGCGCAGGCGGAGGCCGATCGGTTGCTGCGCTCGTACAAGTGACCTGCGTTGCATCCACCCTCTTCCCCTGGGAGAGGGCAGGGTGAGGTCCCGCGGGGGCCATGCGCAGGTCCACGCCTACCTGCTTTTGCTGCCGGCCTTCATCCTGCTGGTCGCCTTCACGCATTTCCCAGCCGTCGCCTCGCTGATCGACAGCTTCTACTCCACGCCCAAAGGCTCGCGCCCCGCGGTCTGGGTCGGCCTGGACAACTACCGGCAGATGGCCGGCGACCCGGTGTTCTGGAAGGCGTTGAACAACAACCTGTGGTTCGCGCTGGCCACCATTCCGCTGTCGATCGGCCTGGCTCTGGTGATGGCGCTGTGGGTGAACGAGCGCATCGTCGGGCGCGGCTTCCTGCGCATGGCCTACTTCACGCCGACGGTGCTGCCGATGGTGGCGGTGGCCAACAT
>ENA-ORBV01014097-ORBV01014097.1-microbial-mat-metagenome-genome-assembly--contig:-NODE-14097-length-12025-cov-5.852862_pt1 | contig 12025 bp, 11 predicted proteins | sample MGYA00237777_ERZ505514 | MGnify/ENA primary metagenome ERZ505514 (study PRJEB26160, sample SAMN06269048) | microbial mat metagenome | isolation source: Oligotrophic lake microbial mat | place... | reverse complement strand
CACCTGAACACAAAGGAACGCGCGTATCACGAGGTCGAACTGCGAGTGGTCGAAACCATGCACGAGCGGAAGCAGGCCATGGCCGATCTCGCCGACGGTTTCATCGCTTTGCCCGGAGGGCTCGGCACCTTTGACGAACTCTTTGAAATCCTGACCTGGAACCAGATCGGCCTGCACGGAAAGCCCGTCGGCCTTCTTAATGTCGCGAGCTATTTCGACCCATTGCTCGCAGTGATCGGGCGGGCTATAACCGAAGGGTTCGCGCCCGAAACCGCGCGGTCACGTCTGTTGGTATCCGCGAACGCGCAGACCCTCCTCGACGCCATGGACGAACAAAGCGGCGTTTAGACCTTCGGCTTCATCGGAGGCAGGGCGCGGGCCTCGATCATCGAAGAGAACCCGCACCTGGCGTGGGACCCGTCGCAGAAGGGCTTGTTCGCGGACTGACCGCAGCGACACAGGCCAATGGCTTCCCGGCCCGCGAGGTCGAAGGTCTTCCCGGTTTCATCGACGATCTCGAAGTCCCCTTCGACGCGAATGGAACCGTTGTTCTTGACGATGACTTTGGTGGCGGCCATGAGGTTCGTTCTTTCTTCCTTGTGAGGTGTCCGGAGCCGCTGATGATATCGGACCAAGCCGATTAGACTCAGCAGCCCTTGAGAACCGAAGACGCCGTGGCCAGAATCCGCAACAACGCGGGGTGGCTCAGGCTTGAGCAACTGGGTCTGATTCGTGTGAGCGGGCCGAATCGCATCAAGTTTCTGCACAGCCTCTTGTCAAATGACATCGCGAGCCTCGCTCCGGGTCAGAGCCGGCGGGCCGCGCTCATGAACCTCAAAGGCCAGCAAGTGGCCTGGATGCAGGTGCTGGTCGAGGCCGATGCCGTGTTCTGCGAGCTGCCGGTTGCGGTTCGCGACCGCGTGGTGGACACGTTCATCCACTACAAGGTGGGCGCCCCGGTCCGCTTCGAGAAGACGGACTCGACGATCTTCGGAGTCGTGGGCCGTGCCGCTCGCGAAACCCTCACGGCCCTCGGCGCCACCTCGATCCCCGAAAACGCCGGGACCTTCTCGATCTCGACGGTTGCAGACGCGTCGGTGCGAATCAGTTGCGGCCAGGATCTGCCCGCGCAGGGATTCACGGTGCACGTTCTTCCCTCCCAGGCCGCGTCGCTTGAGGAAGCGCTGCGGGGTCGCATGGGAGAACCGCTACCGCTGGCGGTGCTGGACACGCTGCGGGTCGAAGAAGGCCTTGCGTGGCATGGCATCGACGTCACTGAGGAAAACCTCCTGCACGAAACCGGGCAGCTTGGCGTCTACCACTCATCATCCAAAGGCTGCTATCTGGGTCAGGAGGTGGTGGCGCGTCTTGAAGGGCGCGGCGGCAACGTCAACAAGAAACTCATGGGGCTGAAGTGCGATGCCCCCGTGGCCGCGGGTGCGGAGATTTCCTGCGAGGAGAAGATCATCGGCCGGGTCACGAGTGCCGGCCTGTCGCCACAATTCGGGCCGATCGCGATGGGGTACGCGCACCGCGCGCAGTCCGAACCCGGCACAAAGGTAACGGTGGCCGGAATCGCGGCGGAAATCGTCGCCTTGCCCTTCCGTACCTGATGCCGACCCGGGCCGCCGCGCGAAGGCTGAAATGGACGCTCTTCGGAGCCCAGGCCATGGGTTCGGCGGGCTTCCTGGTGGCCTCCACCGTCACGCCGATCGTCGGCGCGCAACTGTCGGGGCGCCTGGCCTTCGCGGGTGTGCCGACCGCGGTTTATTGGGGCGGTGCCGCTCTCGCCACCCTCCTCTGGGGCCGCTTGATGGACCCGATCGGCCGGCGGAAAACCCTGGCCATCGGATTGCTGGTGGGAGTGGTCGGAGCGTCGGTCGCTTCTCTCTTCGTGGTGCGCCACTCTTTCGTCGGCTTCGTATTCGGCCTCGCGATGATGGGGGCCGCGAACTCGGCCCTTCAACTCGCCCGTTTCATGGCCGGCGAGGTCCACCGGATCGAGGAACGCGGCCGGGCCATCTCGACCGTGGTGCTCGGAGGAACGGTGGGTGCGGTCCTCGGTCCGGCTTTGGTCGGGCCCATGTCGGCATTGGCCACGAGCCTCGGCGGACCTCCCCTGGCCGGCCCCTACGCGGCGAGCGCCGCGTTCTTTTCGCTCGGAGCGGTTCTGGTGGCGGCCCTGCTGTGGCCGGATCCAGGGGATCTCGCGAAGGCCGTTCAGTCGGCCGGGGCCAGGCCGGCCACCGCCGAGCGCGGTATCCGCGAAATCCTGAGCGACCCTGCGGTCCGCGTCGCTGGCCTCACCATGGCCATCGCCCAGGTGGTGATGGTCATGCTGATGGTCATCACTTCCCTTCACATGTCCCATCATCACCACGCGCTTTCCAGCATCGCCGCGGTGATGTCGTCTCATGTCTTCGGGATGTACGCCTTCTCCGTGGTCTCGGGTCGCATCGCCGACCGCTGGGGACGCGGGCCTCTCATCCGCGTGGGCGCCGTGGTGCTGGTGGTCTCGTGCCTCATGGCGACGCTCTCCGTGAGTGCCGCGCCCCTGGGCCTCGCCCTGTTTCTTCTTGGTCTTGGCTGGAATTTCTGCTACGTGGGCGGATCGACCCTGCTTTCGGACTCGCTGTCTCAGGCCGAGCGAGCTCGGATTCAGAGCCTCAACGACTTCGTTCTGACCTCTCTCGCGGGAACCGGCAGCGCATTGTCGGGGCTTGTGTTCTCCGCCTTCGGCTACGCGATCATGGGCTATGTGAGTGCGCTCGTATCGCTCATCCTGGTAGGGCTAAGCCTCCGAGTTTCCGGGCGGGCTTCGGTGTAGCGGTAGCGGGACCCTTGCGGCCGCAATCTAATGCAGACCTCCTCGTCACTCAGCCAAATGGCCCTACAAACCGCGAAGCCCTCGAGTTTCCGGGCGGGCTTCGGTGTAGGGGCAGGCCTTGTGCCTGCCCTTCCTACGCTCCGAGATGGGTCGCGAGTTCGTCGAGCGAGGCGACGCGCGGACAGTCGCGATCCCGGTTGATCCCGGTGGGGTCGAGCAGAATCGCTTCCAGTCCGGCACTCCTCGCCCCCACAACGTCGATCTCGTAGAAATCTCCCACGTGGACGGTGGTCTCTTTATTGGAGCCGCTGCGCTCCAGGGCGATCTCGAAAAAGCGGCGATCCGGCTTCTCGACCTTCTCGCGGTGTGAGTCAAAGATCATGTCGAAGTACGGAGTGAGTCCGAGTCGATCGAAGTGGGCATGGAGGGTGCCGTTGGCATTCGAAACCACCACGCGGCGCAGGCCACGCCTCCGCAGGCGCTCAAGAAACGGGAGCAGGTCTGGATCCTGGATCTCCCAGAGGTTGTGGGCCGCGTGATAGGCACGGAGCGAGGCGAGGGCCGCCCGCGCGCGGTCGTCGACCTGGACTCCCGCGCGACGCAGTACGGTTGCGAAATAGACGAGCCCGCGGCTGTCATCGTCCGAACTGCGGATGAACGACGGATCTTCAAGGTCTCGCTTGGCCAGAGGCTCGACCGCCCGGAGCGCCTCTGCCGTGGTGATCAGCCCATGCTCCATCAGGGCCTTTGCCACGCGATCGAAGTTCGGGTGGATGAGAACGCCGCCGGCGTCGAGAAAGACGGTTTGCAGCATCTGATGATTCTCGCAAAAAAGCATCAAGGCCCCGCGTCGATTGGAAACATCTAAACTCCCCTGCTCCCACGTAAGAATCAACAGACCGGCATGCGCTCCTTTTCCGCCCCCGCCTCACTTCTCGGCATGCTCTGCCTCGCGGGACCGTGTTTCCTGAACGCGCAGGAGACCTGCCCCGGAGCGCCCTTCGCCAACGTCATCCGGCCGCGGGCCATCGAAGAATCGGCAGGGACAACGGTCGGCCCACAGATCTTCGACATAGCGGCTCATCCGCGCGGTTTCGTCCTGATGGCGAACAACAACGGCTTGCTCGCCTACGACGGCGTTCTTTTTCGGTTGCGGCCGCTCGGAAGATCCGTGGTTGCCTTTTCGGTGGCAGTGGCCTCCACCGGGCGGATGTTCGCCGGCGGGTCGCGCACTTTCGGGGAGGTCATCGAAGACCCGACCGGGCTGCTCTTGTATCAGCCTCTCGAGTCCCACCTGGCCCCGGCCGACCGGGTGTTTTCGGATGTCTGGCAGACCCTCGTTTCGAGGGAGGGAACCGCCTACTTCCGCGCTCCCGAGCGGCTGGTGTTACTGGAGGGCACCGACGCTCGCGCCTTCGCCCCGGCGGGCCGTTTCTCGGCGGCTACCCTGGTGGACAACGCGCTCTACGCTCACGACACCGGGCTCGGAATTTTGAGACTCGGCCCGGCCGGCTTTTCTGCGGTGTCCGGCGGGGAATTCTTCAAGAACATCCGCGTGAGCGCGCTCGCTGAGGGTCTGGCGGGCTCGCTTCTGGTTGGAACGCAGGACCGTGGTCTTTTTCGTCTCGATCCCAAAACGGGGCACACGGAGTCTTTGACCGCATCACACCCGGTTCTTGCGAGTTCCGAAATTCTGAGTGTTCGACAGATCGACGCGGGGTCGATCGCGGTGGGAACTCTGCGGAGCGGACTGTTCTTGTTGAGCGCCTCGGGGGCGATATTCAAGATGGACATGGATCGCGGGCTGCCCGACAACGCGGTGCTGGCCCTGCAAACGTCCTCCGGGTCGTTGTGGGCCGGAACCAGCGGCGGGGTCGCCCAATTTCTGCTGCCCGGTCCAGTTCAGAGCTTCAGTACGCGCGAGGGCCTGCCCGGCATCGTCGAGTCCATCGTCCGCCACGAGGGATCGATCTACGCCGCCACTTCCCAGGGGGTATTCCGGCTGACCTGCGGAGCCAAGGCCTTCGAGGAGGTGGCCTCGCTGCGTAAACAGTCCTTTGCACTTCTCTCGGCCGGGTCTCTTCTGGCCGCCACCGCTGACGGTGTTTACGAAATCGCCGGCGCCAAGGCCCGACTGGTCCGCCCCGGACTCGCGCGCGCCTTCGCGAAATCGAAAGACGAAGGCCGAATCTGGGTGGCCACCCAAACGGGCGCCGCCGCCCTGTCGAGATCGATGGGGATGTGGTCGGCAGAGCCGCCTCTTGCCTTCGCTGGTGCCTCGGCCGCGCCTGAGGACCTGACGAACGTCGAGGCCACGAGCATTGGAGAAAACCAGGACGGACGTTTGTGGGTCTCGCTCGTGACCGGCCGCGTGATCTCGGCCCTCCCGGTTCGCCGCGAAGGGATATTGGAGATGAGCGCGGTGCGCGTGCTCGGAGAATCCGAAGGGCTCTCCGCCGGGTTCGCGGAAGTGATCGCTCTCAAAGACGGTATCCGAATCGGAACCGGGAGCGCGGTGCTGACCCCTCAGGGAGAGGGCCTGGTCGCCGATTCCGGTTTCACGAGTGCCCTCGGTCTTGGTCGAGGTGCTTTTCGCATTGAAGACTCAACGGACAACGGCTACTGGGTCGCGTCTTCAAAACGGCCTCTCCTCCTGATCCGGGGAAAAGACGATGGCGTGCTGACCGCGCGACCCACCTCGCTCCTGCGCACTCCGGCGGGCAGCCGCATTCTCGATTTTCTGGAAGTGTCCGCCGAGGAGGTCTGGATCGGTACCGACGACGGAGCGTTCCGGTACAACCCAAAGCTCGATGTGCACAGTGGCGTTCCAATCTCCGCCTCGGTCCGAAGAGTGGAATCCCAAGGCGCCGAACTCTTCTCCGGGGGGCCTATGGACGCGCTCGAAACCGAACTGCCGCACCTGGCGCCTCTGCGTTTCGAAGTGGCCTCCACCAGCCTCGATGATCCGTCACGAAATCGCTTTCGATTCCGTCTGGACGGCCAGGACGCCGACTGGTCCCCCTGGACCGCGGAAACCAGAAAGGACTACACGAACCTCGGTCCCGGCGCGTACCGCTTCCGTGCGGAAACCCGCGACGTTTACGGCCGCTTCGGCCAGGAGGCGGGCCTCTCTTTCGTGGTCGCGACTCCGTGGTACCGGAAGCCCTGGGCCATGGCCCTTGGGCTCGCGTCGCTGCTCGGGCTTTTCTTCCTGGTCCTCGACCTGCGCACGCGCGCCCTGCGCAAACGTCAGCGGGAACTCGAGACCATCGTCGATCAGAAGACCCAGGAACTGCGGGAAGCCTCATTCACGGATCCGCTCACGGGTTTGCGGAACCGGCGGTACTTCGCGGAGGTGATCGAGGCCGAAGCGTCCCTCGCCTGCCGTCCCGGATCGCCTGCCCTCCATCTGTTCCTCGTCGATCTCGACCACTTCAAGCAGATCAACGACACTTACGGGCATGCGGCCGGCGATGAGGTCCTGCGCCAGACCGCGGCGCGACTCCGAACCGCCATGCGTACCTCCGATCTCATCTTCCGTTGGGGCGGCGAGGAGTTTCTGATCGTGGCGCGGGGCGCTTCCGACCTGCCGCGGAGCGAGATCGCCAATCGCATCGTGCGCATGATCGGACAGCCGCCTTTCGATATCCGCACGGAGACCCCGCTTTCGCGCACCTGCTCGGTGGGTTTCGCGACGTTCCCCTTTTTCCCCGACTCGCCCCAGACCGTGCCGTTCGACGCGGTGGTCGAACTGGCCGACCTTTCGCTTTACCGCGCCAAGGGAACCGGTCGGAATCGCGCGGTGGGGGTTTCCCCGCAACACGGCGTGCCCATTCCAAGCGACGTCTGGAGGAATCAGATCCTCGAAAACCTCGAAAAGGTGGCGGTCTCCGTGGAGGTCCTGGAAGGGCCGGCACCGCAAGACCGATGAATCGCCGCGGGCAGACCGTTAGAATCGCGCGGCCTTGACCCTCGAGAAGCCCTTGTCCGACCGCCTCACCCGGGGCCAGCGTCTTGAGCTGTACTACTTCCTCAAGCTCAATCGCGGTCTCGAGGAAAAGCTCTCCAATCTCTACCGCCAGGGCAAGGTGGTGGGCGGCCTGTATCGCAGCCTCGGGCAGGAAGCCTGTTCGGTGGGCAGCGCCTATGCGCTTGAGCGGGGGGACATCTTCACCCCCTTGATCCGAAATCTCGGGGCCATTCTGGTGCGAGGGGGCTCGCCTCACGACATCTTCTGCCAGTACATGGCGAAGGCCGAATCGCCGACTCGGGGCCGCGATCTCAACGTTCATTTCGGCTGGCTCTCCCCGGAAGGTTCGATGCCTTCGGTCATCTCGATGCTCGGCGACATGATCCCGATTCTCACCGGCGCGGTGATGGCCGAACGCATGAACGGGCGGCGCACGGTGGCCCTCACCTGGATCGGCGACGGCGGCACCTCGACCGGAGCCTTTCACGAAGGCCTGAACTTTGCGTGCGTGCAGAAAGCGCCGCTCGTCCTCATCGTGGAAAACAACGGCTGGGCCTATTCAACCCCCACGTCGCGGCAGACCGCCAACCCCCAGTTCGTGGATCGCGCGAAAGCCTACGGCTGCTTCGGCGAACAAGTGGACGGGAACGACATCCTGGCGGTTTACGACGCCACCCGCCGCGCGGTCCAGCGAGCCCGTCAAGGCCTCGGCCCCACTCTTATCGAAGCGCTGACCATGAGGATGAAGGGCCACGCTGAACACGACGACATGAAGTACGTCCCCCAGGAGCAGGTGGACCGATGGGCTCCACGCGACCCGATCCTGCTCTACGAGAATTTCCTCCTCGCCGACGGGGTCACCGCGGCCGACCTTCAGGAGATTGCCGGACGGGTGGACGAAGAGCTCATCACCGAACTCGCGAGTGCGGAGGCGTCGCCCATGCCGCCGGGCGGTTCCGGCCTGACCGACGTCTACTTCGGATCGACCGCCGAAGACGGGACCCCGGAAATCGTGCGCCAGGTTCGGAAAGCGGCGGGGCGCTAAGACCATGGCCGTCCTCACCTATCTCGAAGCCATCCGCCAGGCCATGGAGCAGGAGATGACGCGTGATCCGCGGGTCTTCATCCTCGGCGAGGACGTTGGCACGTACGGTGGCGCCTTCCGGGTCACGCAGGGGTTTCTCGAGAAGTTCGGTCCCGAGCGGGTCGTGGACACTCCGATTTCCGAAACCGGGCTGATCGGCGCGGCCATCGGGGCCTCGCTTTTCGGCATGCGGCCGATCGCCGAACTTCAGTTCATTGATTTCATCGCCTGCGGTTTCAACCAGATCGTGAACTACGCGGCGAAGAGCCGCTACCGCTGGGGCGGCGGCGTGCCCATCGTCATCCGCGGGCCTTCGGGGGCGGGAGTCCACGGCGGGCCCTTTCACTCCCAGAGCCCGGAGTCGTATTTCATGAACGTGCCCGGGCTGAAGATCGTGGTCCCGGCCACGCCGACCGATGCCAAGGGGCTGATGATCGCGGCCATCCGCGACCCCGACCCGGTGATCTTCCTCGAGCACAAGTTCTTATACCGGCGCCTGAAGGAAGACGTTCCTGAAGACGACTACACAACACCCATCGGAGAAGCGCGGGTTGTCCGCGCGGGGGAAGATGTCTCGATCATCACTTACGGCGCCATGGTGCACTCCTCGCTCGAAGCCGCGGAGGCGGTGTCGAAAGAAGGCGTGAGTGTCGAAGTTCTGGACCTTCGCACTCTGCTGCCCATGGATCGCGCGCGCATTCTCGCGACCGCGAAGAAAACGGGACGCGTCCTCATCGTTCACGAAGCCACGAAAACCGGCGGCCCCGGCGGAGAAATCGCCGCACTCATCGCCGAACACGCTTTCCTCGATCTCGACGCCCCGATCGTCCGCGTGGCCCCGCCCGACACCCCGGTGCCCTACTCACCCCCGCTCGAGGAGTTCTTTCTGCCGAACGCCACGAAGATCGCCGAGGCCATCCGCGCCCTCGCCGGGTTCTAGCGGGCTCCTCTCCAACGAGCCGCGGTCCGTGTGGAGGGTCGGCATGGGCTGCTAGGAGTCCGCGGCGGCGACTTCCTTGACAAGTTCCCCCACCACCGCCTTGGCGTCGCCAAAGAGCATGAGGGTCTTGTCCATGGTGTAGAGCTCGTTGTCGATGCCCGCGAAGCCCGGGTTCATCGAGCGCTTGATCACCATGACGACGCGCGCCTTGTCGACATCGATGATGGGCATACCGTAGACGGGGGAATTCGTGTCGTGCCGGGCCGCCGGATTGGTCACGTCGTTGGCGCCGATGACGAGCGACACGTCGGCCTCCGGTAGTTCACTGTTCGCCTCTTCCATCTCCAGAAGCTTGTCGTAGGGCACGTCCGCCTCGGCGAGCAGAACGTTCATGTGCCCGGGCATGCGGCCGGCCACGGGATGGATGGCGAAAACGACCTTGACGCCCTTCTTGACCAGCGAATCGTGAAGCTCGCGAACCTTGTGCTGTGCCTGCGCCACCGCCATGCCGTAGCCCGGGATGATGACCACCAGATTTGCGTTGGCCAGAATGGACGCGGCCTCCTCGGTGGTGGTGCTTTTGACCGGCTTCGCATCGACCTTTCCGGCGGGGCCGGTTTGAACCTGGCCGAACGCCCCGAAAAGCACGTTCGAGAACGACCGGTTCATAGCCTTGCACATGATGATGGACAGGATGAGACCCGAGGCGCCATCCAGGGAGCCCGCGATGATGAGCAGCTTGTTGTCGAGCGCGAAGCCCATGGCGGCAGCCGAAAGCCCGGCGTAGGAATTCAGCAGGGCGATCACCGTGGGCATGTCGGCGCCCCCGATCGGCACGATCAGCATGATGCCGAAAGTGAAGGCGAGAATCGTCATCACCGGGAACAGCAGGGTATTGGCCGGGTTGATCACGAGCGCCACGCCCGTGAGGAGGGCCACACCGAGGACAGCCAGGTTGACGATGTTCTGGCCCTTGTAAGTGATGGGGCGCTGGGGAAGGATCTCTTGCAGCTTGCCAAACGCCATCAGGCTGGCGCTGAAGGTCAAGGAGCCGAGCAGCACCTCGATGACGAGGGCGAACATCGTGAACCGGTCGAGAACATCGTGCCGGAGGGAGTACTCGGCCGTGCCGACAAGGGCGGCGGCGAGCGCGCCGAAGGCATGGGACAGCGCCGTCCGTTGGGGCACGGCGGTCATGGGCATGAGCGCCATGGGTATGCCGATCAGGGCGCCGAGGACAAGAGCGATGCCGATGTACCGGTAGCTCACGATCTCCGGCGACAGCAAAGTGCCGCCGATCGCCAGAGTCATGCCGATGGCACCGATGATCACGCCGCGCATCGCGGTGGGAACGCTGGAGAGCCACTTGAGGGCGAGAATGAACGCCGCAGACGCGGCGAGATACGCGATGGAAATGAACGTTTCGTTCATTTCTTCGGTGCCTTTCTTTTGAACATCTTGATCATGCGGAAGGTGATGAGGTAGCCGCCGGTCACGTTGATCATGGAGCAGGTGACCGCGAGGGTGCCGAGAATGGTGGACAGGGTGGTCTCGGCGCGTCCGGCGATGATCAGGGCACCCACTATGGAGATCGCGGAGATGGCGTTGGTGAGCGACATCAAAGGGGTGTGAAGGAGCGGTGACACCCGCTTGATCACTTCGAGGCCCACGAAGGTCGCAAGGAGGAAGACATAGAGGGAGGACAGGATGTCGGGGGTGTGAGTCATGCTTGGAGGCTCCACTTTCGGTTGGCTCAGGAAGAGGTCATCGGTCCCTAAGGGAAGAAGTTCAGGAGGCCACCGCGGCCGCAAGCCCAAGGGCTTCGCGTACCCCGGGCTGAACCACGTCGCCTTCACGGGTGACCAGGACCTCGCGCACGATTTCGTCCTCGGTGTTGAGGACAAGCTCTCCCTTCCTGACGATCAGCTTCAGGAAGTTGAGCAGATTGCGCGAGTACATCTGGCTCGCATGCGATCCGAGGTTCGAGACGACGTTGATCGGACCGAGGACGTGGACGCCGCCCAGGTTCTCGGTTTGGCCCGCCTTCGTGATCTCGCAATTCCCGCCGTTTTCGGCCATCAAGTCGACAACCACCGAACCTGGACGCATGGCTTCGACCATGGCCCGGGTCACGAGAACAGGGGCTTTTTTGCCCGGCACCCCCGCGGTCGTGATCACAACATCGCTGTCCGAAACGGCCTTCAGCATGGCCGCGCGCTGGCGCGCGAGAAAGTCCTCGCTCACCGCCTTCGCGTAGCCGCCCGTGCCCTCGGCTTCTTTCGAGTCCACCTCGATCTCGAGAAACCTGGCGCCCAGGGAGGCAACCTGCTCCCTGGCGGCCGAGCGTACGTCGTAAGCGAGAACGGAGGCGCCCAGCCTCTTCGCGGTGGCGATGGCGGAAAGGCCGGCGACGCCTGCTCCCATGACCAGGACGCGCGCCGGCGAGAGGGTGCCGGCAGCAGTCATCATCAGGGGGAAGACGCGAGGCAAGGCGTCAGCGGCCAGAAGGACGCCGCGGTATCCCAAGCAGTGTGGCCATAGACGACAACACATCCATCGACTGGGCCCGGGTAATACGCGGCACGAGCTCGAGGGCCATGGTCAAAGCGCCACTCTTCGCGAGGGCCGCGTGAGCCGCCGGGTTCGAAAGGGCATCGCCCTTGCCGATGAAGAGTTGATCGCGCTTGCCGGGGCCCTCAAGGCCGGTCTGGGGCGAGACGAAGAGCACGATCTGACTTGCGGCCAGGAGGTCGGCGCGCGACTTCGCGATGGTGGCTCCCGCCGCTTCGTAGGCCGCATCGGTGTAAGCGGACGAAGTACCCGCACCGGCCTCGATCATCACCTCGGCTCCGATGGCCTTGACGGCTTTGAGGTCGCCCGGCACGAGCGAGACGCGTTTTTCGCCGACTGGTGTTTCTTTGAAGACGCCTATGCAAAGGGACATGCTGTAGAGGAGTATCGCCTGAAGGGGAGCCGGCTTCTGCTGCCTTCGCCCCACATAACTCATGAAATCGATCTTCGTTTTCGGCTCCACTGCTTCGATCGGGACCAACACCATCGCGGTGATCCGCGCGTTCCCCGATCGGTTGCGCGCGGTCGGGCTCGCGGCTTCGAATGATGCAAAAGGACTAGCCCGCATTATTCATGAGAGTCGGTGGTTGTGCAGGAGATCGCTGTTTTGGGCCGGATAGTAGAAGTCGGCGA
>ENA-ORBV01014096-ORBV01014096.1-microbial-mat-metagenome-genome-assembly--contig:-NODE-14096-length-12027-cov-3.925105_pt1 | contig 12027 bp, 16 predicted proteins | sample MGYA00237777_ERZ505514 | MGnify/ENA primary metagenome ERZ505514 (study PRJEB26160, sample SAMN06269048) | microbial mat metagenome | isolation source: Oligotrophic lake microbial mat | place... | reverse complement strand
CGCCAGGGTAGACGGCGACGTGATCGAGCAGCTGCTCGAAGCCGGGGGATGGGGTCGGGTAGTACCACGCAGCCCGCTTCGCCGTGGCATCCGCCGTTCGCAAGCTCAAGTACTTGGCTGCCCCCTTGAACTCGCAAAAACTACTGCCAGCCGCCGGTTCGAGAACACCGGGCGCGAATGCGTCACGCGGTAAATAATAGGCGGGCGGATGACTCGTCTCGAGCACCCGCAACGACCGAGTGGTGTCGGCGATCGTTTCCCCGCCAAGGCGCAACACGATCCGCTCATCGCTTGGTTCGACGCGCGGAGGGCGGGGATAATCCCATACGGATTCCTGCTCTGGGCCGGGAGTCACTCGTTCGATCGCCATCCGGTCATTGTGCCGATCGCGGCTGTGAATGCGGCTGTGAGGTCGGCTGTGAATGCGGCCGTCTCTAGGCGCAGTTAGGCGAACACGTCGGCTGGCGCCGCGAACGCGGTGAGCCCGCCATACTCGATCACACCGCCGAACTTGGGGCGCTTGTACGGTTGCAGCACGAGCAGCGCAGCCTTGGCTCTGTGTTCAAGTCGCACCTCGATGGCGTCGGTACGTTCCTTCGCCAGCCGCGTGTTCACAATGAGCGCTGTGCACCGCGAAGTATCGCTCAGAGCGCGCAACTGGGACTCGGTTGCCGAAAGGATCTGCTCGGTCTCTGGATGCTTTCCAAGACCCGCCAAGTCAAGTTCCATCTGCAAAGTTCTGCCGTGAAGGTCGATGAGGATCGCAAAGGGGTCGAACTCGCTCGAACCCGCGAGCGCCGAGCGAGCGATACCGAGGGCGGTGTCAAGGAGACGATCCATGTCGGCCTGATCGGCTGCGGACATGGTGTCACGCCACGGGTTCATGGTGAAACCGTACCGGTTCCTTAGGCTTTCTCGCGCCCCCACACTGTGGGGTAGTCGGCCGGTCCCGAAAAGACCCTAGCCAGTCCCGAAAAGACTCTAGCCAGCCCCGAAAAGACCCAGTAGCTCAGCCGTGAGAGCGGCTCGCGCCTCCTCGCTCGTCAGCGTCGATTCCCCGTCACCGGATTGTGCGCCGTAGTCGCCGAAGTCGGCGTGATTGAAGCCGTCGATTTCAACGAAGCTCGTTGCGGCAGGGAGCAACACCGCTCCGCTCTGGATCTTCTCCGGAGTCGACAGGCCATCACCGCTCCCGCCGATCGAGAGCACCGCCAGTTGGGAGTCGCTGAGGTCGTTTGCACAGAAGCTTCCAAACAGGACAAGGCCAACGACATCCGCTTCGTCGGCGATCTGGCAGGCCCGTGCTCCGCCGAGTGAGTGCCCGCCGACAACCCATTGCTCGACATCCGGCGCATCCGCGGTGAAGGTTTCAAGCGGTCGTAGATCGAGAATGGCCAAGTTCAGGATTGGTTTCGTGATGACGACTGTCAATCCGGTCTCTTCGACGATTCCCGTGAGCTTAAACAGGTAGGAGTATGGGTCGACCTTGGCTCCTGGAATGAACACCAGTCCGGCACCGCTTGGCGCGCCAGTCGGGGTCAGTACGATCGAGTGATCGGTCGATGTGATCGAGACGGCGGGGTTCTGCCACGCGCTGATCGCCGCCTCGCGGTCTCCGCGCATCACGATGCTCGCGTAGAACAGCAGACCGATGCCGAGCATGAGTGACAGGGTCAGTACGATCGCGAGGCTTCGTGTGAGAATTTTCGTCAAGCGCTTCATGTGTCAATTGTGCACTGACCGAGCAGTACGGTGTCGCTGTCGCGTGGCCAAACCTGAAGGGATCCGTCGATGTCGAGTCGCACGGCCAGCTACAGACTGAGTGTTTGGGCGAAGGTCACCCCGGAGCGTGCCTATGAACTGTCAGGCCCGCTCGACCCGACCATGTTCTACCCGGGGAAAGGGCCGTTACCAGCCGTTGTCGGTGTGGAAAACCGCACCGGCAGTTGGGACGCTGCGGGTCACACCCGCATCCTGATGCTTTCTGACGGTGGCCACGTCGTCGAAACGATAACGGATGCCAGATCGCCCGACCTGTTCGCCTACGAACTCGCCGACTTCCAGAAGCTGTTCGGTCGGCTTGTCTCTGGCGCGCGCGCCGAGTGGCGGTTCGAACCCGAGGCGGGCGGCACGAGCATCCGTTGGACCTACACCTTCTTTGCGCTCCCCGGCCGAACTGGGATTGTTCGGGCAATAGTCAAGCTCTTCTGGGCTCCGTACATGCGCCGGGTTCTGCCGCCGATCGCACGCGAGGTGGAGCGGCTCGCCAGGTCTGTTACCTGACGCTCGCTAATGATGATTTCCTGGCCCGCCACGCACACAGCGATTAGCGCGCCGTACTCGCGACGTCGGAAGTGAAGGCCTGCACCCTGGCGAGTAGCCCTTCAGCTCGGCTGGCGAGCAGCTCCTCGCGTGATGGCTGCATGAGCGAGCTCGGCGGAAGGATGCGAATGAGGTGTGAGCAGGCCAGATCATCGCAAATGTAGGTGCCGACCGTGTTGCCGTCACGGCCGGCTTGGCCAGCACGTGCCGCTGAGAACAGCGTGACCTGATCCGAAGGCTGCGAAATTCGACACAGCGAGCACATCGCTGAGATGCCGTTCTGAAGCGAGAACTCGGACCCGCGAAGCACGATGCCGACCGCGGAAGCTCCGCCCCAGTGCACGAGGTAACCGCGCTGGTGTGCGCTGGAATCCCGCCACCCGAGGTACTCCCGGTTCTCCCACAACACCTCGTGCAGGCCGGGGAGCGAAATGCGCTCGATCTCGCCAAGACTCGCGTTCACAAAGCTCGCGCGAATCAGTTCCGGGCTCATCGGCTTCACAATTCCAGCGTACCGGCGAGCCCAGTTGATGACTGTAGGCGCTGGCGATGCCCGCGGTATAACTGGTCCTACTCAATGCCATGAAGACCGCAATTTCCGTTCCAGATGGTGATTTCGAGAGGTTCGAGCGCATCCCTTCTCGACACGGCACGGGATGGGCCGATCAGATCCGTGAATCTGAGGACCGAAAGCGGGGCGCTGTTGCATGGTCTCTCAACTGGAGCCCGTGAGTCGGGGGTACTTCGGCCCCCACCCTGCGGGCCACTCGCCGAGGTATTTTCTCTCGAAGATCGCTGCGGGCATCCGGCTTGCGACGGGGATCTGACGCCGCAACCACCCACCATCGAGAGAAACAATGTTGTACGCACTGTGGGCCCTACGCGCGTTCTCAACGAATCCGGCGGGCAACATCCTGAGTGGGCTCAGCGATCGAGGCCAGCGGGTTCCGGCACTGCGCGTCATCGACGAGACCCCATTGGGAACGCTCGCCCGGGTGCGCGGTTCGACGTCTTGTGCAGCGCATGGCTTGACGATTTTCGGAGCCGGGGTGTCACCGAGGTTGGTTTCGGGGACCTGACACTGCGACGTCCGGCCGGTACCGCGCTCGCTGCGGTAGTCGGCGCGTGCGACCGAACCCTGAGCCTCGCGGCAATCGTCGGGGCGGTCGCCCAGTTGCTTGAGGCCGACGAAGAAGCGACGTTGGCCGAAATTCTGCCGGAGCTACGGGAACTCGTCGAGACGGCGATGCTCCTTGCCGAGTCGACAACACTCACTGGTCGCGCTCACGTGCCTCCCACCTGACACAAAGCTGCGCTTGCGACTATTGGACCATGACACGCGCGCGCTCCGTCTTGAGCGCCGTTGTGGCCCTGTACCTGACCGCTTTGATCTGCCTTGCGTTCGTACCGCGTGGTGACACGGTCATCCCGTCCGAGGCATCCGCAGCGTTTCAGTTTGCCCTCGCTTCGATTCTGCTTGTGTCGTTGCTCGGTCGGGGGCGCTGGTGGGTGGCGCTCGGTTTTGCGGTGCTTGGAGCGAGTTGGATTGAGGCCGCCCAGTCAGTGTGGATGCCGCCGGGGTACGCGCTCATGACCGACGCCATTGCTGGCACAATTGGCGCAACTGTTGGGACGCTCGTGGCCGTCGCAGCGTTGCGGATTTCGCGCAATCCGATTGCGCCGGCACCCGTGACCGAGCCCAAGTAAGTCCGAACCCAACAAAACCAAACCAAGAAAAGGGATCATGAGTATCTTCGACAGAATTTTTGGAAACCAAACCCCTGAGCCAGCCGGGGGCGCGCGAGTGGATCGTCCCGCTCGCAGCGACGACGAAATCGCGGTCGAGCGCTACCAATACCTGCTTCGCACCGCTCCTCCTGAGACGATTGAACAAGTTCACGCCGAGGCATTTGCGAAGCTCACTGAAGAACAACGAACGCTGCTGTTCACCGAGCTCACCGACAACGCCCCAGCGGGTGAGGCACCCCGCTCCGCCGAACCGGCCGCGCTTGCAACCGCAGCGACTCGAGCCGAACTGCGTCAGCCGGGCACGATGGAGCGAACGTTCCAAGGGCCAAGCTTCGTCTCGATGATGGGTGCTTCGCTCCTCGGCACGGTCGCAGGCTACGTGGTCGCCTCCGCGCTGGTCAGCGCCTTCTTGCCTGGGGCCGGCGCCGATCCCGCCGCGGATGCAGCGGGTGACGGCGGTGGGGCCGATAACTCAACCGATGCCGCTGCTGACACGGGATCTGCCGATGCCGGTGGCGACTTCGGTGGCGACTTCGGTGGCGATTTCGGGTTCTAAGCCGAGCTCCCGCGGTTGGGTGCACAACCGTCGAGTAAGTTGAACGCATGGCCTCAGCTTTGCCAACAGTGTCAATCGTCATCCCCGCGTATAACGAAGAAGACATCATTCGGTCGTGCGTGCTTGCGGCGCTTCATCAGACGGTCGCAGCCCACGAAATCATCGTCGTCGACAATAGATCGACGGATTCGACAGCAGCGATCGTGGCAGCGCTCCAGGCCGCATATCCAGACGCCCCGCTCAAGTGCTTGCGTCAGGATGCCGAGCAAGGGATCATTCCCACCCGCAACCTCGGCTTTGATCAAGCGCAAGGCGACGTGATCGGTCGAATTGACGCTGACTCAGTGATCGAGCCCAACTGGGTCGAGGCCGTGCAAGTCACGTTCAGTGATCCGGAGGTCGCGGCATCCACCGGACCGGTCATCTACTACGACATGCCGCTTCGTCGAATCGGGCACAAGGCCGATGACACGATGCGCCGGGCAATGATCACGATTGCTCGGGAGTATCGCTTGGTGTTCGGCAGCAACATGGCTCTGCGGGCAAGCGCGTGGCGAGAAATTCGCAGCGAGGTGTGTCGCGACTACGCCGATGACTTTCACGAAGACATCGACCTGTCGATCCACCTGCACGAGGCTGGGCTGAAGGTTGCTTACTCGTCCAATATGGTCGCGGGGATGTCGATGCGCCGGATTGACGATTCTCCCCGGGAGTATTACAACTACATGATGCGTTTCGAGCGCACCTACCAGAGCCACAACGTGCGCAACATCGTCCTGCGCGCCCCGATGTGGCTCTTTATGTCGGCCTATCCGGCACTCAAGGCAGTTCGCAAGAATCAAGCGCGCACCGCCCGCTTGCTGACGCGGCGCACCGAGTCAGAGCTTCGCTGATTTCGGTAGACGATGAGCCGAGCCCGCTTGTCCAGTTGACGGGGCTACACTGGCTCCAAACACGGGAGTCCGGTGTGCCGGGCTGAGAGGGAGCGATCCACGCTTCGACCGTCGAACCTGATCTGGATAATGCCAGCGCAGGGAGGAGCTACTCATGGCGACAGCAATTGAAGTGCCAGCAGTCGAACAGCACAGCAAACCTAAACCCCCATCGCGCTGGCGGGTCATCGACATTGTCGTGGCGAGTGTCATCGCGGTTGCCGTCGGGTTGGTCTATTTTTCGTGGAACCTGATTTATAGCCCGGCGAGCGCGCCGCTGCAAGCCGCGCTGCCTGGACTGCAAGCCCTCGTCTACGGGGTCTGGCTGATTGGGGGAGTACTCGGTGGGCTCATCATCCGAAAGCCGGGAGCCGCCCTGTACGTGTCACTCGTGGCTGCAACCGTCTCGGCGCTCCTTGGCTCGCAGTGGGGCCTGCTCACGCTCGAATCCGGGCTCGTTCAGGGGCTCGGTGCCGAGTTGATCTTCCTCGCATTTCGGTACTCGAACTGGCGTCCGATTGTCGCGGTGCTCGCCGGCGCCGCATCAGGCCTCGCGCTCGGCATCAATGACCTGGTGCTGTGGTTCCCGGGGGCCACGCTGCTTTTCGCCGTCATCTACATAAGCTCAGCCATCGTCTCCGGTGCACTGATCGCTGGACTTGGATCGTGGTTTCTTGTTCGCGGTCTCGCGGCGACCGGTGCGCTCAGCCGATTCGCTTCCGGGCGGCAAGCGACTGTCGACGCCTGAGCGGGTACGCGGTGTCGGTCGATGCGGTTGGCGCGCGAATTGACGCGCGCGCATGGGGATGGCGTCACGCCGGGCGATCCGACTGGGCGCTCAGCGGCATCGATCTCATAATCGCGCCCGGGGAACGAGTGCTGCTCCTTGGAGCATCTGGAGCAGGCAAGTCGACCTTCTTGCACGCGCTCGCCGGGGTTCTCGGCGGTGACGACGACGGTGAGGCTCACGGTGAGCTTCTCGTAGACAATCAAGCCCCTAACATCGTTCGCGGCCGTGTCGGGCTCCTGCTGCAGGACCCAGACGCGCAGGTGATCCTCGCTCGAGTCGGCGACGATGTTGCGTTCGGCTGCGAGAACCTTGGAGTGCCGCGAGACGAGATTTGGCGTCGGGTCGACGCCGCGCTCACAGCGGTCGGACTCGCCCTCCCGCTGGATCACCCAACCTCTGCACTCTCGGGCGGTCAGAAACAACGGCTGGCCCTTGCAGGCCTTCTTGCGATGCAGCCGGGTTTGCTGCTCCTCGATGAGCCCACCGCGAATCTTGACTCGGACGGAGTTCAAGAAGTGCGCGCGGCGGTGGAAACAGTCGTTGCAAAAACTGGTGCGACGCTCGTGGTCATCGAGCACCGGGTGTCGATCTGGCGTGAGCTCGTGGATCGCGTCATCGTGTTTTCGGCGGGCGGCGGTGTGCTGGCAGACGGCACCCCGGATCGCGTGCTTGCCGAACAAGGCGAGAGCCTTGCAGCAGCCGGCGTGTGGGTGCCCGGATTTCCGCCTGCGAGGCCGGTGCGAGCGGCGCGGCGAGACACGAACGCGGTGCTGACAACCGAGGCACTTGTCATTGGCCGCAATGCTCGGGCTGTACACGGCGAACCCATCGCCGTCGAACTCGAAGGCGGGCGCGCTCTAGCCATTACTGGCCCGAACGGTTCGGGCAAATCCACTCTGGCTCTCACAATCGGCGGTCTCTTGCCGCCGGTCACAGGAACCGTGAGTGCAGCAGGGCTGGCCAATGGTGGCGCCGAGGAGCCAATCTCTTGGAAGTCCAAGGAGCTGCTGACCAGAATCGGTACCGTCTTTCAGGACCCGGAGCACCAGTTCGTCGCGGCGACTGTTCGCGATGAGCTGGCCGTCGGTCCTCGCGCCCTCGGACTGCCCGAGCACGAGATCGAGGCTCGCATTGCCCACCTTGCCGAGCGACTGCGGTTGGGCGCCCTGCTTTCCGCCAATCCGTTTACCCTCTCGGGTGGCGAGAAACGGAGGCTCTCGGTCGCAACGGTGCTCGCTACCCGGCCGCCGCTCGTTATTCTCGACGAGCCCACCTTCGGCCAGGACTCGCGCACGTGGCAAGAGCTCGTGGCGTTGCTGGCAGAACTGCTTGACGACGGGACGTCAATTGTTGCGGTCACGCATGACAGGGAGTTCATTGCCGCGATCGCAGATCAGGAACTCCAGCTGGTCGTACCAACACGGGCGCGTCGCGACGACGGGGAGTCCGCGCGATGAGCGTACTCACGCCGATCAAGGGCACGCAGGCCGTCTATCGACTCAACCCGGTCTCCAAGCTTGCCGCATCCGCCATCATCAGCCTGACGCTCGTGCTCTCCATCGATTGGGTCTCTGCCGGGGTCGCGCTCGCGCTGCAAATCGTGATCTTCTTCTGGGCCGGAATCGGCCTGAGACCGTTCTTTCGTCGAACGGTACCGATCTGGATCGCCGCTGCCCTCGGTGGCTTTACGATGCTGCTGTACGGCCGTGCGTCCGGAGAGACGTACTTCCAATTCTTGCTCATCCAGATCAGCGACGGTTCGATCGAACTCGCGATCGCGACAACCCTGCGGATGCTCGCAATCGCCCTGCCTGCCGTCGTGCTGTTCATCACCATCGATCCGACCGATCTCGCAGACGGGCTCGCCCAGATTGTTCGATTGCCGGCCCGGTTCGTGCTCGGCGCACTCGCTGGCCTGCGCCTAATTGGACTGTTTGCCGAGGATTGGCGGTCGCTGGAACTCGCGCGTCGAGCACGAGGCATCGCCGACCGCGGCCGGCTTCGGCGCTTCTGGGGGCAAGCGTTCGCGCTCCTCGTGCTCTCAATCCGACGCGGAGCAAAGCTAGCGACCGCGATGGAGGCGCGCGGTTTCGGCGCACCGATTGAGCGCTCTTGGGCGCGCGAGTCTCGGTTGCGTTCAGCCGACGGAGTGCTCGTGGCTCTCGCCATCGCGATCTCGGCGACGGCCGTGACGGTCTCCGTTCTCACTGGCAACTGGAACTTCATTGCCGCCCAATCCTGAAGCGAGCCTCGATCGCGCGAGTGCCACCCGGCTCCGGAACGCGATTCTCCGGGCAGCCGGAAACCGACGTGCCGTCACCCTCATCGACGGTCGCTCCGGTTCGGGAAAATCGATGGTTGCGCGCGAACTCACGGCCTGTTGGCCGGATGCGCAACTTGTGCGCCTCGATGATGTCTACCCCGGCTGGGCTGGACTTGAGCAGGCAAGTCGGCAGGTTGCCGAGCGGATGCTTGCGGCATCCGACCCTGCATGGCAACGCTGGGACTGGGTGCTTTCTCGGCCGGCCGAGTGGGTGCCTCTGGACGCGACGCGACCGTTGATCGTTGAGGGAGTCGGTGCCCTGAGCCGTGACAATCGCCGCCTAGCGAGCTACGGAATCTGGATCGAGCTCGATGCCGCGACCCGCAAGGTGCGCGCGCTTGAGCGCGATGGTGAGCAGTACGAGCCGCACTGGGACGACTGGGCTGCCCAAGAGGAGCGGTTCATCGCCAGAGAACACCCGCAGGCGCTCGCCGACCTCGTGATCGACGAACGGGCCAAGCATTGACGCCGATGGCAATCGGAGGCTGCCGGGCTTCCGCGTAGCCTTGAGCGCATGACCTCCCCGTTCATTTCTGTCTCCGAGTTGGCCGAGCAACTGGGAGCAACACATCCGCCCGCTGTGCTCGATGCGAGCCTCATCCTCCACCCGGCCACCTTCGACGGCGACTACCGCAGAGAGTCCGGTCGCCCGACGTGGCTCGAAGCCCACATTCCGGGTTCGATTCATGTGGATGTCCCTTCGCAGTTCAGCGACGCCAGCGCGGCCTTGCACTACACGCATCCAGAGCCACAAGACATCGCCGACGAACTGGCCAGACTGGGTATTGCCGATGGTCGAGCGCTCGTCGTCTACGACTCCACTGGAACTCTGTGGGCGGCGCGGCTGTGGTACTTACTGCGGTGGATAGGTGTCAACGCGCGAGTGCTTGATGGCGGATTCGCTGCTTGGCGCGCTGCCGGGCGTGCGGTCGAATCGGGGGAGTCGGCGCTGCCAGAACCGGTGCCGGGCTGGAGCGTAACGGCAACCCGGCGGGCCTGGGTGAGCATGCAGGAGCTCGTTGAACGCGCTGTCGACGACGAGCGCGCACTCGTTTGCGGGTTGCCAGCCGGCTCATTCACGGGTGCCGACCCGACGCGGTACAGTCGCCGCGGTCGCATCCCCGGGAGTGTCAATGTCTCAAGTCGCGATCTGTTCACCAGCGACGGTCGCGTCAAGAGCCGGGTCGAGCTGATCCTCGCCTATGACTCGGCCGGAGTCGATGTGTCAGCGGATGCCGCGGAGGTACTGCTGTACTGCGGAGGCGGCATCTCGGCTTCCGCCAACGCATTGACCCTCGCGGAGATCGGAACAACCGCCGTCAGAATCTACGACGGCTCGCTCGAAGAGTGGTCGGCCGATCCGAGCCTCCCGCTCGAAACTGGCACGCCGGACTCAACGGTTAGTTGGCGCGAGTCCACGCCTGGATGATCGGTTCGCCGCGCGGAGCCGTCGTCATCGATGCGCCAGCGCACGTCAATTCAATGCCGACTTTGTCGTCGAAGGTGGTCTGCGGGATTGCGAACGGCACGGTCTCTTGCACAACCCCGCCAAGATCGGCTATCGCAACAGTTTCTAATCTGGTGGCATCCCAATTGCGTGGAATCGCAACCGTGCCGTTGATGTAGGCCTTCCCGCTTGAGGTGCCGGAGATTGTCTGTGAAACGGTCAGCACCTGACCATCAGCGGCCGGTACCAAAATCGTCAGGCTGTAGTCGGATTCAACAACCGCGTCGCCGAATAGCGACCACGCAAAGGTTTCGGTGCCTGCACCCGTTACCGCTGTTGCTGCAATTCCGTTCTCTTGGAGGATCGCGAGCACTTGGGTTGCTAGACCCGCAACATCCACATTCCAGGTTTGACCCGTGGCACACAACTCGAGTTCGGTCGGAGGTAGCTCCGGCGTGTTCGGCTCAAGCACCGCGCAACCGGCAAGCGCCGCCAGTGCGGCGGCGTAGACAGCGCCTACTGCCAGACGACTCGCTCTCATGCCGTGCCTCTCATTGTTCTTCGAGGCGTGGTTCGCACGGCCCCATGGAATACTACGGCCGTCCGGCTGGGAGAGCAGGAAGCAACGCCCGAGCAAGCCGCTTCGGATCAGCCCCAGCCAAGCTCGTGGAGTTGCTCGTCGTCGATGCCGTAGTAGTGCGCGATTTCGTGAACGAGTGTGACGTGAATCTGATCCTTGAGTTCATCGATATCGGCCGCGACAGCGAGCAGCGGCTCGCGGTAGAGGATGATCCGGTCCGGCAACTCGCCGAATCCGTATTGACCGCGCTCGGTAACCGCGACGCCGTCGTACAGACCAAGCAGGTCGAGGGAGCCATTCTCCGGGCGGTCCTCGGTTACAAAGACGAGGTTATCAAGGCCATCGACCATATCGTCCGGCAACAGGTCGAGTTCGTCGATGACGAGTCGCTCGAACTCCTCGGCCGGCACGTCATGCTCGTTCACTCGATCACCTCGATCAGGCTGCCCTGCAGGTACCCGAGCCAGTCGTAGACCATGAGCGCCTCGTCGTCACCGATGCCGTTGTCGCCGTCGTCCTCGATTTGCAGTCGTGCGGCGAGGGCGAGTCGCAGATCGGTCAGCGTGCGAAGCCACGACTGCACCTCGCTCGGCTCGAGTCGCAGTTCGGTGCGCTCAAGGATCGCGCTGTCCAGTGAGGCGATAACCGCTGAAGCGTTCGCGATCTTTCGCTCAACGAGCGATTGCTCGGTGAGTTGTCGATGTTCGGATGCCGCTTCAACGTCGCCACGGTACGCATCCGGCAGTAGGCGAGCCAACGCTGGATCGAGCGGACCTGACGATTCGCCGCCAATACCAAGTTGGGCGAACAGCACCGAGCCCGCGGCATCCGGTGCGCGTTCAGACAGCAGGTCGATCAGTTGCTGTGCGAGGTCGGCAAGCGCCGTGGACTCACCGGTCGTGAAGCGGCACGTCACCGCCGCGCCTTCGGCCATGAAGGGAATCACGAGTCGCTCCTCGTCAGTGTCGCCCACAGGCCAAAATCGTGCATGGCCTCGACGTGGCGCTCCATCTGCTCTCGAGCGCCGGTTGCCACAACCGCCTTGCCCTCATTGTGCACGAGCAACATGCGGCGCTCGGCCTCGGCACGTGAGAATCCGAAGTAGGTCCGAAAGACGTACGCGACATAGGACTGCAGATTGACGGGGTCATTCCAGACGATTGTGACCCACGGCACATCAGCCACGAGCTGTTCGCGGCGTTCCACATCCGGCTGCGTAATGACGGCCGTGCTGACGATTGACTCCACAACCCAGACCTCGCCCACTTGGTTGTTGAGATTGGGGTGAACGACGGGGCTCGAACCCGCGACATCCGGCTCCACAAGCC
>ENA-ORBV01014094-ORBV01014094.1-microbial-mat-metagenome-genome-assembly--contig:-NODE-14094-length-12028-cov-4.801774_pt1 | contig 12028 bp, 16 predicted proteins | sample MGYA00237777_ERZ505514 | MGnify/ENA primary metagenome ERZ505514 (study PRJEB26160, sample SAMN06269048) | microbial mat metagenome | isolation source: Oligotrophic lake microbial mat | place... | reverse complement strand
GGATTTAGGGGTGGGGTAAATGCGTGAGCGAAAGTCCTATGATAGTCATAGGACGTGATACAGGTCGCCGTCCTCGAAGCCGTATTTGCAATAATATTCGCGTGTGCCGATGGCAGAAATCACGGTCAAGTGGATGTAACCGTATATTTTAGCGATTTCGATGGCTTTCTCAATCATTCGGGAAAACATCGCTTACGGTGATCGTGAATCCCAGTAGGACATCGCCGCCGCTGAGTCTCTCATTTTCGAGCAAAATCTCAACATCTGTATTGGGCTGATAAACTTCAATCATGCGCTTTTCCGGGTAGACGAGCCACACCATACGGCAGCCATTAGCGATGTAAAACGCGGCTTTGTTCCGCATTTTGACGTAGGTATCGGTTGGGGATTTAATTTCAATCGCTAAATCTGGCAATTGTGGGACGCTGCCTTTGGTCACAATCGGTAGGGCGCGTTCATTGCTGGTAAAGGCGACATCAGGCAGGCGAGCGTTGTGGTCATCATTCGGTGCTTTGTGGCGCGGCTCGATAGCGACTCGTCCGATTTTGTTCAATTTTAAGTAAATGCCAATTTCGATAGTAAAATTTGCGGCAATGATGCCGTGTAGTTCGGTAGGCACTTTTTCGACAATCTCCCCATCGATAAGCTCAAAAAGTCGGTGACCGTTTTCCTCGGTATCTGCAAAGGCTTCAAACTCGGAGATTGTGTACAGCCTGCTCTGGATGACCATTGTTCCCTCACGTTAATTTTTTGCTTTCGATGAGGCGCACTTGATTCGCCGTCCTCAATGCCGCGTTAATTGGTTGATTTATCGACAGCTTTACGGTGTGGGATGCTATTTGGCTCTACAAAAACATCTATCGGGATATAGCGATAAATGACCTCAAATGGATTATCGACTTGACTTGGCACATAGGTTAATTCGATGCCAACGATGTTATCCTCTGCATCGAAATCAAGCGCAATGAGTTCATCAGGTTGTTTGGTATAAGCGATTTTTTTGTCGTTGAGTTTAATATACATCGCTTTTGCTTTCGCATCATACGAAATTTCCATGTCTATATTTCGCGTACTTGATACAGGTCGCCGTCCTCGAAGCCGCGTTTGCGATAATATTCGCGTGTGCCGATGGCGGAAATGACCGCCAAGCGCGTGTAGCCGTTTTCTTTGGCGATTTCGACGGCTTTTTCGATCAAGAGTGTGCCGAGGCCGAGATGCTGGGCGCGACCGGGTGTGGAGTCACCTAGTCCGAGCGACTGCCCATAAACATGCACTTCGCGGATCATGGCTGCGCCTGAGAGTTCATCCGTGATCGGCGGTTCATCGCGGGTGGGCAGCGAGAGGCGCAAGAAGCCGGCGATTTCGCGGGTAGGCGTGATATATTGTAAAAAGAGTTCGTCGCTGCAACTGGTGTCATAGATGATGGTGTCTAATGTGAGGTCGTCCATCGTCACCTGCGTTTGACCGATCTCACGGGCGCGGATGTCTGGACTGCGCTCACCGAGGCGCGTCAGTTCATTCTCGACCAACTGGCGGAAATTGGTCGCTTTATTGCCGACGACAATATCTGTTCCCGGAATATCGCGGATGACACGGGTTAGGCGGCAGTATTCAGGCGTATGGCGGAAGGCTTCCACCAGCACATGCAGCAGTTCTTCGCTGGTGTAGGGTCGCCATGAGCCGTCGTTGTAGCGCTGCATGAGTTCAGCGCTTTCAATCAGCGAACAGGGATAAATCTTTAACTCGTCAGGGCGGAAATCTTTATCCCCAAACATACGTATGTAGTCGGCGATGTCGTTTTCGGGAGATGAGCCGTAGAGATTGGGCATCCAATGGGCGTGAATTTTAAATCCGGCCTGACGCAATAATTTAACGGCGCGGCGTGTGGCGGCAACGGTGTGACCGCGCTTATTCATCCGTAGGACTTTATCGTCAAGGCTTTGGAAGCCGATCTGGACTTTGGTGCAGCCGAGCCGCCGGATTCGCAGCACTTCTTCTGGGCTGATATGGTCGGGGCGAGTTTCGATCACCAATCCCACACAGCGACAGTCGGCGGATTCGTTGAATGTATGCGCGGCTTCGAGTTCGTCCCATGTTGCGTATTCGTCAATGGGGGAACGGGTGCGGCTCCCGCTGGCGATTTCTTCCACCATCTCGCGGGAACGGTACATTTCGTCTTTATAGACCGACTGCACCGCTTGATTATATGATTGTTCAAGGTCAGCGCCGTGTAAAGTGACGTTGGTGAGATTGCGCTCTGGATGAAGCTGCGAGGTTCCCAAAAGTGCCGCTTCCACTTCAATGCGGCGGTCATGGACGTTGCGCTCGCCATTCTGCCCGAAGTCATGCAGCGCGTCAAAAATCCGCTTGATGAACCAGACTTGATACGTCTCCGGGTAAAATGACCATGTGCCGCCGAGGACGATCATCTCGATTTTTTCCGTCGGATGCCCGGTATTGTGCAGCGAGAGTAGGCGCGTATACGTTTGAAGATAGGGGTCAAAGCTGTTTTGTTCCGCCCGTTGTGCGCCAGGTTCATCAGAAAGGTAACTTTTAGGCATCCGCACATCATTCGGGCAGAAGATGCACGTCCCCGGACAGGGGAACGGCTTGGTCAAGACGGTAACAGGCGTAACGCCAGAGCTGGTACGGACGGGCTTGCGCCGCAGACGCTCGATGATTTCTACATTAAAGGGCGGCAGTTCATCCGTCCCGGCGAGGACGCGATAGGCATCAATCAAATGGGCGCGGCTGTACATGCCCCCATCAGGTCGGGGATTCCAGCGCAGCAGATTGTTCATATCCTGCATGGAGGGCTTGCCGGGTGCAGCGATGATTGCTTTTAAGATGGCAACCAGCGGCTTGCGATGCGTTTCCAGATCAATCTGGTATTTATTTATCATAATCAAATAACACATTCATCTCTCGATTTACTGATTTTCAGTTTAACACAGCCTGATGGGGAAATGTACGTTGGGTGGTTGTATAATTTGCGGGCTAAATCAGGAAGAGTGTTTTTATGAAGCAAGAGACAATCCGGCGATTAAACGCCATCAACCGTGAGTTTTATCGCGTGACGGCGGATGAATTCGACCAGACACGCGGCACAGCCTGGCCTGGTTGGGAAAAGCTGCTGCCTCATCTTACGCGGGAGCCTGACGGGACGACCATTTCTGTGCTGGATGTGGGCTGCGGCAATGGGCGGTTTGGCGTGTTTTTGGCGGATCATATCGGACGCGAACTTGATTATCACGGCATGGATAGCAATGAGGCACTGTTAGAACGGGCGATGGAAGCAGTTTCTGCCGCGCCCGGTGTGGCGACGACTTTGGAAAAGCGCGATGTGGTCGAAACTCCGCCGGACAGCGGGCTGTATGATCTGGTCGCAGCCTTCGGTGTGATCCATCACATCCCCGGCACAGATCAGCGGCAGGCTTTTGTGCGAGCGTTGGCGCAGCGGGTCAAACCGGGCGGGATTTTAGCGCTGGCCTGTTGGCGATTTTATGAATTTGAGCGCTTTCGTGGACGGATCATCCCTTGGGGAGACGATTTGCGCGACGCAGTGGAGGATCATGATTATTTACTGGATTGGCGGCGGGGAGAGGTGGCGCTGCGTTACTGCCATTATGTGGATGATGCCGAACACACCGCGCTGCTTAAAGCGACGGGACTCGACGAAATCACGACTTACCGCGCCGATGGCTTTACTGGGACGGTGAACCAGTACAGCATTTTGAAACGATGATTTTAAGTAAGGTGTTCAATTCACTCTATCTTAGGAGTGGCAAAATCTAAATCCACAATCGCTGCTTCGGTCAAACTCATAATAAACCTTTCTTTGACGATAATCGGCACGGTATGAATCAAAACTATTGCCTATGTATGAACAGCCTTTTAGTATCCCGACAACTGTTCTTTTTAATTCGGTGTGTCTAGGGTTATATTCAATCAAGCATTGCTCCCATGTATTACCTGCCATATCGACCACACCAAAAAAACTGTCACCTCTTGTTGTCCCCTCATACTGTGTAACAGGAGTTGTAGTATGGTTTTTACAAGGATTTACGCTATTATTACAGCGATTGCAGTCCCACTTATTGCCACAAGGGAAATTACGCCTGTCGTCCCCTTGTGCTGCCCGCTGCCACTGTTGTTCGGTTGGCAGCATGATGAGTTCGCTGCTCGCTTCGCTCAACCAATTGCAGAAGGCCAATGCTTCATACTCTGTTATACCCACCACCGGTTGATCCACTCCATTGAGTTTTTCATTATACCAGTGCAGAGGCTCTGTCCATTCACGATATAGTTTTTCCTGCCAACCCGATTCAGACCACCATCTTTTCTGTTTATAACCACCGTCCTCGACGAATTTCGCAAATTGGGCATTGGTCGTCGGATATTTGGCGATAGTGAACGCTTGCTTGTACATCAAAGGTTGTAGCCTCTTTAATATAATCTTGGTTTGCACCAGCATTGCCACCTAAAGTCACCTTCCCCGCCGGAATGTCGATCAAGTCAAATGGCGTGGGCAGAATAGATCTCATCCTCCGCTCCCCCACTTTAGTATGATGTTGTGCATTGAGTCTGACACACTTTTTTAATAATCTCGCCTCTGATCTTCATTATTAAACCAGCAGCGGTGGCAGTTCGTAGACAAAGCCCTCACCGCCCAGATACATGCCTCCATCCATGTTGACGCACAGGCCGTTGGCATAATAATACCCGGCATGGATTTTGCTGGCGGGCTGCGAGGTCATGGTGTTGATCGGCGTGTGACCGTGAATCAGTTGTGCGCCGCCATAGACGCGCAGGAATTCAATTGCGCTGGCGGTGCCGTTTTTGCCACGATCAAAAAAGGCTTTATGCTCGCTAAATTCCGATAGTAGCTTATCCCAACGCGCAAGATCTTCGCTGTGGATTAATTCGGAAAACGCCGCGTTCACTTCATCAATGGTGCGCCCATAGCGTACATACAGGTTGGAATCCGCATGGATGAAAATGCGTCCTTGGACTCGTGCCATTGCGGGAAGGGTTTTCAGCCACGCGATATGATGGTCTTGTAGGCGTTCTAAATCGTTCTCTTGCCCACCGTTGCGCTTCCAATCTCCGATGAATGTCCCAGCGGGGCCTTTGGTGCGCTCATGCGGAAAGCGAGCCGCGCTCAACAAAGTTACATCATGATTACCCAGTAACGCTTTGACGCTTCCGCCAGAGGCAGGTGCTTCCTGCTGCAAGCGCATGATTAAATCCATCACGCCGATTCCGTCGGGGCCGCGATCAAAAAAATCACCCATAAACCACAGAGTCGCATCGCCGCCGATCCATGCCAGATTTTCGTCAAGCAGATGCACATCGTCTCTGAGGAGATCAAGTAGTTTTTGTAAATGTCCATGCACGTCCCCGATGACGTAAATCGGCCTGTGTTTCAGCAATTTGATCCCTTAACGATTGACTGGTTCGGATAGATCAGCAGGCAAAAAGCGCTGTTTGAAGGTGAACGCCTGCGGTGTCGCGCCGCGTTGGTGCAGCAGGTCATAGCGTTCTTTGGATTCGGTTAATGTCGGGATATGCCCAACCGGAATCCACCACATGACGACAGCCGGAATTTCGAGCTTCTCAAACCAATCACGGCGGCGGCGGTACATCTCGGCGTGATCGCTGTAATAGGTGTACTCATGCAGCGCCTCAACTGATTCCCATACGGTCAGGTTGATAATCAGCATATCATCGTCAAAGATACGGAGCGAAGTGGCATTGCCGCTGTCATCTTTCAGCCGCCAAACGAAACCAGCGGACGTTTCCGCCAACCCATTAATGCGCTCCAAATTAGCGACGAAATCCGCCATGATGGGATCATCCAACGGCGCGAGCATTCGAGCGATATTCAATTGTGCAAGATGATAGTTGGAATCAGACATGCGTCACATCCTCTTTTGTGATAGGTCAATGCTACCCATTAGGTTGCTATCCAATTAGGATAGTTACCATCCGTTAGGATAGAGGCAGTTTAGCAGAGGACTCTTACTTGGTTCTATCTGTAAGGCGGTAGACCAGCTTTAAGCCTGACCAAATCGCATCGACGGCGATCACTTTGACATCGACTAAGCCATTTGCCAGCGCGAAATCGCGGATGACATCTTCGGTCATGTCGGTGGCGACTTTCGATGCTTTTTTAGGCCAGGAAATCCAGAGTGCGCCGTTAGCGACGAGCGCAGTTTTGAGCATGAAGTAAGCTTGGACAAAGGCGGCGCGTTCTTTGCTGAAATAGTGAATCAAGTCCAGCGGATGCTGCGGCGACTCGGCAAGAGCTATGTCCGGATGCAGATCACCGAGCAGCGTCAGATAATGTGGGGGCGCGTTGACGAAGCACACGCGCATCCCCGCTTTGATGCCGAGTTTTTTGAGGAGTGGTGTTCCGCTGTAGCCACTGGTCATTCGCCGAATTTATGTGCCGAATATGCGCTCGTGTTCGGTGCGGATGCAGATGTTTTGCGCGTAGTTCAAGCCTGCATTGAGGGCTTTCCGCTTGGCATCGTCATCCTCAACCTCTAACTGCGCCCAGACCGTTTTTGCGCCTACAGCAATCGCCTCATCGACGATTTTATCCAGATAGATCGACTTACGGAACACATTCACAATGTCGATTTCTGCCGGGACGTGTTCCAGCGATTCGTAACTTTTGTGTCCGTCCACTTCTTCGATGTTGGGATTCACCGGATAGACGATATAGCCTTTTTCGCGCAGATACGCCGCGACTTGATAACTGGTGTAGTAGTGATCGTCGGAATGGCCTACGAGCGCAATAATCTTGGAATTTTGCAGCACCTCGCGCCGTGCTTGTTCGTCGTGATTTAAATCCGCCATAAGGTTTAGTACTTCTTCACGATGGAGCGATAGACGGCGGGCTGGCGATTCTGGATGAATTGATATTCTTCACGGTAACGGCGGACGGCATCCAGATCAATGCGGGCAACGGTGAAGCCTTCCAGCGGTGCGCCTGTTTCCGGGTCGGTTTCGTCGGCGAGGGAGGCGTAAATTTGCCCACGCGGGCCTACGACCATGCTTTCGCCGCCGAAGTTGAGTGTTACGTCTTCGCCGACGCGGTTGGCGGCTGCCACATACACCGAGTTTTCATAAGCGCGGGCGCGGACGTAAGTCTTCCATTCGTCAATATTGGCGGCTTCCCAGTTCGCCATCACGATCAGCAGTTCCGCGCCATCTAGCGCGAGGCTGCGAGCGACTTCTGGGAAGGCCAGATCATAGCCGATCATCATGCCGATGGTGCCGATTTCAGTTTCGGCAACGGGCAGCTTAAAGCCTTCGCGGAAGGCCATGCGTTCTTCACCGCGCAGATGAATCTTGTTATAGACTTCCACCAAATCGCCCTCTGGGCCGATCAAGATGGCAGAGTTATAAAGAACGCTTTCGACGCGCTCTTTCGTCACCATGCCGAAGGCGACATAAATGCCGAATTCATTGGCACGCTGGGCCAACAGATTAATGGTGGGGCCGGGGACGCGCTGCGCCAATTCTGTAAAGCGGACACCGAGTTCGTAGCCGCTGGTAATCAATTCCGGGAAGACGATCAGATCGACTTTTTGCTGCGATGCAATCCGCGAGATCATCTCCGACATTTTGACGAGGTTTTCTTCGGCCTCGCCCAACCGGGGTTTCATCTGTACAGTGGCAATTGTTACTTCACGCATGGGTTTGTCCTTGTCGCGTTTGAAAAATTACAGGGTTATTTTAGCTTAATTAATGGCGATTAGCGATGAGTGATCAGCCGTCAGCAATCAGCGTCATGCTCAGCTATTGCCGGGAACGACACATAGGTCATTCCCTACAATTAAGCGCATAAGCGCATTTAATTCTGAATCGACATTCCAGCCGATTAAACTTAGCACTCTGTACTCAGAACTTTATTTACCGCATTTTCTCCATGATGTGGCTTAGGGCAACAGGCAGCGGCGATTCAAAGTGGAGTCGCTCGCCTGTGGTAGGATGCTCGAAGCTCAGTCGCGCCGCATGGAGGAAATTACGCTTGAGTTTGATGCGCTGCTTACGAAAGCCATACACGGTATCACCAACGACGGGACTACCGATAAAGGCGGCATGAACGCGAATCTGATGCGTGCGCCCGGTGAGTAAATTAAACTCGACCAGCGCTTGGCCTTCATGAAAATTATCATCAATCACGTTAAATTCGGTGATGGCGGGTTTGCCTTCGCGGGCGACAGCCATCCGTTTGCGCTGGCGTGGGTCGCGGCCTATGGGGGCTTCGATGCGTCCGTTGAGTGTCTTGGGATTGCGTTCTACCAAAGCGATGTAAATTTTTTCGACGGTACGTGCTTGAAACTGTTTCATCAGATTCGCCAGCGCCGCATCGTTTTTGGCGATAATCATCAAGCCGCTGGTGTCTTTATCCAGTCGATGGACAATGCCGTGTCGTTGGTCAGGGTCTTGCATTTGGGCGATTTCCGGCCAAAGCGAAAGGATGGCATTTACCAGCGTGCCGGATTCGTTGCCTACACCGGGATGCACGACTAAGCCGGCGGGTTTTTCGATGACGGCGAGATCGGCATCTTCATAGAGGACTTTGATGGCGATGTCTTCAGCTTCGATGGTGATGATTTCGGTTTCGGGCAGTGTTACCGAGATGGTTTCTCCGCCGCGCAGTTTGATGCCGGGTTTGGCGGGTGCGCCGTTGACGGTGACGTGACCGTCTTTAATGAGGGTTTGTGCCTGCACTCTGGAAAAATTTTCCAACTGTGCGAGCAGGAGTTTGTCGAGGCGTTCCCCAGCCTCATCGACTGTGAACTGCACCTGTTTTTCGCTCATAGATGATACGCCTGTTCTAATATAGAACATGTATCATACCATAAAATCTGCTAAATTTGAACGATAATTTCTGGAAAAAAATAATGCCTTTTGACCTCACCCCCAACCCCTCTCCAAATTGGAGAGGGGAGCAAGACTACACTTTTTGGGTTATTGATGAGTGAGGTGTTTTGCAAAGATTGGTGCAGGCTGGGTTACTGGGCGAGTTCCGTCAGTAAGTCTTCCATGTATGTAATTTCGGCAGTTTGGGCATCAATGATGTTTTGACACAAAGTTAAAACGGTCTCGGTTTCGGCTTTGGCAAGGCAGTCGTTTGCCATATCGAGCGCCATCTGATGATGATCGGTCATGCCTTCCAGAAAACGTAATTCAGCGCGACCTTCCCGACCTTCAGTAGGGGCATCCGCTTGGGTGGATGAAATCGCCAGCGCTGAAAAGAGCAGACTCAGTAGCAATAGGGTTAGTTTAAGTTTTCGCATTTTAGCCTCTAAACAACTTATCAATACCTTGAGTATAGACAACAGGAGGCCGGGTGTTATCCGCCAAATGGCGCATTTGTTTGGAGAGGACTTGTCAATAAAAAAGCGAGGGTGTCTATGCCTCGCTCTTTTACGTGTTAGTTGATAGATCGTTTTAGGCCAGCGCGGGGGCGTATTCGATCTCGATCAGTTTTTCGGCGATCTGTTCCCAAGAGGCGGGGGTATCCCATTCGACAGTGACCATTTTGCTGTCCACGTCGCCATCGACACGTTTTACGCCGCTGATTTCACTGACTTCATTTTGAATGGTCTTGACGCAGCCATCGCAGCCAATGGCGGGGACTTGAAAAGTTTTGCGTTCCATGAGGTTTCTCCAAATTGATCTATAGACGAACGCCTTTATTCTAGCGCGATCTTGGGTTGTTGTGCATACGCCAAATGGCGGTGTTTGTTTGATTTAATGTTGCCATCATCATGGAAATCACAATCACAATGAAGCATAACAGTTAGTCAGTCGATTTTGTGATCTTTTAAGACCTTTTCTGGTCTCCAAAACCCCTTCACAGGACGAAAAAGCTGTGTTATAATGTTAAGAGAAGGACAAATAGAAATAACTCGCGGAGGCGTTTTCTGGACTCGTTAGACTTAGCTCGTGCTATTGTAGAAATTGTCGAAGATAATAAAGCGACAGACATTATCTTGCTTGATCTGCGCCCTGATGTGGTGATCGCAGATTTTTTTGTGATTTGCACTGGTAACAGTGAGCGCCAGCTTAAGGCGTTGGTTGATTATGTCCGTGAGGAAGTCAAAGAACGCTTTAAGGGTCAACTGCCTTATTCGACTGAAGGGGCTGGTGAAGGTGGTTGGGCGTTATTGGATTACAGCAGTGTGGTGGTGCATATCTTCCTTGAGGAAAAGCGACAATATTATAACCTTGAGGGGTTATGGAGCGCAGAAGCTAACGTGCTTTTGAGCATTCAATAAATTGATGCTGTAATGCGCTTTAGCAAGTCGTACATTGGTTGATAGAGGCACATTGATAGGTGTGATTGGTGCCGGGAACGACGCATAGGTCGTTCCCTACTGGTTATTTGTGCTTAACACGTGTTACTGCGTCAAATTGGGCGAAATTTATGGCTTCGCGAAAATCCACTGGTCGGTTGCCCGTGACCAAGTGATGAGTTCCTCTGGTTGGAAGAAATTGGCGATTTCGATTGCACCATTTTCAGCGCTGTCTGAGCCGTGTACAAGGTTACGTCCGACTTCCAAAGCGAGGTCGCCGCGAATCGTGCCTGCGCCGGCTTCATGGGGGCGGGTCGCGCCGATGGTGTTGCGGGCGTTGAGGACGGCATTAGTGCCTTCTAAGGCGATGACAACGACTGGTGAAGACGTAATATACTCCACCAAACCCGCAAAGAAGGGGCGCTCCTTATGGATTTCATAATGCTTTTCGGCTAATTCCCGCGAAACCAACATAAACTTCATGCCGACGATTCGCAGGCCGCGTGCTTCAAAACGGCGGATGATTTCCCCGGTGAGGCCGCGTTGTACGCCGTCGGGCTTAACAATGATGAGTGTGTGTTCCAAGTTTTTCTTCCTTTTAGCTGACTGTTAGGCATGATAAGCGGGTCGTTGTAGACCCGCTTTTTCATTTGAGATTACCTGCTGATTATAGCAAGTTGAGCGCTTTACGATAAGTGTCCAGTGCTTCTTGCAAGCGTCCTTGCCGCATGAGGCCGTCGCCTAAAACACGATAGATGCCCGCATTGGCTTTATAGCCTTCTTGCTTAATCAGGCTGGTGAGATCGCCGACCACGGCATCCAGCGCAGTATTGGCGCGAACAATGGCTTCGTAATCCTGCAAAGCGCCGCTTACATCGCTGTTGACCTTGCCCCGCGCACTTTCGAGGGTGGCGGCCACGTCGATTTGACGGACTGGCATGGGAACAGGCGCAGGAGAGGCCGCAACCGGGATGGGCAGGAACGTTGGTGCTGGCGCTGGCATTGGTTCTGCCTCGCCGGCGAATTCTGGCTGTTCCACTTCCACCGTAATGGTGTCAATGAGCCAATCGGGGACGGTATCGGTTTTTTCGACACCGGCTTCTTTGAGCCAATCGGGAAGGTCTTCGGCAACGATGTCGAATGTTTCAGTCGCGTTATCCGGCACGTATTGTTCACGCAGCCAATCGGGGATGTCGCTAACCGCCTCGGATTCGGAGTCTTCCTCTTCATACTCGACTTCGAGTGTTTCATATTCATCATGGTCAGTGGACGACAGAGCCAGCCAATCTGGGAGGGCTTCTGGTTCACCTGCGGGAAGATCACGCTCCGGTGCAAAGAAAGCTTGTTCAAGCGCGGGTGCGACAGGCGCACTTAATTCACTGACAGGTTCGACCTGACGAGCCGCATATTCTAGTTCAAAGGCTTCTACCCAAGGATCGTTAACGTCTACATCGGGCAGTTCTGAACTGGCAGCGATGGCAGGCCGCGCAGATTCTTCTTCGGTGAAAGCAAAGATATTCTCAAACGTATTTTCTTCGGTACGCAGCCAATCGGGAATATCAATTGCTTCCGGCTCGACAATCTGGTCGATTAGGGCGGGTTGCTCTGGCTTGCGCGGCGCGGTAACGGCTTCCGGTGGCGGCCCAACTTCTGTCTCTTATACACATCTCCGAGCCCACGAGACTAAGGCGAATCTCGTATGCCGTCTT
>ENA-ORBV01014093-ORBV01014093.1-microbial-mat-metagenome-genome-assembly--contig:-NODE-14093-length-12029-cov-3.638638_pt1 | contig 12029 bp, 10 predicted proteins | sample MGYA00237777_ERZ505514 | MGnify/ENA primary metagenome ERZ505514 (study PRJEB26160, sample SAMN06269048) | microbial mat metagenome | isolation source: Oligotrophic lake microbial mat | place... | reverse complement strand
TGGTTTCCGCTGTGGAGGCCCGATGAAACGCACTTATTGCTTCATTGCTCGTTGCGTGGTGCTCGCCGGGTTGGTCGGAACCTTGGCGGCGGCGGATCGCGAGCCATCGCCGCCGGGCGGGGTGATCGACCTGCCGACCGCGCTGCGGCTCGCGGGCGCCAATAATATTGAAGTTGAGATCGCCCGGGCCCGCTTGGCCGAAGCGCAAGCCGCGAACGATTCCGCGCGGGCGCGTTACTTTCCGTGGATTTCGCCCTCGATCGTCGTGCGCCGGCACGAAGGGAATGTTCAAGCCGTCGAAGGACGGGTGTTCGACGCGGACAAACAGTCGCTATCCGCAGGCATTGCGCTCAACGCGCAGCTCGATCTGGGTGAAACATATTATCAAAACCTCGTCGCGCGCCAAGCGGTGCGTTCGAGCGAGGCCGCCCTCGCGGGCCGGCAGCGGGAGATGACGTTCCGCGCGGCGACCGCCTATTTTGAACTCGCACGGGCGCGGGCCGGAGTGATTGCGACCGAGGAAGCGTTGCGGATCACGAATCGTCACGCTGAACAGATCGCGGTGACGGCTGAGGCTGGATTGACTTTTCAAGGTGACGCAGCCCGGGTCCGGGCGGCGCGTGAACGCGCGGAGCTGGCCTCAATGCGCAGCCGGACGGAACAGCGGGTGGCGGCGGCGCGTTTGGCCGAGGTCCTGCGCTTGGATCCGGTGATTGAACTCGTGCCGGTCGACAGTGACCTGGCGCCGTTGTCGGTGGCGACCGCCGGAGACGACGTCGGCAGTCTCATCAGCCGGGCACTGGCGGCTCGACCCGAATTGGACGAAACGGCGGCCCGGTTGGAGGCCGCGCGGGCGGTGCGGCGTGGTGCGACGGTGGCGCCGTTGGTGCCGACCGTGGGGGCGCAGGCCGTGTTGGGTGGACTTGGCGGCGGGCCGGCGGGCTCGACGCTGACGCGCAGCTTTGACCGGAGCACGGACTACGCGCTGGGATTGAGTTGGCGCGTGGGTCCGGGAGGGCTTTTCGATCGTAATCGCCAACGTGAAGCTGCGGCGCGTGAACGCCAGAGCGAGTTGGAGGTGGAGCGTTTGCGTGACACGATTCGCCGTCAAGTGGTTGAACAGCATGCCCAATTGCGCTCGCTCGGGTTGCAGATCGAATCTGCTCGGAAGTTCCTCGAAGCGGCCGATCAAACGGCGCGGTTGTCACGGCAGCGGCGCGAAACCGGCGTCGGTGCGGTCTTGGAGGACTTGCAAGCGGAGGATGAATTGGCCCGGGCCCGCCGCGATTATCTCGCGACGGTGGCGGATTATAATCACGCGCAATATGCGCTCCGGTACGTCACCGGCGAGTAAGCCCCTTTGAGGGATTTTGCGCGCCTCTTGGGCGTTCGTCGCGGAGACGGCCGATCGCCCTCGGGTCGAAGCTAGTCTCGGCCCCAGATACGGAGGATTTGCTTCTCGCTGGAGTGGCGAGGAGGTAGGATGACCCGTGCCAACCTTTATAAGCCACGGCTTTGTTACAGGAAAGTCGGTCCCGTAACGCAGTTGTGGCGGGTTTGTCACAATTCCGCCACACGATTGTAACAATCGACGGGCAAGATGGGGTTGTTCGGCGGGCTGTCGGCCGATTCAACTGACGAAATGTTCAACTCTCGCTCGAAAAAAATCGCTGTCCTCGCTCTGGCTCTGGTGTGTGCCGTGAGTGCTGCTGCGCAAGAAAGCCGGGCCCTATTGGAAGCCCTGATTCGAAAAGGCATTCTTACGAATCAGGAGGCGGAAGCGATCAGCACCGAACTGGTGCAGGAAAGCAAAACGCCGAAGGTGGCCGTCGTACCTGGTGGACAATCCACCCAACGCCTGAGTCTGGGTATGCGCGTGCAGATGCAATACGCGCACTTGGACACCGACATCGACGGTGCGGCCTTCGGACCAGCGGCAACGAATCGAGTGTTTCTCCGGCGGATGTACCTGACGCTGAGAGCGGAACTTAGCCAGAATTGGGGCGCGACGGTCACTTATGATTTTGCCTCGGCCGCTTACGATGGCGCCTTCTTCAACTGGGAGGCTTCACCCGAGCTAACATTCAGTTTTGGCCTGAGAAAGGTGAACGTGGCCTACGAGGAACGGGCGAGCAGCGGCAATATCCGCGCGCTCGAGCGCTCGTCGGTCACGCGGTATTTCGTTGGATCGAATAATGGCCGCCGGCTCGGGGCGGCCAGTTACCGCGTGGGCGCTTTTCTCGACGGAAAGACAGGACTAAGTTCAACCTTAGGGTTTGTCTATAGCGCCGCGGTGACCACGCCCGAGCGCAATGAGAACTTCACGCTGGCCTCCTCCGCGGGCGACGGCTCCACGAACCGAGTTGCGCTCTGGGGCAGTGGGGGAATTACGGGCCGGTTCGCTAATAACGGTACGTGGGTGGCGGGCGTTGGCACAGGGTTCCTGCCCGACCAAGGAGGAGCGGGGGTGGTTAATCTCGGTCGCGGATTCGATCTCAACCTTTATTCGGTTTACCTCGACCTTAACGCCGCTCGCTTCGGGTTCATGGCCGAATTCCTCGCCGCTGACGTCGAGGGCGGTGTTTCCGCCACGCGCGATGCCACTCCCTCGGGTTTCTTTGTCCAGCCAAGTATTTTGCTGACGGATACAATCGAGGCCGTGGTGCGCTATGCCTGGCTCGATTCCGACGGCCGAGGGGTCAACCTTTCCGATGTGGTGCGCTCGGCCCCGAGCGGCGGTACCATGAATCAATCGACGGAGTGGTATGCGGGGGCCAACTGGTATTTACGCGGAAACGATCTCAAATATCAGCTTGGCGTCGTCTATGCCAAAACGCGTGAGACTGTAAACGGTGGTCCCGCCGAGGCGAATGCCATGGGCGTTCGATCGCAACTTCAGGTTACGTTTTAATCCACCAGAGAATCAAACTGACCGGCTCTATTAATTCCATGAAACTATTATCCCGCGCCGCGAGCGCGCTGACGTTCGGCCTAGGTGTGTTCGCCGTATCGCTTTCTGCACAAATTCGGGTCGATCCCGAACTCAAGCCGTACGCTCAAGTATCGGGTGTGTCCGGCAATGTGAATTCCATCGGGTCCGACACATTGAACAACCTCATGACTTTGTGGGCCGAGGGCTTTCGCTCGGTCTACCCGAACGTCAATATTCAGATTGAAGGGAAGGGGTCGTCCACCGCTCCCGTCGCACTGATTGAAGGGACCGCGCAACTCGGACCCATGAGTCGGGAAATGAAGGGGTCTGAGATCGATCAGTTTGAGAAGAAATATGGTTACAAGCCACTTGAAATCAAAGTGGCGATTGATGCCCTCGCGATCTATACGCACAAAGACAATCCGATCAAGAGCCTCAGCCTCCCCGAAGCGGACGCGATCTTTTCCAGCACGTATCGCCTCGGACGCAAGCCCATCACCACTTGGGGCGAGGTGGGCTTGACGGGTAGCTTTGCGAACCGGCCCATTTCACTCTTTGGCCGCAATTCGGCCTCGGGCACCTACGGATTTTATAAAGATGTGGCATTGGGCGGGGGCGACTTCAGCACCCGGGTTAAAGAGCAGCCCGGCTCGTCGGCCGTCGTGCAAGGAGTCGCGTCCGACCTTTATGCGATGGGGTATTCAGGTATTGGTTATAAAACATCCGGCGTGACTGCGATTGCCATCGCGCAACGGCCGGGAGCCAAGGCTTTCGATCCTACGCCGGAGAATTGTCTCAGCGGCGATTACCCGCTCGCCCGGTTTCTTTATATCTACGTAAACAAGAATCCGGGCCGTCCCATGGATAAACTTACGGCGGAGTTCCTTCGTTTTGTCCTTTCGCGGCAGGGTCAGGAAGTCGTCGTCAAGGACGGCTATTTTCCATTGCCTAGCAGTATCGCTGAAGAGGTGAAGCAGTTGTTGAAGTAAAACGGGATGCTTTGCCGATCCGGATCCCACCTCGCCGCCGAATGTCCCTTTTGCTTCGTCACGCTAATGTAACCGGCCCTGGGTTGTGCCGCCGGCGGCGTTCTGGCAATCAGGTTGCCTGCCTTCCATGCCTGTAAGCACCAGACCCCCACCTGTACCCAAGCGCTTTCAGGTTGCCCGATCGACCCTGTTGGTGGATCGGTTCATGAACCGTTTCATCCAGGTCGGCGGGCTGTCCATCATCGCCGCGGTTTTTGCGATCTTCGTTTTCATCCTGGCCCAGGTCGTGCCGCTCTTTCGGGGCGCCGAGGTCGAGGAACTCAAACGGGTGCCGCTCGAAACGGGAAATTATATTGAGCTGGGCATCGACGAATGGTCGGAATTGCCGTTCGCCATGCAGGCGGATGGTGATCTGTTGTTTGTCGATGTGGTTGGCGATCGGGGTGTCCTGAAGAAAACATTGCCGGGGGTGCAGGAACATGGTTTCGGAGCGGCTCATTATAATCAGCGCGCCCAACGCATCGCCTTGGGGACGAGCGACGGGAAGTTCTCGTTAAACGATATTCTCTATCAGGCAGAGTATACGGGAGATAATGCCCGGGTCACCACGGCTGAGGTCCGGGCGGGACCGCTCTTCAATATCGGTCGAGCGGGAGCTCCGATCACGCAGATTGCTTATGCGGACGCAGGGGCCCGTAAACTCGCGGTCGCCACGCAAATGGTCGAGGGGAAAAAGGAGCTTCACGCGGTCACGCTGACCCAGCGGCGAAGCTTGATGGGGGGAGGACAAACCAGCATCGGCCAGACGTTTGATCTGACGTCGCTGATTGGTGCTTCAATCCATACCTTTATCGTCGCCACCCAAGCCGACTCGGTGCTCGTCGCCACCGAGGCCGGTGAGGTGGTGTATCTGTTTCTCGAGGGCGACGAGTTTGTCGTCCGTCAACGTCTCTCGCCGTTCGCTCGTCTGCCGGACAGCCGGATTGCCCTTCTGGATTATGTCTTCGGCGATATGACGTTTGTGGCGGTATCACCCACCGGTGAAACTGCGGGTTACAGCCTTTATCTTCACCCGGAGGCCGGACAGCGTCTCTTTGGCGAAACCAGAGTCTTTCCGCCTCAGGCAGCCGGCACCAATGTGTTTGCCGCAAGTGTAAGAAATAAAGCCTTTCTCCTTGCCGAGGGGCGCAAGGCGTCACTGATCTTCTCGACGACCGAAACGGTCCGCTGGCAGGAGGAGTTTGATTTTCAAATCAAGCACGCCGTCATCGGTGGTAAATACGACCGCATGGTCTTTCTTGATGAGGCGGCCACGCTTCATTTCTTTCGCCTGACAGATCCGCATCCGGAAGCCAGTATGCGGGCGTTTTTCGGCAAACTCTGGTATGAAGGAGCGCCTGAACCTCGTTATGATTGGCAGTCTACCGGAGGATCCGACGACTTTGAACCCAAGCTTTCACTCGTTCCGTTGATCTTTGGTTCCCTCAAAGGAACCTTCTATGCGCTGCTCTTCGCCGTGCCCATCGCGCTGCTCGCCGCGATCTATACATCCCAGTTCTTAAAGCCTGGGATCAAGACCGTGGTCAAACCCGTGATGGAGATCATGGCCTCCCTGCCGTCCGTCGTCCTCGGATTCCTGGCGGCACTCTGGCTGGCTCCGATCCTCGATACCCGCGTCCCGTCGGTTCTCATGATTGTAATCCTGATCCCCGCAACGGCCGTGGTATTCGGCAGCGCCTGGGCCCAGCTGCCACCGAGGTTGCGTCTTTATATTCCGCCTGGTCTGGAGTTCGCATTGTTTCTCCCGATGATGCTGATCGTCGGCTTTCTCGCCTGGAATTTGGGTCCGGTGATCGAGCGGATGGTCTTCGTCGTCACCGACCCGACCAGCGGCGCCCGGGTGGCGGATTTCCGCCTCTGGTGGCCGCAGGTTACGGGCACGCCGTTTGAGCAACGGAACTCGCTCGTGGTGGGGTTCATGATGGGCTTCGCCGTTATCCCGATTATTTTCACAATCGCAGAAGATGCCCTGACCAATGTGCCAACATCACTTCGTTCGGGTTCGCTCGCGCTGGGAGCGAGTCGGTGGCAGACGGCGTTTCGCATCGTGCTGCCGACGGCGTCGGCAGGGATTTTCTCCGCCCTGATGATCGGGCTGGGTCGTGCGGTCGGGGAAACCATGATCGTCGTGATGGCGACAGGCAATACCCCCATCATGGAGTGGAATATATTTTCCGGGATGCGGACGCTCTCCGCGAACATTGCGGTCGAACTGCCCGAGGCACCGCATCACAGTACGCTTTATCGTTCGCTGTTCCTGGGGGCGATGGTTCTCTTTTTGATGACTTTCCTGGTCAATACCCTGGCTGAGGTGCTCCGGCAGCGGCTCCGCGATCGCTACAAGACGGTCGAGTAAGCTCTGTGTATATCTCCATGAAAAAGGCCGATTACAATTCGCGTAACTTCAAACCAGCGGGCGAAAGCTGGGTTTGGGTGACGTCCATGGGACTGGCCGTCGGCGTGACGATGATTACCTTCCTGCTGGGGATGATCCTCTATAACGGGCTCGAGGTCTTCTGGCCGAAACCGGTTGTGCGCATTGAAGTCAAGCCGGGTAGCCAGGCCGGGATAAAGACGGCGCCCGCGTTCGCCGGCGAGATTGTCAAGAGCCAGACCAAACGCACCGCGGTACTCGATTCCGATGGCAGTCCCCTGCCGGAGCAGCGGGAGTTCCAGCTCTTTGTGGGGAATAAGGATGTTTATGGATTTTCCTATAAATACATCGATCGCGAGGAGATTGCCGCGATGGATTATCCCGCGGATATCATCGTCGCGGAGCGGCTTGAGTACGGGGATGCGATTTTTATTCCACGACAGCTGAAGCTGGGGGATGGCACGATCGTTCCTGCGAATGCAGACGCTTTCTTTCCGACCCTCGATCGCGTTACTGAACAGGGGCGGGCTCGTCGTGAGGCCATTCGCCAGATCGAGCGGGAGGAGATCGGTACGGTCAATCATGAGATCGAGGAAATCCGGCTGCGTCGCCGCGCCCTTGAAGCCAAATCGAACTTCGCCGGGAACACCGCGGAGATGCTGGCCGATTTCGAGGCGCGGGCGACCCTGCTTCAGTCCCGCTATGATGTGTTGGCGGCGGAAGCAAAACACCTCCGCTCCGAGCAACGTACGGTCGAGCTCACCTATGTCACCATCGATGGGGCTGAAACGACGCTGCCTGCGGGGGATATTTTAGGCTATTACTTCCCGAATCAGCTCACTTTCTTTTCCAAACTTGGTTTGTTTGCACACCAGTTCTGGACGTTTCTGAGTGACGAACCGCGCGAGGCGAACACCGAAGGCGGGATCTTCCCGGCGATTTTCGGCACCTTTGTCATGACGTTGCTGATGAGCGTGGTTGTTACTCCGTTCGGAGTGCTCGCCGCGATCTACCTCCGTGAATATGCCCGGCAGGGGTTCCTCGTGCGATCGGTCCGGATCGCGGTGAACAATCTCGCCGGCGTTCCCTCGATCGTTTTCGGCGTATTCGGACTGGGGTTTTTTGTTTACGTTGTCGGGGGCAGCATCGATCAGCTCTTTTTTAGTTTGTCCCTCCCGTCTCCGACCTTTGGCACCGGAGGTGTGCTCTGGGCTGCGCTCACACTGGCGCTGATGACAGTCCCTGTAGTTATCGTGGCCACGGAAGAAGCCCTCGCGGCGGTCTCCCGGGGGACCCGCGAGGGTTCCTTGGCTTGTGGCGCATCGAAGTGGCAAACGATTCAAAGAATCGTCCTTCCCGCCTCGCTTCCCGGTATTCTGACGGGCCTCATTCTAGCCATGGCTCGCGGCGCCGGCGAGGTTGCTCCCCTCATGTTGGTGGGAGTTGTGAAACTGGCACCAACCCTGCCGCTTGATACGATTTATCCGTTTGTTCACCTCGAACGGAAATTCATGCATCTTGGGTTTCATATCTATGATCTCGGATTTCAGTCGCCCGACTCCGAGGCGGCCAAGCCCATGGTGTTTGCCACGACGTTTCTACTGATTCTTCTCGTGGTCATGCTGAACCTCGGCGCCATCGTGATTCGACATCGGCTGCGAAAGAAATATCGGGTTTCCACGTTCTAGTCAGATTGTTTTCGTCCCATGCGTTCCTCCCTCTCCGTACCTCGTCCTAGTCAGCCGCTTTCGACCTTACCTCGCCCGGGTTCGGGGTCGGCCGACTCCGCGTCTCCGCCGCACAACCAGGCATATATCCAAATCCAGGACTTCAGTTTCTATTATAGTGCGTCCAAGGTCCTGCATGAGTTGAACCTGGATCTTCCCGCACGGCAGGTCACCGCCTTTATCGGGCCGTCGGGCTGCGGGAAGTCTACGCTTCTGCGGAGTCTCAATCGGATGAATGATCTCGTCGATGGCATCCGCCACACGGGTGACATCTTGATCGACGGCCATAGTATCTACGATCCGCTGCTCGAGGTGATTGCGCTGAGAAAACGCATCGGAATGGTCTTTCAGAAGTCGAATCCCTTTCCGAAATCGATCTACGAGAATGTCATTTATAGTCTGCGGGTTGCCGGCCGGAACAAGAAGTCCGAACTCGATGAGGTCGTGGAGCGTTCGTTGAAGTCCTCGGCGTTGTGGGATGAGGTCAAGGACCGTCTGGGCGAAAGCGCCTTTGGACTATCCGGAGGCCAGCAGCAGCGTCTCTGTATTGCCCGGGCGATTGCGAATTCCCCCGAAATTCTCCTGATGGATGAGCCCTGCTCCGCGCTCGATCCGATTGCGACGGCGAAGATCGAGGAGCTTATTCAGAGTCTGCGTGAGCAGTTCACGATTGTGATCGTCACGCACAACATGCAGCAGGCCGCCCGCGTTTCCGATCGGACGGCATTTTTCTATCTCGGTAAATTGATTGAATATAGCGCAACGCGAGACCTCTTTACCAATCCATCCAATCCGCAGACGGAGGCCTATGTCTCCGGGCGCTTCGGCTGAGGCACGGCGCGCGACCTTCACTTTTTTCTGAATCCACCGACAGCTTCCCATGACTCACTACCACGAAGAAATCACCCGTCTAAAAGACAGTTTGTTGTCGATGGCGAGTCATGCCGAATCGGCCGTCACGCGCGCCCTCCGAGCCCTGGTTGATCGGGACGACGTGATGGCGCAACAAGTCCAGGACGACGACAACGTCCTCGATCAATTTGAAATCGAGATCGATGACACCGTGATTCACCTGCTCGCTAAAGCGCCGCTTGCGACCGACCTTCGCCTGATCACGGTCGCGATGAAGATCTCGCAAAACCTGGAGCGGGTGGGAGATGAGGCGGTGACGATCGCCCGCCGCGCGATCGAGCTGAATTCCGAACCGCAACTCAAGCCGTATGTCGATCTTCCGCGGATGGCGACGATGTCGCTCGAAATGCTGAGGGATTCCCTCACGGCCTTTATTGAACGGGATCCGGAACGCGCCCGTGGAGTGATCCCGCGCGACCAGGATGTGGATGACCTGAATCGCCAGCTTCACCGTGAACTCTCCAGCTATATGGTCGAACGCCCCGCCACCATCACTCGCTGTCTGCGACTGATGGTGATCTCGAAGGCGATTGAGCGGATCGCTGACCACGCCACAAACATCGCGGAAGAAGTGGTGTATCTCTACGAAGCCAAGGATATCCGGCACACCGGACAAAAATCCCATGAAACCTAAAATCCTGGTGGTGGATGATGAGCCGGATGCCCTCGAGGTGCTGGGCTTCAAACTAAAGGAGGCGGGCTTTACCCCCATCTTTGCGAAAGACGGTTCACGCGCGTTGGCCTCCGCGCGCGATGAGCGCCCGGCTTTGATCGTGCTCGATCTGATGTTGCCGGAGATCGATGGTCTCGAGGTCTGCAAGATCTTGCGGCGCGACCCGGCGACCGCGATGATCCCGATCCTGATGCTTACGGCGCGGGCGGCGGAGATGGATCGGGTCATTGGCCTCGAGCTGGGCGCCGATGACTATGTCGCGAAGCCGTTCAGTCCGCGTGAACTCGTGTTGCGGATCAAGAAGCTGCTGGTCCGGGTAAAGAACGCGGATGATCCCGTCGCGCAACTCCGTTTCGGTGAACTCGAAGTCGATGTGCCGCGGCACACCGTGACGGTATCCGGGAATGCCATCGCGCTCACGGCGACTGAGTTTAAACTTCTGGAGATTCTGGCTCGCCGCCGCGGACGCGTGCAAAGCCGGGAGCGGCTGCTGCAGGATGTCTGGGGTTACGATAATCCGATCGACAGTCGCACGGTCGACACGCACATGCGTCGGTTGCGGGAGAAGATTGGCGGCGCCGCCCGGTTCCTGGAAACCATCCGTGGCGTCGGCTATCGATTTGTATCCGAAGAATGAATATTTGGAACGTCTTTCCCGTCGTGCGCGGCTTCCCGTGGCAATTCCGGTCCGTGGCGGGGAGTCGGTTCAAACCCGAGGGCTTCCTGCGATGACCCCGTTGGACACAATTCTTCTTCTTCTATTGGTCGCGGCCGCAGCAATGATTTTCTGGCAGCGGGCGCAGGCGGCGGCGTTGCAGCAGCGGCACTCACGTGAGCTCGCCGAGCAGCGAAATGCGCGGGAGGCGGAGCTGCAGGCGCAATCGAATCGCACGGCTGCGCTGTTCGATCGCATGGTCGAGGGTATTCTTGTGGTGGGTGCGGATGGGCGGGTGCGCCTGGTGAATCCTGCGGCGGCAACCCTGTTTCAGGTCACGCTTCCGGTGGTGGGGCGGACTGTGCTTGAGGCGACGCGCCATCATGAAGTCGCGGCCCTGGTTGCGCGGATGACAACGGAACCGGAGGTCCTGAACCACGAGCTCCGGCTTGAAGGCTTGGCGACGACGCGTTACCTGCAGGTAAATGCCCTTGCGCTGCTCGCGACGGATGGCACGCCCGATGGGGCGATTTTGGTTTTTCATGATCTCACCCGACTCCGGCAACTCGAGGCCGTGAGGCAGGATTTCGTCGCGAATGTGAGTCATGAGCTCCGCACCCCGCTCTCGTTGATCAAGAGTGCGGCGGAGACTCTGATTGATGGTGGCAAACATGACCCCGCCGTCACGTCTCGTTTTCTCGTGATCATCGATAAACATGCCAACCGGCTGACGCTGTTGATTGATGACCTGTTGTTGCTGGCGCGGCTCGATTCCGGACGGATGGAGCTCAACCTGCAGCCGGTCGGGCTGCGCGTGGCGGCCCAGGAGGCGTTGGATGATGCGGCGCTGATTGCGCGCGCCCGCGATGTGCGACTGGAAAACAACGTGACCGAGGGTGTGATCGCGGCCGCCGATCCGGAGCGGTTACGGCAGGTGCTGACGAACCTCATCGACAACGCCATCAAGTACGGTCGGGCCGGTGGACGCGTGGCAGTGGGAGGACGGATCGTGGATCGCGGACGCGTTGAAATCACAGTGGCGGACGATGGTCCGGGGATTCCGCTCGAAGCGAAAACACGAATTTTCGAGCGCTTTTATCGCGCGGACAAGGCCCGCTCGAGGGAGCAGGGTGGCACGGGCCTCGGCTTGGCGATCGTCAAGAATGTGGTTCAGGCCCATGGCGGGGATGTCCGTGTCGAGAGCACGCTTGGCGCGGGCACGGAATTCTTCATCACGCTGCCCGCCGCGAAAACCTGAGTGGACGGAGCGGAGGTCGAGCGGAACGCTAAAGAGAAGGTGCCCCGTTCACCACCGGCTGGTGCGACCGGTCGGCTGTAATTCGCCGCGGGGGAGCGGTAAATCGAGCTGCTCGACCACGCCGTCAAAGAGCAGCCGCCGTTGTTCCGGGGAAAGCCCGGGTTGGAAAACAGCGATGCGATAATCGCGATGAAGTTCGTTGAGCTCGTTCTGGATGGGGGCGCGAAGGGCGGTGATTAACGCATTATCCACGACGGTTGCCTGTGCGTTTCCCAGCGTGCCGGCGATCTCCGCCCGGATCGCGTCTTTCTCATTGATGAGGTCGGCCAGGCGTTGCCCATATTCGTCTGCGATCTCGTTCAGTTTGGCGCGAAGTTCGCCGATCGCTTTCACGGTTTTCGCATCGGGCTCGGTTCGGCTCCGGCTCGGAATGAGGGTGAATTTTAATC
>ENA-ORBV01014092-ORBV01014092.1-microbial-mat-metagenome-genome-assembly--contig:-NODE-14092-length-12029-cov-7.583835_pt1 | contig 12029 bp, 10 predicted proteins | sample MGYA00237777_ERZ505514 | MGnify/ENA primary metagenome ERZ505514 (study PRJEB26160, sample SAMN06269048) | microbial mat metagenome | isolation source: Oligotrophic lake microbial mat | place... | reverse complement strand
GTCAGATGTGTATAAGAGACAGCGGCAACATCACGGACAACACCGCACTCAACGGCGCAAACAACGAGAACATTTCGACGACAAGCGGGAACATCACGCTGACGGCGACCGCGGGCAACATCGGCGCAACAGGCGTCGGACCGGCAATCGACCTGACGCTGGGTGGCGGCTTCACCAGCACCTCCGGTGCTTTGGCTGCGGCGACGGATGGGACCTTCGTGAACGTGATCGGGGCCTTCGACGTGCTGGGGGGCATTACCTCCGCAAGGTCAGTCGAGGTCAATGCGACCGGCGCAATCACGAACACCGGCGGGACTGTGGCTTCGCTGAACAACGGCAATATCACGCTGGCGTCCAGTGCCGCGGCCATCACGCTCACCAATTCAGTAACGGCCAACGGCACCGGCAACGTCGTGCTCAACGCCAATCAGCTGCTTACGGTGAACGCACCTGTCTCCTCCGGAACGGGGACGATCACCGCAACAGGCGGCACGGGGGTGATCTTCAACGCAGCTGGCGACCTGACCACCGGTAGCACGACTGCCAACACGGCGATCTTCGTAACGGCAACCACCAACAACGTCACGATGGTCGACGGCACGGTGTTCAACGTAACGGGCGCAGGCGGTGGCGCGACTGTCACGGCGACCGCGGGCAGCGTGGCGCTTAGCAGAATTACCACTACCACTACCGCGACAGGCGCAGTCAACATTACGGCCGGCGCGGGCAGCATTACAGACGTGACGGCAGGGGATGCCGTGGGCGACATCAACCTCGTCACCGGAACCGCGGTACTTTCGGCGACGAACGGCGCGATCGGAACGAACACGGCGCTGGGCGACATCGACACTACCGTGACGACGCTTCGGGCCTCGACGACCGGAGGCACGAACGGCATCTTCATCACGGAGAGCGATGGGCTGGCGCTGGGTAACGCCACAAGCGGACTGTCGGCGGCCGGGGCCATTGTGGTGGAATCGGCCGGAGCAATCACCACAGGCAATACGATCGTCGCCGGCGGCAATGTGCAGCTCACGACCACGGCCGGCGGCATCACGCTGAACAACAATCTGACCACGACTGGCACGGGGACGGTGACGTTCACGAACGCCGGGGTGCTGACGATAGCCGGGGACATCAGCGCCGATGGCGCGGTCGTTCAGAACGGGGCTGGAACGACGAACATCGTCTCGCGCTCGATCACCACGACTGGCGATGCGGTCACCTTTGCCACCGATGTCACGCTCAGCGGCGCGGGCACGACCAGCATCAACACCACGAGTGGAAATGCGGCCGGGGCAAACGTGACCTTCAGCACCGCGCTTACAGGCACGACGGCAGACGCGGAACACCTGACGCTGAACGCAGGCACGGGCGGCAATGTGTTGTTCACCACCGCGGTGGGGGCGACACGCCTGGGTGACATCGTTATCACGAACGCGAACAACGTCACGGAGTCGGCCGGGATTACGGCCAAGAGCTTGACTCAGTCTGCGGGCAGTGGCACGACGCTTCTGACCGGGGCTGTGAACACGGATGGGGCGACGGGCGTTGCGATCACGACGAACGTGATCACGGCGAATAACTCGATCACGACGACGGGCGCTGGGGGCGTATCGTTTACGAACGCGGGACTGTTGACCCTGAATGGCAACATCACCTCGGATGGGGCGGTGACGCAGAACGGGGCGGGGGCGGTGACGATCACGGCGCCGCGCACGATCACGACCACCAGCGATGCGGTGAACTTCCAGCGTGCGGTGACGCTCAACGGCGGAGCAAGCGGGCTGGTGAGCATCAACACGGCGGTGAGCGGCACGGGCGGGGACATCACGTTCCAGAGCACGCTGGACGCCACCACGGCCTCGACAGCCTCTGAGGCGCTAACGCTGAACGCGGGCACGGCGGGCAACATTCTGTTCACGGGCGCGGTCGGTGCCACGGGTGCGAACAGCCGCCTGGGCGCGATCAATGTGACCAATGCGAACAACGTGACGGAGTCGGCAGGGATCACGGCCGCGAGCCTGACGCAAGCCGCGGGCCAGGGCACGACCTTGCTCACGGGTGCGGTGAACACCAACGCGGCGGCGGGTGTGAACCTGACGGGCACCGTTCAGACGGTGAACAACAGCATCACCACGACCAACGCGGGGACGGTGACGCTCACGAATGCGGGCCTCTTGACCTTGAACGGGAACATCACCTCTGACGGTGCGGTGACGCAGAACGGGGCGGGGGCGGTGACGATCACGGCGCCGCGCACGATCACGACGACCAGCGACGCGGTGGATTTCGCGGGCGCGGTGACGCTGAACGGTTCGGGCGCTCTGGTGGGGATCAACACGACGACGACGGGCACGGGGGCGAACATTCGCTTCCAGAACACGCTGAACGCGACCACGGCCGGTGCGACCACGGCTGAGGACCTGACGCTGACGGCGGGCACGGGCAATGTGACCTTTGGCGGGGTGGTGGGTGGGACGCGCCTGGGAGACATCGTGATTGCGAGCGCAAACGACGTGACGGCGACGACGCTGACGGCGACGACGCTGACGCAAGCCGCGGGAGCGGGCACGACGACGTTGAACGGTGCGGTGAACACGAGCGCGGCGGGTGGGGTGAACCTGACGGGCAACGTTCAGACGGTGAACAACAGCATCACGACGACCAACACGGGGACTGTGACGCTCACGAATGCGGGCCTGCTGACCTTGAACGGCAACATCGTCTCGGATGGTACGGTTACGCAGAACGGCGCGGGTGTCACGAGCATCACCTCGCCGCGCACGATCACGACCACGAACGATGCGGTGAGCTTCGCGACCGGAGTTTCCCTCACGGCGGGTATGACTACAGTGTCAACGGGCTCGGGCGCTGTGACCTTCACCGGCACGGTCAACGGTCCCGGCGCGCTGGAGGTCAATAGCACAGGGGCGACATTGTTCAGCTCCGCAGTCGGCGGCTCGGCGGCGCTTGCGAGCCTTACGACCAATGCTGGCGGCACCTCGAGCATGCAGAGCGTGACGACGTCGGGTGCGCAGAACTACAACGACACGGACGGCACGACGCTCAACGGCACCTTCTCCTCGACCCAAGGTGGCGCATTCGCCGTGGCCGGCGCGACGACGCTGGCCGGGGCGACGACTGTGTCGAGCGCGGGCGGGCCAGTGACCTTTGCCGGCACCGTGAACGGCGCTCAGATCCTGACAGCAAGCGGAAACTCAGTGACGTTCGGTTCGGATGTGGGCGGAAACACGCCCCTCACGGGATTGTTTGTGACTACACCGCAGACCACGACACGCAACGTAGCCACCCTGGGGCCGATAAAGTTCACCGGCAACGCAACGTTCAACAGCACGCTCAGCACCGGGGGCGGAAGTTTCGAGGTCACGGGCAACACGATTGCGGGCAACCTCGGCAATGGCCAGCTCATCATCAGCACAGGAACTGGCAACGTAACCCTGACCGGTACCGTCAACGGCGTCACGATCGGCGGCCAGTCGCTCGAAATCCTGAGCAGCGGAGCGACGACGTTTGGCAGCTCGGTCGGCGGTACGACGGCTCTATCGACTTTCAGCACTGACGCTGGCGGAACGACGAGCCTCGCCGGCCCCGTTACCGTAAGCGGGCCAGTGTCGAGCACTACTACTCAACTCATCACGATCGGTGACGCAGCCACCGCAACCGGCAATGTGATCCTCAGAAGCACCAATGGCGGGGCGGTCACGATCAATAGCTTCGGGTTCACGTCGCCACTCACCTTAAGCATCGACACCTCCGGTTCCGTGATCATTACGGGAACTTCGACGATCGGCTCGATCGCCAACCCGCTGCACCTCCTCACGACACCGGTGAACGTGCAGACCCTCAACGCAATCGGCTTGTCATTCACGTCCCCAGAACAACCGGCTGGATTGATCTTCGCACCCGGCTCTTCGGTGTCGGCATTCCTCGGCGGTTCGGGTTCGTCGGTTGTCCTCGCCGCAAACGCCTCTCAGTTGCTGGCAAACTCCTCTATTTCGAGTGTGCAAGGAACAGCCGCAGCGGCGGTCGCCGAGGCTTCCAAGGTGGGCTTCGACACGGACAGCGTGGCGCAGCAGATCAACTACGGCTTTGCAGGCGACGTGGGTGTGAGCCCGCCGATGAACCACACCATCGACGAGACGGGCGTGTCGGTTCCTGAGGGATTCGGCGAAGAGGCCGAGGAGGACGAAGAGGAGAAGAAGAAGAAGAAGTAAACCGGCCCTGCCCGCAGCAAAAGAAAACGCGCCCTGGCAACAGGGCGCGTTTTTTATTGGGGGGCGCCGCGCGGGCGCCCTGATCGATTCGCCTAGACCACCGGCGTCAACAACGGCTTGCCCGCGTACATCGCCCGCAGGTTGTCCACCTGCAGCATCCCCATGGCGAAACGCGTTTCATGCGTTGCGCTGCCCACGTGCGGGAAGAGGACGGCGTTGTCGAGCGCGTAGAAGCCCGCGGGCACTTTCGGCTCTTCCGCGAAGACGTCCAGGCCCGCGCCCGCAATTTTTCCTTTCTGCAGGTACTCGAGCAGCACCGGCTGGTCGACCACCGAGCCGCGCGAGATGTTGATGAGGTAGCCCTTGGGTCCAAGCGCGTCGAGGACCTTTGCGTTCACCAGGTTCTTCGTCTCCGCGCCGCCGGGCGTGACCAGCATCAGCACGTCGGAGGCCTTTGCCAGCGCCACCGGGTCCGGGTGGTAGGGGTAGGGCACGTCTTTCTTGTTGCGGTTGTGGTACGCGATCTTCATGCCCGAGGCCTGTGCCCGCCTGGCAATGGCCTCGCCGATGCGGCCGAGGCCCACGATGCCCATGGTTTTGCCGCCAAGCGAGGTCGCGAGCGGATAGCCCCCGCGCGTGGCCCATGACCCCGAGCGCAGGTAGGCCTCGGACTGCGGCAGCTTGCGCAGCGTGTTCATGGTCAGCGCCATCGCAGTGTCGGCGACGCAGTCGTTCAGCACGTCGGGCGTGTTGGTCACCCGGATCCCGCGCTTTTTCGCGGCGTTCACGTCGACCGAGTCGTAGCCCACGCCGAAATGCGAGATCAGCTCGAGGTTCGGCAGCGCGTCCATCATCGCCGCGTTCACGCCGGACCCGCCGCTTGCGATGCCCTTCACCCTGGGGCCGAGCTCCTTCAGGAAGGCGTCGCGGTCCTTGGCCTCATAGAGCCGGTGCGCGTTGAATTCCTTCTCGAGGATCTCCTGGGTCGGCTGGTGCAGCTCTGCGACGATGATGATGTCGGGTTTCATTGCTTCCTTCGTTTCGGTTCGGGTATCAGGACTTGTACTTGGCGCACAGGGCCTCGGCGCTGCGCGCAAGCAGCCCTATGTCCGCGCCCACGGCGCAGAAGAGCGTGCCGGCGGCCAGCATCCGGCGGGCGTCGGCCTCGACCGGCGTGAGATAACCGGGCGCCTTGCCGGCCTTCGCGATGCGCCGCATGGCGTCCTCGATGAGCGGCAGGATCTTCGGGTTCGACGTCTCGCCGGGATAGCCCATCGATGCATGCAGGTCGGCGGGGCCGATGAACACGCCGTCCACGCCGTCCACCGCGCAGATGGACTCGATGTTCTTCATCGCGTCTTCGGTTTCGACCTGCACCAGGACGCAGATTTCCTCGTGCGCGCGCCTGGCGTAATCCTTGACCCGGCCGAATCGGGTGGCGCGGGTGGTGCCGGCCACGCCGCGCACGCCGCCCGGCGGGTAGCGCGTGTACGAAACGGCCGCCTTCGCTTCCTCGGCGTTGCAAACGTAGGGGATCAGCAGCGACTGGGCCCCCGCGTCCAGCAGGCGCTTGATCGAGACCATGTCGTTCCATGGCACGCGCACGACCGGGTGGCTCGGATAGGCCGCGGCCGCCTGCAGCTGCGAGAGCACGCTCTCGAGGTCGTTCGGCGAATGCTCCTGGTCGAGCAGCAGCCAGTCGAAGCCGGCGCCTGCGATCACCTCGACGGTGTAGTTCGACGAAAGGCTCGACCACAGGCCGATCTGCACCTTGCCGGCCTTGAGCGCGCGCTTGAATTGGTTCGGTGGGAGTTCCATTCTCTATTTTCCATATCCGGCAAGCGAACTGCCCGGAGAGCCGCTAGGAAAGCGGGTCTCTGGGAATGAAAGTGCGTAATTCCGTTCAGTCGGCCTTGATGCCGGCTTCCTTGACGACCTTCGCCCAGCGCGCCTTTTCGCTGACGATGAAGCCTCCGAGCTGCTCGGGCGTATCGGCGCGGACCTCGGTGCCCTGCTTGGCGAGCATGTCCTTCATGTCCGCGGTGTTGAGGATGCGCGTGAGCTCGGCATTGAGCTTGGCGATCGTCTCGCGCGGCGTGTTGGCCGGGGCGAGCAGCCCTTGGTAGGAGCCGGTCACGAATCCCGGCAGGCCCGATTCGATCAGCGTGGGCAGTTCAGGCGCCGAGGGCACGCGCTGCGCGCCGGTCATCGCGATGCCGCGCAGCCGCCCGCTCTTGACCGAGGGGTAGGTGGCGAGCATGCCGTTGAAGAGCACGTTCGACTGGCCTGCCACCACGTCCGTCACCGCCGCGGATCCGCCCTTGTAAGGGATGTAGGCCCACTGGATGCCGGTGCGCTGCGCGAAATCCACGCCGGCCAGGTGGGGCGCGCCACCGGTGCCCGAATTCGCGAAGTTGAGCTTGCCCGGATTCGCCTTGGCATAGGCGACGAGCTCCTTCACGTTGGTTGCCGGGATCGAGGGGTGCACCGCGAGCACATGCGGCGAGTAGGACACCATGATGACCGGCGCGAAGTCCTTCACCGGGTCGAAGGCCATGTTGGGGTAAACGCTCGGGTTGATCGCGATGGCGCCCACGTCCGAGAGCAGCATCGTGTAGCCGTCCGGCGCGGAGCGGACGACGAACTCCGCACCCACGTTGCCGTTGGCGCCGGTCTTGTTTTCCACCACGACCGGCTGTCCCCAGGCTTCGGTCATCCTGGGGCCGATGGCGCGCGCGAGGATGTCCGAGGTGCCGCCCGCGGCGAACGGCACGACGATGCGGATCGGTTTGTTCGGATAGGCCTGCGCGAAAGCGGTGCCGGCCGCGAGTGAAAACGAGATGGCGAGTGCAATGAGCTTGAACACTTGGTGTGCCTCCAATGTTATGGGTCGTCGCGCCGCGCTATTGGCTGCGCTCGATCGATTTGAATGCCGGGGAGGATTTTACCCGCCGAATCCCGCGGACGGGGCTTCGCTCTAGTGCCAGGCCCCGTGCTGCGGCAGACCGTCCTCGATCTCGTACCACGGCGCCTTCGAGCCGGTGAAAATGTGCATGACCGGCCGCACGCCCGGATCGTCGTCGAGCACGCCGAGCGCGAGGTCGATGTGCCGCGGGAATTTGTCCGACAGGAATTGAAGGGTGGACCCACACTTGCGTGGCTCGCCCGGCCGAAGGGTCCGCATTCTGATCCTTGCGGACCCCGGCACGCTCGCCACGCACGCGGTTTGCTCGAATAGGCGGAGTAGAATGCCTGCTCTCGCATCCGTCTCGATATCGGACATGAGCCTCGCAAAACGCGATACTGCCTACCATACGTACGCAGAGTACCTTTCGTGGCCCGCCGATACGCGCTACGAGCTGATAGACGGCGCCGCGTACCTCATGTCGCCCGCACCGCTGCGCGTCCATCAGGAGATCGTGGGCGAGATTTACTTCCAGGTGCGCATCGCGCTCGAGCGCAAACCCTGCCGCGCCTACGTCGCGCCCTTCGACGTGCGCCTGCCCCGGGCAGACGAAGCCGATGAGCAGGTCGACACGGTCGTTCAGCCCGACATGCTGGTCGTGTGCGACGAGTCGAAACTGGACGAGCGCGGCATGCGCGGCGCCCCCGACTGGATTGTGGAAGTCCTGTCCCAGGCCACGGCGGTGCACGATCAAACGATCAAGCTTGCGGCCTACGAGCGCGCCGGCGTGCGTGAAGTATGGCTGGTTCATCCTGCCGACCGCGCGGTGAGCGTCTATCGCCTGCATGATCGCGTGTTCGGGCGACCGGCGATCCATGAGATGAAAGGCTTTCTCGCAGTCGCGGTGATTGCCGACCTGCGCGTGGACTGGGATCGGATGAAGCTTCAGTAAACGACAGGAAAATCATCTTGCCGATGCCCTCGATGGGCGTCACGTCCCTCGAGGCGAGCCTGCCGTTCGCCTCCCGCGACTCGCCCGTGGCAATCACACGCCCACCATTGTCGTGGTCACGCCTCGAGCAGCGCGACGACGTCGTTTTCCTCGAGCACATCGCCCTCGGAAACGAGGATTTCGCTCAGGGTGCCGGCACGCGGCGCTTCGATCGGGATCTCCATCTTCATCGACTCCATGATCAGGATCGTGTCGCCGGCGATAAGGCTCGCGCCCTTTGCGGCGACGATCTTCCACACGGTCCCGGCGACTTCGGTGCACACCTTGGCTGGTTTCATATGGGGAAATATCCGAAAGTGGAGCGGCCGGGCTCGCGCAGCGGGGCCACCAGGTTGGCGAATTCGCAGAGCAACGCGCGCGTCTCGCGCGGATCGATCATCTCATCGTAGGCAAAGGCTTCGAGCGTCCGGAAGGGCGAGCCCAATCGCTGCAGCCGCTCGCGAAGTTCGGCAATCCTGGCCTGCGGGTCCGGCGAAGCTTCGATGTCCTTGCGGAACGCGGCCTCGATCCCGCCTTCGAGCGGCAGCGATCCCGCGCGCATCGAAGGCCAGCAATAGCGCACCGAATAGCGCGACTGGTTGGAGTGCCCCGCGGCCGCGACGCCATAGGCCTTGCGCACGATGATCGCGCACCACGGCACGGTGGTTTGCTGGATGGCGGTGAGCGCGGCCACACCGTGACGAATGGCCGCGGTCTTCTCCGCGTCCAGCCCTACGAGGAAGCCCGGGATATCGGCCAGGTGCACGATCGGCAGGTGAAAGAGCTGCGCGAGCTGGGTGAACCGCGCCACTTTGCGCGAGGCATCCGCGGTCCAGGCGCCGCCGTAATGCATCGGGTCGCTTGCCAGGATTGCCACCGGCCAGCCGTCCAGCCGCGCAAAGCCGGTGATGACCCCGCGTCCCCAGAACCGGCCGATCTCGAAGAACGAGCCTTCATCGACGACCGCCTCGACGATCGGCCGCATCTTGTAGACCTTGCGGTCCTCGCGCGGGATCGCGTCGATCAGCCAGTCGACGTTGCGCTTGGGATCATCACGCTTCCCGCCACGCGGCGGCAGCTCAAAAACCGAAGCTGGAAGGTAGGAGAGAAACTTGCGCGCCCGCTCGAACGCATCGGCCTCGCTCACGGCTTCGTCGTCGATCGCGCCGTTGCGTGTGTGGATCTGGCTGCCGCCGAGCTCGTTCTTCTCGAACTGGCGCGCGCCGAGCCGGTTGACCACGGGCGGCCCGGCGACGAAGAGCTGCGAGGTGTCCTTCACCATCACCGAGTAGTGGCTGGCGCATACGCGTGCCGAGCCGAGGCCCGCGGTCGAGCCCAGCGCCATGCCGATCACGGGGACCGTGTTGAGGTTGGCCGTGACAAGATCCCAGCCCAGGTAGCCGGGGACGCGGGAGTGGCCGTCCTTGTCCATCATGCCCGCCGACCCGCCCCCGCCGGAGCCGTCGACCAGGCGGATCAGCGGCAGGCGCAGGTCGGTGGCCATCGTCTCCACGCGCGTGAGCTTGTCGCGGATGCTGCCCTCGTTGGTGCCGCCGCGGATCGTGAAGTCGTCACCGGCCACGACCACGTTGCGGCCCTCGATTTTTCCGCGGCCGATCACGAGGCTCGCGGGGGTGAGCGACACGAGGTTGCCTGCGTCGTCGTAACCCGACTTGCCGGCGATGCTGCCGACTTCGATGAACGAGCCCGGGTCGAGCAGTTGCTCCACACGCTCGCGCACGTTGAGCTTGCCTCCGGCGCGCTGGCGCTCCAGGCGCTCGGGCCCGCCCATTTGCTTCGCCAGCCGCTGCCGCTCGCGCAGCGCTTCGACTTCCTTTTCCCACCCCATGTGCCGCTCTTGTTTTTGCAAGAGGCGTAGTTTATCGCCTGTCGAACCCGGTAGTCCGCGGCCACGGCTGGCTCCTATCGAACGCGCGGCGAGCGGTATCAGAACTTCTTCGGTAAACCGGCCTGCTTCAACACCGCATTGGCCGTGTGCCGGGACTTGATCTTGCTGTCTATGGGAAATCGCACGCCAGTGATCGGGCTCGACCAGATTTCGTGATCGCCCTTGCCTTCACGCTCAAAGCGGCATCCCGCGGCGTGCAACAGGCGCTTGAGTTCCGGCGAGAAATCCGCCATCAGGCCGCGGAGCGGGCGATCTCGAATCTGCGGGTGAGCAGTTCAAAAGCCACTTCGCTGCCGCTGGCGACGCCATTGGCCTCGAGCAACTCGGGCACCATTGTTCTTAACTTCTGAACCAGCGCTTCGAGCGTTTCGGATTCTGTCGCCAGCCCCGGAACATCATCGCTGCTCGCGACCCAAACGCAAGCCTCGTCGTCCCATTCGGCGCGGATGAAATAGGGTTTCATGGGGTCTCGCATGATCTTGACGTTGGCGCGCATTCTACTCCCCGGTGCCTTACGGCTTGCCAAAGCAGTGTGTTCAAGGATCCAGGTATTTGAAGTGTTGAAATCCTATTCGATCCGGGACAATACCGAGAAAATTGCATAGAGAACACAGCGGTCGCCGGCGCATGTCTCGACCTGTTTTTCCAACGGACATGCCGGTTCATGCCCACAAGGATGCGATCGGCACGGCCCACAGGTTGGTGGCAAAAGACAAGCGCTGCTCGCCGAGATAAAGCACCACGCCGCGCGCGAATTTGTCGCCGGCAGCATCGCTCAGCGCGCGCAGTCCGTCGAAGTCGCCCTGGCCCACGTTGGCGGAGGCTTTGACCTCGATGCCCGCAATGCGTTGACCCGGCGCCTCGAGCACCAGGTCGACCTCCTGTCCGGCTGCGGTGCGAAAGTGGTAGGGCGTGGCGCCATGGTGGCTCCAGCCCAGGAGCTTGCGAACTTCTTGCACTACGAAGGTTTCCAGCAGCGGCCCCAGGTTGGGCGACAGGGCCAGCGCGCGCGCATCCATATCGCCGCGCAGATGCGCGGCAAGGCCTGAATCCAGCAAATGAATCTTGGGCGACTTGACGAAGCGCTTGCCGATGTTGGCCGACCATGCGGGCAGCGGCTGGAAAATGAAGGCGGCCTCCAGCAGCGCGAGGTAGCGCCGCAGCGTGGAATGAGCAATTCCGGCCGCGCGCGAGATCTCCGACATGTTCGTCAACGCGCTCGACCGGGCGGCCAGCAACCCCAGCAGGCGCGGCATGTCGGTCAACCCTTCGATGTTGGCCAAGTCGCGCACATCGCGCTGCAGCAGGCTCGCGATATAACTGCGAAACCAGGCATCCCGCCGCTCGCCCGGCGAGCGCGCCACGGCTTCGGGAAAGCCGCCCGCGATCACACGCTTGCACACGTCCGTCCGGTCGAGCGCGAACGACCCCGCCGGCCATGTCGCGGCGGCAAACAGCGCGTCCACCAGGTTGGATTGACTCCCGGCGATCTCCCCTTGCGACAGGGGATGCAGTGGCAGAATTTCCATGCGTCCCGCCAGCGACTCCGACAACCGGGGCAGCAAGAACACATTGGCCGAACCGGTGAGCAGAAAACGCCCCGGGCGGCCATCTGCGTCCACCGCCCGTTTGATGGCCGGAAACAACTCGGGCGCGTGCTGCACCTCGTCGATCACCGTGAACGCACCCGCCCCCTGGATCAGTGCGGACGGGTCGGAACGGGCCAGCCCGGCGGTGGCCGGATCATCCAGCGTCAGATACTCTCCGCCGCGCTGTGCCGCCGCCTGCCGCGCCACGCGCTGTCCGAGGAACTGCGCAGCCGCATGCTCGGCTGGCGCTACAGCGGGTTCTCGGTGCACAACCAGGTGCGCATCGGGGCCGAGGATAGTGGCTGGAGTTGCTGTGCCGGCATATCCCGGATCGGTACGACCGAAGGAAGTCCCTGTGGGACGAGCATTTGGTGCGCTATGTCGGCTGGTACTCCAA
>ENA-ORBV01014090-ORBV01014090.1-microbial-mat-metagenome-genome-assembly--contig:-NODE-14090-length-12030-cov-13.832260_pt1 | contig 12030 bp, 13 predicted proteins | sample MGYA00237777_ERZ505514 | MGnify/ENA primary metagenome ERZ505514 (study PRJEB26160, sample SAMN06269048) | microbial mat metagenome | isolation source: Oligotrophic lake microbial mat | place... | reverse complement strand
GACAAGTTGATTTACACCCTGACGAACCTGAAACTCCTATTTTGAGCCAGCGGCTTCAACTGTCAAACAAACGACCGTTTACGAGACAACTCCAACTGGCACACACTAGCCCGACGACGGCGAACGTCGCCAGGAATCGGCACGCGACCTGTTGCTCGAAGCTGCGGCTTACCGTGGTTCCTCTCCCAGAACAGCAATCACGCTCCAATCTAAGGGGTTATGGTTGCACAGAGCAAAGCCCAAAACCCACACCCCAAAGCCACCAACCCCATCCAGATCAACAGGGTGACCATCACTACACCCTCCATGAAAAATCAAACAGAAACCACCACGTATCTCAAAGCTTACGATTTACGCACACTCGTCATCCCGTCCCTGATCCTGGGTGACTTTGTGACTGGCGGCTGGACTGGCATTGCCCGTCATGAATTGACCGATGACGAAGCCGTGTTCTTCACTGATCTACTCCAGTTTCTTCCACCCATCCCCGCACTTAATCTCAACTCCATCTTGCTGGTGAGTGCTAAACGTGGTGTCCTGGAGAAGGTCTGGGGACCCGTGCTCTGTCAGGATGGGGGTCGCCTGGTGCTACAAGTCGGTGGTAACGTCTTTCCCGTCACTCAAACCGGCAACACCTTCACCTGTGGGCAACTCACCGGACAGTTAGCCTTCACGCCGACACGCTTTGCGGTGCGCAACGCTGACGTGTGCTGCCAGTGGCGCAGCGAGCAAGACCAGATCGCCTATCTCTTTACCGTGGGTGTGTCGCTCGACCTCAGTCAAGCAGGGCTAGATACCAAACTGCAAGCCGTCCTGGCGGGCACGGCTGACCTGCTGCCCTTACTCAAGCAACGGACTGTGAAACCGTTGCGCCTCGTTGACCTCATCCTGCAAGGGCAAACCGTACGACACTTGCCAGTCGAGTTTGAGCTACTCGGTGTCAGCCAGAAAAAGGGCAGACCAGGTCAGCCTGACGACCTTTTTCTGCATCTCGCGGACGGTCGGGTGGTGTGGGCTGAAGGGAACTCTGAGGCACTCTTGCGGAGCGGTTGGCAGCCAGAGCCTGGTCAAACCTATAAGCTCCTTATCACCGACGCGACACTGGATATCAGGGCACGGTATCGGGTCTTGCACACCCTGCGGCTCATCGTGAAGTAGGAACACAGTACCACCACTGCACAGGCGCACATGGTTGCTGCTTCAGAGTCTCTGGGTGGCAGTCGTGTGCCGTTTTGTTGTCTCAGCCGTTCACATCCTTGGTCATGCCACAGCTTCACAACATCACCCTCACGCCCAAAGCACTGTCTTTACCGCTGCCAGCCTCCACTATTGACTCGCCTGTCCCGCTCTGTTCGCCCAACCCCCTGGTGCAGCAAACGCTGGTGAAATTGGTCTCACTCGGCTGCCCAGCGCTCCCGATCGCGCCGTTAAGGGAACCTGATGCCTTACCACTCATAGCTGCCCCTACAGTCAGACCCTGGCTGAGTGGCAAGAACCCCTCTTTTCTGGGGCGAGATGGCAAACCTTACCTAGTGCAGCATGGCGAGTTCCACGACCGACTCCCCACGTTTGAGCAACTCAAGGTCTTCTTTGCTCACCCTGACGTGGGTATTGCCACGCTGGGCGGTCATCAGGGCATCGTCTGGCTGGACTTCGATGCCAAGTGTTACCCCTCGCCAGCGGACTGTGATTGTGATGTGCAGCAAGTGTTAGAGCGACTGTTGGCACATACTGGGCTGCCTCTCAGTGCGTTGTGGCTGGAGCAGACGGGTGGGGGTGGCTATCGTTTGCCCTTGCGACCACGACGGCTACCCACCTTTACCAAGTTTACGACGACCCCAGAGGGAGCACCTGTGGGTGAAGTCTTGGGACAGGGTCAGTGTGCGGTGCTCGCGCCCACACGGCATCCCAATGGTCAGCTTTATCGGGTCTTACAGGCTGGACTACCTGCACCAGTGGAGAGTCTAGTGGCGGTAGGACTTTATCCTGTGACACCACCCCCGGTGGAGCCAGGTCGTCGAGCAACCTACCGCTCCAATCGTCCCCACTCCCGATTAGGGTTCAACCAGTGTCCTGATCTGCGGCAGTTGGCTCCCTTCTTGGACGGGTATCGCGAAGGTAGGGTCTGGGGTTCTGCCCGTTGTCCTGGGACTATTGCCCATCCTCACCCGCAAAGCTATACCTCGCTGAGTGTGCATCTAGGGACGGGGCGGTTTCATCTGTTCTGTCCTTGTGAGCGGAGCGCGGTTTATTGGGCGGCTTTGGTCTTGGCGCAGCAGCGGGGCTTCGTGCCGTCGTAGAGGTAGTCAGAGTGAGTCAAACGGCTCCCACTGCCATTGCCAGACTGACCACGACTCCCAACACCCCCCACCACGACTGAACGTTCAGGGTGCCTTTTACCTACCCACCCTGATGCCTAGCCCACTAGAGACCCCAGCTGCGCCAATAGTCCTTCAGACGATTAGACCTTCGCCGCTCATTGATCAGGCTATCCTGGACTTACTGACGCGGATCAGCCACTTCTCTGACGATCACTTTGATACCGCCTTTGTGACGTTGGACGAGTCAGAGCTGGAAAGCCTGGTCGTTTTGTTACTCCAGCATTGGACTGAAGACCTGGATGGACGACTCTTGGCGGGACACTTGCTGGTGCTCCGGGAAGGGGACATCTCCAGCTCTAGCTCACAACAAGCCGATGGCGAGCTCTAAATGTTGGAGTTGTGGTCAGCAAGTGGACCTTATAGCCGCTTCAGCAAACTCTGAAGTGGCTGTAAAGATTGAGTAGCGTGGGCGGTGCTAGTGATACCAGTACAAAGAGAAAGCTGAACAGCAAGCCTACGCAGCTTTATTTGATTCTAGCGGCGACCCAACCTGCGGCTGACAATCCGTAAAAGTCAGTGAGTCAGGATCGAGAAAATCTGCCAATGCCATTTCCAGCACTAGTTCAATGCTGTAATCAATTTGCTTCGCATGCTTTAAGTAGGCATCACGGATGTGATCTGGCAATACGGCCAGCAGCATTAACGCGGCATCACGACTTAAATGCTTTTTATCCGTTTGTTGGAGCGCCTGCATGATCACGTCCTCTAGTTTCTACTAGGATACTGTGCATTATACGGAGGTTTTGTGGCATGGATAAGGATGCCTTCTAGCTCGTCTCCTAATTTTAGAACATCCGCCATCGTCAGTGGTATAAACGAAATGGCAATGTCACGATGATCGTAATCATCTAGCCATGCCCAGGTGCAAGCTTTATGTCCCCCTCTAAACCGCTCACGCAGCTTTTTGGCTTTGCCCAAATAGAGTAACCCATGCTCTCGATGCCTGACGGCATACAACCCAGGTGCCAGTGGTAGAGAGCGAAACTCACGGGTAATTGATGCACACGACTCAAACGGTAACGCTACAAGTGTTTGCAGTAAAGCATTAGCCTGCTCCTCTAGCTCATTCAAAATCGGTCCTCAAGTTCTTCCACCTTTCTATAGGCTCAAAGCTAAAACGCATCAGAGGTTAACGCACGCAGGTCTGCCAGTAAGCGCTCCAACTTCCTTTGCTTTTTGGGGTCATCCCAAACCTTCATTTTCTTAACAAGACGAAAAACATCGTCTACCTGGTGTTTAAGGGGCAAAGCTTCAGCGATCACAGGCTCTATTTTAAGACTAGCAATGCGTTCTCTGATTTGCGTTAAAGAGAGGTCTTGAGTGATTGCCTCTTTCAGTATCTCCTGGCGTTGACCTTCGTCTTTAACACGGGCAATGGCTTGAGCCTTAGTATAGGCAATGTGACCATGACGCAAAGCCTCCAAAACCTCTGCGGGTAGATTCAACAATGAGAGGCGATTCGTGACGAAAGACTCCCAGTTTATGCCAACTTGAGCAAAAACTTTTTCGATAGTCTCATTGAACATAACGTTATGTTCAGCATCACGAGCAGGTCTTCCTTGTGCCTCATTCCGCATTCTGTAAAGCAAGGAGACCACAGACTCTCTGGGCTTCCCCATCTCTAGCTCTAGAAGTTGTAAAATCCCCTCAGCCTCCTCTACAGGATTTAGATCTTCCCGTTGAAGGTTTTCAATCAGCGCGATTTGCAGCGCTTCCGTATCTGCCAACTCCCGAATTACAACCGGGACTTCTGCCAGCTTTGCACTCTGAGCAGCTCTAAATCGCCGCTCCCCAGCAACCAATTCATACAGTCCGCTAGGCAAAGGACGAACTAACAAAGGCTCTAAAATACCGTGTTCCACGACCGATAATGTCAACTGCTCCATCTTTTGAGGATCAAAGTAGCGCCTGGGTTGCTGACTTGGTAGCGCAAGCTTCGCTAAGGGAATCGAGATTGGTAAGGCAGTTGCTCCCGTTGCAGCCGCTTGCTCCGGGTTCCCAAACAGCAAATCTAATCCTTTAATTTGCCTGCCATAAGGTTCACTTCGCTTAGTGGTCATTTCAGTGCTCTCAAGCCTCTTGAGATTGTTCGGAGTATTGGAAGAATAGAGTGCCGGGGGCTATAAAGTTCTAGAGGCATCAGCTTCTCTGAGGCATCAGCGAATGCAGTCGAGCGTGGAATCGGAGGGTAGACCTTAGCAAGACTAGATAACTGCTCTTGAATCGCTCCAAGTGTACGCTCATCTTGAGCATTCCTTTTGTCAAACATTGTTGGAATAAAGCCAGCAATTTGCAGTTTTGGGTTATGCCCAGATGAACGAATCCGTGAGATTGTTCCCAGCAGTTTTTCGGTTCCCACAAAAGCCTTGAACTGCGTTTGGATGGGGACGAGTACGTGAGTTGCCGCCACTAAGCTAATAAAACTAAGCAGACCTAAGCTTGGCGGACAATCAATTAGAACAAAATCATACTGACCTATAAGTGCTTCCAGAGACCGCTTGAGCCGTATTTCTCGGTTAGGCATTCCTGGTAGTTCAAGTTCTGCCGCACTCAAATTCAGGTTCGCTGGAATTAGGCTCATTCCATGAATGTTGTCAATGACAGGTGCTGGAGAATCGCCCACAACGGACTCATAGATAGATGACTCTAACTCTTCAGACTCCAATCCCATAAAGGTTGTAAGCGAAGCTTGTGGGTCCATATCCACAAGAAGGACACGACCATCCTTCTTAAAAGTAGATAAGGAATAACCCAAATTTAGAACCAGAGATGTTTTTCCAACACCCCCAGCTTGATTAAACAGCGCAATGACCTTTCCCATTTACTCCAACGCCATCTACCCTGCCTGAAGCATACCGTACTCATGAATGCTTATTTGCAGATAGAAGGGCACTCAGTTTTCACAAGCAGCTATAGCAGCAGACCAACAGTCTGATGGTAAGAGAAGTTGGGGTCACATCGTAGCGAAGCAGAGCATTTGCTAGCAGAAAACCAGACCAGTTGCCCCTCCCCCCTTTTCTAAGACCAACAGGCTCTGCATCAAAACGGAGTTGAACATCGAGTACAGCAACAGCACAACGAGCCAGCGATCGCTAGAGAGTCAGAACACCAGCACATCCAAATCTGTCTACAGAGGCTGCCACTTTGCTTGACCACAAGTACACTATTCCAAAGATATTCGAGTCGGACTGATGCAGCAATTTGTGGACACTTGGGAACACGCCGAGAAAGCGCAGCACACGCGACTGCTCTCGGAGTTGAAATGTGAGCTTGTAGCGAAGCGACGGGCGGAGCAAGCGCAGGCATTGACTCCCATAGCGCAGCCGTCAATGGAGACCACGCCAGTGGAACGCCCAGTGATCAAGCGTCAAACCTCCAGCTAAAAGCAGGCGTGCAGACGCGACTGAGCGCCACAGATCGTTCTGTACAAGACAAGGGTTCGTGCTGGCATCTAGAGATGCGACCTCAGTGTGGACACAAATAACGATCCCCGCACTGATATGGCACCCCTAAGCAAACAGAGCGCAGCAGTAGTAGATTGGAACCGCATCGGTCGCAAACAGCGTCGTTGGCACGCCGACTTAGGCTGCCTTGAGACCCAAATGCCGTAAAATGTAGGCTGGAATCGCCAGCTTCACCTGTGCTAGCACATCGGGATCGCCTCCCGCTGACTCCAGCAGCGCTTGCACGTCCGTTAACGCCTCTGGAGTCAGCCAGTCATCTCCTTTGGGCTCTGGATCACCCACGGGTTTATCTACTTTCCCCAGACTGGGTGATCCAAACCCTTCCAAGTCCAGACGTTGCTGTAAGCGTTGACGCTTCGCCTCCCGGCGCTCCAAGACCGCTGACAGATTGCCCCAATGCTCCTGGTCTAACGTGTAGGTGCGGAGCTTCTCCCCTTCGTAGCCCGGTAACGACCGTGACCACCGTCGTGTCAATTTGATGCCTAACTGCGCGAGGAGTTGATGCACCACCTGGGTATCGCTCATCGCCTCGTTAATCTTAAAATGGAGCGCGACTTTGATTTGAGCGGCTAAGGCTCTGGCGGCAGCGGCATAAGGCTGGAGGTCATATTTGCACCACCGCCAGCCCTCCTGGAGCTTCGCGATCAGTTGGTCGATGCCAATCGACCCCAGCAACCAGCGTCGGAGGGGAGCGTTAGAAAGGTCCCACGGACAATAGCCCTGCTGCCAGGACGCTTGCTTTTCGAGTGCTCTGGCAGTCCGGTCAAGCGCCACATCAGGAAACAGCAGCGCTTCGAGGGCAAGGATTTCGCCCCGTCTGCGTCCCTCCTTATCCCACAAGCAATCGTCTACCGTCAGCGTTTCTAGGTCATAGAAGTCCAGTAGGTGCCACTTCTGAATGGCGGCATGTTCTTTGGGACTGAGGCTTTCCTTTTGCTCCAGTGCTATGACTTCGGTGTAGGTCAGCGTCGCTGTGGCGACCAGGGCTTCGGCATCCAACAGTTGCAGGTCGGCTCTGGTCTGCGCCAGCAAAGCCTTCAGTGCCGGATCACTCGCGCGGTCTTCAAGTGTCAGCGTGTTGCCCTCAAACTGGAGGCGCACCAGGAGAGCTTCCCGCAAGCACCGCATTGAGCGGTTCTGCTCGGCCGCCAACTGGCAGTACAGCCTGATATGCGGATCGGATCGCCAATCCAGTGCATTGATACCGTCTACGATATCCTCTTTGAGACTAGAACGCAGCAGTTGGATCGTCGCCGTGGTCTGAGATTGCAAGTGCGAACGGACTTCTAAAGGATTGACCGCACGGCTGGCTTTGGCAAAGTTGGAGCCTGTTTTCGCACACCAGACGACGCGCTCCACAGGCTCACGCACGCGACTGAGGGACTGGCTGATATCCGCATCCGTCGCACTCACCCCGGTAAAGATGCCGTAGACCTGAGACACCACGCCTCGACACTCGATCGACACGCCTGTGGCAACAGACGGCGAACACAGAATGATGTCATAGTCGCCCCGTGTCAGCACCACGTCTGGCGTTTGCATAAACTCCCGCTCACATTCACCCCCGGTTGTTTCGCTATTCAGCAGTAACACCCGTTGCTCTAAATATTGCTGGGTGATCAAACGATGCAGCGCTTTGCTGGTGGCTTTGCTATCGGTGGCGACAAACAAAACTTGACCCGGTGTTTGTTGGGCGATCGCGGTCAGCAACTCACCTGTGATGGCAGTCCGATCGGGTGCAGCCAGGAAACGACAAGCGTAAGCTTCTGGCTCAAAGTCGTTCTTGACCAGGAAAACAGGCTGACCATCCCCCCGTAACGACTGGAGATAGTGCAGGGTCGCATCGTCTAAGTCAGCATCGGCAATGATGACCCGTTTCGCGTTTCTGACCAGGGCGCGAAAGCGTGCCAGCAGTGCGGGACGTTTGCCGTCACGGGCACAGGTCAAGCTGGTGAGTAAATGGCGCACGAGTTGCACCGCTTCATCGAGCACCAGGTCGCACCCAATAAAGTGGTTGGGGTCAAGACTCAGCAAGCCATCGACACAGGAGCCGATCCGCAGGGTATAGCCCGACTCATGGATATATTGCCCCTTCACTTTGTCCAGGTCGCTCCGATAGTGCAGTCCGGTGCGCTTACAGAGGTTACGCGCCAGGGCGATGCGATGGGTCAGCGACAGCACTTGCTTCAAGGCGGCTAAAAGAATGTTGATCAGCTTGGTTTTCCCAGTACCCTTCGCCGAACAGATGCCGATCAAGCCCTCGGCGGGGAGTTGGGTGACGTCGAGCCGAGACAGATCGCCCATATGCACCTGCAGATTAACCGGATAGGTGAGTTGCCGTGCTAAATGCTGCCAAATTTGCCATTGGCTCAGGGGTAGTGCGTTAGCGTAGGCAGTCTCCCAGGCAGCTACACCCGACTGCACGATCAGGTCATCGAGTCCTTTTCCCTGCTGACTGTCCCAAGTGGCGATCGTCACCTCACAGCCCTGTGCTGCCAACAGTCCACCTAAGCGGGACTGCGCGATGTTCACCCGTCGCCGTGTTTTGGTAGCGGCATCGGCATCAAAGGCAAGCGTGATCGGACGACCAGAGACGGCAAACCGAGCCAAGTCGGGAATGAGCGTGGGCGGCATCGGGTTGCCTAACAGATCTTTGGTGCGATACCCGCCGTGACAGCCGTAGAGTGCTATCGTCACAAACCCTTGACTGAACCCTGCCAGTCCCTTTTTGCCGCCTTCGGTCACGGTGAGAGGGATTTCTGGGTGTTGCTTCAACCATGCCCAAAAGTCACCGTCGAAGGGGACGGGGAGGCTATAGCGATCGGCGATCTGCTGCCGGATGGCGGGTGGGACAGGGGGTAAGTAGGCTCTGGCACCGTTGCCGATTGGCGTTTCGTATTTCTGGGCTTTGCCCTTGTTATCGGTACGTGGTGTGCTGAGTTTGGCTTGCCAGGTGGAGCCGTCGGCGTTCTGGAGCAGTGCCGCGTACAGCGTCTCCCGTGCCTGGTAGCCGAAGTGGGTGACGTGCCAATGAAGTGCTTCGTGAATGGGGTAGGCAACGTCTCCACCGTCAAAGGTTTCGGTGTCACTGACCAAGGCGATCGCGGACTCAAAGAGGGCAGGAGCGATCGCGCTACCGTCGATAAACTCAGACGCGATTGTCTGGCTGAAGGTAGCAAAGGTAAGTGGCGTGATCGGCGTAGCAGCAAGGAGCGATCGTGCCTTGCTGCTGAGCGATCGTGGCACGATCGGCGTGTTGGCAAACCCCAAGGGTTGAGACGGTGCCCTCATGCCACACCGCCCAACGGGTTGACTCCACCCACTTGAGCGTCGCGATCGACAGGCAGGACTAATGTAGCCAGCACCCAGCGATCGTGCGATCGCACCAGGATCAGGGCAGTACTGCAAATTTTTACAGTGACAGAGTTGGGTGGAGCGTTGGCGATCGTGCCAGCGTCAGTCCACGAGCGGCAAACGACGCGCTGCGATCGCACTGGCTGGCACAGCCGTGGCGTGATCGGCAGCGGCTGCCAAAAGTGGCTGCCACCGTTTTGAGAATCTTTAGACATGGCTCACACCCTTGCTATGTGTCGGTTTGGCAGGAGAAAGCCATGCAGCAGCTAGGGGTCAAAGCCGCAAAAAGTTGCATCTTTTGCCAACTTGCCCCTAAAATAAGACATGAAAAGCCGTGCTACATGGCAAACGCCTTGTAACTGGTTTCCCCGGTCGGTCTCTAACAAGATTGCCTGCTAAGCTAAGATGTTAGAGCCGCAACCTATTCAAAATTAAATAGCCCTAAAAGCCCCTTCTGATTTGCCGTCAGGTGGGGTTTTTAATTGCTAGCTTTCGGCGTGGGTCCGTCCTCCTGGTTTTACAACTGTGGAAACTTGTGGGCTGCGCCGCTGTGCTGCTCTAGTACAGACGCTTTGCTTCAGAGAGTCTATCTGATCTAACCGCAGATCGCGCTCTTTGCCGCCTTTTTTTGCTGAGCGATCGGTTATCGCTCTGCCTCAAAAACCTGTGCCGCCGTGAAATTGAGCGTTTGAAAACTGGGTGATTGGATCAGAGTCGAGCCGTGAAACGTGCCAAAGGCAACATAGTGACCGTCCTGGAGTGCTAAGACTTCGATCGTCTCTGTCTTCGGGTTCAATAACCAAAACTCAGGGATGCCGCGCTCCTGATACTGCTGGCGTTTGGCTGTATAGTCGCGCTGGCGATTATCTTTGCCTGGACTGACCACTTCTGCCACTAATTGAGGCGCAGGCATTTGCAAGGTCATGAATAACCGTCTCTGCGTAAGCGCCAAATGCTCTTCTCGCAGAATTACGAGGTCAGGGTAGCGTGTCCGTGGCTTACCTGAAACCTCAATTTCGCAAGAGTGTGGGCGAATCAAGCGGAGTGGCACCCGTCCGCTGCTTGCCAACATAAACATTAAAAAATTGGCAAGAAAATCATTGGGTTCTGATTCGGACGGCAATGCAATTAACTCCCCGTCGGCGTACTCACACCGTCCTTCTGGCAGACCGAGCTGTGCCCAGTCCTCAGCGTCCAGACTGGCGTACTCTTCAAAGCTGAGTTTTCTGACTGCCTGCGTCATCGTGATCGCTCCTGTACGGCTACTGGCTCTAACAATTGCCAGTTTTGAGGGCGTGATACCCCTAGGCTGACTGCAAAGCGTGGTTGAGTCGTGGTGGCAAGCATCACTCGGTTTCCCCGGCTGTCAGGACTTGTTGAGCGGTTAAAGACAACTGTTTGCATTGAGTTGATTGGATGCGATCGCTCCCCCGGAATTCTGCGGCTTGATAAGTGCTGCCAATTAAAGTCAGCACCAACACCACCGCCCTTGTCGGGTCAATCAACCAAAACTCAGGGATGCCCCGCTTGGCGTACTCCTTGCGCTTATCAATGTAATCGCGATTGTAATTGTCTGAGCCTGGTTCTCCTGATGAGACGACTTCTACCACTAACAGGGGCACAGGCATATCAGTCTGTAAAAACGCCTGTTTCTCTTGACTGATCGCACGTTTTGAAGCTTCAGAGTGAATCGTCAGATCCGGTTCTCGTGCTGTGACTTGAGCAGAATCGACGGCAATCAAATGCTTGATGCCGATCCGTGAACGAGGGACAACTTGAAGGAAGACCGTGATGAGAAAAAGAGCAATGTCCAGGTTCAACGGACTTTCAGCACCCATTGCCACTAGAACTCCATTGACCAATTCGTAGCGGGTGTCAGTGCCGTCGTCATAAGCTAGATATTCCTCAAAGGTGAATCGTTGGGTCGCTACTTGTGTCATGGCGATCGCTCCTATGCGGCTACTGGCTCCAATCGTTGTCAGTCTGGAGGACGTGATACCCCTATTGTGACTGCATCACTCCAAGAATCAATCAACTTCCTTGGGCTGGTTGTCTTCATCCTTCAACGGCAAGGTAGACACAAAAGACTCAGGCAAGCTTAACGCGATTGCAACTCGCAGCCTTTCAGTCTCAGAAAGATTGCTCTTGCCGTCTCGCAACAGTTTTAAGCGTTCCAGAGGAATACCCGAAGTTTCTGCCAGCACTTCCCAGTTTCGGAGGATGAGCTGCTCAAGTGTCTTGGGTGGATCAGTTGAAATAGGGACGTGTGAAGCTTTTGCTCGACGGTCGTTCTGCTCAAGTAAATCTAAATATTCTTCAAGCAGCAATAGCACCTTTTTAGAAAGCGAGAGAGCCTTCCACGCACTATCAGGGCGTAGCTGCTCAATGCGCCCTCTTACAGGCGTGAGGTTAAGGGTGGTTCGGTCTTTGTCGGATCGCTCTGCCATAACAGCAAGTTTACCGCCATTGCCATCGACCCCACGGGAAATTATAGCGTGAAGTTGATGTTTTGCATGGGTTACATGAGAAATATGTTTCTCGTGGTAGTCATGGTAAATGTGCTAATTTGATTCGTAGGAACCGGGAGCCGCCACCCGCCACGTCCTACGAATGCCCTTTAGGAGACGACGAAGTATGTTGAAAACCCAAGCAGCATCGAATTTTGCTGCCCCTCCCGAAGCGCTTGCCACCCCTGAAGCACTCGCGCTGCCACCCCTCCCTGCACCGCTGATCGAGTTCGCACCCACCCCCTGCGAAGGTAGTACCACTTCGCAGCGACCCCTCTGGCAACCGACCGAGCCGCAATTTACCAAGTCGATCGCCGAGTATTA
>ENA-ORBV01014087-ORBV01014087.1-microbial-mat-metagenome-genome-assembly--contig:-NODE-14087-length-12032-cov-5.760017_pt1 | contig 12032 bp, 15 predicted proteins | sample MGYA00237777_ERZ505514 | MGnify/ENA primary metagenome ERZ505514 (study PRJEB26160, sample SAMN06269048) | microbial mat metagenome | isolation source: Oligotrophic lake microbial mat | place... | reverse complement strand
TCGATGGCGCGGCAGGCGGCCATGCGATAGAGCCAGGAGCCGATGGGATTGCCCCGATCCTCGTAGTTCGGCAGCCCCGCAAGCATACTGACAAAGACATCGTGCAGGAGATCCTCGGCGACGGCGGGGTCACTGACCCGGCGCAGGATGAAGCGGTAGAGCGGGGTTGCGTAGCGGGCGTAGATCGCCGTGATCGCTGTCTCGTCGCCGGCCTGGGCGTGACGCACGGTCGTCGTGGTGACGGCGGTATCTGTGGTGGGGGTCATAGAGGTTCCTTCGTGTGACGTTTCCTCTGCTGCTTTGGCGTTCACGCGGTGCGCAATCGCTTGGGCGTGCAGGCTCCTTGGTGCGCTGTGCTGCTGCGGCACCCGCTGACCGCCGCTAGGCACGGTGCGGGTGTGCGGAGAAACAAGGCGTCCTGGGGCGGCAGGAGTCAGCACCGCAGCGTTCCTTCAAGCGAAGGAATATGGGCGGGGCATCACGCCGCGAAGGTGGCGTGATACATCCTGTGGGGAGCGTGGGAATCAGGGGCGTGCGGGGATCACCAATGTCGACCAGCCCCATGGGGCTTGGTCGGGGCTGTCATACGCCGCGGCGTGCCTAGTCGCGTCCGTGATTGATGCCAGAGCAGGGCACAGGCATTGATCGTGGGCGATGGCTGCCATGGGCACGATGCCATGAGTCCTCGGTAGGCACCGACGGCTGTTCTGTCAATGTGACAGGAACATCCTTCATGTGGTCGGTGCTTCTGTCATATTGACAGAAGTATCCTTCATGAGCACGGCTATTCTGTCATATTGACAGAATAGCAAGGGCGTGCTATGATCAGCTACGAGGATCTCTCGCGAGCCAAGGATCGCCGCTCATGTCCACTTCTGATGCGACCCCTCCGCGCGTGCCGGCTGAGCAAGTGGTTGTCACGCTCTTTGATCAGCCGTGTCTGGCGGTACGTGACACGGACGGTGCGATCTACGTTGCTGTTGCCGACCTCTGCCATGCGCTGGGGGTCAAGGTGGATGCGCAACTGCGGCGCATCCAGCGGCATGAGCATCTCAATGCCGGGCTGATACCGTTCCGCGTGCGGCGCGGCAACCGTATCGAAACGATCCAGTGCCTGCACCTCCAGCTTACCGCTGGCTGGCTCGTGCAGATCACCACCGCGCGTGTGCATGTCGCGGTGCGTGATCGCCTGCGCTACCTCCAGCTGCACTTGCTGGACGCTGTCTGGCAGGCCTTTGCCTCGCTTACGGGGCTGCCATCGAAGCCAGAACAGATCGAGGATCTGCAAGACCTCGACCGTATCGATCACGCACTGCGGGCCTTTGAAGGGTTAGCGAGTCGGCAGACGGTGATTGAGGGCAGCCAGAATCAGGCGCGCGATGCGTGGCGTCAGATGCAGGACCGCTTGCGTGAGCTGGCGGGTCGGGTAGCTGAGCTGGAGCAGCGCGTGGGCGCAAAGCTCTCAACGGTACAGCGTGGACATCTGTATCATCTGGTGCAGGCGTGGGCCGCCGCGCGTGCCGAACGTGCCACCGCTCTCTCGCGCGAGGCGGTCTACGCCGCCTGTTGGGGGGAGCTCAAGGTACGCTTCGGACCCGTGGCACGCTATGAAGACTTTACCCCGGCGCAATATGCTGAGGCGGCCGCCTACATCAAACAGCAGTACCGCACCATGACGGGTGAGGATCTCACTATCCCCGCGCAGGACGAACTGCCGCTCTAGGAGATGCCATGCGCCAGGGGCACGTGATCAATCCCGGCGATCAGTGGGTCGGCGCAGTGCTGCGTGAGGCGCGCTTGCAGGCAGGGTACACGCAGTATGCGCTCGCCACGCGCCTCGGGTGGTCGCCAGACACGCTGGCGAGCTATGAGACCGGTCGGCGAGGGCTGCGCGCAGCCCAACTCGTCGAGGTGGCGCAGGCGCTCGGGCTCCCGCCGACGGCGCTACTCAGCGACGACCCGCAGATCGTTGCGGTGCTGCGGCAGCTCGGCACGCGCATAGAGCGCTGGGGGCAGGTGCGCCTGTTTCTCGACGCCCTGGATGCGAGTGAGGAAGGTACTCGTCCGGAATCTGTACAATGATCGGTAGGGAGCTTCCCTGATAGCCTACGCTCGTCCTCAGCTCCTGCCCGAGGTCTTGCAGGCAACCGTTGATCGGCTCCCATACGCGCTGGCGTTCGTGTCGTTTGATCGAGCGAACGGGAGACGTGTTTTTTCGTGCATGCCACTGACGCGTTTCGGTGCCAACCTTTGGGAGCAGAGCGGCAGCGTCGCCGGCGCAAGCGGCGACATTCTCTGCGCAACCGCGCAGATGCGGCGAGACGGCGCGATGTCGGCCTGCCGACGTTAGGATGCACGCCTGTGCGGTCTGCGCTTCGAGCTGCATCAGCTCATTGAAAACTATCTCGCTTCTTGGTATACTGGAAGAAACGAGATAGTTTTTAGGAAGCTTATGATCGCTGAAATCCGTATGGACCCGCGGCTTGAGCGCCGGATTGCCGAGAAGCGGCGTGCCCTGGATCTGCAGCGTCCGCTTCCAGCCGCCATCGTCGCGAAGCTCTCCGAAGATCTGCGCGTGCGGCTGACCTACCACTCCAATGCCATCGAGGGGAACACGCTGGATCTTGGTGAAACGCAGCTCGTGATCGCCCACGGCATCACCATCGGCGGTCACACACTTCAGGAGCACCTGGAGGCGATCAACCACGCGGCGGCGTTCAGTTTTGTGCAGGCGCTTGCTGCGCGTGATGCCGTGCTGGATGTGCCCGCGCTGCTCCAGTTGCACGCCCTGATCACCAAGGATCTGCTTGCGAGCGCTGGCGCCTATCGCACCGGTGCGGTGTTCATCTCCGGCTCGGAGTATCGGCCCCCGCACCATACCCAGGTGCCCGGGCTGATGCGCGACTGGTTCGCGTGGCTGGAGGATGACGGCCAGGCCTATACGCCGGTGGTGCGGGCCGCCCTTGCGCACGAGATGCTGCTCGCCGTTCACCCATTCTTAGATGGCAATGGGCGCACCGCGCGCCTGGTGCTCAACCTCCAGCTGATGCAGGCGGGCTATCCGGTTACGCTGGTGCTGCGTGGCTGGCGAGCGACCTACATTGGGGCGCTGGAGCAGGCCCACCACGGGCAGCGCAACCCGCTGGTCAAAGTGATCGGGCGCGCCGTGGAGGGCGGGCTCGACCTGTTCCTGGAGGCCTGCGACGCGGTGCCGCAGGAGCTTCAGCGCCCACTCGCCGAGGTGGCAGAGGCGTGCGTGATCGACGCGGACTACCTGAGCTGGCTGCTGCGGGCGGGCCGGGTGGCCGGGAGCAAGCGGGGCGGGCGCTGGTTTACGTCGGAGGCAGCGGTGCAGCGCTATCAGCAGGAGGTGGCGACGGGTGCAGTGCCCACGGGGCGGCCGCGCCGCCGGGAGCGGTGAGCACAGCGAAGGCACGGAACGCTGCCGTTCCGTGCCTGTAGTTTAGCGCCAAAGAGCTCAAAGCTAAGCGGCGGCGACCCGCTGATAGGCGCTGTGCAGCACAGCCAGCACCGCCGGTGTCGGCGCTGGTATGGTGAAGGTATGCGCGGGCGCGTATTCGGTCTGAATACAGACCTGGATCGGCTCGCCAGCCTGGAGCAAGCGGGAGATCGACCGGGCCTCACCCAGCGAGACATCCCAGGCGACGTGGAACGCGCCGAGCTGGAGCACGACCAGCACGGTTGTGGTGCGTGGGCCTGGCAGCACATGCCAGGCGGCCAGGTGGTTCCGTTCAAGCGCCGCAAAGACCTCGGCGTCGCCGCGCACCGTGATTCGGCGGCGCACCTCGCACGGCAAGGCGGTGGCGATGATAGCGTCAATAGCCTGCTCTGCTGCTTCTTCTGCCTGGCGATCCATGGTGTCTCTCCTCGTCACAGAACATCTGAGCGAGGAGTATAGCATAGCTTCGCACCCCTGCAAAGGGCATTCCAACGCGATCCATGTGGTGACACTACCCGTCGTCTGCTCTACCAAAATGCACGCCGTAGCTTTGGATAACTGGGTCGCGGGCGAGGTGCTGGAGCGCTGTCTTGATCACCTGGCGCACGCGCTCGCGGGTCAACCCTTCGACGGCTCCGATCTGCTCCAGGGTCTGCGGCGCGCCGGTCGTGAAGCCAAAGTACGCGCGGACAAAGCGCTGCTCGCGCTCGGTAAGCTGCCGCATTGCATCGATCAGGTCTTCGCGCAGGCTGGCATCGATCACGTGGGGTTCGGGCGCGTAGCGCTCGTCAGGGATCAGGTTGCCCAATTCGGTGTCGGGCTCACCCTCAATGACGAGCAGATTGAGCGATCTGGTGTCGGCCCGGGCGTCGCGCATCTGCTGGAGCTTTGCCATGCTCCAGCCTAACGCGCTGGCCACCTGGTGCGGCGCTGGCTCGGTGCCAAGCTCCTGACGTAGCGCGTGGACGGTGACGGCCTGGCGACTGAGCTGCTCGTGGACGTGGACGGGGAGGCGGATGGTGCGGCCTGCATCGGCGATGCCCCGGCTGATCGCCTGGCGAATCCACCAGGTGGCGTAGGTGGAGAGCTTATTCGCCTTCGCCGGGTCGAAGCGGTCTACGGCGGTGATCAGGCCGATCGTGCCGAAGCTGATCAAGTCGTCGAGTTGAAGATGGTCGCCGGCGACGGGTAGGTAGCCTCTGGCGATCTTAACGACCAGCCGCAGATTGTGGCGGATGAGTGTGGCACGGGCGGCGTCGCCGGCGGCGATCTGCGCCTCGAGCGCGGGATCAGGAGCCCCAGCGCTGGCAGCGCGGGCCTGTGTGTCGGCGCTGGCCCGCATGGTGGCGACCAACGCGGCCTCAGCGTCAGCACTGAGCACCGGGTGATCGGTGAGGTGTGCGATCGGCCCGCGATCATCGTGCATGATGATTCTCCAGATATGGGCCGAAGAGCGCGCTGGCGCTGAGCGCGAAGAGCTCCGCGTTGGGAATGGCGCGAACCGTGATGCCGACACGGGCGAGGGCGGCGCGCCGGAAGGCGTCCCGCTCGGCGGTAATGCAGTGGATGCCGCCCTCGACCTCGAGGGCAACGCCGTGCGACGGGAGCAGCAGATCACAGGCATAGTTGAGCACGCGCGCCTCGACCACGGCATCGTTGGGGCGCCAGCGCGGTGCTTCGTGAGGTTGGGCGGGCCACGCTGGGCGCTCGCTGAGGTCGGCGTGCAGCGTGAACCCAGCGTCGAGCGCGAACCAGTGGAGGAGCGCCTCGGCAGGCGTGGGGTTGGCGATGCGCCAGCAGCGGCGGCGCTCGTGGGCCGCCGTGAGGATGGCCTGCATCTTCGCCGCCCCGTGCTTCTGCACCGCCCGCTGGTAGAGTGTGCGCTGATGGGCGCAGTAGCCAGTCTCGCCCAAGGTCGTTCGCAGCTGCGCTTGGCGGGCGATGCCGCCCGCCCGCGCGAGGACCTGCTGGTAGCGTCGATAGCCGCTCGCACCGAGGACGGCGCGGATCTGCGCCTGGCGGGCGATGCCGCCAGCGCGCTGCGGGGCGCTCATTGCACCACCTCGTCGCTGAGATGGCCAACAGCGGTGAGAAAGCGCTGGATGTCATTGGCGTCGCGCAGACGAAAGCGTTCGCCGTTGAGCGCCGTTACCCGGACGACGGCGACCTGGCAGAGATCTGGGGTGTCGTTGCTGTGCTCGTCGAGCAGGGCGTAGGTACAGTGGAGTAGCGGGAAGCCGCCGGCGCGGCTGTGGAACAGGGCGGCGCCGATCAGCGGCGCGTCAAGCGTTGTGGGCATACAGGTCTCCTTTGGGAAAGGTAATAACCTGCATGCAGAAACCACCGCGATGCGGTGGTAGCTACTTGTTGCATAAGAACATAAGTTCGCCCTTTATGTGGGACAGTAACCTATACGCTGCTACAGCAGCAGATGCTCTCATAAAAGTATAGAAATATAAACAGAGTTGTAGTTGTTCCCGTAAGAACCTTTATGCTCTTTTAAGGTGTTAGTTTGCATGAATGTAATGTTTCTGGTTCTGTATTTAGGATATACTGTTCCGAAATCGTCGCCTGTGCCGCGCCTGTCGTTTGAGTCGCGAGGTGAGCCCCAATGAACCAGAGCGAGTTCGAGCAACTGCTCGCACCCTACCCTGACATGCTTACGGTCGGTGAAGTCGCATCGCTGCTCCGCGTCCATCCACGCTCAGTCCAGCGCTGGGCGAGCCAGGGTAAATTCGCAGCAGTGCGCGCTGGACGTACCTTTCGAATCTCCCGCGCTGATGTGTTGCGCTGGATGCTTGCGGCGAGTGTTTCTCCCTCTGTCGCCAGGCCAGACGAGGAGCCAGAAAAAGTTATGGTGTAGGAAGAAATTGCGCAGATTGCTCGCACTGTGAGGTAACAAGAGTCTTCTGAGGAGATCGCCCGATGCATGCGCTTGATGCCGCCCAGCTTGTGCTCAACGAATCAGGAAAGCCTCTTCATATCAGCGAAATTACGCGCAGAATGATCGAGCGGGGTCTCTGGCAAACTCAGGGTCAGACGCCTGAAATGACCGTAAACTCAGTCATCACTCGATATTTGCACGAGTCTGGTCCTGCGGCACGGGTGCAGAAAGTGGGTAAACGAATCTATCAGTCTCTCACAGCAACAAACGGAGCACTCACATCTGGCACAGCGGCAGTTCAGGACTTACCTTCGCTTAACGCTGACCTCGAATCTCGCCCTCTGGTCCTGCCTACTCGATCAGACCGCGCTGAGTTGCTCTCATTTACCGATGCGGCCGAGCAAGTGCTCGAACGGTTCGGACGTCAGCAGCCAATGCACTACCAGTCCATCACGCGCCATGCTCTGGAATTAGGGCTGATCGCGACTGCTGGCCAGACGCCTGCGGCAACCATGTACGCCGTGATTCTGACCGAGATTGATCGTCTGACAAAGCGTGGTGAGCAGCCCCGCTTTGTGAAAATTGGTCGGGGAATGGTTGGGCTGACCACGTGGAGCGCCCAGAACGACGAGCTCGTGGTGCTGATCGACAAGCACAACCGTGAGGTGCGCAGCAAGCTCCACGCGCACCTACACACCATGAAACCCGTTGAGTTTGAGGCGCTCATTGGGCGTCTCCTGACTGCACTTGGCTTCGACTCGGTCGCAGTGACACCACTCGGCGGTGACGGCGGCATCGACGTGCGCGGCATTCTCGTCGTCGGCGATGTTATCCGCACCCGGATGGCTGTCCAGGTCAAGCGCTGGCGAAGGAACGTTCAAGCCCCCACCGTTCAGCAGGTGCGTGGCAGTCTCGGCGCCCATGAACAGGGCCTGATCATGACAACGAGCGACTTCAGCAAGGGCGCCCGCGACGAGGCTGCTCGCCCCGATGCCACGCCTGTTGCACTTATGGACGGTGCACAGTTGGTGAATCTCCTCATCGAGCACGACATTGGCGTCCGCCGTAGCTCCCATGATCTGATCAAGTTCGGCGAGGAAGAGGACGTATAGATGACCATCCCACAGCCGATTCATCCCTTTCCCGCGCGTATGGCCCCCACCCTTGCGCTCGAAGAAGTTCTGAAACTCCGCCCCGGCTCTGTGGTCCTCGACCCGATGATGGGCTCAGGGACGGTTGTCCGTGTCGCGACCCAGCACGGCCACCACGCGATTGGCCGCGATGTGGATCCACTCGCAGTGCTGATGGCGAGGGTCTGGACATCTCCTACCGATCCAAATAGCCTTCGCGAGGCGGCAGCGCAGCTCGTGGATGAAGCCTGGCATCTCGCCCCTGACGTGCTCTCGCTCCCTTGGATTGACGAAGACCCACCGACGCAGGCATTTGTCGATTATTGGTTCGACGTCCCTCAACAAGACGCGCTGCGCAGATTGAGCTTTCTCCTTTCTTCACTTCACACTGCAGAGAGTGATGCACTGCGCCTCGCGCTGAGCAAAATCATCGTCACCAAAGACCGTGGCGCCTCGCTGGCGCGCGACGTCTCGCACAGCCGCCCGCATCGTGCGTTTTCCCACAACACATACCTTGTCTACGATGGCTTCTTACAAGCAGTCAATCGACTCGCTCGCCGCCTTGAAGCAGAACCGCCCCCTGGCAACGCTGACACCGCACTAGGCGATGCTCGAGCGCTTCATCTGCCCGATGGCTCGGTCGATGCGGTTATCACATCGCCACCCTATTTGAACGCAATCGACTATCTTCGTGGTCATCGGCTAGCACTTATCTGGCTCGGACATCAAATTGGCACGCTCCGCACTATCCGTGGCGAAAGCATCGGAGCTGAACGGGCCCCTCACGCCGATGCTGATGCTGAACTCGTTCCATTCGTGATGCAGCAGATGAAGCTTGGTGGACCGCTGCCACGACGTGAGCACCGCATGATCGAGCGGTACATCCTTGATCTCTCCACGATGCTCCACGAGATCCATCGCGTGTTGCGCCCTGGTGGCCGGGCTGTCTTTGTGATTGGGAACTCGAGTATTCGCGGCATCTTTGTCAAAAACTCTCTCGCTATCTCCACACTTGCCCGCACACTTGGTCTTCGTCAACTACGACACCGACAGCGCACTCTCCCTGCATCACGGCGCTATCTTCCACCGCCAGCAACAAGTGGCAGCACGTTTTTGGAGCGTCGTATGCGCACCGAGATTATTTTGAACTACGTGCGCTGATAGTGTACATCCGTGGAGAAGGAGCACGGCGTGCCAACTTCGCGTCCACCAATCGAGCAGATTACGCATACGTTTCAGCGACTTCTCGCCGGTGAGCCCGACGCCTCTGCTGATCTTATTGAGTTGCTCCTCGAGCCGCTCATCGCCGAATTACGCCGTTCTGTCCCTCAGTTCCCCGACCGTGATCTGCTCTCCGATGTTGTCACGGACTCCCTCCTGAAGTTCGTTCAGGACCCGGCGCGCTATAACGCTGATAAGCGAGGCCTGTGGGGATTTCTCACGATGGATGCGCGTGGCGATTTGCTTAACCTCTTGAGAGCCGAGAGGCGAAGACACGGGCGCGAAATCAGGTTCGACCCTGTCGCACATGACTTGCCCGATGGGAATAGTGATATAGAGGAGGCGATCGTTCGCAAGCTTGTTCCAGCAGGGCTTCCCGATGGTGTCGAGTCTGAAGCCTTAATGCAACAGCTTCGCACAGAGGTTTCTGATGAAGGCGATTGGCACGTGCTGATGCTGATGGCACAAGGCGAAAAAGCGACGGCGGTCTTCGCAAGTGCGCTCGGTATCCTTGATCGGCCTTTCGTGGAGCAGCAGAAGCTCGTCAAGCGAGCCAAGGATCGCCTCCGCGTGCGCCTGAAGCGGTGGGGAGTGGAAATCTCATGATCGGAAAGCCATCAGAGGCGCTCGTCCGGGCAGCGCGCAGAGCCGGTGCGCAGCCTTTCTTCCTCGCACATGTCTTTGCGGTGTATCAAGACTCCAACAACCTTGATGAGTCGGCCCTGGCGCACTTGTTAGGCTGTGCGGAAAACAATCTTCCGCGCCTCGCATTGTGTCACCGCCCGGCAGCGGAATCGGAAGCATTCCGAGCAGAGGTTAATCATCTCGCCAGCCGCTTCCAGCTCGATAGTGTGCAGCTCGCGTCAATTATTCGGCAGGTTGATGCGCTTCAGGCTCTGCGCTATCACCTGGCAACGGATGCGCAGGGATCAGGCATGCTGCGAGCCGCGCGCGACCGTGACGAGCTCGAACAGAGCAAGCAGGAAAACGACGATGACTGAGGCGTGGCTCGCTCAAGCTGCCGACTCCTTCTGGTCACTCACCAATGTCATGCCGCCGCCACCGCGCGATCTGGGGCGTGTCGCTAGTCTTCGCCTTGCACTCAGCCTGGTCTCACTTCCGAAGCTGAATGTGGCAGGTATTGAGCGCTGGCTTGCTCGGCGGCAGGCTCCATACCGCTTTCTCTGTCAAAACCGTGCACTTTGTGGATGTATTGTCGCTACGCGCGGCCACGGCCTCCTCTTCATCGACTCAGAGGATGACATTGACGAGCAGCGATTTACCGTCGCCCACGAAGTCGCACACTTCCTTCTGGACTATGAGACCCCACGCCAGCACGTGCTTGATCTTTTTGGGGAGACGATCCGGCCAGTGCTTGACGGTGAGCGGGCGCCGACGAGCGAAGAGTGGATCGATGCCGTGCTTAGCCGCGTGACACTCGGCGTGTTCACAAACATGATGGCGCGGGGAGCACAGGGGGGAATTGACCAGGGCTCCATCCTCCGCGCTGAGGAGCGGGCCGACCGGCTTGCGCTTGAACTCCTGGCGCCTAGTGAAGCTGTGCTCGCGCATCTCCCGGCTCACACACTATCACCCTTCGAGCGCGTGAGTCAGACGGTTGAGCTCCTGGTGGACGTGTATCGCCTTCCACGTTTGGTCGCTCGCCCCTACGCAGCCGCGCTGATCCCCCAGGCTAAACAGCCATCAATGGCAGAGTGGCTTGGACTTTGAGTCGCACTGTGGCAGGTGATCCGGGATAAGAAAGCAGTAGGGTACGCCAAGAAAGATCGACGGAAATAAACTCGACAAGCGCAGCAGAATACAATTGTCAAAAGAGTCGCACTTTTGATTTGATCGCGGAATAAGAATGCAGAAGCCAATGACACAAAGTAATGCTATTCGGAGGATGCGATGACAACCGCGCCTGGCAGCCGAAACAATCAAGTAAATGACAACGAGCCGATCATTGGCGCGGACACTTTCTCCACCGCTTATGGCGAGCCCCTTCATGCAACGCTCAATATTGACTCCTGGCAGACCGGGGGCGATCTCGAGGGGCTGTATGAGCGGCTGACCGCTGAGGTTGAGAGCGGAGTAGCTATCGAGAACGCGCAGCGCGACACAATCCGGCGGGAGTTCTTTCCACGCCTGCGCACGCGTCCGGGCGCCCCCTCGGTAGCTGGGTGCTATCGGGCAACTCCCGACGACCTACGTCGTGTTCACCGTTCACTCCTCTTCAATGGCGCCGTTGAAGCGTGCGACGGCACAAGTGTGGAACACGACACGCTACCGGTGACAATTACCCAGATCGGTATCTGCCTTGTCTCCTACCAGGGCGACCAAGGCTCCTGGGCCCAGCGGCTCTATCGCCGCGACCTGCGAGCAACTACCGGAAACGCCCTCGACGACCTGCTCGCACTCCTAGAAAACCGGTCGAGGCGCGGTAGTACCGACGCTGACGAGCGCGGTCGGCTCAGCGAGATGGCCCGGCGTGGCATTATGACGTACGCCGAGCGGGCCATCCTTGCTCGCAAATCGACGGCGCCCTGGCGTATGGGCCACGGCAACCCGACACCCTATGAGCTCCTGACTGGCTCTGGAAGCATGGAGTTGCTGGTGCAGGGCATGGACGTGATGCGCGAGCTCATTCTCCAACATCGCAAGGTGCTCTTCGTACCGAGTGCGCCTGGCGACCGAAACTGGATCACCTTAGGGCACGCGCTGGCGCCGCTTGAGTACGTGGTCATTGATACGCACCTGCAAAATATGCTCCGCGTCGTAGATGGGCCTGACGGTGGGCGAGGTGGCCATTACAGCAAGGAATACGCGCAAAAGGTGCGCGATTTCTGCGCAGAGGTCGGCCCCCGCATTGTGTTCGGCGTCTACCGTGCGTCGCATGCTGGGCCACCACAACTTTTTTATGCACACGTTGACCATGTGCACGAGGCAGCGCTGATCGCGATGGCTGACAGCGTCCTACAGGAACATCGAGGCTTCCCAATGCTGATTGACCTGGCCGATATGATCTGCCGAACAACCTTTGGCAATGACATCTTCAACAACGCGGTCCAGATGGCCTATGCGCACGCTGGCGCGCCGTTCCGTTTTCTGAACGAGCGCATGACTCGCGGGTAAGTCGCTGAGCTTGTACAGGAGTATTGTCATGAACCAGCTGAGCTTCAACGAGATGGATGCCGGGACCGCCGGGCTGCAGCAGGCGGAAGATCCGTTTACCGCACTTCCCTCTGAGGTCTTCGCCTCGATCGACTGTCTCTTATACACATCTGACGCTGCCGACGAATAGAGAGGTGTAGATCTCGGTGGTCGCCGTATCATT
>ENA-ORBV01014086-ORBV01014086.1-microbial-mat-metagenome-genome-assembly--contig:-NODE-14086-length-12034-cov-4.062390_pt1 | contig 12034 bp, 8 predicted proteins | sample MGYA00237777_ERZ505514 | MGnify/ENA primary metagenome ERZ505514 (study PRJEB26160, sample SAMN06269048) | microbial mat metagenome | isolation source: Oligotrophic lake microbial mat | place... | reverse complement strand
ACGAGATCCTGTTTGCTCGCGGCGTATTCTTCTTCGGACAACGCGGACCAGTCGCTCCAATTCGCATTCGTGCTGCTAACAATTGCAAAGCGTTCCTTACCCGTTGGGCGGGTTCTTGGATAGTAAAAGCTAAATGTTCGTGAAGTGATCTTTCGATCAAGCAGCAGATTGGTTCGGAACAATGGAGCGGTCGAGCAGAAGAGCAGGTCGCCCGTCGACTCTGGAATCGTTACTCCAGGCTTCATCGCCATGTAGACTTGCGTGCTGCTGTTGTTCAACCGGACCGCTTCGGCTTGTTCAATGAAATCTGCCGATAGGGCTTCTTTGCCGAGCAGGTTTAATGTCGTGGTGCGCAAGTTCGCGTTACTGACCACGGCGCGACAGCGGATCTCACGATCACCGACGACAACCGAAACCTTCAGAGGATTTTCCCTTTCCGTCGGCTGCCGCGTGATCTTTTCAATTTCCTGCGTCTGAGCGCGCGTCATGGCGGTGCGCAGGCGTATTGGGACAAGAACAGGGAGTTGATCTCCCAGGTGCTAGACGAGCGCGGTTATTTCTTCATCTCTTCGCAGAGCTTGTTCCCTGGCGACCGACTACCTGACGATTTTCGGTTACCCAGCGATGAGCCCAATCTCGTACAGGTCAGGGAATATGCGGAACTGACCGAATCTGCGCAGGCGCTTCGCCGGTTGGCGATCCGCTATGGCATCACCGTGCTGCTGATACCGCCGGCATTTCGCGAAAACAGCCGCGCCCCTTCGTCTGGCGATCCTGCGCGGATCCCGCCGGGTTATCCGATTGGGGTGTGCGGTCCCGACTACATGAGATATCCAAATCGCTGTTTCTCGGATTTCGTCCACATGAATCGGGAAGGGGCCGAGCGCTACACCCGTGAATTGGCGACTCTGCTCAAGGACCGGTTGGTTCCCGTAGAGGCGGCGGAGAGGGCGGAGAAGTAAGGCTCATGCTCTTCAATAGTTCCGAATTCCTCATCTTCTTCACCGTTGTGGTGCTGCTGGTCTACTGCAATCGCGGTAATCGATGGCTGGTGATGCTGATTGCTAGCTATGTGTTCTATGCCGCGTGGAGTCCATTGTTCCTGCTTCTGCTGCTGGCGCAGACTTTGTTCTGCTGGTGGACTGCCAAGCGCATCGACGCAGCTACAACTACTGGTGGCAAGCAGATGTTTCTGGGATTGAACGTCAGTCTCAACTTGGTTCTCCTCGCTTTCTTCAAGTATTTCTACTTTCTCCATGACATCTTGCTGCAGGTGCTCAACCTCACCTTGACCACTCCGGTTCCGATCGAGCACCCTTGGACGATCATCCTTCCGCTAGGCATCTCATTTCATACCTTCCAAGGGATCGCATACGCGGTCGACGTCTATAGGGGCCAGATTCGATCTGAACAAAAATTACGGTATTTCGCACTATTTCATTGCTTCTTTCCGCAGTTGATCGCGGGGCCGATCGAGCGGGCATCATCTCTCCTTCCGCAGATGTCCGGCGTCAGTTCCTGGGACCCCGAGCGTTTTCGCTCAGGTGCGAAGTGGTTCCTCTGGGGGCTATTCAAGAAATCCTGTATTGCTGATCAAATATCCCCCATCGTTTCTGCCGTTTACGGGAATCCCGCTGACTATGTCCATGGTCCTTATCTGTTGATCGCAACCATTCTGTTCGGAATCCAGATCTACTGTGATTTCTCCGGTTACTCCGATATGGCGCTTGGGGCTGCTCGCATGCTCGGCATTGAACTCACCGTCAACTTCCGTCAGCCCTACTTTTCAACATCGTTGGCGGAATTCTGGCGACGCTGGCACATCACCTTGTCATTCTGGTTCAGGGACTACGTCTACTACCCTCTGGGAGGCAATCGCGTTGCTGGTTTGGTATGGGGCCGCAATATCATGATCGTATTCCTGCTGAGCGGCTTATGGCATGGAGCCGCATGGACCTTCGTCGTGTGGGGCGCGATCCATGGTGTTTGGCTGATGCTAGAGAAAACGATTTATGCCGTTTTCCCAGTTGAATCGGACGGACTTTTAGGCCGTTGTTCGTCGGTGATGCGCTGGTTGATCACTCTATTTGTCGTGATGATCTCTTGGGTCTTTTTCCGTGCCGACTCGCTGCCCGATGCGTGGTTCGTGCTCAGTCACTGTTTCACGGAATTCCAGCCGCTTGAGTATCAGGCGTTCAAGGCGATGGGGGTCGGCGGATATGAGTTGATCGTCTTGATGATCAATATGGCAGTGCTTTTTGTGGTCGATGCGGTGCTGGTGGGGAAGTATACTTTCCCCTCTCCATGGGCGTGGCGCTGGGCGCGCGTCGTTCTGTTCGTGCTATTAACATATGACATAATATTCCATGGTATATTTCACCATTCGGAGTTCATCTATTTCCAGTTCTGAAGATTTCCGTTGCCGATACCATCCGGTCATATCTCAGCGAAGTGCATGGGAACGGGAACCACGCTCAGAATCTCGTCTCCCCATACCCCCACGCCATCAATCGACTGAACCATCCGGGATTCGACCCAGTGACCATCACCTTCACACCTTGACCGACGGTAATCTGCCCAGCGCTGGGGTCGGGTTGCACGCGCAGCTTGAAGTGGTGTGGCAGGATCAAGGACACGGTGGTAGCCATGCCAGGAGCGGGGTCGGTGAGCGGGCGGAGATCCTTGACCGTGCCGCGCACGCGACGGCGCTCGCCGGTCAGTTCAATCTCGACTTGGTCGCCGGGCTGGATCTCGGTGAGGTAGCGTTCGTGCACCACGGCTTCGATCACGATGGTGGCGGGATCGGCAATCTGGGCGATCTCCTCGCCAGCTTTGATCCATTGCTGATCGGCGGCCTTGCGTGACCACAGGATGCCGGTCGCCCGGCTCTGCACCTGCGCTTCGGTCAGCGCGGCGACCTTGATCTTCTCGCGGGCGATCTCGGCAGTCAGGGTCTCGGCGGTGTTGGCCAGAGCGGCATCCCCGTCGGCGACCGCGGTGAGTTTCTGCATCGCTTCCTCGTGTTTGCGCGCAGCGGTTGGCTGGTCGCTCTCTGGGAACTGGCCGGAACGCAGGGCCTGCAGGCGAGCACCCAGGCCATCGACCAGGGCCGACTGGGCGTCGAGCGCCGCGCGGGCTCCGGGGAGGGTGCTGGCGGTCGCCAGGGCGATCGCTTCCTTGCGGGCGGTGAGCTGAAGCATTTCGTCGGCGAGTCGGCGGGTGAGGTCTTCGACCAAGCCGGTGCGATAGATTTCGATCTGCTGGTCAAGCCGATCACGTTCGGCGATGAGTGTGGACTTGCGCGCGGTCAACTCAGCACGTTTCTCGGTGGTGGCGGCCAGCTTGGCGATGGCGGCGTCGAGGGCAGTGGTGTCGACATGGTCATGGCGGATGACCCCGAGCGCTTGGTCGCGGACGATGGCTTCGCCCAGGGTGGGCGTTGCGGCCGAGAAGCGGCCTTCGATCGGAGCGGCAATGGGATTGACCTGGGCGTTGACCAGTCCCTGGCTGCTGAACGGGATCAGCGGCGGGGCCAAGAAGAAGGCGCCCATCGCGAGCGAACCGGCGACGATCGCGGTAACGCGCCAGGGGCGGCCCTTGAGTGAGGGCAGCAGGATCCAGGCACGCGTGTGCCGCCGGGGTTCGAGCACCAGGCTGCCGTGCTGCGCGGTTCCGGGCAGGGCGCCTTCGGTGCCGCCGCTGGGGATCGCGGGTTTGCCATAGGCCGAGGTGAAGCCCAGGTTGTTCTGCTGAGCGTCGCTCAGTACACGACGGGTGCCGGCCCTGGGTGAGAGCGGAGTGTTGGCACTGATGGCGGGAGTGGCGGGCAAGCTGCCGCTGCCGCTGCCGTGGCCGACGATCGAGGGTTTGCCGAAGGATGAGGTGAAGCCACCGCCCATCGCAGCGATGCGCTGGGTGACTGCCTTGGGGATGTGGGTCGGTGCGGTGTTGCCGCCAGCGAGTGGTTGGATGAGCGGTTGGACCGCGGCGGTAAGATGCCCGGTGGTGAAGCCGTGCTGGTCTGGTGGCAGCGGCAGGCCCAGCGCTTCGGCCGCCGCACGTTGCGCGCTCTTCAACCGTTCGATCTGACCAGTGAGCTGATGCAGGTTGGTCGCCGACTTCATGCGTTCGGCCAAGGCGTCATCACGTTCGCGCCGCAGGCGCTTGATCATGCGCTTGGCGCGGATCAGGCGCCGACGCAGCATCTTCAGTTCGACGCTTTGATCCGGGCGCGATTTGAGTTCGGCGAGTTCGTCGGCGAGGCGGTCGCGTTCGCTGGAGACCTGCACCAGGCGGGCGCGGGCCTCGTGGAACATCTGCTGGCGCTGGTCGCTTTCGCTGCGCAGCTGCTCCAGTTCCGCGGTCATCGCGCGGATGCGGGCCTGTTCGTTGCCGAGGTTTTCCAGGGTGTTGCTGGTGCGGGCGCTCTCGCTTAGGCGGGCGCGGGCCTCGGCCAGTTCATTGCGGACCTGTTCGAGTTCGCTGAGCGTCTGGTCGCGTTTGCGCAGGCCGGGCTGGAGTTCGTCGAGTGGCGATGAACTGGTGCCGACACTGCTTCCAACACTGCTTCCAACACTGCTTCCAACACTGCTTCCAACACCGAGGCGCAGGTTGGTCAGGTCAGCGCGTTGGCGATCCAGCTGGTGCTGCAGCTGATCACGTTCGCTGGTGCGACGGTCGAGCGCGTCCTGCAATTCCAAGGTCCGGCCACGTGCGCTGTCGGCTTGCTGGAGCGTCTCCATCAGGCTGCGGGTGAGCACCAGGACCTTTTCCTGTTCCGAGGCGAGCTGGTGGCTGGCCTTGGCCAAACCGATGAGCTGTTGGTCGCGATCGGCCGGAACCGTGGCGTTGAGGCGCGCGAGTTCGGAGGCGAGACGTTGGACCTCGTGGCTCAGGCGTTCCTGTTCAACCAGGGATTGGTCGAGGTGTCCGCGCAGCGCCTGACCATCGCGTTCGCCGGCGGCGTGCTCGCTGAGTTTGCGCTCTAGCTGGGCGACGCGTTCCTGCGATTCGATCAGCCGATCGCGCGCCGATTTCAGTGCGGTGCGGTGTTCAACGGCGGCGGACTCGCGTTCGCCCTTGAGACGTTCGGCTTCGCGGCGCAGACGATCGCGTTCGGCCACCGCCTGCGCGTGGCGTTCGTCGAGCGTGGAGATGCTGGTCTTGGCGCTGGTCAACTCGCGTTCGAGTTCGATCAGACGCTTGGCCACGTTTTCAGGAACTGCGGTTCCGTCGGTGGTGGCTGACGTGCGGATGGTTTCCAGCTGGGCAAGGACCTGATCGCGTTCGCGGGCGACCTGTTGCAGTTCGGCGCGCAGGTGTTCCTGCTCGACGCTTTCCAGCGCATTGTTGGGGTTGGCAACGCGAGCGGTGGTGGGCTCCAGGGTGTCGCCTTCGGTGCCCGTGCGGGCAGCGGACAGGCGGGATTCCAAATCGGCGAGGCGGTTCTGCAGATCACGCAGGCGACGTTCGGATTCGATTGCGGCTTGCGTCGATACGGCGATGGCGGCGGTGTGGCGCGCGTGGTCGTTGAAGTGTTCGTTTTGCAGGCCTTCAAATTTTCGCCGCAAATCTTCGCGTTCGGCCATCAGCTCAGTGATGCGGCTTTGCAGACTCTGGCGGGTCTCGGCGAGCTGTTCCGCCTGACGGCGCTCGGCGGTGAGCTGACGCTGCACCAGGGCGCTTTCGTGTTCCAGGCGATTGATGTGATCGGTCTGCTGGTGGTCCGGCGCGGACTGCTTGTGAATGGTGTCGGTGCTTTTGCGATAATTCAGCTCAGTGTGCAGCGATTCGCGCTCGGCTTCCAGGCGCGCATAGGCCTGGTGCAACTCGTCGAGGCGGTGTTTAGCTGCGCTGAGCGATCCCCGGGCTTCGCCCAGTTCGTTGCTAAGAGAATCACCGCGTCCACGCAGTTCGTCGGCTTCGCGACGACTGGCATCCAGTTCGCTCGCCAAACGGGTGGCGTTGGCTTCTTGTTCACGCAGGCGATTGGTGGTCGCTTCGTAAGTAGCGCGCAGCTGCGTGACTTTGGCCGCGAGGGCTTCCGCTAGGGTGTTGTCGTTTGTCGATGGCGACGACTGGGCTTTGGCGAGTTCGTCTTCGGCGGTCTTGAGGTTTTCAGACAGTTCGTTGGAACGCACCTCCAGCATGGCCTTCATCTCGACCATGCGCTGCATCTCGTGCTGGATGGCCTTGCCACGCGCTTCGACCGTTCCGTTCGAATCCTTCATCTCGCCGCGCACGCTGGCAAGGTCGCGTTCCATGTGTTCGACGCGGCCCTGCGCCGTCTGCAGCTGGCTCTTGAGATCTTCCATCACCTCCATGTGCAGTTCTTTGGTCACTTCCAAGGCGGTGACGGTGGAACGCAGGCGGTGTTCGCGATCCTTGGCGCGCTCGCTGGCTTTTTCGGCAGTAAGGCGGCTTTGTTCGTACTGCAGACGCAAGGTGTCGCGTTCAGTGGTCAGTAGCGCGACCTGTGCCTGCGCTTGCGTCAGACTTTCGCGCGCGCGGGCAAGATCTGCTCGCAGCGGAGCGCTGTCACCACCGGTACCGGTGGAGGCGAGCTGGCGGAGTTCAACGACCATGCGGATGAGCACGTCTTCAGCGATGTAGGCGAGGGTCGACGCGTCCGCGGTCTTGAGTTCTTCACCCAGGCGCGCGACTTGCTCAGCGAGTTCTTGGTCTGAGCCGCCGGCGATGTCTGGTTCGCACGCCAAGCGTTGAATTTCGGCGGCAAGATTGCGCACCTCGGCAGCGGTCTGACGCGCGGTGTGACGTTCCTCGGCGCGGGCGGCCTCGGCCTTTTCCAGCAATTTACGGGCTTTTTCCAGGTCTTTTGCGTGCTGGTCCTGCAGTTCGTTGTAGGTCTACTGCAGCACGTCCATGTCGCGCTTGGTGTTGGCGACCTCGCTGCGGGCGGACAGCAGGATCTTGCGCGTGATGACGCTGTCGGCTTCGTCCTCTAGGCCAGCGAGGTCCAGCAGCACGCTGCTGCTGGTACCGGTCTCACTGCCGACGGTCTTGGTTTCGGCATGGCCGACCAGGGTTGCGAGCACCGCACGCGCGGAGTTCACGCCGTCTTCTGGCTTGGTCCGCAGATCGACTTTTTCCATCTCGGACAGCAGCTGCCAGAGGTGGGTGAGTTGATGACGATTGGCCAGGTAGTCGCCGACTTCGTCGATCTCATTGATGATGCGTGACAACGTATTGACGTCGCCGCGGCGATGATCGAGTTCCCGGATCAGGCCCTGATGTGCTGCGCGCAGATCCTTGAGCGCTTGTTGTGGCTCGGCGGTGTGCTCGGTCAGTCCCAGGTAGGACAGGTACAGCGCCTTGAGATCGGGCAGGATGTTGTCGAACGCCGCGGAGGTCTGCGGCGCCATTTCCAGGATTTCATCAAACAGCGCTGGCATGCCTTGCGTGATACTACCGGAGGTGGTGCCAAACGCTTCCGCTGCGGGGGCTGGCGCCGCGCAGGCCGCGAGTAGCTCTTCGACCGTGTAGTGCCGCTGGAGCGCTGCCGCGTAGGCGTAGGTGTCGTCGGCCTGGATGGTGCCCTTGGCTACCTGATCGCGGATTTGAGAGACCTGATAAGGGCCCGCCCACTCGTTGTTCACGTAAAGGTAGTAGAGCGCGTCCTGATCGATGGCGGAGTTGGGGCTCATGGCGCTACTAGGTAGTAGGTGATTTCGGTCAGGCAGGGTCCCGGCATGAATCCGGCATGAAAGAGCAGATGCTGTTCCTATCCGGGAACAAAATCAGCGGCAGAGTCCCTAGTTTCTCGCTAAATTCAAGACCATGCTTGGTTTCATTGCGTCCCCTGGCTTGTTGCAGGCACTTGGAGCATCGACGCGAACGAAAAAAACAGTTCAAATGATTCTTGACGGGCGGTCGGCTGTGTCGCCCGTCCGTCGGGCGATCAGGGCGGTGGCGTACGTGGGCGCGGAGCCTCGCCGCCGGTCACCGAAGCAGGGGCGGCCCAACGATTGAGCAGCAACTGGTGTTCGGCGAGTGCCGCCCAGGGGCCATTGCCCGGTGCATCGGCGGCGACCGAGAGCGGATCAAGCCGCAGCAGGAACGCCGTGAGGGATTGCCGCACCACGGCATCCGGATCCTTGGCGGCACGTTCTGCGAGATCGTTGACCGCCACCGCCGCATCCCACTGCAGCGTGGTGCCCAGCGCGGTCGCGGCGGTGGTGGCCACCGCGCGCTCGCCATGCACCACCAGACTCATCAGTGCTTGCACCAACGTGCTGTCGGCGTGGCCACGCAGCGTACCGATCGCCAGCACCAACCCCTGCTTGCCCTGCGCATCGGCCACGCCACTGCGATACTCCTGCGCCAGTTTGAGTACGGTGGCGACCGTCAGGTCATGTGCTTGGCCTGGGTCCAGCAGCTTTAAGGCGTGATTGCGCTCCACGCCGGTCACGCGCAACAGCGCCCAATCGAGCGCCTGTCGAGTATCTTCGGCATCTAGGCCACGCTGGTCGACCAGGAACTGCAATGCCTGTTGGCGCACGCTGGTGGAGGCGGCTCCAGGCAGAGGGCCTGGTGAACGTGGATCGGCCAGCCGATACGCCCAGCTCTGTGCGGTGGCGGGATCGATGAGTGCCAAGGTCACCAGCGCCGAGATCACCAGCGACGGTTCGTCTTCCACCGTCAGGTAAAGGCACAGATGATCGGCCACCACCGGCTGCCGGTAGGCGCGCAGCGAACGCAGGATCGCGTGTCGTGCTTCCACGGTGTCCTGACGCCAGCGCCACGCGCCGACGTTGTCGTTGTCGCGCCGGGTCCACGGTTCACCGCGGTAAAGCAGACGTGCAAGCAGCAGGCTCAGACGCAGCTCGCTCTGGCGGGTTTCGAGGAAGGCGATCTGGCGCGTAATCCACGCGGGATTGGCGCGGAACAACGCCTGCCAACGACCGGTCGACGAGCGATCGAGCGTGACACTTTCAGGATTGGCGATGATCGCGGGATCGACGTTGGCAGCATCAATGTCATATGGGCAGATCAGTAACGTGAGTAGCAGCAGCCAGCCGGTGGTCTGTGGCCTGTGGCCTGTGGCCTGGATGCTCATGGCTTCACCTCTACCCACGTCACTCGCTGCTGCGGGAAACGCTGGCTCAGTGAACGGATCACGGCGGGATCACGATCGTAATACGGCCCTACCAGCACCGACAACGTCTGGCCCTGCGCAGCGAGGTAGGCGCGGAATCCCTGCCCGGTGAGGTTGTCGACAAAACGCTGGGCGTCGGCGCGCAGGTCTGCCGGGCCGGTGGCGAGGTGCACCGCCCACAGTCCTTGCGGTCCACTCGGCTGACGTGGTCGCGGGCCATTGCGGATCTCACCCAGCAGTGATTGCGTCAGCGCGCGCAGGCGCGGATCCTGCACTGTCGCGGCGGTCAGGCGTTGGGTGATGGCGGCGAGGCGTTCTTTGCGTCCAGCCGCGAGCGCACCTTGCGCGTCGATGCCGGCGATCGCCAGATTGCGCACCTGGTCAGGATCGTCGCTGATGCGCCCGATCGACACCAGGGTCAGCGTCATGCGCAGCTTGTGGCGCCGGCGACCTTCTGGTCGTTCGTAGCCAGCGACGCAGCGGATGACGGCTTCTTCGATCACACCTTTGCTGGTGTTGAAGCGGTATTGGCTGGTGAGGTCGCGCACTTGGCGGTAACGCTGGTCGTCGCCAATCCATTCGACACTGGCAGGCAGCTTGAGTTGGAACTCCGGACTGTTACCCGAGCGGGTCCTACGAGCCTTCCCTTGCAGGCTGCGTTTTCCTGGCGGCAGCACGGCGTAGGCCACATCGACATTCCATACCTGTTCGCTGCCCGGCGGCAGGGGCATCAGATTGAAGTCGAAGAAACCGACGGCCCGACCACTATCCGATGGTCGCGAGGCGGCGTCCAATTCACGCGTGGCGCCATTGGCGGCCAAGGTCAGCAGCGACACTTGGTCGCGGCCATCGTGGTTGGCCAGCATCACCATGGTGTTGTCGGGACCGACGCAGATCAGGTGTAGTTCGCTCTCCTGCACCATCGGCGGCAGGTCCTGATCCTTGCGCTCCGGGTTTTCGATCACCTCGCTGATTTCCGTGCGCAGGTGGTAGGTGATCAGTTGCCCGACGTCGAAGTGCAGGCGGCTCGGCCGCAGTGCGAGCACGAAGGCCGTCACGCCCAGAGCCGCCACCAGCAGCGCAGCGATCACTGCCGCCGTGGCAGCGTGGTTTTTGATGCGCGCGGCGAAGGCCATGTGGGGGAGCATGCTGGCGGCGTGGCGAAGGGGGCAAGGAGAGGTCCGGTCCCCCGGACTTCCGGACGCTTCCGGACCCGGGGCAATCCCGTAGCGTCCTGCCCATGCAAGCCATCCGACCGGTCAAGATCGCTCCTGGTGTTGTCATCGGCGGCAAAGCCCCGGTGCTGATCATGGGTCCGTGCGTGATCGAGAGTGAACGCCACGCGCTGACCATGGCCAAGTTGGTGAAGGCCGCGGCGAAACGCGTCGGTTGGCCGGTGATCTTCAAGGCGAGCTACGACAAGGCCAACCGCACCAGCCACCAGAGCTTCCGCGGCGGCGGCATGGACGAGGGCTTGCGCATCCTCGCCAAGGTGAAGGACGCCACCGGCCTGCCGGTCACCACCGACGTGCATGATGCGACGCAGGTGGCGGCGGTGGCCCAGGTCGTCGACCTCATCCAGGTGCCGGCGCTGCTGTGTCGTCAGACCGATCTGGTCGAGGCCTGTGCGCGCTCCGGCACGCCGACCAGCATCAAGAAGGGCCAGTTCCTCGCCCCGCAGGACTGCGGCAACATCGTCGCCAAGTTCGAGGCCATCGCCGGCAGCAACAAGCTGGTGCTGATCGAACGCGGCACCTCGTTCGGCTACAACACCCTGGTCAGCGATTTTCGTTCTTTGCCGATCATGCGCGGCCTGGGCGTGCCAGTGATCTTCGACGGTACACACTCGGTGCAGTCGCCGGGCGGCCTGGGCACCACCAGCGGCGGCTCCGGCCATTTTGCGCCGCTCTTGATGCGCGCCGCCATGGCGGTGGGCGTCGAAGGACTGTTCCTGGAGACCCACGACGATTGGAAGAACGCCCTCAGCGACGGTCCCAACGTGGTGCCGGCCAAGGAGCTGGCGGCGCTGCTCAAGGATCTGAAAGCGATTCACCAGGCACTTGGGCGTCCGGCTCCGCCGTTGCCGCGCTAAATCGACCATCTGACCACTGCGTGAATGGGCTGAGACGCTTCTCCGCAGGTCGGGCGGTTCGCGTCTGGCGTGCAGGGAGACCGTGTCACAGAATCCACGGGATGGCCGCTTTGATCACAGGTAACGCTCCTCAGGTACGTCCGGCGGAGGTCGCCATGGTCATGTATGCGGTTGGTCGTTCGCTGGTGCTGGCTGCCGCCCTGCTGGTCGGGAGTGGCGTGGTGCTCAGCGTCTGCGCGCTCGACGCCAAGCCCACACCAGCGGTCAAGGAAGTCGACCTCAAGGCGCGCATGAAGTCGTTGATCGCGGAGTCGCTCAAGACCGGCGACCTATGGACCGCGATCCAGGCCGATGCCTACGCCACTCAGAAACTGGGCGTGCGCTCCGCTGGCATCCTCGGCAACGGGGAAATCATCGGCGATCCGTTGTTCGCCTTCCCGTCGCGCATCGTCGGTCACCATCAGCGTGGTGAGCAGCTCATCGTCATCGCTGGACAGCGCATCCATCGCCTGGCCATGGACGGACGTCCCGTGGCGGTGTCGCTGTCGATCCCGTTCCAACCACACGCCACCGCGGTCAGCGAGAATGGCACGTTTGTGGCCCTGGCGGAGCGTCAGCGCAGGCCGGCCTGGGCGCTCAATGTTTCGGTGCGCAATCTGAGCACCGGCGGGGAGGTCTTCGCCGGCACCTTGCCGCTGGTGGCCAGCGACTACATCCACGGCGACATCCAGATCGCGCCGGATGGCAGCGCGGTGACTGTCTCTTATACACATCTGACGCTGCCGACGAATAGAGAGGTGTAGATCTCGGTGGTCGCCGTATCATTA
>ENA-ORBV01014085-ORBV01014085.1-microbial-mat-metagenome-genome-assembly--contig:-NODE-14085-length-12034-cov-5.163419_pt1 | contig 12034 bp, 14 predicted proteins | sample MGYA00237777_ERZ505514 | MGnify/ENA primary metagenome ERZ505514 (study PRJEB26160, sample SAMN06269048) | microbial mat metagenome | isolation source: Oligotrophic lake microbial mat | place... | reverse complement strand
GAAGTAAAAAGATAGTATTTTAGTTAAAAATATGGCATTATACTTCAAATGCCAAGATCAGCCAGCCTAAGAACCAATGTAACTATCGAACAGGGAGAGCGTGGAGACCGCCGTTTTTTTAACCCATGGCGTATTTTTTGCGAGATGCTTCCTCATATGATCGATGAAGCCCAAGATGCAAGATTAGAGGCTCTTAACCTTTCAAAGGCGACCACTCGCCGACCGCCAAACTACCGGGATTTTTACGTTGGCTCATCGCTCATTACGGTCGAACCAGACAACAGAGCGTTAGATGTGCAATCTGCGCATAACACAATGCCGACCAAACAAAGTAAAAACGTTTGCGCAGAGAAGCGAGTGAAAGATCGTTCAGACAAAATTGCTCGCAGCGCACATGGTGTGTTGTGGGGTGTTGGTTTGGTGGTGGTTGGTGAGCCCCAGGCCGATAGAGCAACCGGCAATACTCCCGAGACATTGTGGCCGTGCGGAGAAGTTTGCTGGCCAAATATTGTCAAGAAACTGCCTTCTGATTGTCTTGTTCTCACTGTTCGTCCCGACAAACGAAAGGCTCAGCTACAGACCGCAGCCGAGCTTGATGCTTTCTACGGTGCAGTTATAGAGGGAGGGTCTCCGTCGGAGCCGCCGCTATTTAGTCATAACGAGCAATCGTGGTCTTCAGCTGTTGAGCGGTTTGACGCTATTTTCCTGCGTGATATTGATCCGCTCGCTTCGCTTGAAAATCGCGATCGTGCAGTCGAGGCCGCGCGGGTTGCGATTCAGGGTATTCGTTTCAAGATTGTTTAGTTGTGGTACGCGCGGTAGTGAACAGCGGCGGGTTTGTCGAAGCGCTCTAAGATTTCCGCTGACGAATGGCGGATTTTTTCTTTGGTAAGTGTGGCATCCTGAATTTGGGGGAGAAGCCGGGCGATAATTGTGTCTGTCAGGGCCGTAGCGTCCGCAAGAGCGTCCTTACGGTGTTTACACGATTCATGAATGCTCACGAACAATTTGTCGCGAGAGAACGGCTTAGAATGCTTATCGTGTTGTACGGTGATGGCTTTCGCAAGATCAATTGCTTCAAGGGAGGTTAAAACCGCACCACACGAACCACAATTGCGTCGCCGCCAAACTTGATTAAGCTTTTTCTGCTCTCGAGAATTGCCAACGCCTAATTTTCCCGAACAATATATACAAACCATGTCCATATATTGTCATAACGCTGTTTAAAATGCTAGTGGATAACTTTGCAAAATCTGGGGATTAAAAAACCCAATTAAAAACTCTCCAGATCCACCAATCCGGAGAGCTTAGATGCTAACTAATGTTATTTAGAAGCAGCCGCTGTTGAACGAGGACGACGCACGCGATTAACGCGCTTGTTGCCGGTTACAAAAACCAGCTCCTCGTAAAACAGCTTAAAGTCTTGCAATGAAGACTTACGTCTGTTGTTACTCACACATGAGCCTCTTTTAACTCGCTAATGCTAACAGAAACAGTCGCTTATGTCAATAGTCTAACAGATAAGCATAAACGTTGTAACGGATAGCGAAACACACGCTCAGCTGCTACAATATCGCCTATGTTCAAACTAAAATCGGTAAAAAACGGGCGCCGAATCGGAGAGCTGCAAACTCGCGCCGGCAAGGTGCTGACGCCGACATTCATGCCAGATGGTACGCGCGGTGCGGTCAAAAGTTTGACGCCAGATCAGGTGAGTTCAACAGGAGTGCAAGTTGTTTTGGCCAACACTTATCATTTGCATTTGCAGCCGGGCGAAAAGGTAATTAAAACACTCGGCGGTTTGCACGCGTTTGCTAATCGCAAAGGTCCAATGCTGACTGATTCTGGTGGTTTTCAAGTGTTTAGCTTGGCGCATACCAGCAAAATTACAGAGGAAGGCGTAACATTCAAAGATCCAAAAACCGGCGATATAATATTCTTGAGCCCCGAAAAATCGATTCAGATTCAGTTTGATTTAGGCGCCGATATGATTGTGGCTTTTGACGATCTTGCGGCGCTGGATTCCAAGGGTCGCGACCGCACGCTCGAAGCATTTGAACGAACCCACCGTTGGCTGGATCGAAGTTTGGCGGAATTTAAACGGCTCAGCAAAAATATGAATGACAGCGAACGGCCACTGATTTTCGGTGTGGTGCAGGGCGGACTCAACAAAGATTTGCGCAAGAAATCGCTCGAACTTGTACAGGCTACCGATGTTGATGGCATTGCGATTGGCGGCTTATCAGTTGGCGAGACTAAAGCCGAGATGTACGAAATGCTGGAGTTTCTTAAGCCATTTTACGACCCAGATCGTCCGCACTTTTTGCTCGGCATTGGTGACCCAGTGGATGTTCGCAAGGGGATAGAATGCGGAATCGATATGTTTGACTGCGTGCTGCCAACCCGAAACGCTCGCCACGGTTTGGTTTGGGTTTCTGGTGATAAAAAGACGCATCTTACAAACGCCAAATACGCCGAAAATACAGAGGTGATTGATCCAAAATGCGATTGCTATACTTGCGAATCTGGCTTTTCAAAAGGCTTTTTGCGTCACCAGTTTAAAGTGGGCGAATCGCTGGCCGGCACACTGGCCTCAATTCACAACATCCGCTACCTCGAACGCCTCTGCGAAAGTTACCGAAATGACTAATCCGGCTTTTGTTATCATCCCTGCATTTAACGAAGATAAAAATATAGCAGAAGTTATTGAAGCAGCACAATCAGCAAACCCTCTGCTTATCAGGACAGATGAAATAATTGTAGTAGACAATAATTCTACCGACAATACGGCCGCAGTTGCCGAGATAATGGGGGCTAGAGTTGTTGCCTGTGAAGTTCAAGGTAAGGGACAGGCTATGGATGCGGGTGTTCAGAAGGCGCGAAGTCTTGGGGCAACGGCGGTAACTTTTCTGGACGCTGATCTTACGAATCTAAAAGGCACCCATGTTGATGCTGTAACTCATCCAGTTGTGTGTGAGGGTGCGCCCATGACTGCTGGCATCATCGATCTCTGGGATAACTGGTTATTAGAGCGCATTAATTGGCCATCACTGAGCGGTGAGCGCTCGATATTATTAGACTACTGGGATCGTGTAGGACCAGAAGGCAAAAAAGGCTTTTATATCGAGACTGCAATAAACGTACGGGCTCTTGAAGACGGTTGGTTTGGTAGGACTGTTCAGGTGCGTCTTGAAGGGGTAAATCATGATGAGCGGAGAAAGATCAGACAACGTGGTGTTATGCGCGGCTCGGCGGAATACATGGAAACATACACGCGCGCGTTTGCTTTATATTCTCGGGCGATAATTCGTGCCCGACAATCCAGCTAGCGGTTTAGTAGGTTGGTGAGTTCTTGCCACTTGTTGTTCAGTGTGGCGAGTTCGTCGCGGTTGTCGTTGAGGTTACGAAGGGTGCTGCTTTTATCATTATTGCGGGCGTAGCCTTGGCACTCTTCGGCCTCGCGCCGCAAGTTATCGGTGAGTCGCACAATTTCTTGTAGTAGTTGGTTTACTTTTGGATCCATAATTCCCCCTATGAGTGTTCAGTTTTGGTGGGCGATACAGGATTCGAACCTGTCACCTCTACAACGTCAATGTAGCGCTCTAGCCAAATGAGCTAATCGCCCTCGTCAGAACCGTCGGTCGTCCTCCGCAAATTTCTTCGTAATTTGCTTCCGCACTCCAGTCGCTTCTTCCTCTCAAATTTCCAAACAGCAACAAGTTGCTTGGTTTGAAAATTTGGAAAGCCCTAGAACAACCCCAGGATAGCGGATAACAGGGGAAAAGTAAATAATCGAAGGGTTTGTACATAAAACAACAATAAAGTACTAGCGTGATAGTACTAGCTTGTGTATACTCCTTGATTACGGGTGCAGTTCAGGGAAGTGTTGATACAGTGTTTACATCAACACAGAAAACCGTTTGAAAGTGTTTGCGAGGACCTTCAAGCGGTTTTTGTTTTTACAAAAAATTCATGCACATGAACATAACGGGGGTGACTTGTCTTTAATAACAGATATGATACACTTTTTGTAGGTAATGACGTGGACTAACCATCTGCCGAGCCTCGTGGGCACGATAGCGGACAAACGATAATGAAGGCTATAAGAGTTAAAGTCGAGGTGGAACGTCTATTCACAAGTAATAGACCCGAGACGCATCTAAAAAGAATTGAATGTATTTGCGAGAATATTCAATTCACAGATGCGTCTTTTTATTTTTATAAGTAATTTACGAAGGAGAAGGTGATGGCGGATCAAAACAAGCAGCAAGATCAACTACATGCAATGCGACATAGTTTGGCGCACATCACCGCGACGGCCGTGCAGCATTTGTGGCCACAGGCAAAATTTGGCGTAGGCCCAGTGGTCGAGAACGGTTTTTACTATGATATCGACCTAGGAGACGTAAAAATTTCTGAAGAAGACCTGCCGAAAATCGAAGCGGAAATGCAAAAAATCATCAAAGAAAACCAAGAGTTTACACAATCCAATAAATCTATTGACGAAGCAATCGCCTGGGCACAAGAAACAGACCAGCCTTACAAAGAAGAACTACTCAACGACCTCAAGCGATCCGGCACAACAATAGCCAAAGACTTGGATGCTGACGAGCTAGGTACGATTACCGATGGCGCCAGCGCTGTCGAAAGCGTCGGTTTTTACCAAAACGGTGATTTTACCGACCTTTGCCGAGGCCCGCACGTCGAATCTACAGGCAAAGTTGGTGCGTTTAAACTAATGCGCGTCTCTGGTGCGTACTGGCGTGGTAACGAAAAGAATGCTCAGATGCAGCGCGTCTACGGTGTTGCGTTCGCTAACGACAAAGATTTGCGCGTTCACCTGAACATGCTCGAAGAAGCCAAAAAACGCGACCACCGCAAACTCGGCCAAGAGTTAGATTTATTCACCTTTTCACCACTCGTAGGTAAGGGTTTGCCGCTTTGGACAGAGCGTGGCGCAACAATTCGCCGCGAGTTGGAGCGATTTATTGTTGATGAAGAAATTAGCCGTGGCTACAAGCATGTTGTTACGCCTGATATTGCCAGCATAAAGTTATTTGAAACATCCGGGCATTATCCGTACTACAAAGATTCGATGTATTCGCCAATTGATATCGATGGCGAGAAATTCATGCTTCGACCGATGACGTGTCCACATCATTTCCAGCTGTATCTAGACAAGCCCCGAACGTACAAAGATCTGCCGATGCGAATTGCTGAGCTTGGTAAGCTGTATCGTTATGAGCAATCAGGGGAACTCTCGGGCTTGATGCGCGTGCGAAGTTTCACGCTAGCTGATTCGCATATCATTTGCGCGCCTGAGCAAGCAAAAGATGAGGCTGCTGCAGCATTAGATCTTATCGAATACTGTGCGACGGTGTTTGGCCTCGAGAAGGGGAAAGATTACAGATACAGACTTTCTCTAGGAGATCGTGGCGATGATAGCAAATACTTTAAGGACGACGAGGCGTGGGAAAACGCCGAAGATGTACTCCGCAGGTTGCTTGTTGATCGCGGAGAGCCTTTTTACGAGGGCGAGGGCGAGGCTGCGTTCTATGGTCCGAAAATCGATGTACAGATGAAGAACGTACTCGGCAAGGAAGACACAGCGTTTACGGTTCAATACGATTTTGTTATGCCAAAGCGCTTCAACCTTACCTTTAAAGATGCGGACAATAGCGATAAAGAGGCTGTCGTGATTCATCGTTCTTCAATTGGAGCGATTGAACGCGTCATTGCATTTTACATTGAGCACACTGCCGGTAAGTTCCCAGTGTGGTTGGCGCCAGAACAGATTAGAATCGTCACGGTTAATCAAGAAGACGCTACAGTGAAATGCGCCGAAGAAATTTTGGCTCAAGCAAAAGTACTCGGACTGCGTGCAACAATCGACAATACTAACGAATCAGTCGGCAAAAAAATCCGCGCCAGTGAAGTCATGAAAGTTCCATATACCCTAGTAATCGGCGAAAAAGAAATCGAGTCTGGCAAAGTCAGTCCACGAATCCGCAAAGACATCGAAGTTCAAGAGAGCCCAGAGGGAATCGAAGTCGCCAACTTCTTAGGAACAGTAGCAAACGAAGCCAAATCGCGCGTAACGCACACCTCCATGCAAGGCCATGAGCACCAAGCCAAGTAATTTTCGCGATGACATTTTTGCAATCGTCAGGCAGATTCCAGAGGGGCGAGTAATGACGTACGGGCAGATTGCGGTTTTGTGCGGCCGGCCGCGCGCGGCACGGATTGTTGGTGGCGTGGCGCATTTTGGTGATTCGGAATTGCCGTGGCAGCGAGTGGTCAAAAAAGATGGTAGCTTGGCTGAAGGATTCCCCGGCGGCATTGCTGGGCACCAAAGCGCACTCGAATCAGAAGGCGTGACGTTTAAAGACGGCAAAATCGCAAATATGGCGGATAGATTATGGCAGCCGAACAAATAACACCACTTCCACTTATAGTAATCGTGGGCGAGACTGCCAGCGGCAAAACGGCGCTGGGGATTGAGCTTGCCCGGAAGTTCAATGGCGAGATTATCTGTGCCGATAGCCGCACAGTTTATAAAGGCATGGATATCGGCACTGCCAAGCCGACTAAAGAAGAACGAGAGCTCGCACAGCATCATTTACTGGATATCGTTGAACCAGACCAAGAATATAATGTGGCGCGGTTTCAAAAAGACGCGCGCAAACTGATCGACTATCTTGCGTCGATCAATAAACTGCCCATTATGGTGGGCGGCACAGGATTATACGTAGATTCGGTTATTTTTAATTACGATTTTGACAACAAAACTAAGGGTGATTTGCGGCCCAACACATTAGTGATTGGTCTTGCGAATGATCGAGACGAACTACTTTCAAGAATAGAGCAACGTGTCGATGTGATGCTACAAAATGGTCTATTGGCAGAGGTAAAAAAGCTGGGCACCACGTATGGCTGGGATAGCCCTGCACTAAAAGTTATTGGGTATAAGCAGTTTGCGGCTCATATTCACGGCAAAATTTCACTCGAAGAAGCGCGCCAAGAAACAATTCACGAGACTAAGTTATTCGCCAAACGCCAACGCACCTGGTTTCGACGTCCGGTGTACCAAGAAAGTATTCACTGGATCACTTCGCTCAAACAAGCAACAGATCTTGTAATGGCATTCTTGAACACAAAATAGCCGATCGTCTGTTACAATATCGATATGGTTGAACAACTTTTTGGGAGTAAAACGAGGGTAAAACTGCTACAGCTTTTTTATGGTAATCCGAACCGTCCTTTTTATGTGCGCGAGATTACCCGCAAAATCGATGAGCAAATTAATTCGGTGCGCCGCGAGCTCGCAAACTTGCTGAGCGTAGGAATTATCTCGTCAGAATCAGCCGACGAATCCAAGAACAACAAGCTGTACTACGAAGTAAATCAAAATTATGAATATTATGATCCGCTACTAGAAATTTTTGGCGGCGGCAGCAAAAAGAAGGCTACAGCTAAAACAACTCCGTCCGAAATTGACGAACTAACCGAGCTTAAGACAACCGGAAACGTCGAGTTGGCAATTTTGACGGGGCAATTTACGCACGATGAATCCGCTGGTGTGGATTTGGTTGTAGTCGGTGATGTTAACCAGACGAAAATGCAAAAATACGTATCAGCACTCGAGAAAAAAGAGGGCAAAGACATCCGCTACGTCAGCATGGATGTGGCTGAGTTTAAGTACCGAAACCAAGTAAATGACCGATTTGTGAACCAGCTAACACTGGCCAAAAAACAAATTTTAATCGATAAACAAAAACTACTCAAGGAGGATTAGATATGGAACTGCAATTTTTTGGCGCCAACTGTATTAAACTGTCCACCAAGCACACGAGCGTAGTGATAGACGACAACTTGAAAGCGCTTGGCGGTACGTCAGCAGCAAAAGCGGGTGACGTCGTGGCGTTTACGAATAAAATGCTGCAATCGGACACCAAAGAACCAAAGATTATCATTGATAAGCCAGGAGAATTTGAAGTTTCGGCTGTTTCAATTCATGGCATCGCAGCCCGCGCTCATATGGACGAAGAGAAACAACAAAACGCCGTAATTTATAAAATTCAGACCACTGATTTGCGCATAGCGGTCGTTGGCCATATCCACCCAGATTTGAACGAAGAGCAGCTAGAAGCGATCGGAACAATCGATGTGCTATTTGTGCCCGTCGGTGGCAATGGCTATACACTGGACGCAATCGGTGCGCTGAAAGTTATAAAAGAAATAGAACCGCGAATTGTTATCCCGACGCATTACGCAGACAGCAAGCTAAACTTTGAAGTTCCCGCAAGCAGCTTAGAAGATGCGCTCAAAAACATGAGCATGGAAGCCAAAGAAACAGTCGCCAAGCTAAAAATAAAAGAAATTCCAGAGAATATGGAGCTAATCGTGCTCGAACACCAATAGGCAAATCGGTCTCAATTAAAAAGTGCGAACATTATTGCTCGCACTTTTTGATTATTTAGATTCGTTTTTATTTAGCAGGAGCGCCGATTACAGCTGGTTTGCCAGATGTAATAAGGCCTTTTTTCTTGAGAGTGCGTATTGCTTGGGTGCTTAATTTCATACGCACTTTTTTACCTTCAATAATGAGGGTTTTTGTTTGCAAATTTGGCTTCCAGACTTTTTTGGTCTTGTGCTGAGAAAACGGAACGTTCTCGCCGAATTGCTTGCCTTTACCGGTTAATTCACATACTTGCATAGTCAAGGGGTAATTTTACGCAGTTTCTCTGTTAAAGTCAAGACAAAAGAGATGCTATACTAAGCGAATGATTGGCAGCCTGACTTTTCTAGACATTGGGATTTTTATCGGTTGTTTGTTGGTTGCTATGAGTTTTCATGAGGCGATGCACGGTTTTGTGGCACATTGGCTGGGTGACGACACCGCACATCTTGCTGGCAGACTGACGCTCAACCCACTCAAGCATATCGATGTAATGCTGACGATTTTATTGCCGCTCGGCATGTTACTCTTGGGTGCGCAACCGATTTTGGCGGCAAAACCAGTGCCGTTTAACCCTGGGCGATTAAAGTACGACGAATTTGGCGCTGCACTAGTCGGCTTAGCCGGACCAGCTTCTAATTTGTTGCTCGCGATTGCTGCCGCTGCAGTTATGCATTTGAGCGGAGTTGCAGTCGGGACATTGCCATACACGGTTTTTATAACGTTTATAAGTTTAAACATCGCACTCTTTACGTTTAACTTACTCCCAATCCCGCCGCTGGATGGATCGCGCGTTTTGTTTGCATTTGCGCCCGAGCCGCTGCAGAAAATTATGCTGCAAATCGAGCAAGCCGGCTTTGCGGTGATACTTGTGATATTAATCCTACTCATCCCTGTAATAGGCCCTATTTTGAGTAATATAAATGAGTTTTTGGTTTTGCTGCTCGTATAAAATGCTACAATAAAAGCACTAGGTAATTCGCCAACAATGATTATCTAACACCATCTGCCAAGGGCATCCAATATCAGATTCAACCGTGGTTGATGAATGAGGAAACCCACTTGGATCTACAGATTAATCATACGGCGAGCGGCCTAGTTTTTATTTGGCTATAATTTTATGTTTTCTTTTGAAAAACAATTTCGAACGGCACGTCTTCGAAAGTGGAACTATCGCGAGTATCTTCAGGGGGAAATACCTCTCTTTGCAGATGTCCTACTACCTGGAATCCGAGCAGGCTGGCTACTTCAATTTCGTCAGGCTGCATGCTCGCCAGAATTAGTAATCCATTGGGCTCCAGTGTTCTTTGCGCCTCCATCAAGAAGCCTATTCGAACGGAACTATCTGCAATCTCAGTTATTTTTTCTTGAGCATCTCGTATCTTGAGTGGATCCGATTCGGTGCCGTGTGCAGATTTCCAAATTTCCGCAAAGCGCGGCATGATCGTATCGATTATTGTCTGACGTGTTGCGTTTACTTCCACTATTTGTTCAGTGGTGGCGTTTTCAGGATAGTCGCCACAACCAAGAAGCACCGGGAGTGCAGAAGCAAATAATATGCCCACTGACTGGTCTTTGAACGGTAGCATCCGTCCATCGGCAAGTGTATCAAGTACGAGTTTATCAAGTGAGGTCACGCTATGCGCTCCAGCCTCTTCATTATGTGTGCCAGCAATATTTGTGATCAACGGACGATTTGGCAGTGAAACGCCATCAAGAAATTTAAATCCGGTTGCCGTTGGGCCGCCTATCTCAATCGCTGGCCCACGCAGTGAATTAACAAGTTTTTGCGGGTCTATAGATGTATCAAAAAAATACGTTCCAGTTTCGCCCCAATTCTGCTCTTCTATATGTGGCCCGAGTGGGGTTTGGTTTTCTGGGTCTCGCATCCATAGAGTAGGCTCAGTATATCTGAAAGGGTATTTGAACGCGTCTGAATTGTCGCCCTGAACCACAAAATCCTGACGAGTTAGACCAGGCATAGTTGGGTTTATCGGAGACGTTTGTTCTGGAAATGAGTCGGAAAGCATATGTAAACATTAGCATAATATTGCAAATTAAGCAATAGCATGACAGGGAATGTTACTATGTGATAAGCATAGAGTCGCCGTAGCTGAGGAAGGCGTATTTTTCGGCGGCGGCGGTGTCGTAGGTGTGTTTGAGGTGCGGCCATGATGCAAAGGTGGCGGTGAGCATTAGAACGGTAGTGCGCGGGGCGTGGAAGTTCGTGACCAAGTGATCAATTATTTTGAATTCGTAGCCAGGGTAGATGAAAATGTCCGCTTCGCCCGACAAATCTTGTGGTTTTTGGCTGAGGATCTGTGGTGCGCAGTATTCTAAGGTGCGAGTAACGGTGGTGCCGATGGCCAGAACTTTGTTACCAGATTTTTTGGCTGATTGAATAGCCTGAACAGTTTCTTTTGGAATTTCAAAATATTCGCTGTGCATTTTGTGTTTGGTAACGTCATCGACGCGAATGGGTAAAAACGTCCCCAGTCCAACATGGAGAGTGAGATATGCAATTTTCACACCTTTGGTTTTTAGTTTCTGCTCTAGATCTTTCGTAAAATTGAGCGAGGCGGTTGGGGCGGCGACCGATCCGGGATCTTTGGCAAACACAGTTTGGTAGCGTTCGGTGTCTTCTTTGGAGGCGTCGCGTTTCATGTATGGCGGCAGCGGCACGGAACCGTATTTTTCGCTGAGTTTGAGCAAATCTACTTCGCCCGAAATAATTGCCAGGCCGCCAACCATAACTTCACTCACGATTAATTCAAAACCATCGATTCGCAAGATTTCGCCTGCGTGAATTTTGCCACGATAGAGTACTTTGTGCTTATGAATGCCAAAGTCATGGCCATGCTTTTCGATCAAAAACAGTTCGCGTGTTTTGCCCATAACATTTTGTGCCGCCAAGCGGGCTTTTATAACTTTTGTATTGTTTAGCACCACCACGTCGCCTGACTGTAAGTAATCTGCGATATCGCCGTAACTTCGGTGAGTAATCTCGCCCGACGAACGATCAAGCACCAACAAGCGGCTCGTACCACGTATTTTGGGCGGGTGTTGCGCAATCAGCTCCTCGGGCAATGTATAATCGAAATCTTCTATATTAATTGATGCGGACATGAAGCATATGATATCAAATACTGTTAAAATAAGCTGATATGACATTAAAAACACTCAAATTCAACCACATCGAAGCCGAAAATATAAAACAGGGCGTTCAAACCGCGACGCTGCGAATGAAAGACGAAAAGCATATTTCGGTGAACGACGAAGTGCAAATTATCGATAAAATTCATGAAAGCGATCCAAAATCATGGCGCGTAATCGGTACGGCAATTGTTGACCAAGTGCGAGTTTGCGCGCGGGCGAGCTAAAACTAGACGGCGCAGACTTTGAGCAATTTGGGTCGCTCGCCGAATTATACAAACAACTAGAAGTTTTTTACGGCGACCCAATTGAGGACAGCGCACCAATAAAAGTGATCAGCTTTACGTTTAAGGAATTTACCAAAGAACAGCCCTTGGAGAGTGTTGATGATGAAAATACAACACAAGTAACAGAGGTAAAACT
>ENA-ORBV01014083-ORBV01014083.1-microbial-mat-metagenome-genome-assembly--contig:-NODE-14083-length-12034-cov-5.509576_pt1 | contig 12034 bp, 7 predicted proteins | sample MGYA00237777_ERZ505514 | MGnify/ENA primary metagenome ERZ505514 (study PRJEB26160, sample SAMN06269048) | microbial mat metagenome | isolation source: Oligotrophic lake microbial mat | place... | reverse complement strand
CTCGTGGGCTCGGAGATGTGTATAAGAGACAGTATATATATATGTGACTTGAATTGGCAGGGATTATAGCATGGGCGAATATGTACTGAAAGTCCCAGAGGGTTGAGGATCCCCTGTGGCGGCCAAGAGCTGTGCCATCTTGGTCTGAGGAAGCGAGATCGTTTCACTAATACTGGGCGAATGACACCACTCAGAATGGATTGTCCCGCGGAGATAAAGTTCATTTTCGAAACGCAGTTCAATAGCTACCTAGTTTCTCTCGTCCTTTCTGCATGGCGCTTCCCATTGATAAATCCTTTCGCACATACTACAGTAGCTTTGACGTTTGCCTCTCTCCTTGTCGTGGGGTAATTTTCAATTTCTTTGCCACTACGTGCGAGGAAGGACACTGACAGGATGCACACTTGAGAAGGATGTTTAAGGACCAACGGAGAAAGCTGACATCTACTGTAGCATGCTAGCACCACACTATAGTACGGTAGCACCACAAAGATACTCGCTGGCTCACTGGCAGTTGCTGCCAAAGTGCTCCCAGGGGAGCCCTTACTGTTGTGTGAGAGGAAATGGTGTCTTTTCAATAGTTTCCTGTCGAGAGATGAAACAGAACCGGTCATTCAGTCAGCACAAAAGTGTGGATTAACTAACTTCTTTTGTCAAAAGGTCCAAAGTATATATAGTTGTTTGCGTTATAAACTGACACTAGCTAGCTAGCACCCGGATACCTATTCCTTCCTTTGGAATGCATGCTGCATCGAAGGCTCCGCCACGTCCACACCATCGTTGCCGCCACAGGACCGTCCGTATCCGTGCCGGCATGAGATCCAAATCAAATCAGTTGGTGGCTCATGGCGTCGAAACCCTTAAAGTTGACATGACTATTGTCGGGAAGCTGATAGTCGCCAATTGTCTTGGTGTCTTCCAGGACTTTTCCATCAAACTTGAGTTCCATTTTGTCCTTGACGAATCCTGTGTGATGATAAATCTTGTCCTTCAAATCCCAAATCTTGGTTGTAGGCGTCAAATCCTGCAAGACAAGCGTCGAATGAGACTGCTGGTGAAAGACAACGTTGAGTTTTTTCTGGTTGTCCGTGCTTGTATCGTTTTTGCTGACCATGGTTTTTGGTTTTGATTTCGTATCTGTTTCAGTCGTCGTCGTCGTGTTTGTCGTTTTTTATGAGGAAAGTGGTGCGTTGACTTTCAGAACAGATAACTCATCTTCTTCAGGTGGTGGTGTACCAGGGACTACAGTTCTACTGTACTCTAGCTAGCTAATAGCTAGTAGCTAGCTAGTAGTAGCTGCCGACGTACCGGCACTATGCACAGGTGAATATCTTGTGTCTTCGTGTTATTACTACTGCTAGCTAGTTGCAATTACTGTGTGGTACTACAGTTCGTGCTGTACTGAAAGCGAACCCAATCATAACAACCAGAACCTCCCTCATCAATCATCATTATTTCCCTCATTTTTTGCTTACACTACTGCTGATATTTCGAGAACCCTCGCACGCAATCAATCAACCACGTTCTCCAATGAAATGAATGCCATCATTACTATTAGCTAATACTAGCTAGCTAGAGCCATCAGATAGATATTCGAGAACGTGCGGCGACATCAGCCGAATCGAGTGATCCAGACTTGCATGTACAATCTCTTGTTTGGCAAAGAAGTTCACCACCAATAGTAGCATCCGCATTGGTTGGTTGATTGATCGGATACTGTACTCACGCATTAACCCCTGACGTACACTCTTAAAGGTGTTGTCTACTCAACCGAAAAGCGAGTGCAGTCGTTGTGAAATCCTCTTTTTGCAATGGGGAAATTGATAGAAGAATGACCAGCTGTGACCAATACCGTGCACAATCGAAAATGTCCCAGGCATGAGAAACGTCAAGTCATCCACATCCGCCGCGAGCACAACAGAACCGTTATCCGAGTGGTCTACTGCTGTTAGCTTTCCAACGAATGTATAGTTGGAAACGCTTGGAATGGAAGAATGCCGACCACCGGAATCGACCATCAGTTCCTGAACCAGCACGAAAGCATGCCCCTGGATCCATCCGTGGTTGTCAAGCTTTTGCAGTACATCCAAGGGTGGAAATTCTTCATTATTCTCAACCGTATAATCCCAATCAATGACAGCAAAATTCTTGACTCCGACACGAATCGTAAACGGAGTACCGGCAGATATAGACTGGCCGTTGATAGGCTGCAAGACACTAGAAGCCGGCATGTTGATGCCGCTGGGGATCTCCCCTAGAAGGGCTTTACTGCTGTTGCAAAAGGTGGAAGGCGGTGTGCGGCTCTCGAATGCAGTGTCAATTTGTTGCTCGGATAATTGCAGCTCTGACGATGTTGGACATCTTTGGGTTTGATCGGTATCCGGACCTTCCTGCACAGATATCCTTATACAGTCGTCTATGGCGAATTGTTCTTCGCGGGGCAATTGAATGGTTGCATGGACACATGTTCCCAGCATAGCACACACTCGATAATGCCCGGGCTCTTGGATGACATTGTCATCTGTCAAATCGACAGTCAGTATTCCATTAAGATCTTGTTTGTCGACAACGGACTGGAAAAACTCAAACTCCGTCATGTCAAGCAGCTCGTCCACTCTTTGTACAACGACATGCAGATGGCCCTCTACTAGACCATCATGACTCAATCGTTGAGGTTCTGCCAGCCATCGTGTGGAACTATCCGATGCGCATCCGCACGCAAAGTTGGACATCTTTACCTGTACCCGAAAAGATGTTCCAGCTTGTATCACTTCTTTATCCACTGGACTGAGTATCACTGCGGAGGGAATTCTATCTATCCTGGGCAACTCCCCCGCCATAACTTCGCTGCAAGTAGCTGCCGTCTGTTGTTTACCATTCACCAAATCAAAAGGTGATGCCTTGCAAAAAGAGGTGCTCGGCTCTTTCGCGACTTCGTGACACCAACCATGAAACGACGCGAATACTGCCACAAGGGCCAAGCACATTGTAGTGGGCATTTGCCAGCGATTCCACCACAAATCGAATCGATTGGGTCTGGGAACAAGGCCCGTTGTATCATCCGCTACATCCTCAATCCCTGCCAAACTGGTCCGTAAGCTAACCCGCTTGTTCCTTGTCCACTTTCGATCACTGAGAGTTGTTCGATCCGTAGACGAATGATCGAAACGAGAACTGTCTCCCATTCTGATCGTGTTGCTCGCGTCCATGCTGGATCTAGTAGTAGAGCTCGTGCTGCTGTTTTTGGAGATTAATAGCCGCAGGGGTGGAAAGGCTTCCAGGTTGCGACGAATTGGCTGTCCAACCATGCAAGTGTAGAGAATATCGTCAATGCTGTTGATGAATTGCAGTCCCACTGTGTTTAGGATCATTTCGACTGGAATTCCCTCTTTCAACAAGAACCGACTCCCAAAGATGGCCAAAAAGACTTCTTGCATTACCTTGAAGAGCAGGACGAGGTGCATGAGAAAGCGGTAGTGTCGTGTGACACCTCCCTTGGAGATGTAATTGACGGGAATCCCCTCGGTTCGTCCATTTGCATTGGTGGCCATGACGGTTCGACTCTCCATAATCAAATAAGTATTCCATCGTTGACATACTTTGGTCATGTATTTTTCTTGTTCTTGCTTGCTCTGTGTGGGATCGCCACACCAGGTTGGGATATGGTAAAAGAATTGGGCCATGGTAATGGATTCGACCAGATCATTTCCCACGGAAAGTAAAAAAGCCGACAGACACGAGATGCGCAACCATTCTCCCGATCCCTTCCAAGCTTCGGCCACGCGACACCCATCAAAGAGGATTCCAACCTCCCAGAGATAAATACTAAAGACCAATTGAATGGCGAAAGTGGCCAGCAAACCAATCCAACTGCCGACGGTGGGCAACCACCATTCCCATCGATTGTCCCTTGTGGCGTTCTTGGGCCCATAACAAAACAAAAGGGGATGAATCAAGGCAAAGGTGTGCAGCGTCGAAGGCAAGGCCAAGACCCAGTCTCCATTTTCTCGCCGATCCTGGGCTCGACTGTTGTAGAGACCAATGTTGCCCTTGTGGGGTTGATACTCGCCTCCTTGGGTCGTCGTGACACTATTCATGAGTCTCGTATTCTCGAATCGGTCAGCACGAGGGTGCGACCTTCGTTCTTCTGCTTCTTCTTCATCATCTTCATTTGCAGCGCAGACAGGCGATGGCTGTGGCACAGCATGATTCTCATCTTCCACAGTTGCTCCATCAAGATTAGGGGCCTTTTGGGATGCCTCCGGTGGGGATTCCTCCAAGCTCAAGTCGTCTGTTACTACCGGTAGGTTCGGTTGTTCATGATCAGTGTCCTGCAAGTTCTGCTCTTGTCCTGCTGTGGGGCCAGATGGGGCAGCAAAAAAGACGTTCATAAGAAAGTCGAACATTTTGTTTAGATCATGGTAGAAAGATAATCAATAATTATTTTATAGCGTACATTTCGCTTAGAGCAAGCTGTTGCTCACTTCGTTCATCGCGAGAAGGGGCGATGGATCCACGGTTTGAGCAATTCTTTTCGAAAATCCTTTGATTAGTAGTGAGTGTTAGTGGAACAAAGAAAAGCCTTCCAGTCTTGGACATGGTTTCGCAAAGAACAGCCTGTCATGCAACCGTGTTAAGTAGAGCGGTGTCGCCGATGCGTTGCGGGCCGGGCGTGCCGAACATTGAAACAAAATGTTAGAACCAAACCATTTCTCCAAGAATGTAATTGTTGAAGTTATGCTTGTCGCCCCCAAAAGATGGTGGAACTTAACGCCGACTAGTTTTAGTCCAACGAAACCCAAGGTGGAGATGACAGTCTTTGCAGTTCCACATGTTCCAGCCGCCAAGGAAACAACATGTTGAAGCAGTCTGGAACTTGTGACTTCAATGTGCCAATCCGTCAATTGGTTAAGGAATGCCTGCAATTTGCCATCAGTTCCACAAAAAAATGGATGTTGGATTTTGACTGTTGGAGTCAATCATGGACTCACAGCCTCCCAAAAACCAGTCATGGACACAAATCTCATGCAGGAGTGGCAGACACCCTGCAATCTCAAAGCCAAACTGATCAAAATTGTCATTTGTTTTGGAACCTCCCCAGAGTCAAACTCTTGCAGCACTCTTGCCCACAGGTTGACAAGGATCGACAACAAAGAGATTCAATTCAACATGCAATGAACTCATCGCATTTTCTGCCAAGTTCTGACAAGTTGGCGCTGTCACCAACCGGATCTGACATCTGATGACAATGACTCCAATCCAAGTTCTGAGTTGGTTCAAATAGCTATGGGGTGTGTGTGTGTGTGTTTGTCGTGGGGGCGCTCCCTTCTGTTGCCATTTTGTCATTGATTCCAGTCTGTGAATCCAACATGTGCACTCCTGCAGTTCCAATTCTAGTGTGTTGCACTTGGCAAATGCTCAATGTGAGTTGTTGTTCACCCATCGCATTGCATCCTTTTGATTTCCTCAACCACGAGCCCTTCCGTCTTCCAATCTGTTCACTAGTCGAATTTGCTTCTCGCAACAGATGCTTTTTTTTCACTTTTCACACAATGACAACTCACACGCCAGTCACATGCGGTGCATGTGATGTGACACCTGCATCTTGTCATGGATTCTGAATCCATCAACTCACTCCCTTTTTCGTGCGGTGCTGCTGGCTCAGCTGTTGACAGTTTCCTGCTCCTGCCAGACCAATCGTCGTTCAACGATCATCACTTTGGTTGGGTCCATTTTCTAGCCCTTCTTCTTGCCAGTGGGTCACAATTGTAGTAGCTTGTGGATCATCATCATTATTTTTGTTTTGGGGGAATAGGAAGGACCCATTAATTTTTTTCTTTCCAAATGGAAATCCAAACTTATGATGGAAGATCTTGTCTAAACCCTACCCCTTCTGTTACCGTAGCCATGTTGATGTTGACGAGCAGGTGCGTGGGTGGGGTGAGCAAGAAAAAGTCATTACATTTTTTTCTTGTCACCATGCCAACCCGTGATGCATTGTATCCATCCCCAGTTGAGTAGTTGAGTATCGTACCTACTGTACAATAAATCATAAACCATGATGAAATTCCATGACCCATAGATCGAGCCAACTATTACGTACAGTACAGTATATTGAACCCACCTAATTATTTTATAAAAGGATGATAGTGCAGCCGCGTATACGTATGTTCATGTTTGCCAGTGCCATTGTAGCGGTAGTGGTTTTCCAGATTCGTGTTTCGACCAAGTGGCAGAGTTATTATACTGCTGAGCCTGAGCCGCCACAACATGTCATGGAAGCGAAGGAAGATTGCAAGCCAACGCAAACGCTGCGACCAAGTGCAGAAGTGGAGGCGGCATTGTCAACAAGTCGACAATCAGTGAAGGAACTTGAACAACGTTTGCGTGTGGCTCAAGCAGCGCTGCTTGAGAGTGTGGAAGACGGCGACCAACGCGAGGGCGAGGCAAAGGATGAGAAGCCCAACCAACGAGACGAGAGGGCGGCGGTCTTAGCCTACAAGGCCTACCAGTACAAAGTAACCCACAAGGACAAGCAAAAGGACAAGAATCGAATCCCTGAGAATTTGCACGCACATTACCCGCTGGAATGTCGCTACAACAATTTCACTGACAGTTCCAGTACAACTTGGCCTGTGCCGGCGGCCACTTTTCCCTGGATGGAAATGGCATTCAAGTATTTCAAACGCTACAATGCATATTGGTCAGGTCATCGCAACTATAAGAAAGATGATCCTCAAGATGCCACGGATCAAATGTCCACCACTCACACTTGCCGATACGCCACACTCGAATTGTGGTGGGAATTGGCCGCCCAACACAACATGACCCGTTGGGTCGCTCACGGAGGCACCGCCATGGGCGCCTACTGCCATCATTCTGTCAACCCCTGGGACGACGATATCGATATTACCCTGGATCATTGTCACACAATCGACCGCTTGTTTGAACATGGACGAAGTGTCTCCGACGTCTATCCCGACTTGCCAATAGATCAATACACGAGTAAATATCACAACAACTCCCGATTGATATCGGACGATCTCATTCTCATGAAGGGATCCAGATATTTTAAACTCAAAATGGTCCAAGAATGCAACGTCCTGCGAGGATTTAAAGATCTCGGTGGCATCGATATCCAATGCTTTGACCGATGCATCCCAAAGAATGAACGCATTGCACTCCGAGAGTCTAACTTAGAAGCCGTCCTCAAAGATCCAGATCATTTTACCTTGGAAGTGGTCCCCTTTGGACCCACGTTTATTCAACAAGTACCCTTTCCCATTCTTCAATCCTATGTCAATCATCCCTACCAAAAGAAAACGTGGTGTGATTTCCCCTATCAAAAAGCAAAACCCAAATTCATTACCAGGGGTCATCAGGATGAACTGTTGTTGGAAGCCTACGACAATCCAAAAGCATCCCAAATGCACGAGGCCGTTGCTTCTTGGTATTCTCATCCCGCTCTTCGGTACAAGAAATGGCGCAAACAGGTCGGGACCATTTCCGGCCAGGAATTGACTCAGCAAGTCCTTCCCCCAGAACGTTTGAATCATGTCGAAATCGATAATTCCATTGCCCCTCCTTCGGCCTGTCGCATTTCTTCCACTACCACGAAGAACCTCAAAATTCTCAATTTCAATGCGCAACGGGGCGCACACTGGGACAAGTTTGCACACATGGTTGGCGCCGTAAAGGAGTTGCAACAACCCGATGTCATTCTGTTGAATGAAATGGATATCGGCATGGCCCGATCCGGAAATATCCATACCACCCGGAAATTGGCCTACCAACTTGGACTTAATTATGCTTGGGCCATGGAATTTGTCGAACTCACGCGAGGGAATCGATACGAGCAAAACCAAACGAACGGTCTCATCGATGCCGTGGGGGTCCACGGCAATGCCATTTTATCTACTTGCGAGATTTACGATCCCAAAGTCTTTCGAGACGAGCTTAAGGATATATACTTTTCCGAACAAGCCAATTGGATGAATGCCGATGGGTTCGAAAAGCGACTAGGTGGTCGAATGGCCTTGTTTGCTCGAACAGGGAGCAAGAACATAAAGGAGGAGGAAGATTCAAACACGATGACAACCACGACTCCAAGAAATCATCTAGTGGTGGGATCCGTCCACAAACTCTCCAGCCGACATCGACCCGAAATCTATGACTATTTTGGTGCCGGCATTCCACCTCCAACAATGCCCCCAACAACAACAACCACAACCACAACCATGAATAATACAAGTTTTACCCAAATACTACAAATGCCCAAGCATCAGCTGGGAATTGTATTTGGAGGTGAGTTTGACAGAAAACGTTGTCGGCAATACGGAATGGACAATTTGGATTTGTCGCCCCAGCCCCTGCGAAAGACATTCCGGTCGGATTGTACCAAGCCGACGGACCTAGCGGCCGGAAATCGCAGAAGCGATTTTTTTTGCGGGTCGAATATGGAGATTGTGGAGCAAGATATCACCATACCACCGTGTTTTGGTGGAAAGGGGGAGGAAGGCTTGTTGCAGATTGCCGATCATGCCATTATGCAAATTGTATTGAAACCTGTTGGTTGAATTCGAGTACACAGCAGCAGCAGCAGCAGCAGCAGCAGCAATGAAAAAGAGGATCTTGCATTGACTGCATGGCTATGGTTGTTGGAGGTAACTGCTAAACCGATGAAGTATGAACGAAGCAAGGCCTGGGAAATTTTTGTGTGTGCCAGTTGTTGGCCCATCCCATCCTTTTGATTTCCTCAACGACGAGTGAGTCCTTCATCCACTGAACTCGTTGAGTTTTCCTTGTCGTTCTCGGATTCGTGTCGTTTTCCTCTTGGCACATAAACCAAGTTCCATAGCTCACTCCGCGGCACACAGCAGCCGAATTCTTTCTTTCAGTTCTCATCTGCCGTGCATTTGGGTGTGCCCCCCACCGCCGGCTTTGGGCTGGTCGTCATGCTTGGATCCCAATTTCCTAATCCATCGACGCACTTCGTCCAACGGTGCACTGTCCGCTTGTTGTTTCCAGTCAGCATTCTGCACCCACCGCACCCATCCGTTCAACGATTATCCCTTTGGCCTGGTCTCTTCTCCAGCCCTTCTTCTTGCTAGCTAGTAGCTTGTCCATCGTCATCATCGTGTGGAATTAATAGGAAGGATCAATTTCTTTCCAAATTAATACAGTAATGGAAATTCTTGATTGAAGATCTTGTCTGAGCCCTATCCCTTCTGTCGCCATTGCCATGATTTTTTTCGAGCAGGGCGATTCAGTGATGTGCCACACACAATATCGACCGGCGATCCATCCAACCATCACAACAAGTCCACACATGGCCATGGCCATGGCACAGCAACCAAACCGACTAAGCAAAACTGCTACTCCCTCAGATCAGTTTATAACGCATCAAGCCGGGTGGCAAACCATGTCTAAGTAACTGGTGTGCGACTCGTTTTCAAACTAGCTGCCAGGCGCTAAAGTGCACAAAATGAATGCGATCGATGTGCATGTTGAATGTTCTGGAATCAAAGCTAGCTATGCTTTCTTATGCTGCTAGCATGCGAATTGAACAACCACTAATAACACGGTACCGTCTGAAGCAAACATCCACATTCAGTTAAGATGAGCAATGACAATGACATGCCTCCAGTTGAGAAGAAGCGGATGACGGCGGCTGATAAGAAAGCAGCCTGCTCCATGTTGGAAACCTTGAGCATCAACCAACAGTCTCCTGGAGCAGCATTTTCTGCTGTCACAGCATGTTTTGATGTCTGCAGAACAACAACAGCGTGCTTGTGGAAGCAAATTCAATCAAAAATTCCAAATCTTCCCACCAACGAAGATGATGATGATGGAAGTGACAGTGGCGACAACATCGTCCTTGATGAGCACATCCCTGCCGCTGCATTCGACACCAACATGTCCACTAGAAGAAAGGGAAAGTTCAAGCATGACAGGGATGATGTCAAGGCCAAGGTGGCTGCTATTCCATTTTCGAAAAGAAGGAGAACAAGAATGCTCACCGCTCAATTGGAGATGCCACAATCAAGTCTCATGCACACATTGAAGGAGAAGGGATCTGTGTTCAAGCAACACTCCAATGCCATCAAACTAAAGCTGACAGAAGAGAATCAACAAGCAAGGCTGCAGTTTGAACTTTTGAAAATCAATTTAAACACAACAACACCCACTCGGCGTGGACCACCACAACCCAAGTTCAACACACTCTTTGATGAGGTTCATGTCGATGAGAAGTGGTTCTATCTCTGTCACGGCGGCAAGAACTGCATCATTGTCTGTGGAGAGGAGCCACCCAAAAGGCATGTTAGCCACAAGTCTCATGTAACCAAGGTTATGTTTCTTTGTGCACAAGCAAGGCCCAGACGTCTGCACAATGGCACATGGTGGGATGGCAAGATTGACATCTGGCCAATTGCCTGGTGAATGCACAGTCGCCCAAAGAACAAGTGTCAACAGGCTGGCCGGTGCCAAAGAGTTTGCCAAACAATCTGTTGATCGAGACAAGTGCAGAGAGATGATGATCAATGATGTTGTTCCAGCAATGCAATCCAAATTTCCGATGAGTGAGCAAGCAAGGTGCAGCACCACATGCATTCAATAGGATGGAGCTCCATCTCACATTCCAACTAAGAATGAAGATGACATGTGGTTTGAGGAGATGGAAACACTTGGCTTATCTGATAGCATCCAGCTTGTTACTCAGCCAGCGAATTTGCCGGATGTCAATGTCAATGATCCCGGTTTCTTCAACGCTTTGCAGCCAATGTATCACAGCTACTAGTACTGCCCAATGAACTCACTTGAGCTAATAGAGATGGTAACTATGTCCTACAATGAGTATCCTACTAACAAGATCAATCGCATTTGGCTTACTTATCAGAGCTGCTTGAACGAGATTATCAAGTGCAATGGCCACAACACCTACAAGATTCTACACATGAACAAGGAAAAATTGGAGCGCACGAACAGGCTACCATTGACACTTGATGTCTGTTAAGAAGGTATTGCTCTCCTACAAGCACAAAGCACTGGTACTTCCACTACCAAGTGACATGCTTTCAGTGCTATTGATGCTGCTGTTCCTGTCAGCCATCTTGATAGGTGTCTTGTTGAGGATAGTGTGTTCACTTGAAAACGTAAAACAAAACTTTGGTCTCACTAAATGGAGTGATTAAGCCGGTCCGGCGCACTAATACAGATTCAACCTTTATATTTGTCTAAGTAGTTAAATCAGCTGCAAGCGTGCCAAATTCGTGTAGCCCTAGTACATTAGCGTCTGTCCGTGGTTCTCCGGTGCATTTGGTTGATGCGTTATAAACTGATCGGAGGGAGTAGCTACTAGCACTGTAGTAGGGTACTTGTAGCTCCTACTGTACACTATAGTACTAGTAGGGGTTCTCAAAAAGTCGCCAGGAAAATTACCAGGTACTAGCTAGTAGCTAGTAGTAGTCTAGTACGCATTATTGTCACTGCTAGTAGCTAGCTAGCTAGCTACTAGCTAGTTTGGGAGCTCCAGGATGAGTGTCTCTAGCTAGTAGTACAGTGTAGTGTAATAGTAGGTAGAATGTACATGTGTGTGTGCACCTGGGCAGTACAGTGCCAAGGAACCATGATGATCACCATGGAAGAACCAAGTAGCATCTCACTCAATGGAAGAACCAGTGCTGTAGCATCTCACTTAACTGACGCATTCGATGATAACGGTAGTGGTAGGCAGTTTCCCACTCACTCTCTCTGCCAGATTCGCAGTCAGTTTCAGCAGCAGTTTTGTCACCAGTTTCCCCCTATTACATTTTATCTTTGTAAAGACAATGGCAGCTGCCCACAACAACAACAGCTGTGCCCGTGTGGTTAACAAACCAGCAGACTCCGGACTTGCAATGCCAAACCATGTTTGATTTAAAGTTGGCCGACTGTGGCAAGTTTGACAGCATTGCCCTCAGCAACTTGAGAGGGGACAACTCCTGTCTCTTATACACATCTGACGCTGCCGACGAATAGAGAGGTGTAGATCTCG
>ENA-ORBV01014080-ORBV01014080.1-microbial-mat-metagenome-genome-assembly--contig:-NODE-14080-length-12037-cov-6.584448_pt1 | contig 12037 bp, 12 predicted proteins | sample MGYA00237777_ERZ505514 | MGnify/ENA primary metagenome ERZ505514 (study PRJEB26160, sample SAMN06269048) | microbial mat metagenome | isolation source: Oligotrophic lake microbial mat | place... | reverse complement strand
CCATTCGATGTCCCGGTAGCAGGGGCCCGCACTACACCGTTAGAAACCGCGCGCTTAAGATCGACGTCTGCGACCGAGTCGCATGATGGCTTCTCCCCTTCCCCACTCGCATTCATCGGCGCCCGGTCGGGACGGGCGGCATGGTCCCGAGCATCGATGGGCGAGCATCTGGTCGAGGTATCCGCTCACGCCTCTCGCGACTTCGGATGCTGAACGCACCGCGGCCGTGCGCGTTCTTCCCGAGTCCGACGTGCCGTTCATTGTGTTCGGCAGGGTGCTGCCCTGGTTCAGTGATGTTTAGCGCGGGCATCGGGCCGCGGGTGGCGTCGCGTTCCGTGAGGCGCTTGCGGTTCACGCGGCGGATTGGATGCGGCTCGTGCCGAGAGCGAAGGGATCGCTTCGTCGGCAGCATTTCGTCGGCCTCCTCGCGATGACGGCTGATGAAGACGGACTGGCAGCCGTCTGGTAAGAACTCGTAGCGGCGCTTGAGTCTGCGCTTGCGGGCGCCGGGCTGGTGGCGCTTACGGGCGGGGCCGATGATCCGACGCGGCGAGATTCGCCGCCTTGCGCCTGCATCGATCACATCTGCGCCCGTCGCGATTCGCGGCGGCGTGCCCGGGCTCCGCGTCGGTGGCCCGATACTCCTGGGCCGGAGCGGTGCAGGACGGATCACTTGGGCGTGGCAGTGGTGTTGGAGAGAGCCATCACCGGAGATTGCGTGGGGCGATCAGGACGCTTTGCGGAACCCGGGCTTGGGGCGCTACCATCTACACTCCTTTCGGGCAAGAACTCATGGCTGATCTGGCAGATCGAATCACTGTAAACCCCCTGCAATGCGGGGGCGGCCGTGTGGCCGGGGGATGCGGATCCGGGTCGTCGATGTTCTTGACCTGATGGCCAGCGGACTCTCGCCTGCGCAGGTGCTGGAAGAGCTTCCAGACCTGGTGATGGAAGACATCGCCGCCTGTCTTCGGTTCGCCAGCCACCGCATCGATCACCCGATCCTGGCTGCGTGAAGATCTGGGGTGATGCCCAGTTCTCGCCTTGCCCTCGCGCGGTGGCTTGCTCATGAACTACGTGTAGAGGCAACGGCGCTTAAGGATCTTGGACTGCGCGATGGGGAGGATGCGGAGATCTTCTTTGCCGCGAGGAGTGCTGGCGCCATTGTCTTGACCAAGGATCGGGACTTCGTCGATCTCGTTCGGATGCCTGGCGCGCCCCCGCAGGTCATTTGGAGCACCTGCGGCAACACCTCGAACGCGAGCCTCCAGAAGATCCTGGCCGGCGCGTGGCCAGCGGCCCGTCAGCTTGTCGGCGCCAACGAGAGGCTCATCGAGATTGGCGGACGGCCAGAGTAGGCCAGATACTGCCGGCGGTGACGGAACTTGCGGCACGGCCTCGAGGTTGGCGTGACCGAGGCCGGGATTGCTTCGGGCGATCCAAAGGGACGCGCCCTCGCAATGACGACGAGGGGCAGGGTCACACCCGCCGCTTCAGGGTCGCAAATTGCGACCATGGAGAAAGGCCCTGGAAGAACATCGAGTACTCTGCCCCGGGAAGCAAATCGGCTCTCAGGTCGAGAGTTGGGAGGCTGGGGTAGCCATGCGCCAGATTGACGGTCGCCTGATCGTTTCACCCACGGACCTTGTCTCCTTCCTCGCCTGCGGGCACCGCACAAGGCTCGATTGGGAGGCGCAGCAGGGCATGCGGGAACCGGCGTTCGACCGCGATCCGGTTCTCGAACTCGTGATGCGCAAGGGCGGCGAGCATGAGCGCCGACATCTCGACCATCTGCGGTCGAAGGGCCTGTCCATCGTCGACCTGAGCAACCTCGGCAACAAGTCGGTGGCGGAGTCGCTCGCCGCCGAGGCCGCCACGGTCGAGGCCATGCGCGGGGGCGCCGACGTCATCTATCAGGGCGCTTTCTTCGACGGTCATTGGCGTGGACGGCCTGACTTCCTGCTCAAGGTCGAGACGCCAGGTGCGCCTTTCGGCTGGAGCTATGAGGTGGCCGACACCAAGCTCGCGCGCGATGTGAAGGCGGGAGCCATCGTCCAGCTCGTTCTCTATTCCATACGCCTGGAGGAGATGCAGGGCAAGGCGCCCCGCAACATGCGCGTCATCACGGGCGCGAACGAAGAACGCGTGTTCCGCGTCGACGACTACTCGGCCTACCTCCGCAGGGTGCGCGGGCGATTCGTGGCGCAGATTGATGACCCCGAGTCCCTCGCGTCCACGTACCCCGATCCCGTCGAGCATTGCCGCGTGTGCAGCTGGGCTCGCGTGTGCATCGAGCGGCGGCGGGACGACGACCACACTTCGCTGGTCGCGGGCATGACTCGCACCGCCACGCGCAAGCTCGTCGACGGTGGCATCGCGACCACCGCGAAGCTGGGCGCGGCGGCGCCCGGCACGGAGGTCAAAGACCTCGCCCGCGCGACGTTTGACCGTCTCCAGGCGCAGGCCGCCCTGCAGCTGAAGCAGCGTGCGGATGGAGTGGTTCGATATGAGTTCGTCGAGGAAGAGCCGGCACCTCCTCCACCGCCTCCCCCGAAGGTGGGCGAGAAGCCGAAGGAAGCTCCGCGACCTCTCGGCCTCGCTGCACTTCCCCCGCCCACGCCGGAGGATCTGTTCTTCGACATCGAGGCCGACCCATGGGCCGGCGAGAAGAGCGAAGGGATCGAGTACCTGTTCGGTCTATTGAGCGCGCCGCGGGGGACTCCCGTTTATGAGCCCCATTGGGCGCACTCGGCCGAAGAGGAGAAGGCCATGGTGGAGCGATTCATCGACCGGTGCCTCAAGTTGCGGCGCGAGCACCCGAGCTTCCACGTCTACCACTATGGCGCCTACGAGGACGCGGCGGTCGATCGGCTGGTCAGGCGCTACGCCACCCGCGACCTTGAGCTGGAGCAGCTGCAGCGGGGCCAGGTGTTCGTTGATCTCTATTCCATCGTCCGGCAGGGCCTGCGGATTTCGCAGGAGTCGTATTCGCTCAAGAAGGTCGAGGCGCTCTACATGCCGCGGCGCGAAGGGCCCATCACCAAGGGCGGGTTCAGCGTGGTGGAGTACGAACGGTGGCTCGACGACCGCGAGCAGAGGCACCTCGACGACCTGGCCGCGTACAACCGCGACGACTGTCTCTCCACCTGGAAGCTCCGCGACTGGCTGGAGGAGCGGCGAAGCGAGCGGCAGGTGGAGTTGGGGCGAGAGATCCCTAGACCCGAGCCAAAGTCCCTCGATGCGCCGGAAGAGAAGCAGGAAGAGATTGAGGCGACCCAGAAGCGGATCGACCGCCTGCGCGAGGGATTGCCGCTCGATCCGGTCGATCGTGACCTCGCAGGCAATGCGCGATGGCGATTGTCGCTTCTGCTGAACTACCACCGTAGGGAGGAGCGGCCTGAGTGGTGGCGGTGGTTCGACCTGCGCAAGAAGTCCCCTGCAGAGTTGGTGGCTGAACCGGATGCGATTGGCGATTTGAAGTATCAGGGCGAGGCCGGCACGGTCAAGCGATCCACGCTGCACCGGTACCTGTTCGACCCCGAGCAACCCCAGAAGTTTGACGTCGGCGACAAACCCATGGACCCTTTGACCGGCGAGGGGTCGGGCGAAGTTCACTTCATCGATGCGGCCGCGGGCGTCGTCGACCTGAAGCGAGGCTTCGGAAGCCCGGTCCCCCATCCTCAAGCCCTTATCCCCGAGGGCCCCGTTCGGACCGGGCCTCTTCGAGCGGCCCTCGGGCGGCTCGCGGATGACGTCATCGAGCGCGGCGCCGATGTGGCCGTCGGCAGCTGGCAATCTGCGCGCGAACTCCTGCTGCGGCGCAGCCCCAGGATCTCGGGCGAGTCCGCGGACGACCCGATTCGAAAACCCAACGAGACCTCCGAAGCTGCGGCGGTTCGCGCGATCCTGGGCTTGCAGCATTCCTATCTTGCGATCCAGGGCCCCCCCGGTACGGGGAAGACCTGGACGGCGGCAAGGATGGTCTTGGCGCTTCATGCCGCGCGGCGGCGGGTCGCGCTGACGGGCCCCTCACACAAGGTCATTGAGAACCTCATCAAGGCGGTTCTGACCGAGTCCGAGAAGCTCGGCGTGAAGGTCAAGATCGTTCAGAAGGCGGACGAGGACGGCGGCTTCGACGATCCGAGAGTGGAGGCCGTCAAGAATGCAGCGGAAGTCGTGAAGCGCCTGGAAGCGGGAGTTCTCATCTCGGCTGCCACCGCCTGGCCATACGCCTCTCCCGAGTTGGCAGGCATGCACGATGTGCTTTTCGTTGATGAAGCCGGGCAGTTTTCTCTGGCGAACGCCTGCGCGGCTTCGGGGACTGCGCGCTCACTCGTGTTGATCGGCGATCCGAACCAGCTCCCCCAGGTGACCAAGGGCGTTCACCCCGAAGGCGCAGGGCTCTCGGCGCTGGAATATGTGCTCGACGGCGCCACAACCCTTGACCCGCACATGGGTCTCTTCCTCGACGAGACACATCGGCTGAATCCGGCCCTGTGCTCGTTCATCTCCGACACGTTCTACGACGGGCGTCTGACGCCTCACCCGAAGACCCATGGCGTTCGCGTGAACGGCGGCGGGGCGATTGACGGAACCGGCCTTCGCATCCACAACGTCGCGCACGTCAACCGATCCAGCCGCAGCCGCGAAGAGGCGGAGGTGATCGCGGATCTTGTGAAAGACCTTCTGACTCGGTCCTGGGTGGATCGCGAAGGGAAGACACGTCCGCTGGGAATCGACGACATCCTGATCGTCGCGCCCTTCAACGCTCAGGTCGCTACCATTCACGAGGGCCTGAAGCGCGCCCTCAACGTCGAGGCCAGAGTGGGAACCGTCGACAAGTTCCAGGGCCAGGAGGGGGCCGTGGTCTTGTACTCGTTGACGTGCTCCAGCGCCGAGGATGCGCCGCGGGATCTCGAGTTTCTATATTCGCCCAACCGCCTCAACGTCGCGATTTCGCGAGCCCAGGCGCTCGCCATCGTGGTCTACAACCCCGACCTGCTGCTCGTTCAGTGCCGGACACCCGAGCAGATGCGCACGGTCAACGCGTTGTGCCGGCTGGTCGAAACCGCCCAGCAGATGTGACCCCGCTCGAACGCGGTCACACTTCCGGCGGAGATTGCTTCACTCCCTGAGATACGACGTGTCGTTCGCAAAGACGGATTGGGGATCTCTCGCAAACAGTCACGGCCCTGGAGTGTCTCCGCCTGCTGTGAAAACCTTCAAGAAGGCCCATTCCAGGACTTTCCGTCATTGCGAAGGACACGGCCTTTTCCTGGGACTGAAGCAATCTCGAAGCTCGACAGATTGCTTCACTCCATGGAGAACGGCCCGTCGTTGCTGAGAAACTCGTTCGAGAACGCCCCATTTGGGGCACTTTTCGTTCTGGCGTGGACCCCGGCTTTCGCCGGGGTGACGGAGAGTTTCTCCCAAATGTCACGGAGCGCGCAGCCTGGCCTTGGGCCACAGCGTCCGTACTGAAACTCGAAATGACGGCCATTTTTCAGGTCGCAGTTTGCGACCTGAAGAGCCGATGAGACCGTCCAAACTTGTGATGCCAATTTGGCATCTCAAACGGCCCTTATCCGGCATGGGCTTGGGCTACCTTCGGATCCTCATGAGCACCGAACTGGTTCCGGCCGTCTCCATCGAACGAAGCATCCGCCTGGTCCGCGGGCAGAAGGTCTTGCTGGACGCCGACTTGGCCCACCTCTACGGGGTGTCTGCCAAGCGCCTGAACGATTGCTTCGGGCGACTTCGACGACACGCGCCCTCGCAACGACGGGCAGTTCCGGGCCGTCTTCGAGGCCATTCGGGAGTTGATGACTCCGGCTCGAAAGCCTGGGAAGCGGATCGGTTTTCAGGTTGTGCCACCGCACGACGCCTCCGGTTCAAGATAGGGTTCCAGTAGCCGCACCAAGCCCAGCATGACCACCGACCCCTCCCTGCTCCACATCATCACCCATCGCTTGGAGCCTCATGCGTCGGAAGGCGACTGGCCCTACCTCGTCCTCGCCGCTCTCGATGGGGACAGCGCTCTCGAAGGCGCGCTTCAGCCGGCCGCACGCATCGGCCTTCCAAAGGCCGAAGCCCCGGCGGGTCAGGCGGCTCAGCCGCGCAAGGTCTTCCTGCAGGAGATCCGCGTGCGCGGGTTTCGCGGCATCGGCCCCGAATCGACGCTCTCCATAGCTCCCGGGCCGGGCCTCACCCTCGTGGTCGGACGGAACGGCTGTGGCAAGTCGAGCTTCGCCGAGGCGGCCGAGTTGCTCATCACCCACAAGAACATGCGCTGGGAGAAACGAACGGAGCAGTGGAAGGAGGGCTTCCGCAATCTCCATCAACGCAAGGCCGCTCTTCGCGCGCTGTTCACAGTCGAAGGCGGGCGCTCGTACGAGGTCCACCTCGAATGGAAGGACGACGCCGACCTTGGTGACTGGACCGAGTACGTTCAGCCGCAGGGCGAGCCGCGCACCACTTATGACGCCCTCGGCTGGGCCACCGATGTGGAGTCGTACCGGCCCGTTCTTTCCTACAACGAACTGGGCGGGATGCTGGAAGAGCAGCCTTCGAAGTTCTTCGACGCGCTGTCGCGGATCCTTGGTCTTGATGCGCTCACCGATGCGGCGGGACGTTTGCAGAAGGCGCGGGCCGAGCGTGACCGTCTGGTCAAGGACTCCCAGAAGGCGCAGAAGGAACTGGCCGCGCGATTGAGCGGCCAGGCGGATCCGCGCGCGCAGGCGATCGCCGCGGCCGTCGCGAAGAAGCAGGTTGATCTTGGCGAGGTCGAGAAGGTCCTGGCCGGAGGCAGCGACCCGGAAGGGTCGGCGGGCGAACTGAGGACGCTGAAGGGCTTGATGGCGCTGGGCGAGATCAGCGATGACGCGGTGGGGAAGTCGATCGAGGCTGTGGACCTTGCGACATCCACCCTGCGCGCGAAGGCGGGGACCCTGGCCGCGCGCTCGGCCGAGCTTGCGAACCTGCTCGACGCCGCGCTGCGCTTCCACACCGCATACGGCGACGGTGATTGTCCGGTGTGCGGCCAGCCGGGGGCGCTTCACGCGACATGGCATTCGGAGCATCAGGCGATGGCGGTCACGCTGCGGGCTGAAGCGAAGAGCGTCAATGACGCACAGTCGCTGCGGAAGGCGGCGCTCGATGGCGTCCGCTCCATGGCCCAGGTTTCGGAAGGTCTCCTGAAGTCTGCGCTCGCCCTCGGTCTTCCCGCTCAGGACGTTCTCGACGCCCGCGCTCGGGTGATGGCCGCGCTAGAACTTGACGCCGAGGCGTGCGCGGCTGAAGTGAAGGAAGGTCTTCCCCGCCTGCGCGATGCCCTGGGTGAGTTGAGGAAGCGGGCCGCGGTTGAGCTGTCCCAGCGCGAAGACCTCTGGCGTCCCCTGGCCCAGGCCGTCAACGAGTGGCTGCCGGGCGCGCGCAAGGCGATGGAAGCGGCCGGCCGTCTCAGCGACATCACCAAGGCCGAGAAGTGGCTGAAGGATGCGAACGAGGATCTTCGCAACGAGCGCTTCGCTCCGCTCGCATCCGAGGTGAAGCGCATCTGGGAGCAGCTCCGTCATAACAGCAATGTGTCGCTCGAAGACATCCGCCTCACCGGCGTCAACACATCGCGCCGGGTGCAGCTCGACGTCAAGGTCGACGGTACGGAGGCGCAGGCCATAGGAGTGATGAGTCAGGGCGAGCTCCATGCACTCGCGCTGGCCCTCTTCCTTCCCCGCGCCATGCTGGCCGAGAGTCCCTTCGGCTTCGTCCTCATCGATGACCCCGTGCAGTCGATGGATCCCGCGCGGGTGGACGGCCTTGCCCGAGTGCTGCGCGATGCTGCGAAGACGCGACAGGTGATCGTGTTCACTCACGACGACCGGCTGCCCGAGTCGATGCGGCGCCAGGGCGTGGCCGCGACGTTCCTCGAAGTGACGCGGCGTGACCAGTCGGTGGTGTCGGTATCGATCCAGATCGATCCGGTGGGCCGCTACCTCGAGGATGCCCGCGTGCTGGCTCTCACCAAGGACCTGGCCCGAGCCGCCCGCGACCGCGCGATTCCTGGGTTTTGCCGCGGGGCGGTGGAGGCGGCGGCCATGCTGGCGCTACGGCGGCGCTGGCTTTCCGCCGGGAAGGGGCGGGACGAGGTGGAGGATCAGCTGCTCAAGGCCGAGAAGCTGAACCAGAAGCTGGCCCTGGTTCTCTTCGACGACGCGTCCCGAACCTCGGATGTCATGACCACGCTCAACAAGACGAAGCGAGAGTTCGCGGATACGTGCCGCGCGCTGAACGAGGGCGCACACGGCGCAGAGGTCGAGGACGCGCCCGGCCTGGTGAAGGAAACGCAGAACCTGGCGGAATGGGTGAGGGCGCACAAGTGACGGAGCCTGTGGCCCTCATCGACCTGGCGGCCGAGATGCTGGAGCGGACGGACACTCGCCGCCCGGGGTTGTGGCCGCGCGCGTCGTTGCTGGTGGCGCGCCAGGCCCTCGAAGGGGCGGTCGCGGGTTACTGGCAGATGAAGGGCATCGCTCTCGAGGACTGCTCGATGCGGGCGCAACTCATCTGCTTGCGCGAGTACCTGCGCGAGGGCGACCTGGCAAGCCGCATCGCCCACGCCTGGGCCGCCATGTCCCGCGCGTGTCATCACCATCCGTATGAGCTGACTCCTTCCACCGAGGAGATTCGGAATTGGATGGAGCCGGTGAGGGAGTTGCGGGAGGTGGTGCTCCGCGGGTGACTCTTACCACCCGGCCAGGCCACCTCCCATCCTGATGGTAGCTTCTTCACAAATGCCCGATACGTTCATTCCCTATTGCGAATCTCTTTGGCAGGCGTGGCTCCAGGGGCAAATCGCGGTGTCGCCCCTTTCGGCCAGCGCCTTCGATCTAGACGCCGCACCAGAGCCATACATGTCTTTCCGGGCCGGCGCTTCGCCGCTCATCGCTCTCACGACGAACCCCGGGACGACGATGGATCATCAGCGAAGGGCGTCGGTGCAAATCGGCGCGGGCCCGATCAACGCCACCATGTCCTACGCAGCCGCGGCGAGCGCGCTCGGCGCTTTCTACGAAGACAAGAACAACTTGAAGGGCCCGGCGAATCGCCGTATCGCAGCGCTTCAGTCGCTGGCCGGCCTTCTCGGACGCGATGGTGTCCTGCAGGTAGAGACGTGCCCGTTTCACAGCAAGGCGTTCCCCGGGAAGGCGGCGTTTCTGACCTCACTCGAGAGCGACCGCATGCTTGCCGAGTACGTCGATCGAGTGCGATCCTTCCTTCGAGATCGGCCCGTGGTCATTGTTGCCGCGGTCTCCATTCAGGCTTCGCTTGGACCGAGCATCCAACTCTCCGGATGGCTGTCGTGGCAGGCCGAGCTTGCCGGACTTGGCCGCGCGAGCGCGAGGTTCGCTCCGTTGGTCGAACGGGCCGGAAAAGTGACGTGCGGTGCCCTGGTGTCAGGAGAGGCAGATTCCGCAAAGGCATTGGTGTTGATGATGGGTGGGAACCACTTGCCGGGGTCGCGCGGTCTGACGGCCCTGAAGCAGGAATGACCTCGACGCTGGCGTCACCGAGGCCGAGATTGCTTCGGGCGAACCAGCGGGACGCACCCTCGCAATGACGGCGAGTGCTATCCGAGGTCCTGAGGCAGTCCACCCCGCTCCGGAGAGAACGTTTCGTCGCATCCGCCCCGCAGCGCGTCTCGGCCATTACACCGCCCAGGTCCGAGAGCCGGACGCCAAGGTCCTGTTCGCTTCTATCCAGGCGCTCGGACGTCCTCGGCATCTGGAGCAGTTTTCACCCACCACCTTTGACTACATTGTGGTGGATGAGTTCCATCACGCCGCAGCGCCCACGTATCGCCGGCTCGGCACTTCCGCCCGCGGGGACTCACGGCCACCCCTGAGCGCACCGACGGTGGCGACCTGTTGGCGCTGTGTGAGGAGAACCTCGTCTACCGCTGTGACCTGCTCGAAGGCTTGCGGCGCAACCTGCTGTCGCGTTTCGAGTACTTCGGCGGGCCGGACGAGGTGGACTACACGAACATCCCCTGCTGAAGCCTCAGACCCTGTTTGGCCTGGGCACCCTAAACCGCGTTTCTCAAGTCATCCGGTGTGAGGCTCACCTGGCGGAGGATGGCTCGCAAGGTCCCGCGGTCTATCTGCCGATGGTTCGGCACCACCGTCTGGGCGAACGGCTCCGCTCTTCGCATGATGATGTGGCTCCCCTGCTGGCGGCGAACCGTGAACCCAAGCTTCTCAAGGGCGCGAACAAGGTCCGGACCCGAAATCTGGGGGAGTTCGCTCATACCGCCAGAAGGAGCGCATCGAAATGCTCCGCCGGTACCGGCAACCCGTCATCCTGAAGCGCGAGCACGTAGCCCTCGATGGCCTCGCGAATGTTCTCGACTGCGGCTTCACGAGTGTCGCCTTGAGACACGCAGCCCGGCAGGCTTGGGCACTCGGCGACCCAAAGCCCGTCCTGGCCGGGATAGAGGAGTACCTGTCGCATGGCGAGAGGATACTCCGCGGCCGGTGATGGCGGCGTCTGTGGGCGGGATCAACGCTCAGCGTCAGTAGTCGGCCTTATCCGTCGTCGCGTTCGTCGGGGTTGAGGTCGAAGAACGAGCCGACGTGGCGTCTTGGGAGGATCAGCGTGTGGCCGGGCGAGCTGGGGAAGCCGTCGCGGCTCGCCAGGCCGTGCTGTCGGCTCGGAGAACGACGGCGGGGGGCATGCTTTGCGGAATCCGGGCTTGGGGCGCTACGATCTAGACTCCTTTCGGGGACGAACTCATGGCTGATCTGGCTGATCGAATTACCGTAAACCCCCTGCAATGCGGGGGGCGGCCATGTGTCCGCGGGATGCGGATCCGCGTCGTCGATGTTCTTGACCTGATGGCCAGCGGACGCTCGCCCCAGCAGGTGCTGGAAGAGCTTCCAGACCTGGAGATGGAAGACATCGCCGCCTGTCTTCGGTTCGCCAGCAGCCGTCTCGATCACCCGATCCTGGCTGCGTGAAGATCTGGGTTGATGCCCAGTTCTCGCCTGCCCTCGCGCGGTGGCTTGCTGAGGAACTACGCATAGAGGCAACGGCGCTCAAGGATCTTGGGCTGCGCGATGGAGAGGATGCGGAGATCTTCTTCGCCGCAAGGAGCGCTGGAGCCATGGTCCTGACCAAGGATCGGGACTTCGTCGATCTCGTTCGGATGCATGGCGCGCCCCCGCAGGTCATTTGGATCACCTGCGGCAACACCTCGAACGTGCACCTCCAGAAGATCCTGGCCGGCGCGGGGCTCGCCGCCTGCTGAGGACGACGTCGAAAACATCCTGGTTCGCCTCTACTGGGAGGTCGGCCGGATCATCAACCAGCGCCAGGGGAGGACCGCGTCGATCGCGCCAAGCGATCGCGAATTCTCTGTGCGACCATCGGCGCTGGCTGGTGCACGGTCGCTCGATCACCATCGAACGACTTGCGCGAGATGCGCCTCAACGAGGCTGTTGTCTGGACCGAAACCATGACCTTAATCAGTCTTTCTGGTGATGGTAGTTCTTGTGACTTGTTTTATTTCCCTTTCGCTCGGCGCGTAGGAATAAGTCTTCGTGGGTTCACCGATCTCAGGCTCGCCGAACCTGCCGTTAAAGCTGCTTTCCTTGACCTTCATGCCGTCCGCATCGTAGAAAGTCAGATACCACTCAAATATGTTAGTTCTCTTCTTCGCTTTGACGAGGAGGTTGAATCTGCCCAGGCGAAAGTCGTAATTGTTCTGCGAAGCCCGGGGCGGCGAACGTTAAAACGACGCCGAGTGTCGCCGGCAGCAACGACTGCCAGCATTGAGTTGTTGGTTTCTTCATTTTGTTCATCTGTTTGGTCTTACTTTGCCGCTCGCCGCGCGGAACCCGGGAGCGGCCGCCGGCGCGCCGGCGAAAGGCTACTTCTCGCCGGTGAGCTGCCACCGGATGAGCGATACCGGCATCATGCCCGCGCCATTCACGTCGTCGAAGAACCCGCGCAGGGTGAACCGGTCACCGAGCTGTTGCGCGCG
>ENA-ORBV01014079-ORBV01014079.1-microbial-mat-metagenome-genome-assembly--contig:-NODE-14079-length-12038-cov-5.321879_pt1 | contig 12038 bp, 8 predicted proteins | sample MGYA00237777_ERZ505514 | MGnify/ENA primary metagenome ERZ505514 (study PRJEB26160, sample SAMN06269048) | microbial mat metagenome | isolation source: Oligotrophic lake microbial mat | place... | reverse complement strand
ACTGGTCTACTAATCAATTGTACTGTACACTGTCTAACTTGCTCTTGCAATATTATTGTGCTGCCGTTAGTTTCAATAGATAGGCCCCTCCTCTTCATACCTTCTCCCTCTCCACCAGCACCCGCGCTTACTACTAGCTAGCTAGTAGTACCTTTTAGCGGAGTTAGACTAATAGTACACTGATTCATTGAGATCCATGCATATAGCTATACAAATTGTTATTCTGGTGTCGGTTATACTTCTCAATATTTACCTCCAGAGTCGGTGGAAATAAATAGCATCACTTTCATCAACACGCCAGTACTACCACTACTACTACCACTACTACCACTACTACTACTATATCTTGAAGAGGACAAGAACCATTCCATCATCATGGCACCCACTCCCACCAAAAGCAACGTCGAAGAAGGCGGTGCCTATCCTCAAGTGTCCGATCCCGCCTTGGAATTTTTGATTGCGGAAATTGTCCGCTACGCCGAATTGTCCTGTCCTCCCGAAGGTCCCACGGAAGAACATTCCATTTTTGCGTGCGAAATGGCCGCCGCCAAATTGGAGCGGATTGGCTATTCGGTGGGATATCGATTGTGCGAACGATTGGCACAAAACAAGACCTTTGGGGCCGCACAAGCCGGTGGATCCTCGAGTAAAAAAGATCCGGCTGCCGCCGTGGCCGCATCGCAATTGGAAGCCGTCAAGTTTGTACGTCTTTTATTGTTTGTGTCTTGTGTGATGTTTGTGTTTTTGATTTGGTGGATGGATTGATTTGGTTTGCTTGATTATAATTATATACACGGCATACTACATACATGTACACTGGAACTGACGAACACCATTCTCTCTTTCTACATTTTGACACTCGTACTACATAATGATACTTTGGTACACACAGCTCTGCAAAGAATTTTGGATTGAAGTCTTTCGAAAACAAATTGATAAGTTACAAACCAATCATCGGGGTGTCTTTGTCCTCAAAGATTTGGAATTGCGTTGGTTGACGCGATTTCCCAACAATCAAGAAAATGCTCGTGTTACGGCGATCCAATTGCTCGCCTTTCCGTGTGGCATGTTGCGAGGAGCCCTGGCCAATTTGGGAATTCCTTCGGTGGTTTCGTGCGACTTTTTGACGGATGGACAAAATATGGCCTCGTGTTCCTTTAATGTGAAAATCAAATAAACGACAATAACAACAACAATAACAAGGCGGATGTGATAATTTTGATACGATGACATGTACGCTGGAGCGTGCAAGTACTGAACGATGTAGTAGAACGAAAATGGAAACAAGATTGGGTAAAATATAAAGGCAAATCATTGATATATAATTATACTGCTGGATTTTCATTCACCCAACTACACATTCGAAATAGGTCACATTTATGACTTTTCTTCGTCCCTGGTTGACTGACACGTTACTCGCCCGGCATGAAAGCTGTCGATTCATTAAAGACAGCGCAGAGCAGCAAGGTCAGTATGGATGCTTTTGATGATTGACTCGCACTGAAAAAAGAAGTTGAATTATTTAGATGAAAGTACTGGTCCTGTTGGGTCTAAAACGAGAACGTAAAAAGTAAGCGCTGTCCAGGCCGGCACAAACCAAGATAAACTAAAGATAAAAACGGAATTCGACAACTAGGACTCACAATATAGAAAAGGCAAAGACGCTCACTTTTGAACCTGCCTATTGAAATGGATCGGTCCCTGATACTGTACTGTACTGTAATGATGTAATAAGTGATGATTGTGGTTTTTACAGCCTCCTGGCCACGACGAACCGTTCCATGGACAAGGTTTCCTCCTTGGAAAGTTTGCGGCCTCGTTTCCAAAGATAAATATCGTGACATTCTTTGGCCGTGGTATCCCATTCCACTTGATATCCGCACTTGAACAAATACTCTTTCATTTCTTCTTGGGTCCAACCACTTCTCCACACTCCAAATTCGGGGGATTCCGCGCATAACTGCAGTACATTTTTGACATTGTCGGGATTGCCGCATTTGGACGGATCACGAACACAATTGACATCGGCATAGGTCATGATGATTTTTGAGCCCTTGGGCATGATGCGATACATCAGTTTGAGTTGATCCGTGGTTCGTCCCTTGTTGACATACTGTGTGAAACCTTCCATGACCACAATGGTTTTGGTCTTTTGATTCCAATCGTCATGACGAATCAAAGCTTTTCCAATGGTCGCGTCAACAAACTTGACTTGTCCTCTCTTGACTCGTCGAGCTGCCGCATCGTAATCTTTTTCGTCCAAATACAGCAAACCATCCAACTTGTTTTGTTGCATTTCGGGCAAGTCCACTTCAAATACTGTACAGTTTCTCCCAATATCCAAACGAAAGGATCGAGTGTCGTTTCTGGCTCGTAAAAGGACTAATTGTGTTTTCTTCTTCTCATAGCCAAACTCTTTGAGCGTCGAAACAATGGCATCATCGACCCACCTGGTTCGAATCGATACCATTTCCAAATATCCAGGAGTATCGACAATCGTGTCACTAAAGGCGAGAGAGGCGCCTGTCCAAGAAGCCAAGACGTCCATGCCCATTCCACCCGAATATATGGCTTTCGCATATCGATCATTGAAAATCCGTTTGCTAGGTTCTAGCATGGATTCATAATGCCGGACCTGGGCATCCTTGATTTGTGTCTGACCCATGATGTAGGATAACATTACGATTTTGATTTTTATTTTGCAATGTCCAACTTTTTTGGCTTCCGTATTTTGTAGGCACCGTGGCTTGAATCTTCTGTTCTTCACCTTGGTTCCCTTTTGCTTTCGAAAAAAAGCACACCCCAAACTAACGTCCAACAATGAAGGTTCCCTCATTTTTTTTGGGTGCGCCCAATTAGCCAGGATGGAAGGTGCGCCATCATTTTTTTTGTTTGGATCCAAGACCAGAACGAAAATTTTGGCGTCCAACCACGCGATAATGGGGAAGCACTTGTTCCGAGAAAATAGCGAAAATGAGTGTTAAAGCGTGCCCTTTCCTATGGCGCGTGACAACACCTTGGCTTTTACTTGAACTTTTAGCAAGCTCTAGCGATTAAGTATAAGTGGCAGTGTACAATGTACTCGACTACCATACGGCAGGGTAGTCCACTACTTTAGCTACTAGCTAGTAGACACGTCCTACTAGTACAGCTGAGTTGTACTGTAGATGCACACTCTATGTTGGAGATCTCATTGTCTTTCTGTGGCGAAGAGCGATGCAAGGAAGACGGAAACACAATATCTTTTTTATCAGTCAAGTGATGCTACACAGTTCTACAGTAGTATCAAGTCTCGGTATTCAAAGTATTCATAGGTCTAAGAATAAGCCCGGTCAAAACCGCTAGTCAGCCGTCATCCTCCCCAGTAGATATCGTCTTTCTGTTCACTCAATCTAGAGAAGCTAGACAAAAAAAAGCTGGTGAAGACTATAAAGAAAAGTTTTTCTAATACTAATCAATGACAGAGGCTGCTCCATAGGCAACGGTAATATCCGGGTCAATGTGGGTGTTGAGTTGTGATCCAGAGAGGGCTTGACGGACGAGCTCTCGTATTTGAGGCATGCGGGTAGTGCCTCCTACCATGACAACTTCATCAATTTCGTTGGGTTTCAGGTTTAGGTCGTGAAGCAACCGTTCGACGGGTAGGATCGATCGTTCCAATAGCGGTTTTGCGACTTGTTGGAATTCATCTCGTGTCAAGGACAATGTGGTTTTGGTCAAGGATTGACAAAAGACATCCACCATGGCCAAGGGACCGCCTTCCTGTTGTGTAGGTATACTGGTCATTCCTTCGGGAAGTCTCAAGCAATGCGCTTCGAAAGCAGCTTCTTGTTCCATCTCGTTGCTGTTGTTGTTTTTGCTCTCGAGATATGCATCGTACGTATTGGACAATTGAATCTTCAATTGTTCTCCCAGTGTATGAAAGGACGACACGGTACACAATGGAAATTCCAAAATGGCAGGACAATGCAAAGACAATTCTTGTTCCAAATCCCAATGCTGAGGTGTATCTTCCAATACTTGCTCGAGTTGATGCAAGACGGCACTCACGTCCGATACCATGCCTTTGCCGTCCACAAGCTCGAGCCAATGACGAGCAATGGCAGCATCAAAATCGGCACCCCCCAAGCGATCATCGCCATCACTGCCCATGACATCGACAAATCCATTTGAGACATGCAAGAGACTAATATCCAAAGTTCCACCACCAAAATCATACACCACAATATAATCGACACCTTCTTTTTGATGCAGTCCATACGCCAAGGCAGCAGCCGTGGGTTCTTCCAAAATGCGCGTTACTTTAATACCCGCTTGGGCAAAGGCGGCGACGGTCCGTTGTCGTTGGAGCGTATTGAATTTGGCCGGAACACAAATGACGGCGGCATTGACATTTTCGTGTCCCAATTGTTGATGCGTCAATTGGAGGAGGGCATGAACAACGTAGGAACCAACATTTTGAGGAGAAATCGACATCCATTCCGATGGTTGATTTTGATGGGTGTGATGGGGAACACGAAAAATGACTCGTTCATCTTCTTGTCGTTGTTGTTGCTCTGACTCATCAGAAGCAGCAGTTTCAGTGTCATTGTCCTCGTCTGCAACTATATGAATTTGAAATTCCACTTCCTCTTGCAATTCGGTAATGGCCCGATCCGTAGGAGGACGCCCCAGAACTCGTTTGGCATTGTACAAGGTATGATGAGGATGAGAATCAATGCGTTTTTTGGCGGCATGGCCTACCAGAACTTGAGATGGGTGTGGCACCAACGGTGAGGGTGTTTTGGATTTGGCTCCTACAGGCCGCTCGGAGGGTTCCAAAAAACTGACTACAGAAGGAATAATGGGCGATTGGGTGGTAGGATCGACCATACATTCAATGGCACCGACACCTTTGGAGGGCTCTTGAACACAAATGACAGAATTGGTGGTACCCAAATCAATTCCCGCCACTTGAGCCCGGCCTCGAAATCCCATTTTGGCCATGATCGCACACCCAAAAATGGCCAGTCCAATAACGGACGGAAGTAACGCTTCCATGCCACCGGAAGGACCATCGGCGCCATGCTTTTGTTTCGCTTTGGATTGACGCTTGGCTTTGCGGCGTACAAATTGGGATGATTCATTCTCAGAAGCAGTAGCAGCAGACGGCACCGCCTTGCAATATTCGGCATAACTTTCTCGTTGTCCGCGATGCCGACGATGAAGAGACGACGTTGTCTCCGTCGTTATCGTTTTTGTTGTCGTGGAAGTTTTGTTTTTTTCTTTGGCTTTTGATTTCTTCATTTTGGTGTTGCTTTCTTCTGTAGTCGCTGTAGCAGGTGCAGCAGGTGATGAAGGCGACTCTTGTTCTTTGGCCGTTTCTTTCTCAGTTGGAAGGTTCTTGGTGTTTTTACACATGATTTGAGGACTGTCACGCCGAGCTTTTTTTCTGCAGCTTACTTTTTTCTGCAGTGTACTTTTTTCCAAACCTACCAACTCTCTCTGCTCATAAATTGTGTGTAGGTTGTTCCAAAAGCTGACTGAAAATTAAATAGGTAGCTACAAGTGGAGCCGTTGGTTCATCTTGTTTCTGTTACCGCCACGTGTTGGGTGTTGTTGAACTAAAAACATGCGGGGTTGTTGGATGCCTATGATATGAAATGCGACGACGATGAAATGAATCGCTGATCAAATCACGTTTGGTCAACTTGTGACTCGTTCTCAGCATGACTGAATTATCCTCGCGTCGAACTGACGTCATTCTATTGAAAATTGGCCGTTTTTCTTGTTTGTTCCCTTTCTCAATCAATGAATTCTTCTCTGATCGACGGCGATGATGATGGAGCGAGGTGAGTGATGGAGGCAACACAAGTCCAGCCAGCTTGATGAATTCCACGTCCATCAACCAATCCAGTAGCTAGCTAGTTACTGTAGTAATAGTTTGAAAGCAATCTTGGCACGATCATCGAAAACTACTGGAGCAAAATTATTTTGAAGAGAAAGCAAAACCTAGCTTGGCATCCATTGAACTTCCTGGCTGATCCACTTGCTTACGCCATCCATGTACCAAATCCAGATCATTTCTACCAATTGTTCATAATAACAGAAAACTCTTCATTTATTCATCGCTCACTCAAATCATGGGCGCTTATCCATCGGTCAGCTCGGTTCCTTCCACTGCCATTGCACAAGACATAATTCATCTCAAACGACTCTTTCCAGACAAGTTTCTTGTGGAACAAATACCATCCTCCAACTCGGTTGCGTTGGTGTCTACTGATGGAAAATTGACGTTGATTTTAGTGGATATCACAACCAAAAATGGTAGCGACCCAGAAGAAGGCGCTGGGGATGGAGGCAGCTATGCCACGGCATTGGTCATGAACGAGGGAGTCATCCAACAAGTAAATCAACGGCAGGCAGCATCCACCACTATGAGTGACTTTGTGGCAGCCGATATTGTCCTTCCGGGTGGATCGACACTGTTATTAATATCGCCAGCTGCCATTGGGTTAAATGTGGGAAGACAAAAGCTAGCACAAAGATTGGAAGCTTGCATGACAACAACAAATATTGCCAAGCCAATGAATGGGCAGCATCCACAAGATCAACCAAATGGCACGAACAACAATGAAATCTCCACCTCTACAACAACTTCAACGAACGACAATCCATCCAGTACGAATATTACTAGTAGCCCATTCTTGCCGCCTTTGGAATTACAAAACTTGCCATCCTTTCCAACTCTGGATTTTCGATTGCTTCAGAAAGGGGGATATCTGCAACCTAACTTTCCACTCAATAGTCGGACGGGAGTTCCCTTTGATACGGAATTATTTCAAGGCAAGGCCCTATTTTTGTTGCGGCCCATGACGGATCCGGCCACGGAAGATCCCTATTGGAATGAACGTATTTTTGCACATAAACAACGTCGAGTAATTGTCCAAGTACAAGGAAAATTCAAGTACACACCACAAGGCATTTTATATGCCGGTGGGGAAATCTCCGAACCCATGAAACTGGGATTGGTAGCGAAAGGGTAAGAAACGTCAAAAACGGACTAATCAGCAAGAATATTTGCCCTTTGGTAACCACTGCCACCTAACTCACCCGAATGACATGTATTAATCTCCCCCTCTTTTTTAAAAGCCTAACCAAAGTACTGCTCAAGTTGCTAAGGTCATTTTATCCGACAATCCACTATTCGTTTGGCGACGACGACGAAATGGCTCACATTGTGATTCCAGCGTATCGGTTTTTTGAACGCCTCATTGCCACCAAGCCAGGTGAGACACCTCCAACCTTGGGAGAACCTTTTATAGAATCCGAAGAATCCATAAAAATGCGCAAATCATCGCAATACACGGGGGACTGGAACACTACCGATACGTACTCGATGAGCTTTTATTCCATGTATTTAGACTTGCCAACATGGTCCGTCGTAAATATCCCGCTATCGAATGACATGCCCTTGCAAACCTTTTGGGGCAAGTCGTTCTTGAGAATATGCGTTTATGAACGAGTAGCTCCAGAGTCAGAAAAGAAACATTTACCAAAATACAACAAATATGGGTTTGTCATGCAGGCCAAGTATCTGGGTCCGAGCTCAAGGTCTATACGGGCCGTCGATAAGGTTCCCAGTGACAGTAATAACCGCTTTGACGAAAATGGTGAAGAAATAAGCGGCTGGTTGGAATCGGGCAATATTCTGGATTGGACCGAAACTCCGAACCGGAATAAAGAATTGAAGATGGGAATGAGAAATAGTGAAAGTCAAATCTTCAACTTCGACGAGGAAGCCGAAAGCTCAGATGATGTATCTGTCTTTGATGACAACCAATTTTTTGATGCGGAAGAACACCATGACAGTGAGGGCAACCTTTCAAACGTTGTTTTATCTCATGCTCCAGAACTCCTGACGAGTGTTGACAATGTTTGTCCAGCATGGATTGAGATGCTGGTGCACAAGGGAAATTACGCTAGGGCGTATGCGATTAATTTGCCTGATGCCTCCCGGACGCTCTTTCGAAAATCAGATGAAGTGCTAGGGCTATTTGGCAGCGGAGGACCCAACGATAACATTTGTTCGCCCAGAATGTCCACGGCGGAAACAACCCGGAGGCATCTTGGTCAATTACTACTAGACGGTGCGCGAAACGACAAAGATCCCAAATCAATACTAGTAAAACTACAATCCACGTCCACGAAGTACGATGATCACTTTCTGAACCGCAGGAAGCCATCGAATACCGAGAAATCCAGGGCACATGCATCTTGCTTTGTAGCCCGCTCTCTAAGTGATCACCACTGGATCGAAGAGTGGGCTACTGTCACCGACCGCGGAGTCAATTTTTATCACCCCGACAGAAAGAAAGCCAATCACCGTGTAGGAATCCAAGGGATATGCAAAGTTGTCCGGATGGAACCGAGCGATGCACCGTGGTTTCCTTGTCATTTTTTCTTGTCGCTGGAGACCCTGGGGCGGACAACCTATTTAATGTTTTCCACTCAAGACGATAGAGACAAGTTTCTCAAGTCAATCTCAATCCTGGCAAAGCTTAGCCCCAGTGCAGTCGACTCTGCAGAGACATCCTCTGACGGCAACACTTCCACGGCTCTTTTGGACCTCCAAAACCCAAAAGACGAGTTCTTGCACAAATCCTCTCTCTGGGACTACAAACACCGGCGTGTTCTAAATTGCCGCAGATTCTCATTTCGAGCCAGAGACAAATCATCGCAGCACAATCCTCTTCTTCTCGCGGAAGATGCACTTCGCAAAGCCCTCGACCCGCGCAATGAATCTGATGATGAAATTCTTATCTCGTTTCTGGATAGCGCTGCAAAGCTGAAGGAAGCGAATGTACACGACCTGTCAGAAGAAGAGCGGCTTGCCTTCTTTCTCAATATGTATCACATCATGGTGATGCACGCTTACCTTGTCTTGGGGACGCCGGGGTCAAGCTTTCAGTGGATTTCCTACTTCAACAGTATATCTTACCAATGCTCCGACGACATATTTTCCTTGGCTGAGCTAGAGCACTGTATCATCCGCTCGCCCTTGTCCTTTCCAACACAATTCTTGTCGCGCTTTGTGTTGCCCAAATCCACTTATGACTTCGCCCTCAAGAAAGCCGATTTTCGCATCAACTTTGCCTTGAACTGCGGTTCCATGAGCAACCCAAAATGTGTTCCAATTTTCAGAGCGCCCCTGCTGAACCAGCAGCTGGATGCTGTCTCCCGCTTGTACCTTTCTTCCGCTACGAAGCTCAAGAAGCGAGGCGCACGGGATGTTGACGTATTTTTACCTCGCATTTGCTTGTGGTTCTCCAACGACTTTGGACCGAGAAATGAGGATGTTCTCAGCAAAGTGAAACCCTTTTTCAGCATGGAAATCGAGGAATTTCTGGATTCTTGCAAAACCATCAACGTATCTGTCAAGTACTTGAATTACAGTTTTGAATGTCGCAAGCTGACCCTGACTCCAGAGGATAGATGAGCTTGGCAACTTGATACTAACAGTTGTCCCTGCTTGAAATGGCTCGAGTAATGCCTGCTATGAAAACGAAGTGTAACCTATTCATAATTTCATGAGCATAGAAATGGGGTATTCATAGCTGCTAGTGCCTGTTTTGTTATATTACAGATCCAACATTTTTGTCCTCTGCGTCGACCTGGCCCAAGAAAAGGCCGAGAAACTGACACGGACCATTGCCAAGAGTGTTGAGGGCGAACGAGGACTCGAATGGACACCTTTACCAGGAATCTACAAACCATCTTTCCGGGGTAAAGCTCGCTAGTCCTGGTCCTGTGTACATAGAACATAGACTACATTACACCGCCACATGAAACGCTTCGTAGCAATGGACAATACTACAGTACATTGAAGTATTCCAATGTGCCTAGCCTAATACTAAAGAAATTCATTTGAGTATTACCTGTAGGCAGTCCAACCTAGTTAGCCTTTAGAGTCATTAACTAGGACCTAGCTAGTCAGCAATGGCCGAGACTAGATCATCCTGTTCCGTTACTTGACTGGTACTTCAAGCGACGCCACCTTCTTCGCCTAAAGGCAACTCTTGGAATGCAGTTCCGAAGCAACCCGTCACCACTCCTCTTTGCCGCCCACCACGTAGGTGTGATAGGGCGACATCAAGCAGGTGTGACTGTAGGTGGCTAGCCACTCCAATCCTTCGTGATGTTTCCCGACCAGAACACGCTCTAACTACCGACTGCGTTTCGAGGAGCAGCCCCTGACGAGGCGCGATCATCCACAGCTGTAGGCTACCGGGATGCAAGTGATGTGTAGAAGGCCGGGATTTTCCAACTTGAGCTAGACTTCTCAACACTCAAAACCCCTGCTCAAACCAGCGCGGTCTTGTCGGAGTAAACCGAATAGCCTCCTGGGCAGTACTGTACCCTGCCATGCAGCGCTGGAACGCAGCCACTTCATTGATTCGCGCATGTCACAGGGTGGCACCACCTAACAGAGGAGGTTTAGGCCCACACTTGCCCCTCCACAATGCTCGACGATGCTTGTTGTTCCCATGAAAAAGATCCCCCATGATTCCAAGCATGTCCACCAAAAGACTGCAAACCTCGAGGCCCACAGTGACTGATGGTAGAGGGATGCCATTCATGTTCGGATCAAAAACCGACCGGTACAGTACCGAACGGAGCCACTGCATGACGGCCTTCAGTTCTTCCACAAAGCACACCCTCGCATTCATTGCTGCAGTGGCGACCCTTTCATACGACATGGAGAGCGTGTTATTGACCTACATTGCGCACCTACAAATCGGTACGATTCGCTGGAAGTGATTGAGTCTACGAACTGTACTACTGTAGACAGAAGAGACTGCAGCACCAGAGTTGCACCAACAATTTGCTTCCTAGAGTAGTTAATTTTCAGCGAGGGCGACCAAGATGGATCGGAGCTTCGTCGTATCCAGCCCCGCGCGTCCGACCACAAACCCTTGGACGTCCTGGAGGGGAGCATAGGCGGCCGCATTGTCCTCGTTGACCGACCCCGTATAAACGAACCGACATTTTTGGGCCGCTTCCGCTCCTACTTGTTTCGTCAAAAAGGCTCTCAATGCGGCATGGACTCGTTGCGCCTCTTGTGGGGAACACGGGACAGCACCGTCTCCAACCGCCCAAACGGGTTCATAGGCGACCACAATGCGATCCCATTCGTCAGGGTGGTGGACGTTCTGAATCAAAGCATTTAATTGTTTCCGCAGAGTGGGAAGCGCACGACCCCACCGTCGTTGCCAAGCAAGTTCTCCAATGGTCAATGTCACCTTGAGTCCATCCTTGCCATCACCAACGTCTAGAGATTGTCGTATCTTGTCTCCAATGAGTGGATCCGTCTCCCCCAGATTATTGCGTCGGTCGGAATGCCCCAACAAGACCCAGTCGCATCCCACCGCTTTGAGCATTTTGGGAGTGGTACTTCCCGTATTTGGGCTAGGACCACTCAAAGGCCCCGATGGGGCAGTCGCATCCAACACATTTTGACTGCCCACCTCTATAGCAGAATCCAACTTGGATCGCACTCGATCGAGAAAGCAGTAGGGCGGATGGACGCAGAGTAGAACGGCTTCCTTTTGAGCTGGAGTGAGTTGGTGGCGCCACATTCGATTCAAATCGTCCACCAAGGAATCCACTTCATTGGTGGTTTCCAAACTTCCTTTCCAATTGCAACTTAGAAAGTGTTTCTTTTGGGGAACAATGGTACTAGTAGGCGGGGACGAGGAAGAAACGATGGGCAGAAGTACTAGTAGTCCTTGTAGTAGAAGAAGCAGGAACAGGAACGGGATGGCTCCTCTTCTCTTTGGGAACCTGCAGTACGGCATCCTAATGCACGAGTATTGCAATTGTATTTGCATTGTGAGGTTGTTCGTTGACAATCGTTGTGCTTGATAATAATTATGATTGTTGTTGTTTGTTGTTGTGACGGTTTACCATGGTGACACCAAGGGACACCCAAAATCCAAGTTTGCGACTGCCAACGCCTACTAGTAGCTACTAGCTAGCTAGCTACGACGTAGTAGCTC
>ENA-ORBV01014076-ORBV01014076.1-microbial-mat-metagenome-genome-assembly--contig:-NODE-14076-length-12040-cov-5.715707_pt1 | contig 12040 bp, 9 predicted proteins | sample MGYA00237777_ERZ505514 | MGnify/ENA primary metagenome ERZ505514 (study PRJEB26160, sample SAMN06269048) | microbial mat metagenome | isolation source: Oligotrophic lake microbial mat | place... | reverse complement strand
TTCAAGCAGAAGACGGCATACGAGATTCGCCTTAGTCTCGTGGGCTCTGAGATGTGTATAAGAGACAGAAATTAAAGAAGCCCGTCAGTGGTTTTATTTTTCTTTGATCTTGTCGATATTTAATTATGCATTTTTTATTTCTCATAAAGTTAGAGTTTCTTATTACCCCTATGCCTCAAGTTTAGTCACTTTAGGAATCTTCTTATATTATTCTCTTTCTGCCTTACCCAAAAAGTATTTTAACTTCTTACTCACTGTTGGATCTTTAATAATAGTCTTTCGTACTTATTCTAAGATTAATTATTTAGAATTAGATCAGGTTAGGAAAGAATTATCGAGGCAAGTTGCAGTTTATCATGCTGCTTTTAATGGCATTGATGTTGCTTGGGCAGAGATGCGCTCTGGTACTATCGAATATGCTGCGGATGTTCCAGCTTTCCGATTTCATTGGGGAGATGCTTCTCTTCGTCGCGAGACAATTAAGTGGCTGTGGCAGAATAAATACAGCCAAGCCTTCTTTATCGATGATCAAAGGTTAAAACCGGAAGAAGTAATTTTAGATCTAAAGCTGCTTAACTTGCCGTATCAGGAAAAGTACGTAAAAGGTCTTGGTCGAATCTTAGAAGTAAAGAATTCTGAAGATTATTCCAAATAACACAGAATAATCTTAATTGCAGTTTATAGTTATCCCAAGAAGTAATTTCCGAATACTTTTTCTAAAGGTTTTCTTTCGGAAAGTTCATTTGGACTTACGATATTAAACTCCGCCAGATGCTGTTCTTCTGCCATCTGTAGTAGTCACATCAGGTGTTTCTCCGCTATCTGCTTGAGCAGTGCCAGAGGTGCCTCCAGTGGCTGCCATTTCATCAGACTTTTGCTTAGCAGCATCAGCACGGGCTTTACGCTTCTTCTCTTCTTCTTGTCTCTTGAGGCGTGTGTAATCAAGGTAGTTAAGATTCGCTTGAATATTATCAGTGTTACTATAAACGTAGGCTAAAAAGAACTCTGTAATTGTAGCTTTTCTGATATCAAGTTCTTCAGCCAACCTTAGCACGAGAGCTAGACGATGCTTATTTTCATTCTCAAATGCCAACCACCATTTTCTAGCACTTCCAGTTGTTTTGTCCCACTCAATGCGAGCCTTAATCTCTTCCATCTTTTTAAGAATTTGTTCATCTGTCCAACCACGAGTATCTGAGATTCCAGGTCGGACACCTGTGCCAGGAAGATTGGTAGCTCCTGGTGCAGCAGTACTTGCCTCAGCCCCGGGAGGTGGAGGAAGATTTAGTGGAGTCTCTTCAAAAGTTAGAGCCTCGTTTCTCAAATTTAATTGGAATTTTTCAGTATCAAACTCTGAAATTCGAGATAACATCTCTGGAATCTGAAAATGGGGAATTAGAAAGCCTTGGAACACCGGAGTGTTTGGCATAAAGAATGTGGCAATATTATCGGAAGGTTTGCCAATTTCATCAGGGGTTAAAACAGCCCGTTGTTGTACTTGCTCTTGAGATCCATCATTTTTACTTGCAAAAACTTCAGTAAGTTTTTTATTACTTCCAGTTGAATTAGTTTTGAATCTGACAGTCATCTGACCCGATTCCTTAGAGGCCCACTCAGCGTCAGATACATCTAGGTTTGGCATGAAGATCTTGCTGCTGAAACCCGCAATTACTGATTCGCCATCATCTTGGTAGTTAGCTTGAATTTGAGCCAAAGATTGAACTGCGGCAGTTATGCTCACATTTCTAGATCGTAAGGTATTTAGTTTGACGTGAATATCTGGCAAGCGACCAAGGGCACTTGAGAACTCATCAATTACTAATCCCACTGGGCGAGGTAAGCAGGTACCTGGGAACGATTCGGCTCGTTTAGTAAGAAAGCGCAAAATCTCAGTGACGATTACGTTTGCTAAGGGTCGAAGCATTTCAAGTTCAGACTCACGAAGTTCCACAATGAATAATGTCGGTTTAGTAATTAATGTCTCAAGATCTAATTCATGTTTAGAAGTAGTGGCTCTGATAGCTTCAAGATCCCAAGCTGAAAGGCGCATACTTAACTCAGACATTATGGTATCAGCATTTTGTGAACCAGATTTTACTAGATCTACGAAAGTCTTTGTATTGCGAATTGATTTTGGATGGGCTTCCAGCCAAGCAGCAAGATTTTTATTTCCGCATTGTACCAATTGATGAACTCTTGGCATGGATAGATATTCTTTTGGATCATTGAGTAATCCGATGAAGATCGCATTTAGAATTGCTAAGGCGTTGTTACGAAAGAATGGACTATCTTGTTTTGCAGAAGGGTTATCGGTTGCTTGAATAATAGTATTTGCAATCAGTTTAGCGTCAGTGTCAGTTTCAATTTTCGCTAGGATATTCCAGCTGAGACTTCGACCAAGATCCAATGGATTGAAAAGTAAGATCTCTTTGCCGGGATTATATTTTCTTGTCATGCCAGCTAATTTTTTCCACATTTCTGGCTTTGAATCGATTACAATAGTAGAGCAAACTGGATCTAAGCAGTCATTGTATAGAATCGGTAAGATTAGTTTGGTAGTTTTTCCTGAGCCAGTTTTAGCAACGGCTAGTATATGTCTATTCCTCTCACCACGAGGAATACGCAATGTGGCTTTCTTAAAAGCTGTACCTTTTGCTCCGCGTAAGTCCTCAACAGCTAAAAGCGTATCTCCCTCTTTTCCTGATGGAGTAACCCATTTAGCGATTTGTTCATTAGTAGCAAAGTCCCCTGAGCCTAACTCATTCGAAGTAGATCGTTGTGGTCGTATGACTGAATTTGAGAAAAGACTCCAAAATCCGCTGCCAGAAGTTGTATTCGCAATTGATGATGTAGGATCTTTTACGCCATGTATTACGACACTAATTAAATATGCGACAAATGCAATGAATACCGTTTCTTCTAGTATGTTTCTATTTTGATAAGGCCCAACACCTAAAGAGAAGATAGGTTCCAAAATCCCCATTGATGTTCGACTCCAGACTGGAGTGTGAATACTGAGAATTAATGAGTCAATAAATCGGATTGCACGGACAGGCCATAGATAATGGAAGAGCTCTAATATTCCAAATAGAAAAGCAAAGAAGCCTGGTACAAAAGTTTGGTGTTGTTTAGTGAATTGGACAACTAAAAGTATAAGTGCAGCAGCACCTAAAGTGAATACACCGACTATCGCCGGGAGAGAGTAAAAGGCTTTCGCCAAAACTAAGATGAGTTCTTCTAAAAACTGAAACATAAAACCTAATATTATCCTAGTGTTGTGCCACTAACAAAGATCTTTAGACATTATTAGTCATTTGGCATTGTTATGGTCAATTTTGAACTCCATGTATCATGGATTTTATGTTGCCTCGCAAGGGCAAAATTTTAGAACTATTGTGGGCTTGTTGCGAAACTACATCCGTTACGAGAAAAGAGAGATTTGAGCCGAGACGAGGAAATCGAGAGAGAAAACCGCAAGCATATCCACTGGGATATGTTGAGCATTATCTCTTTTATAGATCTTCCTTTTTTAGAGAAACAGGGACTGCGCCGCTTTGTAGAAAAAGATGTATTTCTAACACTTAAAAGGAGTGATATCCGAGTTAAGTTAGCTTCGCTAATAACGATTATAAGGCCTTTTCACCAGCGAATTAATTTTTCTGTTTATTCTTAAAACATTGGCTTTTTAAACTGTAATGCCTCCGATAAGTTCAGATTAAAAAAACAGAGATAAAGCCGATCATCAGTGCCGATTCGCGAGGAACTGCTTTCGAGATTATAAATTTAAAAAAAAGAAATAAGATTAGTTTCTCTGCCAAGCTCCGAAAGTAATTTCAGAAACATGTTTGTTATGACCAGAGTAAAGAAGCCGTAAATTATCTTTATTTGTTTTACCGCCAATTCCAAAAGGCATGACGTGATCGAATTCCAAGTAATGCTTCTCTGTGCAGCGAATTCCATTATCTGAAACAAAACTACATTGAGCGTTGTCTCTTTTATAGATCTCTCTTTTTAAAGAAACAGGGACGGCCATAGCATTTTCATTATGGGATCTAGCCTTTCGCTCCTTTGCTCTAAAAATACCGCCTCCTTACGAGATCTCACCCTTTTAGATTGGAACGAGGTGGTTTTTATGATCAATTTTTTACTCGGTATTTTTGGGCTTTTAATTAGTGCGCCAAGCGGTTTTTCTTACGCTTAGAGACGATCACGTTTTTGGCTGTCAATAGTTTTTTGAAAATAATCTGCTTTTAAATGTATTTTTATTTAAATAGATGGTGGCAGTTTTATTGTTTAAATTCTAAAGAATCTTAGCGAATTTCAATTATTTCACTTCGCCGGTGAAAAGGCCTTATAATGGGCATGTTGAAAAACTCCAGTAAATTTCTTTTAAAACTGATTGCACATCTCTAAAAAAAATGATCAAAAAGAGTAATGAGCAGAAAATCAGCAGAGCGAGTTATTTGAGACTGAAGTAGAAAGATTAGTAAAAGCGGAGCAACCGTTAAGAAAGCTACTAAAGGCGGTAGATTTTGATAAATTAAGTTGGGGCCTATGGAGCCACAATGGCAGAGGAGGATACTCAACTCATAGGTTCTTATAATACTAACGTTACAATCCATCGATTTTATCAGGAGTGTGCAAACAGGGAATCTTTGCTAGGATTTACGTCGTTCCATATTACATAAAGCCAGCACATGTTTGACTCCATATTAAAATTCTCCCTTCAAAATCGACTCTTTGTAATTGCTTTTACTGCCTTTGTGATGGTGTACGGATGGCTGGCGTTAATGCAGTTACCGATTGATGTACTACCTGATCTGAACCGTCCAACTGTGAATGTCATTACTGAATCAGAGGGGATGGCCCCAGAAGAGGTGGAGCTAATTGTTGGCCGTCCAATAGAAGGTGCTATCAATGGTACAGCCGGAGTTACCAGAATATTTTCAACAGCTACAACTGGACTCTCTCTTGTACGAATTGAATTTGATTGGGGCATTGATCTTAAAGATGCCCGAGTAGCTGTAGCTGAACGACTACAACTTGCCCGAAGTCGATTACCAAAAGAGGTTGAACCTCACATTTCACCCACCTCCAGTATCATGGGTGAAATACAGATGATCGGCGTGACTAGTAAGGAAGGCAAAACAACACCAGCCGAACTTAGAACACTTTCTGACTGGAATATCCGCCCACGACTTTTGGCTATTCCCGGTGTTTCTCAAGTGACAGTTATTGGGGGTGATGAGCTCCAAGCACAAATTCTAGTAAGTGCTGAAAAGCTCAGAACTAAACAGATCTCCATGTTGGAGCTTAAAGAGAGACTGGCAAAGATTAGTCAGGCATCAGGTGGCGGGTACCTTACTGATGGGAATAAGGAATGGTTACTAAGAAATTTCGGTCGAATTCTTAATCATAGTGAGATAGCCGAGACCGCAGTCGGCATGCATTTAGGGCAACCAGTAATTTTGAAAGACATCGCTAAGGTTGAATTTGCAGCAGCCCCAAAGAGAGGGGATGCGTCGATATCAGGTAAGCCAGGCGTTGTGATGATGATTCAGAAACAGCCAACTGCGGATACTCTGAAAGTTACTAAGGCAGTAGATGAAACACTTATCTCAATTAAAAGTTCCCTGGCTGAAGATGTTGAGATTAAAAATGATCTATTTAAACAATCTCACTTTATTAATTCTGCTGTAGGAAATGTAACTGAAGCTCTCCGGGATGGATCAATAATGGTAACATTAGTTATCATCTTGTTCCTTCTTAACTTCAGGACAACTTTCATTACCCTGACTGCTATTCCACTTTCTCTTTTAATTACTGCGATTGTTTTTAATCTTTTTGGTATTGGTGTTAACACCATGACTCTTGGCGGTTTAGCAATCGCCATCGGGGAGTTAGTTGATGATGCAATTGTTGATGTAGAAAACGTTTTTAGGCGACTTAGAGAGAATAGAGGGAAACCGAACCCGCTCCCAACTCTTATTGTAGTTTGGGAGGCATCAAAAGAGGTCAGGAATTCTATAGTCTTTGCGACAATTATAGTTGTTCTTGTTTTTATACCTCTCTTTGCACTTCCGGGATTTGAAGGCAGGTTATTTGCTCCAATTGGGATAGCTTATGTTACTTCACTTTTAGCCTCTCTTGTTGTTTCACTTACAGTTACACCTGTCCTTTGCTCATATCTCTTGGGAAAGAATAATTCTGAAAAGCATGAGAAAGATGGTGCATTGGTCGAGTTCTTAAAGAGAAATGTAAAAAAGATTTTAGAGATGACACTCGCTAAACCATCTATAATTATAATTGTATCAATGATCCTGGTTTTGGCTGTCTCTGCTGTTATTCCGATGTTAGGCCGAAATTTTTTACCGCCGTTTAATGAGGGCAGTGCCATGCTTGAGGTTGTGGCAAAAGCTGGGATTTCCCTTGAGGCTTCTGGCAAGTTAGCAGCTAAGGTTGAAAACTCACTTTTAGAAATACCAGAAGTAGTCTCAACCGGTCGGAGAACTGGTCGAGCTGATGAGGATGATCATGCTGCTGGAGTGCACCATTCTGAGTATGAAATTGCGCTTCAGCCATTGGAGAGAAGCCGAAGTGAAGTTTTTAACGAGATTCGTGAGAAGGTAAATGCAATTTTACCACCTGATGTTTTTAGTAGCTTAAGTCAGCCCATCTCGCACCGATTAGATCACGTTCTATCCGGAGTAAAGTCTCAGGTCGCTCTAAAAATCTTTGGTGCTGACTTAAGAATTCTAAGACAACAATCTGCCGAGATTAGAAATGCCATTAAAGATGTTTCTGGAGTTGTGGATCTTAGAATGGAAGGGCAGGTTCTGATACCGCAGTATAAAATCTATGCGCTCAGGCCCGATCTAAAAAAATACGGAATCATACCTGGCGATCTGATTGAATCACTGGAGGCGATGTTGCAAGGCGTACCAGTGACCCGATTGATTGAGAAAGATAGATCGTTAGATGTTTATCTGCGACTAGATGAGGCATCAAGAGGGGACATAGAAAAAATTCGGAACCTTCCGGTGCATGTTCTTCCTACTGGCGAAGTGGTTCCTCTAAAGGAGATTGCTGACATCTTTGAAACAAGTGGCCCCAATATTATTGAGCGGGAGAATTTGCAACGACGTACAGTTATTTCATTCAATACTTCAGGGAGAGATCTAGGAACGATAGTTGAGGAAGTAAAAGAGAAGCTCCGTGAAAAGATAAAACTACCGACCGGTTATCACTATGAGTTTGATGGCCAGTACGAGAGTCAGCGAAAGGCGATGCGCTTAGTTTCTCTTTTGGGAGTACTTTCAATTTTAGGAATATTCTTTGTTTTGTATGCACACTTTCGTTCAGGTTTTTTAGCTCTCCAGATTATGGTCAATATTCCTCTAGCCCTTATCGGATCTGTGATTGCAATTCTTCTAACTGATCGGACAATCTCAGTGGCGACACTTGTCGCATTTATCACACTTTGTGGTATCGCTTCACGAAATGGTATCATGATGATCAGCCACTATCTTCATTTAATGAGAGCAGAAGGTGAGGGGTTTACTAAAGAGATGGTTATGAGAGGCACTCTTGAAAGGTTGGTGCCGGTACTGATGACTTCTTTCTCTGCCATGCTTGCACTTTCTCCCTTGTTGTTTGCTTTTGATCAACCAGGTAAAGAGATACTCCATCCAGTGGCAGTTGTGATTGTGAGTGGACTTCTCTCTTCGACCTTGCTTGATATATTTGTTACGCCTGCGATTTTTTACCGTTACGGCAAAAAAAGTGCAGAGAAGGCACTTGCGAGGAAAAGCTGGAGCGGTAAATTGGCTTAAAGATTTAAATACGTAAAAGGAATGTTATGAAACAAATAATGATACTGATTTTTCTTGGACTATTTGCTTCCCTAGGGACTGCTTACGCAGGTGATGGTCATGGACATAATCATGAGGCAGCTGTTGAGCCAGCTCCGCGTGGTGGAATACTTAGAGATTCTCCTCCATATAAAGTTGAATTAGTTTTAAATGGGGATAAGGCAAACATTTATGTTTACGATAACGATCTAAAACCAATTGCCAAAGAACGATTAGCTTCAACTATCAAAGGCGAATTAGGGTTTCCTAAGGAGAAGGCCAAGGAAGTTACTCTGACACTTGGTTCTGATTCTTATGAAGGGATCCTGGCTGGCATAAGTGCGGTACATAGATTTGATATGCACGTAAAGTTAGTTATCGATCAAAAAGAAGTAGTGGGGGATTTTGGAATTGATAATATCCACTAATCGTATGCTAAGGTGCAGGATCAAATTACTCTTTATGTTCACCTGCATCTTGGCACTCTCGCCAGCTACTACCTATTCTGAAAGCATTAAGATCGAATTCGATTCAATAGAAAAGTTTGTAAAGGAACAAAACCTGCATGCTCAGGGAGCAAAGTTCATACATAAATCAGCCGAGGCAAAACGCGGACACCTGAAAAGATCTTATCTGCCTCGGGTAAGCGCTCGAATTGGTCAAGAGGCTTACCAAACAGGGAGTCAGGAATCTCGTAATGAAACAGTTGCTTCTGTTGATCTTGCCGTCAATCTATATAGGGGTGGACGAGATACTCTAGAAGATAAAATTACAGATGCTAATGCCAATATCGCTAAGTTAGAGAGTGCGCAGACAGTTCGTTTTGAAATAGAGAAAGCCAGGGAAGCATACTGGAATTTGGTTGCGCAGCGAGAAGCTAAAACTTTATTAGAGAGTGCATCCTCAGGGAATAATAAACAGGTGCGCTCAGCGAAGGAACGGGTAGATGCTGGTTTAGCTACTCGCACTGATATTTATGAATTCGAGATGTATCAGGTTAGATTAGAACAGGAGCAGGCAAGGAATTCATTAGAGATTAAAAAGCGAGAGCTTGAATTAGCAGTACTATTAGGATTCTCTGCAAATGTTACCATCGAGACACTCACAAAAGTTAATCACGTACATAATGATGGATTACTCAGCGAGCCTTTCAATCCCGAAACACATCCCTCAGTAGTTACACTATATAAACAAGGCCAGGGTGCAAAAATCGAAGCAAAGAAAGCTGATCTTTGGTGGGCCCCTTCAGTTGATCTTTATGCTAGCCACGGTTTGAATGCTTATCGTGAAAGGGAATTTGAAGAACAGGACGAACGAGTTGAAAGTGTTGTCGGAGCACAGGCAACTTTTGGATTATTTGATGGATTTGATAGTCGCACTGAAAGTAAGCAAAAACGGTATGAAGCTAGAGGACGGTTGGCAGAAAGTAAACAAACAGCTCGTGAACTCATGGCTCAGGTTGAGAATGCTCGTAACGAATTAAAAGTAGCTCATGAAATAATACATACCTCTGAAAAATCTCTGGGAATTGCCAAAACTTATCTGCAAGAAACTCTCGAGGAATATAAACGAGGAGTTAAAAATTCTCCCGATGTACTATCAGCTTTAGAGAAGAATCTAGAATTACAACTAAAGTTTATTGAGCTTAAGCTTGGTTATCAGCAGTCCCGCACCCAGCTGCTTCAGTTGCTTGGAAGGTAGTAGTGCTTAAATAAAAAATGAGAAGTTCGTTTTAAGGCAGCACCCTTGCAAAGCATAATTTGAGTATTTAGGACCTGTTGCAAAACTCTCTCCTACTGCGAAAAGCGATCTTTGGCCTGCGACATTGTCATTCTTCGAGAGAAAAGCCTCAACATATCCAGAGGATATGCTTGCGGTTTTCTCTCTCGACTTCTTTGTCTCGGCACAAATCTCACTTTTCTCGTTACGGAGATAGTTTTGCAACAGGCCCATTTACTGTACCACTGTATCCATGCATTGATGTTGTTGATTGTATATTCGCCGGTACATGATTCTGTGCATGTCGCAAAAACCAAAACATGCTCTCTTCATTAACTGGAGGGCAAAGAAATCTTCTCAAAAAGTCTCTGTGCATGACCACTGTCATGAAAACTTAAATCAGAATGTGGGATGGTAACTTTTTAAAATTGATTAGGGGAAAATCTATGGCAATGAATTACGATAACATACAACGTGATGGATTAGATAATGTAGACCAAAAGAAAATGACTTATGGCTCTATGGACACTCAGAGAAATGGCTCGGGTAAAATAGCAGAGAATTCAACTGGGGTAACTGCCGGTGAAAGTGGTGAAGGAACTTTAACTAAGCAGATAGAAAGCTTCACTTCAAAAATTCCATCAGCTACATTTTTAGGTTTGGCTGTGGGTTCAGTTGGTCTTTCAGCGGTACTACGTCTATTTGGAAACAAAGACGATTCACAGTTCGTTGGTCAGTGGGTTCCTACGATATTGCTTTTGGGACTCTATAACAAGTTAGTTAAGTTAGAGGGCTCAGAATAATTAGGTGATTCATTTTTTTATAAAACGCTGATCACGGTTTTGACTGACAACGATGTAGCGTTAGATCTAGTTGTGAGCCTGTTGCAAAGTTTACGATTAGAAGTGCTTGGAAGCTAGGAACCGGACGGGTTATTGCAAACAAAGCGATCTTGTAAATCATGCTGCAGTCTGTTGTACTTTGATTAAGATGGAACAAGCACGAATTGTAATTATCGGTGCCGGGTTTGGTGGGCTTTATGCTGCTCGGGAATTGGGTCGGAGCGGCAAAAAAGTAGTCCTGATTGATCGCACTAATTATCATCTCTTTCAGCCTTTACTGTATCAAGTCGCTACGGGCTATTTAGCTCCGGGAGATATTGCAACTCCAATAAGATCGGTGTTAGCAAACTTAAAGAGTGTTTCGGTAATTCATGACGAGGTGCTCGATTTAGATCCTGGCAAAAGCTGCATTACAACACGAGAGTGCACTATTGAGTTTGATTACCTACTTCTTGCAAGCGGAGTTACATACTCATATTTTGGAAATACTGAATGGTCCAAGCATGCTCCGGGATTAAAAACGGTCCAAGATGCGGTGGAGATGCGTTGTCGGATTTTAGGCGCATTTGAGGCTGCCGAAAGATCTGCAGATGAGAAAGAGCAAGAGCGACTTCTAACAACAGTGATAATTGGAGGCGGTCCCACGGGAGTTGAGTTAGCTGGCGCAGTGGCGGAACTATCACGCGGAACTTTAAAGGGGGAGTTTAGGAGAATTGATCCGCAAAAGGGTCGTATCTTTTTAGTAGATTCGGGGGAGAGAATATTATCGGGCTTTCACCCGAATACTTCTGCTTATGCCAAGAAGGCACTTGAGAAACTGGGAGTAACGGTTCTTACAAATACCATGGTAACTGATCTTGGTTCGGAGGAGGTAAAGATTATGCGAGCGGGTTCGTTGCAGGTGATCCCTACTGGAACAATCTTATGGGCCGCTGGAGTTCAAGCTTCAGCTTTGGCAAAAAAGTTGGCTGAGCGCACAGGAGTTACCCTCGACAGATCGGGTCGGGTCGAAGTCGAGCCCAATTTAAGCATCAAGGGGTATCCAAATGTTTTTGTTTTAGGGGATCTGGCTTCATGCAAAGGAGCTAATGGAGAGCTTTTGCCAGGAGTAGCACCGGTTGCTATGCAGCAAGGCTCTTATGTGGCTAAGGTAATTGTTGCTCGCATTCGCGGACGAGATCTTCCTCCGTTTCGTTACTTTGACAAAGGCAACATGGCTGTAATCGGACGCGGTCATGCAGTGGCCGAGTATGGCAGGCTTAGGATAAATGGTTTTAGTGCTTGGGTAGCCTGGGCCATAATTCATATCTATTTTTTAATTGAGTTTGAGAACAAGTTAATAGTTTTTATCCATTGGGCCTGGAATTACATGACTAATGGGCGCGGCTCTAGACTTATCACTAAGGGATAAAGGCGTACTTAAACCATACCTGATGTTGGTCATATTCGACTGAATTCATAGGTGTAAACTGCCTTTATCGAAACCAAAAACAAAGTTCTGACGAACCAATTTTTGGAGACACGTGAGAATTTCGTCGTGCATTTCAGAAAAGTCAGAGCCTTTAATTTTTAAATAAGATTAAAAAATAAAATTTTCTTATCTAAAAATGAATAATATTTAGGCAATAA
>ENA-ORBV01014075-ORBV01014075.1-microbial-mat-metagenome-genome-assembly--contig:-NODE-14075-length-12040-cov-5.956700_pt1 | contig 12040 bp, 9 predicted proteins | sample MGYA00237777_ERZ505514 | MGnify/ENA primary metagenome ERZ505514 (study PRJEB26160, sample SAMN06269048) | microbial mat metagenome | isolation source: Oligotrophic lake microbial mat | place... | reverse complement strand
CAAGCAGAAGACGGCATACGAGATTCGCCTTAGTCTCGTGGGCTCGGAGATGTGTATAAGAGACAGCAATCCATGTTTCGCGGCAACAACGACGATTCGCATCATCAGCAGCACGAAGAACGCGAACTGGAGGAGCATCCCTTATCGTCTAGCGGCAATCACGTCATTGTCAACCGCAACTGCGGTGATGATAGCAACAGTCTCGTGAACACTGGATACAAGTATGAATTTTCGGACGTGAACAACAACACCGCAGAACAAATGGATGGAAATTGTTGTCAACACCAGAATCACGATGAAACTGGTCAAGATTATGATGACGATGACGATGGAGACGATCACAGCGACATTTTGGATCACGCCACCTTTGATCCTCTCTTGCCTCTGGGTGCTTCAAATATGTCCTTCACCGCCTCTGGGACCGACCAGTACAACAATTCACTCTCCGAATCAGGAACGCCGCGCATTTATTTGCTGGGAAAATCCTACGACCCAGACCGACAATACGATCAAAAACGCGACGACGAATTATCTCTCTTTTGGTTTACCTATCGTTGTGATTTTCCAGAAATTGTTCCCTACCAAATTACCACGGATGCAGGATGGGGTTGCATGCTACGGAGTGCCCAAATGATGCTCGCCCAGGCCTTGCGCGTGCACTTCAAATCTCGACAATGGAGGTCCCATCGTCTGTCCATTGCGCAACGACGGCGGGAAACCTTCTTGCGGAGTTTGCTAAGTTGGATGGCCGACTTTCCGTCCGCCGGTTATTCCTTGCACGACATGGTAGCCGCCGGCATGTCCAAGTATGAAATATTGCCCGGGGAATGGTACGGACCCGGAACGGCTTGCTATGTGGTGCGGGATTTGGTGCACGCCCATGAAACGCGACAACTGGCACTGTGGAACAAGAGACAACAGCAGCAACAAAAAGAACAACAGAAACAACAAGAACAAGAGGATCAAACTGAGAGTCAAGCGACACCCAACACAACAACAACAGCCTCAAGTATACCTAACCGAGTCTTTCGTGTCTTTGTGGCTCCGCAAGGTACAGTTTATAATGACGCCATCAGGGAGCTCATGACCAAAGAGAGTCGAGCGCAGTATGAAGAAACCAAGCAAAAGGCTCAATCGGAAAGTGGCCCCAAACAAGTTCCCGACCATCCGTTGGCGACAGCCGAACAAGATTTGAAGGACGCACAACAAGAACAACAATCGCTTCTCAACTTGGAATGGGACACTGCTTTACTTTTATTGATACCATTGCGATTAGGTCTCAACGGGATCAATGATGATTACGCCAAATCGATATCCTACACCTTTTCGATCCCGCAATCGGTAGGTGTGCTGGGTGGTCGACCACGGGGAGCTCGATGGTAAGTTCAATGATGAAAAAAATGCAATCCATTCGATGGTTTTTTATAAATTTTGCCCTCATTTCAGCTACTTTCGCTTCCAAAATGAAATCCAGGTTTTATGGAGCCTTATCCGACGGAAGCAAGATTTTGGGACTGGATCCCCACACAGTGCAAAACTCACCACGTCGACGAACGGCCAGAGTCAACGGCAAAGCGACAACTGTAGTGGATATCTCTGAGGAATATTTACGATCGGTCCACACGACAAATCAAGAAGCAGTGCCGCTTGTCCGAATGGATCCTAGTATTGCCCTAGGATTTTACTGTCGCACACGACAAGATTTAGAACAAATACAGGATCTCATGGCTCGATGGAAGACGATGCATCCCGATCTTCCTGAAATGTTTACCTTTGCTGACACCAGTCCAGATTACGCTAATGGTGGCGTCTCGTCGTCTATGATGGATGCTCTCATTGGGGGAGACATGGCGGGGTCCTCCCTGTTGGACGCGGAAGATGAGGAGAGCAGTGATGATGACGATGAGTATGTATTGCTGTAGTTGTAATTTTTAAAATTCTATTACTATACTAATGAACTTTTAGATGGCTTTGAAACGAACAAGTGGCATCCCTGCTTGCGCTATAGTATTCGGCGTTTGTCTTGACACGCACCAAATGATCAACACAGGCATTGGAATCGAACGGCATAATCTATTCAGGGACGTCCACAAGGAAATGCCTTATCGGACAAACGAATCGCTCCTTTGCCAACCTTTTCAATCAGTCCAAGTTTGTTCATCTCTTGCTTCGGCACTGTAAATCCCTTTGAGTTGGCATGCTGGTACCCGAGCGCCGCCACGAGGTCGTCTGTGGCATGCGCCTCACCATCCGCAAGAATGTCCCAGAGTTTTTCCAACTTGTCCATTTGTTTCACCTTCTTTCGTAGAATGTCAAGGAACTGCTTGTGCGCGTCCACATTGGTCTTGGGTGGGCCCATATCTCTCGGAGCCAAGCGAATACCTTTCTCGGTCAATCGAACACATTTACTGCCAGAAGTCTCCACAATTCCTTCATCTTTGAGCTCTTTGAATGGAATCGCAAAGCCTTTGGTAGCTTCATGCGTGTAGCCGACAAGCTGAACTAGAAACTTCTTGGGTGTTTCTTCAATCCCAAACACTAGTTGCTGCTCTGCCAAATGAAAAATAATTTTCACTTTGATCTCTTCCTTTTTCATCGTCTGCATTTCTTTCGGCATCGTGCTGGTTGATCGGTTGGTTTATTGGTTGTTAGTAAGGAAAAAATATTTAATTTTAGTCTTTTGATTCGGTGAAGTTTAGATTTGTGGGGGCTTCATTCGATTCGCGACAATCGGTTCGCCCACGATGCTGTTGCTCTCGCCTAGATGAATCTTATTTTCTGTTCTACGGCGAAGAATGATCAGAGTTGATTGGATCACGAAGCGTTTCATTTCACTTGCCTGTACCCAAGCGACTCATGTCACGGTAAACTGGATGGCGCTCTTGGTTTTTCCACGATGTAAACCGATTGGATCTTTGAGCTCTCGGGCGTGTTATCCCTTAAGTCGTCCTCGCTCACGCTATCAATTTCAATAAAGCAATACCTAACACCAGCATTAAATCAAACTAACAGTGCCTAGTACAACGGTAGACACAACTCTTTGTGGGTGCCCAATTCAGAAACCAATTATTTGTGTGTCGGCATTGAAAAGCTACCCATTACAAAAACATGGACGCACAGGTTTACGCAATATTGATAGTGAATGAGCGATAGCCAGTCGCGAGTGATGACGAACGCATTCCGGTTGACAGCCAGGCCGCGCAAGTATGCCTCCCGATCGAAAGCGAGAGAGGATCGATCGGCACGCAGCGAGCGTCATACCGACAGCAGCTAAAAGCAACAACAAGCAGCACCTACTGCACCCAGTACTAACTTCTTGTAATAGTCACGACGGTGTCGATAACCAACTTCTTATACTGCGTTAATCTACCTCTTGTGGATAGAAGTATATACCTAGTTGACAACAGTAAGAATGAACGCACTCAACTCGATGATCGCAAGGCGGGCTTTTCCGGTGGTACGACGAGCCGCAAGCCGTCAGTTCTCAGCGCTCCCCACCAATTCCAAACCAACCACCGTAGGTTTTTACGGGAAGTGGTACGAAGTCTTTGGAAGTAGTACGGCTGGTTACGCAACATGGTTAGTCATGGGAATTGTACTTGGTGAGCTATTCACTGGAGCTCTTACCGATACCATGTGGAGGTCGTCGAACTATGGAAAGACATTTGATACCGTCGACTGGGCCAAGTTTGATCCATCGGATGACGACGAAGAGGAGGAGGACGATGACGAGTAAATAGGAAATGCAATGCAATCTCACCACCCTTTATTGCAGCGTCCCGTCCGTTGTCTTTGAGTGGAAGGAAGTGCGATCCTCTGAAAGCAGTCTTTTTTAAAATTATTTAGCGGTTTCAAGTTTTCCTGGCCAGGCCCAGTGGCTAGCATATGGAACTTTTTCTCTTTCTCTATCTTCTTTTAGCATATTCTAGCTAGGCGGACAATTTCTATTGTTCTATGACTTCGGCGATTGTGTGACACTTAGAGAAGGTATGATGGATTTGCCCTGTAATGCTGATGGGGCCAGAAGCTCCAGATAGAAAACTCAAGAAAATTTCTGTTTTCATCACATATATAGCCAAGGTTCACTGGTGTTACTTGAATCCTTCCCTTGTTTCCGAGAAGTTCTGTCCTATGAGTGTCCTATGGCTTTCATCCATGTGCCGGGGACATACTAAAATAAATATCTTTCAGACCAAACCATAGAAGTAAATGTTAGATAGCACACAGTATAATGATTGTACATGATAGTACTCGTCCAAATTCTGTGATTTTTCTTCTAGTTTCCTCCGACTACAAGTCATGGAGTCATGTGAATTCTGAAGCCATAGAATGGAGAAAGGGTCGTTCAAGATTGGACTCAGCTACTTCATGCAATATCGGCCCAGGAAGCACTGCGCTGCCTCGTCCCAACCTAAGCACACCCTAGCAAACAACCCTTCAGGATTTTTGGTCGTCCTGCATACACCAGTCAAACCTGTGCCGGCAAGTCGCGTTCAAGCGCACAATGAGACGATCCGTGTAAACAACAACAACAAAAATAATAGATTATACATTATTAGTTTTATAAATCAAAGATATCCATAAAGTATCCCCCGCAAACGGAGATTGGCTCCAAAAAGAAGGAATTAGGCAAGCCATAAACCAAAGAGGGGCACATCAATTTGGATGTAGATGACGTATAGGAAAGAGCGTACTCCTTGTCTTCTTGCAAAAACAGATCCACACCGATGGACACGGAACGACTTTCCAAGTCTGGTTCCCAGGAGGTAATGTTGAAGCCTGGTTGTTCTGGGTGACCCTTGGCTTTGACCCACGCCGGTCCTCTCCAGTCCTTCCATTTAAATGGACGTTGTTCCAACGTTTTGGGATGAATCGGAACGGGGACATCGACCAGGAGTGGAGCAACACCGTCCAAACCCGGTCGTACCATGATGTGCAAGACGGGAGGGCCGTACGGAGAGAACTCCCATTTTTTAGGACCAAGACCACCTAAACTGCCCGTGGAACCCGGTGCCATGGTGGTGAAATCCACGGTAAATGGATTACTGGTACTATCAAAGACATGATCGTTAGGGTCCACATGAGCAATCCATTTGGCACGACACTCTCCTTCGTCCTTGCCTTGCCGTAAGGATGAGTAGGTTCCGTCCGGACGAGTCTGCCAGATTTCGACGGTGACATTTTTAAGGGAAGCTCCGGAAATCAAAGGATAGCAGCAACAACTAGAGTCATCTTCCTCTAATGACCTTTCTTCCTCAACGACGGTTCCTTCTTGTTGTTGTTGTTCTTCGCCTTGGTTTTCACTTTCCTTTGCTTCGATGTGTGGGTTGTCACTCTTTTTGTTTTTCGGTTTGCTGCCGTCGCTACAACGCATCAAATTCAATTTCAGTTTGATCTCGGGTGGAAATTTACGACTGGATCTCGAGTATGGCCAGGTGGCTACCTTGTGTCTCATTTTTTTCTCACGAAATTCCGTCGGATCACAAACAGTTTGAGACAGGGGCGCATCTGGTTTGTACGCCTGTGCGGTCCCTCCTTGGTGATAAATCCAGTTGTGCGCCTTGGCATCGCAAAAGGCCGGCGAGATACAGCAAATGGGAGGACCGTAATGATTGGCAATCCGACAGTTCATGTCATCGGCATCGCATATGTCATCCACAGCTCCCTGTACATAGTGCATCGTGTTCTTGACGGGCCAGGAAAACCAAAACATGACACTGATGAATAAGGCGTTCCGGAACATGCTGCTGCTGGAAGAGGAAATGGTACTGGACAAAGAACCAGCCAACCGCTTGACCACCGACGGTTTTTTGAGTTCCAGTATTTCATCGTCCTCTTCGTCCATGACCAGTCGGCGGGCGGGATTTCGAAAGTAGGTGACCAAAATGGTGGCCACAATAATGCCGCAACAAATGCATCGAAATTGCGGGGAATGAAAGACTCGACCAGATGGATCGTATTCATCGCAGAAAATACGAATCATAATGGGAATGCCCAACCAAATGTGGAGTGCGTGCGTACTGCCGATGGAATGAAGTAGATTTGGCATCGTGTTTTTGTTTTGTTTTATTGGACAGTCAGTGAAGAAGACTTCCTTTGATCGATTCTTTTCAGCTCGATTTGATTTTCTCTTCTTATTGACTATTGTATTTAAGCAGTGACTGGGGCAACTTCTGGTGGCCAACACAAGAAGTACACCTAGCTAGTCCTTTGTTTCATTATTGTCGTACTTGTGTAGAGGTATTCTTTGTTTGTGCGTGTGATTAAAATTTCATGGTCATTCTCGGACAACGTTACGTTGCTGCTCTTGGCTGTCGTTGAGATTCATTCAATCCATCGGGGACAGACACATGACGCTGACACGCCAAGTCGGATGACCGAAAACGAACGATCAGATGTGCGAGAAATGTTTTCTGGGTTTTTCCGTACCATCGACATCTGGGAAGAAGCCTGTTTTTGTTTTTAAATTTCTCAAGACTATTATCTAGAAATGGGACTGTGCCTACCAAAGAATGGAAGAAGATGCACTTTATAAGGCACCAGAAGAATGGTAATTAAGGAACAAGTCCATGCTTGAAATTGGCACTGCTTTCTTTCTGTTTGTCACATACAAATTGATGGATGAAAGATTCAGCAAGGGATGGGGAGTTTTGGTGGGGAGAGCGCTTAGTCCTGTTGGCTACTGGCTCATCCAGTACGATATGGTATTATGATGGGTTGCTCTGCAGAGTCAGTAAAGTTTGCCTACGTAGTATAATAAAAAATAACGTTGCAATCTAATTTTTTTTATAGTCGTTTACAAAAACCAAAATGCTCAAGAGGTATCGCTTCTCTTGCAGCATCAGATTGCATTGCATGCGTGTATCCATCGAATGGCAATAGTTCAGCCCTGCGAACGAATAGATAATCTCTAATAATAATATTGAACTAAGACAGCTTGGACAAATCCTCGACAAATTCCTTGGCGGTCACAAACGCGGTTGATCCAAAGATAATTTCTTTTGATTCCTGATCCATGATATCCCTAGCGATACGCATCTCAGAATATGACATGCCGCCGATAGTGAAGACAATACTGCGGCCTCCCACAAACGTCTTTGGGACGCCTTTCTTGCTCGTTGCGCCAGACGCAGAAGTAAATTTACCTTTGCCGCCCCCTTTTCGTGCACTCCCTTCTACACCTCCGTGGTGCTTTTTATTTTTACCACGACGAGCACTGGCAGCGGCTCCGGTACTAGCATTTTGCTCTGGCATGGGCATGACACTGGGGAAGTCCTCAAAGCTCAACGGGTCGTCCGCACCCACAAGTGACCTCAAAATCTTTTTCATAATCGGATTGTAGCGGCTGGCTGTAAATTCCTCATCTTCTTCGTCTTCATCAGCAGAGTCGTTTCCGACGAGAGAGCTGCCACGGATTATCATGGTATAGAGAAGTAAAGTTAGTATTTCAGAAACGGGGAAAAGGCTTTAACAGCGTCCGACTACATCCTTCGGGAATGGACCTACCTAAAGAAACCGCCACCTCCTCCCTTTTTCTCTGTTTTGGATTGGCCACCCATCTTGGCTCCCATAACTTTGAGATTCTCTACTGTCTGAGAGTCCGATCGCGAAAAGTCAGCAGCATCCAAGAGACGATTTCTATCGTCAAAGTTGAGACCGTTGGGACTAAGGGTTGCAATCAAAATAAGACGGACCCGCATTTTGGGGTCTTTCATCTTTCGAAGACAAAGCTCGACACGGTCAATAATTTCGGACATTTTTGGTGATCTACCCTCATCGTCCTGCCCAGTAGCCAAGGTTTGTTCAATTTCACTTAAGTCCATAAGAGACTCCGTACTAAAGACATCCATGCACTCGTGAGAAATATGCATGTGCTGTGAAAGCTTGGACATGATTTCTCGATATTCCGGTAGCGCCTTCAACGCCGCCGCCATGTCTGTCAACGACATTTTACCACCCTCCTCTTTATTTCCTCCCAAGGCACCGCCAGTACTCGAGTTCATAATGTCCCGAATTCTTGCCGACAAAATTTCAATCACTTGGGCAATGTGTTTTCCACGCAACTCCACCCAAAGTTCGTCTTTTTCGTCCAACAAAAAGTCCTTGGCTGAGGTTTCCGTGGCGTCCTCGGTCGTTTCGGATTGCGTCGTGATTCGATCTCCCACCACATTCAACAAGTCCATGACCATGGCCTGATAATGGAAGTCGTGCATGAGCGGCGTCATACAATCATCGGCACGATCCAATAAGAGCAGAACACCTCTGTCTCGTTGGGATTGTTTGGCATCCTTGCCACCGCCGTGGTACCACCAAGTCGGATTGGAGGCCACGAACTCATCCATTCGTTTGTGAAATAGGTTGGCCATACCGTCCGCAACTTTGGACGACTTGCTGAATCGAATATGAGGATATTCATTTAGCGTCGCACAAACCGTGACGAGCTTGTTGACAATCAAGTCTTCGAATTTTCCAGAACCCTGTCGAGTGTAAATGGGAGCAAAGGAGTTTCTCATGTTGAAGGTAAAGGCGCGTTCTTCCTTGGCCAAAAAATCAATATTAATTTCGGACAACGCCTTGACACGCTTCACCAAAGGCCGACACTGCTTGATATTTTCCAAGAGAGCGTTGGGAAGACGCTGCAAGAAAAAGAGAAAGACGTTGGGACCGTACAGTGCCTTTTTGTTGGCGTAGTCTTCCACCAAGGAATTGACGCTGGTTTCGTTGGCTTCCATCAAATAAATTACTCCCTTGTCCGGAAAGGGGGCTCTCTTCTTATCCAGTGATTCTACGATACTGATCCTACGTTCCATGATATCGTACATTCCCACAGTCGAAGAAATGACCTCCATGGAGGTTTTGTCAACGACTAAAATTTTCCATCCTGGAGCTTTGGCTGTGAAGAGAAGGGCAGAGGAGAAGGGCAGTAACAAATGGTATCCGTTAGGGAATGTAGGTAACATGAGCAAACAAACACAAAGTCTAGCTACAGTCTAGAATTAAGGAAAGCTTTCTCCTCAGAACAGAAGTTCCTTCTTTTGGCGAATCCATTCGTTCCTATGCCAACATGGTCAAACTGCTATGATACCTACTTTCGGAATGGTCAAAGACGTCTTTCAGCAATCGATTCTTCACAAGCGTTCGAAGACTAGGGAAAGGATCCCCTCCTGACGTCTTGCTTGCAGGCTTTCGGATCGGCATGGCTTCTTTGTCAACTAGCTACAGTAGTAGCTACTAGCGGCTAGGATGTTAATGGTTTACTCCTCAGGATGGTATCAGCGTCAAACAACCAAGTTGAGTGAGATCGACGAGTTGCTGCATGGTCGTGACTTAACTACCAGTACCACTACTAGAGTAGCTAGCTAGCTAGCTAGCTAATAGTAGTCTACCCAACCGCTGAAAATAACAAGCAAGGGGAGCGGCGGTCATCAACCAAGATGGACACAACGATGCACAACGTAATATAAGATTTGCGTATGAAAACCTACTGACCTTACCCAGTCGGGCATTGACGGGACTCATCCAGATTATCTAAAGAGAGTCTGTAGGACTGTGTGCGTCTCGCAAAAAACGTCACCGTACTGAATGATCTTTTGGGATCGAAAAGAAAGATTTCGAGCCGATGGATGAAAATGGCGGTGGCCACACGAGTCATACTGGTTAGTACGACGTACCATCGTGCAATGAACGAAGGAGCATTCAAAGCACAAACCAGAGCAGCGTAACTGAATTAATTCTGTAACTCAAACAAACAACAAAAAGAAATTATGGCTTCCTCCTCGGCCAGTGGACTCGCCTTGTCGATTCGACAAGCCGTCGAATCGGAACAGTTTGATCTCGCCGGTCAAAATGTCGACACCATTACCAATACCATCCATTCGGCTTTTTCCGAACCCTTACCTCTCAAGGGACAAATGATCCGCATCACATTTGTGACGGGAGCTGGAAAACAAGCACGACAAAAATACGACGATGGAGCCGCACGCGCCGTGACGGCCACATTGCGAGACTTGGGCTACGAAGAAGATCGGGCGGCAAGCTGTATAGTGGAATGTGCGGGAACGTACAAGCTTCAACACGATACAGGAAAGAATCTAAAAACCGTGGTGGTCTTTCCCAAAATTGCTCGCACTTCTTCGCAAGGAGGAACGGCAGGTACTGGCTCGGATGGACAAAGTCTAGAATCCTTAGTCCCCGAGGGTTGTCCGGCCCACAAAATTGCCATGTCGACGACTACCACATTTGAACGCATGTTGCATTCTCAATGTCCTTCGTGGTCACAGAAAAAAGGTTGTATGAGTGCCCTGGAACACTTGAAATATATGATTGATGAAATGGATGCCAAATTGATGAAGGGAACTCCCTTGGATGATGCCGAACAAGATTTTTACGATCACGTGACGGGTCTCGACGATAAAATTGCCTATGTCAAAGAGGAATTGCACAAACAAGTGGAGAATGGCGGTGTCACGAAATTCGAAAAGGAAATGCTGCTGGAACACAATGCCGAGCGCCTGGAGCACATTGCCACCGAACAAACGTCGGCCAAGGGACCAAAACTGGAAAAACTCAAAGCCATGGAAGAAAAAATGAGGGAACGTAAAGATTTATTAAAGAATATTGATCCCATTGAACCTCATAAATTGCGCCATGAACAAGCCATTGCCAAATTGTGGAAGCAGGTAGCGCCGATGCTGCAAATTGAAGACAACGCCAGGGGACGATTACTCAGTGTCAAGGAAACACAAGCGGTGGCCCGCAAAGATGAACTCATGGAAGAAATTGAAGAGCTGGAGGTTCGTAAAAAGATGTTTCTATTTTTCGTTTATGCATGAAAGGATTGCTCGTTGCATGAATTAATCAATGACTCACATTTCTAATTCTTTTCAGGCGGCGAGCCGTGGCTGGTTTGAAGATGAAGATGCCTTTGATGCCCGATTGAAAGCGATTCGCGCCAACTTTACGTCGAAACTCAAGCAATCGTCAAAAGGAGGAAAGAAAAGTTATGCTGGTGCTGCATCTGTTTCCATTACCGGTAACACAACAGCTGGTGTGCGAAAAGACAAATGGGTCACCCCTGGATCCGATAAAAAGAATGCCTGGGGAGGAACTGGACCCAACAAAAAGAAAAACAAGACGCAGGGAAGCGGTGTCTTTGCTGCCATGATGGCAAAGGGTGGCTCGGATTCAGATGACGACGACGATGAAGACGACGCGGCAACCAACGATCATGACAGTGACGACAGCGAGGTGGAAGAAGAGAAGAAGTCACCCGCTACCACGAAGAAAAGTGCCCCGAGTAGTGAAACTGCGAACAACAATACGGAAAAGAAATCAGGTGGGAAAAAGAAGAATAAGAAAAACAAAGGAAAGAAGAAACCAGTAGCTGATATGTCGGAAGACGAGTTATTGGCGTTGGGCGCCGCAGAAAATAAAGCAGCGGCAAAGAAGGCCAAAGAAGAGCAAATATCTCACCCAGCTATCGACTTTGTGTCCCAAATAATGTCCATTATTCTTGCATTAATTGCTTGGGTTGTGAGTATGTTTGTTGGAAAAAAGAAAAAAAGTTAGAATCGACCTGAAGCTTTTGGAATTCGGGACGACGACAAGTGTTGCTATTTGAACTCGCCGTCGACAATCGATTGGTCAATCGATCTAGCTAGCTAAGCTCCCAAAGAAGTATAAACTTTGAACTCATGTTCCCCAGTCATTACAAAAAATGTACACATCTGGGGGCAAATTGATTATCAGTGTCTAATAGGTCCTGGGCTCTGTAGGCCTGAACTCCCATACTTCATCGTTCCTAGTAGACTGAAGAGTCTATATCTGTGAAGCCCCACCACCGAAAGGATGGAATCCTGAGAATAGCCATCCATGCAAAAGACTATCAATGAATGAAACTTAAGCTGGTTTGCATGGTCGCACACCTGTTCGCTCCCAATGCGACGGCCAATCAATCATCAATAAATGATGGACCTGTCTCTTATACACATCTCCGAGCCCACGAGACTAAGGCGAATCTCGTATGCCGTCTTCTGCTTGA
>ENA-ORBV01014073-ORBV01014073.1-microbial-mat-metagenome-genome-assembly--contig:-NODE-14073-length-12043-cov-4.403727_pt1 | contig 12043 bp, 10 predicted proteins | sample MGYA00237777_ERZ505514 | MGnify/ENA primary metagenome ERZ505514 (study PRJEB26160, sample SAMN06269048) | microbial mat metagenome | isolation source: Oligotrophic lake microbial mat | place... | reverse complement strand
CACGGTCCGGCACCAGCCAGTTGTTTACTTCAAAATCAACTGAGTGAACAGTATTGGGCCTAGCTCTGCAGATACTTGATTGTCGTGAAAAACTGCACGACGAAACAAATCAAAACGAAGCCTGAAATGCCGAGTCCGGCAATATTCCAGTAGCGCTCTTGGCGTGGGTGAGAAAGCCGTGGATGACCGGCCAGGTAAGCAATTACAAACCCGCCAGCAAGCCCGCCAATGTGAGCCCAATTATCGGTATAGGGAATCATAAAGCTGATCAGCAAGGCCCAAACGGCAGTGCGGGTATAGGCAGACTTCACGTAGCTGCCTAAGCTGGATCGCTGATTCACCCCGAAGGCGATCATCGCGCCGATCAAACCGAAAATCCCCGCTGAAGCTCCGACACTGAGCGAAGGGGCAAAAATACTGGAAGCAAGAAATCCGGTGATCGAACTCCCAACGTAGATGACAAGAAGGCGTCCAGGGCCGAAGGCTTCTTCGGCTTGCGCTCCAAGACCGTAGAGCCCCCAGGAGTTCATCGCGATGTGGATGATGCTGGCATGGAGAAAGCCGGCCGTAACCAATCGCCACCACTCACCATGAAAAATGTAGCTGGGCTCTTTGGCTCCGAAGAGGAAGAGCGTGCTGCCACTGAGATCAAAGAAGCCACCACCACGGGTATTCTGCTGGTTGAACAATGCCATCGCCAGATACAGAAACCCGTTCACCGCGAGAATGTAAACGATCAGTTGGCCGTTTTCGGGCAAGAGGCTGCCCAGCTTCCTCGCAGCATCAAGACTGGTCTTTGGCGCGGGTGCCAGTTCGAACTCACAATAAGGGCAAACGCGGTCTGCACGGCTGATGAAAGCCCGGCAGTTCGGGCAAATTGGTCTAGACTCCACCATTTGATTGTAAAGTGGGGGGATTGGTATGAGTTGGAATCGCAGACAAATTGCTGAAATGATTATTGAGCGACTGCACACGGCTGCGCCCAGGGTCTCGCTGGAATTTCATCTTCCCCGCACCGTCAAAAGCTTTGTGGTGGACGATCTCCTGCCTGCAGAGATTGCAGGTGAAATCGCCAACAGTTTTCCTCCGGTCGAGAAGATGGTGCTCAAGAGCCACCTCGGTGAACTCAAGTTCGTTGGCGTTCAGATGAATGAATACGCTGGCATTCTCGAAGAAACGATTTTTGCCTTTCAGGATCCAAGAGTAGTGGAAACGGTAAGTCAGATCTGCCGGATTGACGGCCTCATCCCCGACGAACACCTCTACGCAGGCGGAATCAGCGCCATGGTGGAGGGCCACTTTCTCAATCCACATCTGGACAACTCGCACGACTTTGAGCGCAAGCGCTACCGTGCACTCAACCTCCTGTACTACGCCGCACCCGGCTGGCAAATGGATTATGGCGGCAATCTCGAATTGTGGGACAACGGCCCCAAAGGCCAACCAAGAACGATCGAAAGTCGATTTAACCGCCTGGCCGTCATGCAGACCGACAAAACATCCTGGCACAGTGTCAGCCCGGTCCGCCACAAGGGCACACGCCGTTGCGTCTCGAATTATTTTTTCACCCTCGATCCTGTCGATGGGCAGAAGGATTATCATGTGACAAGCTTCCGCGGGCGGCCAGAACAGAAGTTCAAAGATCTTTTGATGCAGGGCGATAACGCTTTGCGCCAGGCGGTAAAAGAAACGCTTGGTGAAACGATTTTCAAGAACAAACACGTCTACAAAAAGGACTAAAATTCAAGAGCGATTCCCACAGGGCCTCGCAATTGTGTAAATTAAGAGTTTTCATGTTGTCGACAAAACAGATCGCAGACTCAATTGTCGAAGTGGGCAAGTTGATGTACCAGAAGGGCTGGGTTGCAGCCAATGACGGGAACATCAGCGTCCGCTTGGACTCGGATCGAATTCTCTGCACCCCCACGGGCGTCAGCAAGGGGATGATGCGTTCTGAAGACATGTTGATCGTCGATCTCGAAGGCCGCAAGCTGGAAGGTGAACGCGCCTGCACAACCGAGATTCAGATGCACTGCACTGTGTACAGACTTCGGCCTGACGTGAATGCTGTGGTCCACGCCCATCCTCCTGTTTCCACCGGCTTCGCTGTGGCGGGCCGGGCACTGAATCTTGCCATACTCCCTGAAGCTGTAGTCACTTTGGGCACCGTTCCTCTTGCCGATTATGGATTGCCTGGAACTCCCGAATTAAGCCGTCAGCTTGAACCTTTTATTCCGAACCACGACGCTGTGTTGATGGCCAACCACGGCGTTGTTTGTTACGGTGAAACCCTCGAGAAGGCTTTCTTCAGGCTGGAGACTGTCGAACATCTTTCGCGTATTTCTCTAGTTGCCGAAATGCTTGGTGGCCCCCGGCTGTTGCCACGCCGCGAAGTGGACCGATTGATGGAAGCCCGCTCCCGCTACGGCATTCAATTCCCTGATGGGGCGCAGCCCGAAGCCCCGATTGCCGCTGAAGACATGATTGCGATGAAGCGCGAAGAGCGATTTGAAATCACTCGCCAGGAGCTGATGGGAATGCTGGACGAAGTGTTGCGTGCTCGCGGCGTACTGACCGATTAGGCCGGTTCCAGGTCGTCGTAGCGGCTATCCCCATCTTTGCCATTTCTCTTTCTTGTTTCGCGGAAAAAGATCACAAGCAAAGTTAAGCCACAAAGTATCTTGACTCCCTCAAGCGTCGAATAAGCATTGTGGAAAGCCTTCACGCGGTTCCGGAGTTCCGGTTCCTTATCTGGTGAAACGAAGTCCAGGCTCCGGCCATATCCAACAATAGAAGGCGTAACCAGTAAGTGCATCCCGGTAGAAATCAGAACCATAAACAGAGAGATGCTCAGAATCAACTTTCCTTCTTTGGTGCCAAAGAGCAGGATTCCGAAGATCAAGAGACCCAGCAGGATCTGTGTAAGCCCCCAGCCTTCAAACAGCGCCCTGTTGAATTCAGCAGCCTGATAGCGGGCGAGCACCCTCATTTTCTCTGCCCCAAGGACCTTGAGATAGGGAGCCAACTCTACTGCCGGATTCAAGAGCAGTTCATTGACAAGTCGAAAGCTGAAGGCTGCGACGGCTGCCATAAATAGACTGGCTCCAATCCACATCCCTAGCAGAGTACAAATGAGTCGGCGGGTATTCATGAAAATACTTAGTGTATCGCGTGATAATGGGGCACATGCATGACTTAGCCAGAAATTGGAGCCGGCGCCAGTGGTTTGCCTCTGCCATCTCAGCGGCTGCTTTTGCCGCACCAGTCGCCTTGCCGCGCAAAGTTCGCGTTGCCGTGATTGGGCAGGATGGGCACTTGGCTGAAATTCTGAATCCTCTTCCGCAACTCCCAGATGTCGAAATTGTGGCTTGTTGCGATTACACCGATGCGGCACTGGCTTCACTCGTCAAGAAGAAGGGCTTAGAGAAAGCCAAGCCTTTTCTTGACCAGGAGAAGATGCTCGACGAGATCAAGCCTGATGTTGTCGCTGTGGTCAACGACGATGGCGCACGCGCCAAAGCGGTTCTTTCGACGCTCCAGCGAGGCATCCACTGCATCGCTGAAAAACCGCTGGCCATCACACGCACCGATCTGCAGAAGATCAAGCGGATTGCCAAAGACTCCAAAGGCCGTCTTGGCATGCTTGTTCCGCTTCGTTATGCGGCGCCCTTCCGTGCCCTCAAGCAGGTTGTCGATTCCGGTGAAATCGGCGAAGTGCTTTTGCTGGGTGGTCAGAAATCCTACAAGCGTGGCGCGAGCAGTTTGTGGAAGAACAAGCGTGCCTCCTATGGCAGCACCATGCTCTGGATTGGTCCCCATCTGATCGATCTCTTCTATTTCACCAGTCAGCAGAAATTCACTGAAGCCTTCTGCTGGCAAGCCAATGTCAAAGACCCGAGCCTCGGCGATCGCGAAAATGTGGTTGGCGCAGTCTTTCGTTTGGCAAACGGTGGTGTCGCGGAAATGCGAATGGACTACTTGCGCCCCGACAGCGCCCCTACCCATGAAGACGATCGCCTGCGCATTGCCGGCACAAAGGGCATCGTTGAATACACGGCTGCAACAGGCGTCACGATTCTCGCTGATTCAGGCATGCCCAGGCGTATGGAGACTCTCCCTCCTGCCGGCCAGATCTTCGTCGATTTCCTCGAATCGATCTACAACAACAAGCCCGCAACGCTGACGCAAGACGAAATATTTCATGTCAGCGACGCAATTCAGGCAGCAGAAACCAGTTCCCGCACTGGACACCCGGTCAAAGTCTGATAAGTTGGAAAGTGGAGGGATGGCCGAGCGGTTTAAGGCACCGGTCTTGAAAACCGTCGTAGGGGAAACTCTACCGTGAGTTCGAATCTCACTCCCTCCGCCACTTTCTAAGGCTGAAAGTCGATCAGCCAGTCACTATCGCTTCCCATGAAGAAGCGGGCTGACTTTCCCGCCAACTTGTCAGTGCCATCCAAGCCTAGCCCCACTACCATCGGATACCATCCACCGCCATCCAGGATTTTGACTGGCTGCTGCCACGATTCAGGCATCGATAAGTCTCCACCGAAGCTAATGTAGATTCCTTCCTGAGGCCAATCAGTAGAACAGCAGGTGCGGTTCATCACCATCACGTATTTCCCAAGGTATGTATTCCAGTGAATGCTGGGGCCCCAAAATGCGTCGGCGCTGTCCGAAGCCCAACTTGTTGAGGCAGCAAAGATCGGGGTTTCGTAGCCACTGAGGCCGGGCTCTTCCCAGGCTCCGGCATAGTATTTGAACACTTGCCCCACAGGCTGATCGAGATTCTCGACGCGAATTCGCGCCGTTGCAATGCCTTGCGATGAGGTTTCACCCGAGTAGTTGGAGTACAGAAAGTAAATATACTCGCCCGAGGGATCGGCGATAGCACTGAAATCACCATTGCCACCGGCGAAATAACGATTCTGGGTACTGCAATCGGGATCTCCTGCCGCTCTCAAGACAATGCCCAGATCGTGAAAAGTCAGGCCGTTATCGTCTGATCGCAATGCTCCGATTTCAGGTGCGGAAACAGGGTTGTCTTCGCAATGCAGAAAGACTTCGTGGTGGTACCAGGCATACAAAGTTCCCTCTGCGGTGCGATGGGTGGCTTCAATCCACAGGGGCACGTGCTCATAGCTGTAGAAACGCACAGCACGCGTTTTACCCAAGGTTTCCAAGTTGGTGCCCTCACTGCGAACCGGCATGCCGTCGGAATTAAAGTTCACCAGTTTGCCGTCGGCCCAATGAAATGGGCTGTTTGAATCGGCAACTCCAGGCAGGCGAATTGCTGATGAAGGCAGGATTTTAGCAATCTGTGCCGGCAACGCGGGGACAAAAGCAAATAAGATAGAGAAGACAAGCGCCCATTCTGAAGATTTGTACATCAGTCACTAGACTCACAGATCTCGCGCACAGTTACAGGAACCCGACAATAGACATGAAAGCTCTTCTCCTCTCCGAATACAAAAAACTCTCCCTCACCGACATGCCGCTGCCTACAATCGGGCCGGAAGATGTCCTGATCAAGGTAAAAGCCTGCGGCATCTGCGGCAGCGACATTCATGGCTACGACGGCAGCACCGGCCGCCGCATTCCGCCGCTCGTGATGGGCCACGAGGCATCGGGCGAAATCACTGAGATCGGCTCAGCCGTCAAGGGCTGGGGCATTGGAGACCGCGTTACCTTCGATTCCACCGTCAGTTGCGGTCGCTGCTATTTCTGCCAGCGCGGTGAAATCAATCTCTGCGAAAACCGTCAGGTACTCGGCGTAAGCTGCAACGAATTCCGCCGCCATGGTGCCTTCGCCGAATACGTCGCTGTTCCCCAAAACATTCTCTATTCGCTTCCGAAGGACTTCCCATTCCACTACGCCGCCATGATCGAGGCAGTGTCGATCGCTGTGCACGCGGTCAATCTCACGCCGATGCAACTTGGCTCCTCTGCGCTTGTAGTTGGCTCAGGCATGATCGGTCTTCTGGTGGTTCAGACCCTGCGCCTGGCCGGATGTGGACTGATCATCGCCGTTGACCTTGAAGATTCAAAGCTCGAGCTGGCCAAACAACTCGGTGCCGACGTAGGCCTCAATCCGAAAAACGTCGATGTCGTCAAGACTGTTCAGGATCTCACCGGTGGCCGAGGGGCCGATATCGCAATCGAAGTGGTTGGCGCTGGCAAGCCAATCGAGACCGCCATCATGGGCGTCAAGAAGGGCGGCATGGTTACCCTCGTTGGCAACATCACACCCAAGGTCGAGATCCCGCTTCAGGTTGTCGTCAGCCGTCAGATTCGTTTGCAGGGTTCTGCTGCCAGTTCTGGCGAATTCCCGCAGTGCATCGATCTGCTCGCCCGTGGTGCCATCAAGGTCGACCCGATCATCTCGGCCCTGGCGCCTCTCGAAGATGGCGCTAGCTGGTTTGAGCGGCTTTATGCCAACGAACCGGGTCTTATGAAAGTTGTCTTGCAGCCAGGCAACTAGTTGTGCGAACCTAAATTTTTACTGCAATGCCCATGGCCCGCAACAATGAGCGCAAGGTGAGTCTCAGCGTAATGCTGCGAATCGCGGCCATGGACGTTTGCTGTGGTCCCCCCATCCGTTTTTAGTCTTCCCCGCCGATTTCTTCAACGACAATCTGGACCGTTTGAAAGGAGAGCCTTATGGCCCCCGATACACTCTTATTTGAAGAAGAGTTGCGTGGCGGCGCCAGCTTTGCGCATGTTCTAAAGCGCGGCACGGCGTTGCAGATTACCGACAATGAGGGTGGGGCAAACGTCCCCATCACTTTCTTCAATTTTGAACTTTTAGTCGAGCGCTACAACATGCCCGACACACTGAAGGGCCAGCATACAGCCCATCTCACCAAAGGTCATTGCATCTATTCGGACATGGGCCGCGTGCTGTGTTCGATCATCGACGACACCGTTGGCTGGCACGATCCCATCGGCGCCCACTCCACCGACGAGAGCGTCAAGGCCAAATACGGCGAACACAGCTATCAGGAATTCCGCAACGACTGGTACACCTCAACGCGCCAGAACTTCCTTCGCGAACTCGCCAAGTTCAACATGGATCGTCGCGATCTTCAGGCCCAAATCAATTTCTTCTCGAAGGTGCAAGTCGACGATGACGGCCGCATGAAGTTCATCCCTGGCAACTCAAAGGCCGGTGACTCTGTTACCCTTCGCGCCGAGATGAACACCCTGCTCATCATCGATACCAATCCGCATCCGCTCGATCCCAGCCCGGTCTACAAACCCAAGCCCGTTCACCTGCGCTTCCACCGGGTCGATCCTCCCGCAGCCGGTGATCTCTGCCGCAACTCTTGTCCCGAGAATACTCGAGGCTTCATCAATTCTGAAAGGTACTTCCTTTAATGAGTGATCGTGTACTAATTGAAAGCAACCTCGATCCCGCCACGGCCATCTACGATTCCGTGCTGCCTGCCGGCGAAGGCTGGATCCATGAAGTCAAGAAGGGGCAGACCTTTCGCATCGTCGACCTTGGTGGCAATCAGGCCGCCGACACGCTTTTCTACAACGCCCGTGATTTCAGCGAGCGTTACTCCGCCCTCGACACCCTGAACGAGCAGGGCAACATCTACCTCACCACCGGCTCACGCCTTATGTCGAATCTCGGCAACGAACTAATGGTGATCACGGCGGACACTTGCGGCCGTCACGACACCCTCGGTGGCGCCTGCGCCGCTGAATCGAATCAAGTACGCTACTCCATCGACAAGCGCTACATGCATAGCTGCCGCAACTCTTTCACGATGGCGCTGGCATCCTGGGGCGTCTCCAAGCGTGACATGACCTCCAACGTCAACTTCTTCATGAACGTGCCCGTTACCCCTGCCGGCAAGCTCACCTTTGAAGACGGAATTTCTGAAGCCGGCAAGTACGTCGAGATGAAGGCCACCATGGATGTGGCCGTGGTCATCAGCAACTGCCCCCAACTTAACAATCCCTGTAACGCATATAATCCGACCCCCGTACGGTTGCTGGTATGGGGCATTGATGTTCCATAAAGTACTCATTGCCAACCGCGGTGCAATCGCCTGCCGCGTTCTCCGCACACTTCGCAAAATGGGCATTGCGAGTGTTGCCGTTTACTCTGAAGCAGACCGTCATGCCGCCCATGTAGAAGAAGCCGACGAAGCTTACCTTCTCGGCCCCGCGCCTGCTGCCCAAAGCTACCTCCTGGGCGACAAGATCATCGCCATCGCCAAAGAAACCGGTGCTGAGGCGATCCACCCTGGCTACGGCTTCCTGAGCGAAAACGCAAGCTTCGCCGATCAGTGCGCTGCTGCAGGCATCAAGTTCATCGGTCCTACGGGCGACCAGATGCGCGCTTTTGGGCTCAAGCATCGCGCAAGAGAATTGGCGGTGGCTGCTAACGTCCCACTCCTTCCCGGCACTCCACTCCTGAGCGGTATCGAAGAGTCGCTGACCGAGGCCAGTCGCATCGGCTACCCTGTCATGCTCAAGAGCACTGCCGGTGGTGGTGGCATTGGTATGCGCCTCTGCCGCAGCGCAGAAGAGCTAAGCGAAAGCTACCTGAGCGTCGAACGTCTGAGCCTCGCCAACTTCAAAGACGCTGGTCTCTATCTAGAGAAGTACGTCGAACGTGCCCGCCACATCGAAGTGCAAATCTTCGGTAACGGCAAAGGGCAAGTGATTGCGCTCGGTGAGCGCGATTGCTCCGTGCAGCGTCGCAATCAGAAGATCATCGAAGAGACGCCTGCCCCTGGTCTTAGCGACGCACAGCGCAGTGAACTCCTCGCAGTCGCCGAACGTCTTGCCCTCACCGTTGGCTATGAATCCGCAGGCACAGTCGAGTTTGTCTACGATGATTCGAGTGGCCAGTTCTACTTCCTCGAAGTAAACACGCGTTTGCAGGTCGAGCATGGTGTCACCGAGGAAGTCACTGGTGTCGATCTTGTCGAGTGGATGATCCGCGCTGCCGCTGGTGAGATGAACGACCTCGAAGCGATCCGGCCCAAGTCCCAAGGGGCTTCCATCCAGGTGCGCCTCTACGCTGAAGATCCCTTTAAGAACTTCCAGCCCAGCGCCGGCCTGCTTACAAACGTGGTCTTCCCGTCTGCGGCCCGCGTCGATGGATGGGTTCGTTCGGGAACCAACGTCACTGCCTTCTACGACCCACTCCTCGCCAAGCTAATCGTCAAAGCCGATACGCGCACGCAAGCCATTGCACTTCTTCAGGATGCTCTGAGGCTAACGCGTCTTGATGGTATCGAGACCAACCTCGGCTACTTGCGTGAACTCATCGCCGGCCCGCAGTTCGGCCAGGGCGATGTTTACACCAGGATGACCGACACCTTCGTCTTCCAGCCGCGCACTCTTGAAGTGCTCGATGGTGGCACGATGACTACGGTGCAGGATCTCCCTGGCCGTCTCGGCTATTGGGATGTCGGTGTGCCGCCTTCAGGCCCTATGGATGCCTTGAGCTTTCGACTGGGCAACAGTCTGCTCGGCAATGCCGATACTGCCGCCGGCTTTGAGTGCACCCTTAGCGGACCCACTCTACGCTTCAACGTTGCCACTCGCATCGCCCTAACGGGAGCAGTGATGGAAGCCACCCTCGACGGCAACCCCGTCCCCAACTGGCAGGCGATTGACGTCCCGGCCGGCGCAACTCTCGAGCTGCAAGCCATCGAAGGCGCTGGTGCCCGCACCTACATTCTCTTCGCTGGCGGTCTTGAAGTTCCCGACTATCTCGGCAGCAAAAGCACCTTCACTCTTGGCAACTTCGGTGGTCACGGCGGCCGAGCCGTCCGTACCGGCGACACGCTTCATCTAGCCAACATACACACCACAGAAGCCACCGCAATCGAAGTCCCCGCGATCAGCAACAACTGGGAGATCGAAGTCCTCTATGGCCCACACGGTGCCCCCGAATTCTTCACCCCCACAGACATCGAAGAGTTTTTTGCAGCAAAATGGAAGGTCCACTACAACTCTTCGCGCACCGGCGTTCGCCTCATTGGCCCCAAACCCAGGTGGGCCCGCAAAGACGGTGGCGAGGCAGGCCTCCATCCCTCGAACATCCACGACAACGCCTACGCTATTGGTGCGATCGACTTCACCGGCGACATGCCCGTCATCCTTGGTCCCGACGGCCCAAGTCTCGGTGGCTTCGTTTGTCCCGCCACGATCACCTCGCGCGACATGTGGAAGATCGGCCAGCTCAAGGCGGGCGATACTGTTCACTTCCACGCAGTCCAGAAAAACGGCGAACGCTCACCCGCCATCCTGCATCGCAACAAGGACGTTGTCTTCCGTCAGGCAGGCGATCGCTACCTGTTGATCGAATACGGCGAACTGATTCTCGATCTCCCGCTGCGCTTCCGCGTACAGGCCGTCTACAACTGGTTCCAGAACCATAAGCCCGCAGGCGTCATCGACGTCACCCCTGGCATCCGTTCCTTCCAGGTGCACTACGATCCCACCCACGTCAGCCGCGAAACTCTGATCGAGTTGATCGACCGTGCTGAGGACGACATCGATAGCGATCAAGCCACCGAAGTCTCCTCGCGCGAAGTCTGGCTCCCCCTGAGCTGGGACGACCCCGCCACCCAACTCGCCATCGACAAGTACATGCGCTCGGTGCGGCCCGATGCCCCCTGGTGCCCATCGAACATCGAATTCATCCGCCGCATCAACGGTCTCGATTCGATTCAGGACGTCTACGACACGGTCTTCAATGCCAGCTACCTCGTACTCGGCCTCGGCGACGTATACCTCGGTGCGCCGGTCGCAACTCCTCTCGATCCGCGCCATCGCCTGGTCACCACCAAGTACAACCCAGCCCGCACCTGGACTGCCGAAAACTCCGTCGGCATCGGCGGCGCCTACATGTGCGTCTACGGCATGGAAGGCCCGGGCGGTTATCAATTCGTCGGCCGCACCATCCAGATGTGGAATACGTACCGCACCACGCGGGAGTTCACACCCAATCACCCCTGGCTACTGCGCTTCTTTGATCGCATCCGCTTCTTCCCGGTCAGCGCCGATGAACTCTTGAAGCTGCGTGAAGACTTCCCCAACGGCCGCTACCCACTGCGCATCGAGCAAGGCAGCTTTCGTCTCGACGAGTACAAGCAATTCCTCGAATCGATCAGCGAATCCGCCACTGCCTTCCAGATGAAGCAACGTGCAGCCTTCCAGGAAGAACGCGCCCGCTGGGCAGCCATCGGCGCTGACAAGGTCAACGATGAAGCCGAATTAGTCATCGAAGCCGCCCCCGAGATCGTGATCCCTCCCGGCTTCAAGGCCCTCAAGGCTTCAAGCGCCGGCAGCATCTGGAGCATCGACGCTCAAGAAGGCGACCAACTCAAGCCCGGCCAAAAAGTCATTCTCATTGAAGCCATGAAAATGGAAGTCGCCGTAGCTACTGCCACTGGCGGCCGGCTCCATTCCATCCACTGTAAAGCCGGACAAGCAGTCATGCCCGGACAAATCCTCGCGATCCTTCAACCGGAGCCCAAAGCATGAAGCCAACAGAAGCAGTCCGCCAAGCCTATGCGCGGATGAACGCCGAGACCAGACAACCTATCTGGATCTCGCGCGTGCCCGAAGCCATAGCGATATCGCAAGCTGCTGCGCTCGAAGCCCATCCGGAGGCGGCATCAAAGCCCCTCTACGGCCTCACCTTCGCCGTTAAGGACAACATCGATGTCGCAGGCATGCCCACCACCGCCGGCTGTCCTGCTTACGCCTACACGCCAGACAAAAGCGCGCACGTCGTAGACCAACTCCAGGCCGCCGGCGCGATCCTCGTCGGCAAGACGAACATGGACCAGTTCGCCACAGGCCTGGTCGGCACTCGCTCCCCATACGGTGCCTGCTCCAGCGTCTTCAATCAGGACTACATCTCCGGCGGCTCCAGTTCCGGCTCGGCTGTCGCAGTCGCACTCAACCAAGTGGATTTCTCCCTCGGCACCGACACTGCCGGCTCAGGCCGGGTCCCTGCTGGCTTCAACAACCTGATAGGCCTTAAGCCCACACGTGGCCTTATCAG
>ENA-ORBV01014072-ORBV01014072.1-microbial-mat-metagenome-genome-assembly--contig:-NODE-14072-length-12043-cov-5.156109_pt1 | contig 12043 bp, 13 predicted proteins | sample MGYA00237777_ERZ505514 | MGnify/ENA primary metagenome ERZ505514 (study PRJEB26160, sample SAMN06269048) | microbial mat metagenome | isolation source: Oligotrophic lake microbial mat | place... | reverse complement strand
CACATGCTAAAGAAGTACAGTAAGACTATAAGCACACAATTTAAGAAATCAACTACTTTCAACGGTAGTTTACTACGGTAGTGCTAGCTAGCTAGCTAGCTAGCTAGCTAGCTAGCTAGCAAAAGCCACAATTCAGTGCGTCTGCGCAAAATTCAGGGTGTTCTCATTTGTGCAGTGTAGCTAGCTAGCAGTCAGCTACTGGCAGTGCACCATGCAGCTGCTAGCTAGCATAAGCATGAGCACAATAACCGGCCCTCCAGTGCTAGCCCAATGGAACGTTCAATCAGTGCTCTTGCTCTACTGAGAGTGCATCCATTGGGAGATACATCATCCCAAAGGATGATGCATGGAGCTTGGCAACTGGCCAATTATGGTCCAATTGGGGTCAACCAACATCAAGGGTTTGCCTGTGATGTTCCAAGGGTCCCACCAGGGTTTTCTCCTAAATAATCAGTTAATTCACTATGGCGGGAACAACAGACATGTCCATGGTCCCTGATAAATGTCAACAGTCACCACCATCCAATTCTGATGCCAAGTCAAAGTCAAAGTCAAATCGATCCGTCAGCATCGTCCCTATCCATCCATCCATCAATCCAACTAGCCGCAACCGCGGACGCCATTGCGACCCCAAAGAGAATGACACTGCCTCTTACTGTCACCCCAAGCCGGTGCGAGTGAAGCTGCCCTACAAGAGCCCAGAGTAGGTTGTCAACATAGCACCGTGGTGCCAACAATCACCTCAAGAGAGTTGAACATCCGGTGTGGGTCCACCATGTCAGACCAACCAATCGAGCTCATGACCGGCACCCACATGCACCCGTCGCAAGCTGAACCCTCTCATGGTGTGCAAGAGCCCTTACTCAACACACGAAGCAGACGATGTGGATGCCATGGTTCTCCCGCAGTTACACTCGTCCGAGGTTTGAATTCGATGGTTTTGTCCAAAAGACGGGTGGAAGACAGACCTTACCCGTAGAAATCATGCAGATGAGCCCCAAACGCGAACCACTCTCGCAACAGCATCAACACGACCAACTCGCTCGACTGCAGCTAGCTCTCAGCTGCTAGCATCCTCCCCATCTGACCTGTTAACACCATCCATGGATCATCTTCTAACAGTTGACAGAAGTTGTAGCTGCAGTGTGTCATCCACCGCACTCGAGTAGCTAATTCGAGGGGTGCGCTGCTAGCTAGTGGCCGAGTGTGCGAACGATCTGCCGTGTGCCGACTGGGTCATCTACCACACCGAGCTAGCTAGCTAGCTACTGAGTAGTAGCTACCTGGCACCAAGTGAACGAGTGAGTGAACGAGTGAGTGAACGAGTGAGTGATCGGCTGCTGCTAACTAGAGCACTAGCTAGCAGAGCACGGTCGAGTGAGTGCCGAGTGAGGCCTGCTCTTAATTTGGTAAAATCAAGAGCATTCTAAGGGGACCATGTGCTAACTTGTTAGGATGAAACAAGAAATTGTATGTTTCAACTGAAACAAGAAACTTCATGATTCGGTCGAAACTTTTTTGATTTTGCATGAAATTTCATGCACGAAACACGAAACTTCAAAGTGCGGACTCTCTAATGCTATTATGAACATAATTATGTTATTCTTATGGATTTCTCAGCTGAGGTCTAAAAAGAGGAATGAACTTAAGGTCCCCATCCAGAGGCTTTCAGCTTCATGTCGCCATTGGCAGTGGTGCTTCCCTTTCGACAAGGATAAACCTGCCCATCCACCCCAAAGAACCTCTGGACAATTCTGTTTGCATTGCGAACCGTCTTGGTACCAGTGTATGACACAAAATCATAAAACAAATTTAGAGCAATCTTCTATTACAAATGCAAACGGGTATAAACATGAGCCGCCAGCCTAAACCGAGCAAAACTCATTTTGAGTGTTTTACCCCTTGGTCACACTATCTTACAATGGGCACATACTCTACCCCGACTCAGCATAATTCGTTCTCCGTGAAGACGTTCTCCGTTTTCGACAGAAGGCCTTACTGAATTTATTTATGATTTCCATGGCTTAAAAAAGGGAAGTTCATTGGAATAACCCCTTACTTCCAAGGTCTCCAGATGCTCTTTTGACGATGGTTTTTGATTGAACCATCATATCCACAAGTGCCCACAGCTGTCGTTGTTGAGGGAACGGTTGATTTGGGCTTTGCTCCTTTTCAGTCTCGTGATTTTGCTCTCTGTTGCTTGCCGCCTGATCCTGGATCTCAGAAGCAGCTTTTTGTGCTTCCAGCTTAACTCTGTCGCCAACGATTACCAGCGTGTAATCAAACAGATCTGAAAACTGTTTAGGAGCGCCATTGGGCTTGGCCAATTCAGCCTCAAAAATCGACTCGAGCTTCTCTCTCCTTGTGTCGTCGGCCTCTTCGTTTGATAATGCGATGATCATGTCTTGCATTTCTTTAAAGGTTAGGGTTTTGACTTCGTCGTCATTGAAACCGTTCCATTCCGTAGACTTGAGGGATGACACAACGTATGGTCGCGCAATGCCAGCAGGTCGTTGTGCTGTCGGGCGGAGCGGCGCACTTATTTTTGGCAATAGAAAACCCTTTGTCGCCGAAACAACGAAGATGAAACTACATGACAACCAGAAAATTGTATATATCATGATTTTATTAGAAAATAACTCCACTGCTAAAAAAGTATAAATACAAACATAATTACAGTACTAGCTAGCTAGTACGATATCCGAGGAGCGCAACTTTGGGTGCAACCTCACCGTACTATGACGCAGTAATAGAAACGATCGATCTGGGCGGTCCTACTTTAGCGACCTATGGCAGATTAGGTCGCACACCGCCACAGTCAAAATTCATTAAAATCGATTTTAATGCATGTATCACTTTGCCTCGCCAAACCACACATACAAATAGAAAAAACGCTCATTATTTATAGGCTGATTCTTCGCAGATTGACCGAAGATTGACCGAAGATTAGCCACTAATCTTCGAAGATTGATCGAAGATTGCCACGAATCTTCGAAGACTGACCGAAGACTGACCGAAGACTGACCGAAGATTGATCGAAGACTCCACAAAGACAATGGTGGGCATTCTAACTGCAAAGCAAATGCTAAAGGAAGGTCTTGATGTTATTGGGATCAGCCAGAAGAGGCGAAGGCGGTTGTCAAAGCGAAGGTTGTACAGCAAGTTCAAAGCCCACTTCGGTCGCCACCCACTGCATGTTGCTCGAGTGTGGAGAGACCTGTTGACAACAACAATTCCCGAGGCCCGAGTGGATGATGATGCTGCCAACATCATCGGTTTCCTAGCGTCTCTCAATTTTGTCACTGTGTATGCGGAGGAAGAAATCCGCGATGATTTCTTGGGTGATTTAATGCATTTAAATAAGATGAGGGCCTTGTCGTGGTTTTTTGTTGGAAAGATAGCTGCTCTGAAAGCCTTGAAAATTGTCTGGCCTGCCGATCATGAATGGACGACCACATTTGTTGCCAGCGTTGATGGAACCCACACGCAAATCAACAAACCACGCGATCCTCTTGTGTGGAAGAACCGCAACTTGCCCCGCCATTGTTCATGGGGGCAATGTGGAATGCAGTGCACAACAACTTCTCATTCATGCAATGTAAAAGAACATCTGCATCTGCCCATGTTCCTAATCATGTTCAGTGGAAAAGCAGCTTCATTGGATTTGAAAAAGCAGGGCATTGAGTGCAAAGCTGCTTGAAGAGAATGTCGTGAAAACATGTCACAATCACAAGTCAAAACTGTCACATTCTTTTTGGGAATGTCCGTCTCTTTCATTGCAACCATCTTGTCAGTTGTTGTTGTTGAATGAATGATTTCATGGATTTTGTGCAGCTGTTCGCACATGATGAGTGCTTGATTTGAGTGTCTTCCAAGTCACGAGTCTTGTGAAGAACAGCACGACCACATGCGGTGTTCGTGGTTCGTGCGTCGAGCTTTGGCATGATTGTGCGAAAGAAAGACAGCACCACATCTGCGGTGGCTGCTGTCAGCACTAAGCCTGCTGCAAAGACTGCACCTACAGGCAGTCTAGCGACAGTGATGAAACTCACCGTGGCAAGCACATTGCTCACTGCCAAAAGCAACGATTCTGCGACTGGTGTGTCAAGACAACACCTCTGCAATTCTGCTAGAGACCAATGGCAAGGAAAGCTCCAGCAAAAGGACAAGGCATCTCAACATCCGATTTTTCTTCATCAAGGACTGCATTGATAAGAAGTTGTTGTCCGTGCAGCATTGCCCAACGGATGACATGGTGGGGGATTACCCATTCCTGTCCAAGATTTCTTTTGGGATCTCAATGTTGTCAGTCTTGACAACAGGGTGCTTCTTTCGTGCAGTCTTTCCCTTGAGCACTCCCACTTCTGGCCTGCATGTCGTTTTGGCCACTTATCGTCTTTGCTTGTGACTGGGCACTCCTCAATGCAGGCTGCTGCAACTCCAAACAAAGAGAAAACAAAACAAAATGACACATCAAGCAAACAAGCTGCACGCCACAAAACCACCATGCTAAAAAACAGACTCGAGCGCCGAATAGGCAATCAAGGCCACGCCTACCTTGAGCGGGAGCAAACTGGTGCGATCGTGCGATCCACCTTCTTGAAAAATTCCAATGGCACCCCCGCTGGCCAATTTTTCCAATGCCTTTTCGTAGACTTGTTTTTGGTTGACCCGCTTCAAAATGTCAAAGGCTTTGGGTTCTTCGAAGGTTTCAAAATCCTCGGGGATCAGGCTGCCATCAACAATGAGGGTGGTGTCATTGACAATTTTTTTAATTTTCAAAGCAAGTGGCGTTCCAGGAGGTCGAATCGCATCACCTGGCTCTGATTCTTTGGTAAAGATTGCATTGATTCCGTGGGCCACGTGTGATTTAATGTCATTTTCGTCGCCACCACTAGCACCGCAGTCTTCCTGAAAGGCGGCGTCATCTTCCTTGTCCTTGGGGTTTAATTGAATGGATGCCCTTCCAGTTCCTCGGCAAGCCGAATCTTGAGGTCGTTTCACCAGCACCACACCCAAAGGACACGCCAAATCTCCAATCACTCGTCATTTGTAGGAAGTTTCCGTTATTAAATGCGAGGCTTGGCGTTGACAAGTGCAGACCAGCATGACGGCATCGACAAATTGATTGGCATGATTGACACTGAAAATGCACGGCCCAAACGCAGGAATGTTTTGAACGCCCACAATTTCGACATCTCGAAAGAAAATCGACAAGATGGAATGAAAAAAAGTCTTGACACCAAAATGCAACAATTCTTTCATTTCTTTCAAGAAAATGTAAATGGTCAACAAAAAAGCCACGGTGGCGACTTGCCAGGGTTGAATAAAGGGAAAGACATGGAGGACAATCTTGACGGAACTTTTGATTTTTTTAATGTTGCGTTGTTGGTTGTGGCGCATCAAGTTGGGGAGAGTCAGAAAGAAGGAGCAAAAAACACCATGTAGCCATGTGAAAAAGAGCCTTTCTACGCCACAGATTTGAGCTTGCACTTGCTTGATGGATTGCAGGAAGACTTTTGCCCCCTCAGGGATGGGATGACTCTACCAGATTGGGACTTTTTGGCAACAGTCATTTTTGTTTCCAAGTTGGACCAAACTGGTTCAGGTCTCTCCGGCAGTGCAGATCCCTCGATTGCCTGCAGTGACATGTCACTGGAATGCCATTGCTGTGGGCAAGTTGGAAGAGACCAGGGACTGGGCATTTGCATTTCTGTAACCGAGAAGGATTTACAGAATTGATCCCACATCTGAGAAGGGGGAAAAATCTTGGCGGCGCCATTGTCGCTTTTGTCACTCATTTTTGCGAAGATTGCTACACACACCAATCAATGCTTTTTTAAACTTTGAGTAGCCACGGCGGCTTTTCTATAGCCCTGCTGGAGAAGGAAGAAAAAGATCTTGCTGAGAAGGGAAGAAAAAGATCTTCACAATCATGCAGGTCTGCAATCACACTGTGGACCCTAATTCCGCTTGTGAAACTCCTGTTTTGCATAGATGTCTGCAGTGGCTAACTCGTCAGAGCAGCTAGCCAGCCATCAAGTCTGTTCCGCGTGCCTGATTGGGATCTTTTTCTGTTTGGAATGATCTTGGATTTGCTTCCTAGTTTATTTGTAAGTGCAAAACATGGGAAATGACATTTTCTTGCCTTCGACAATGCCACCACAGTTGTCATCCTGGATTTTGCCATTGCCTGTGGCTCCTGTCTCCCCATAGGCAGTTTTGCAAGTGACCAAGGAAATGTGACTTTCATGCAAGGCCATCCAATCAATCATGCTGGGAGCGAGGGCTCCTTGACCAAATTTTTGGCCAATGGCGTCGCCAGAATGAACACCTTTGAAAAGAGTCTTCTTCTCTGTGGGGCTCGTCGCGCTGTCGACTGCGGGCACCGAGGATGCCGCATAAGAGTGCACATTGTCCATTTCGTTCGAGATAAATTCCGCAACCTCCACATTGTCCAAGATGAGCCACCATCGAAGGTCACGAAATGCCCGGTCCTTTGACAAGGATTGAAAACACGCCTTTGGTCCTTCCAACACTTGTTCTTGCGACACATCCATTTTGTGCATGTCTTGATTCAAAATGTTCATTTGCAAATGGATGGCGCCATGCGGTGGCAACGTTGTCCGTGCTGACAACCCAGAACTTGTCGTCAGTGCCTTGTTGTCATCATTGTTGCTGTTGGTTTCTTTTTGTCGTCGTTTGCGTTTCTTGTTTTTTGGCGGATCGGGTTTTAGTTGCTCCTCAAGCTCTTTTTCCTGTGATGCAACAGCTCTTCGTTCGAGATGCAATTCGTAAGCCAACGAGGAGGGTGCAAACATTTCATTTTGCAGAAATGTTTTCATGTGATTGTTGGCACACGGCTTGAAACGCTTGTTAATTTGACCTCCCAACCGCACGCAATCCTGGCCGTAGCCATGCCAAGCATCCCCAAAGTTGGGCGACAAGAGCACCTTGTGTCCATGCCTTGCATTTTGTCCATCCCATTCGCCCAAGTGTCGTCCAATCGTGTCGTCGTTGATTGTCTTTTTGTCACGACCCCATGCCATGGGTAGCACATTGCTGTGCTCGGGTGCGCCGCCCGATTGTTGATTGGTCGTTGTCGTTGTCTTTGTGGCAGCATCTGCGCCTACACCAGCAGTGTTGTCACCTACCAAAGATTCCCATCCATGACCTTGTTCGATGCCTTGAGGCATTTTGTGGAGGGCGTCGCCAATGTTGACATTGTTTTGGGCCACGACCACACGGCTGGCCATTTCCCAATTCAACAAGGGTCCTGGTTGAAGAAAGGCACTGAAATTGTGACATTTGTCCCGCAATGGATCAATCAAACAGGGACGATTCAAAAGAGCTGCTAGAGTGCACGTCCGGACACCCTGCGCAATGATGCGTCCAAAGCCTTGTCCCCACATGCAGGAAAGCTGATGGACTGGTCCTGGTGCAAGCACGACAGAGGAAGCGTTCCAAGTCTCTAAAATGCCATCACCATGCTCCTCCTCTGCCTCTGAGGGCAACAACAGTTGCATGCATTTGGCAAGCTCTCCACGAGATGCTTGTGGTAAACAACATTGTCGCTGGAACAATGCTCGCATGGGTTCTTGACAAACATTTTGTGGCTTGTCGTTGTGCGTTGTGGCACGTTGAAAGACAACATTTTTGGCTGCCTCTTTCATCCTGGATAATTGTTGCTGTTTTCGTGTTTCTTGTTTCTACAGCTGCCAATTGGATGTCTTCTTGTTCCCTTTGGTTGAGGGGTCTTGTGATTCCTTCAAGTCATCATCACCACACTGCCACTGGCATCCAACAAAAAGGTGGTGCCACGAGGAAAGAGTGTTGTCGGTTTTATTGCCGCGTCTTCGCGCACCAGTCGACTGCAAATCCACACCAACTTGACGCCTTCAAACAAGCATGCCCACAAACCAAGCCATGCCAGCAGGGGCACGCGTCCCTTTGGGTGATGATGGTGATGGCGAGGATGATGCGGATGCGGTTGTTGTTGGTGATGATTCAAAAGGGGGTGATCTTTCATTTTTTCTCTGTGTTCCAACCGCACAATCGCATTGTTGCATTCAATATTTTTTCCTAGTGTTGTTGATCTTGAGTTGATCTTGTGCATCTGTCCTGCCGAGCCACCATCATTATGTGCTTCAGCCACTTGACTTTGCTTGACAGTCTCCTTGGTTGTTTTCAGTCAGTGTTCTCGTTCAGCCAAAACGCGAGTTCGCTTCGCTTCAAAAGAGTTATAAATTTTCAACAAACGTTGGATCAACCATGTGTCTTTTGTCTTGTCGCACACTTTCATTCATTCCAATGCTTTATCAGACATGCATAGCAGTTCAAATCGAAAGGTTGCAGATCATTCATTCTCCACACTGTGCTTTGATTGATTTCTATTGATTTCGTCGGCGAACTAACAGTTCGTTCGTTGACGTCAACGTTGGTCTTGCTGTTGAGCTACCATCTGGAGTGTCCTGTCACACTTGCACTGGATCCCATGTCTGGACTTCAGCTTTGCTCTTCCCTGGCAGGGCAGTTGCTCAAATCCTGCACACGATTTGAGCCTCCCTAAAATGAATTCGGGGGAGAGACTCTCTCTGTCCAGCAGTGGAGGGACGGAGTTCAAAACTTCACTCAAAACTCTCTCTGCATTTGGGGCAGACTCAGCGTTGTTTTGGGACACAACTGAAATTTGCGGTGACAGTGTCTTAGCTTTCCCCAAAACATTTTCAACTTTTCAGGGGGGCAGCATAAAATTGTTTTCTCACTCAGATGAAACTTCAAATTTTGTGCCAATTCAATGTTCTGTGGGGGAGGCAGGAAGAGATCTATCTGTTGGTTGAAACAGATCAGTTTGTTGCTGATAATTAACGCAGCAGCGCTTTGGCTGCTAGCTAGTGTGGATCTTCTAGAGTCACAATTCTGGGCTTCTTTGCTCGGAGCTGTTGTCATTCTTGTCAAAAGTCGGGGCAAGACCCATAATTCCGTCTTTTTGTCTCCACTAATGCCCTTTGCACGATTTTATTGTTTACCTTGCTGTTTTGTTCACTTTTTCCATCCACTGCATTTACAATTAAGCCATTGAACTCTACTGCATGTTGTAATTGTTTTCCAACAGCCTGCAATCATGAATGTTTCTGATGCACGTCGTTGCATGTCGGTCATCATCATGCAGCCACCGACGAATTCAAATTTTTCATCCGACAGAATGACCCCCTCAGTCATGAATGAATGAAGGCTGGTTGGACGCATCAGCCGGTGAAGTGTGCGCACAGTGTGCGTTGCGGCGTGGATCTGTTGTGCCACCTGCAGCCCTGCAAAATGTGAAACATTTCGGCGAAACCATGTTAAACCGGCTCAAAAGTGGACCGTAGGACTTGGGTAGGTTGGACTCGTCTTCCAGCTCAGCTCCAAAGCTGCTAGCTAGCTAGCACAAGAACGCCACTTATTCGCAGCCCAGAAAGGTTAGCAACCATCACTTTATTGTTGAGTCTGCCCGTAGTGCACTCTATCTGGGTCTTTGTCCTTTTGCCCTTCTCGACAGGGTCGTTTTGCTTTCACTCTGGACAAGCCGTATTATATAGACATGTTGCCCGGAGCACACTTTCCACGGTCCTTCTTTCTCAACTCCGAGGACAATCTCAACAATTCTTTCTTCACCCAATGACACTCACGATGGAGCACCTACTCTTTGTTATTGCACTGAGAACACGCTCACTGATCTTTTCGTTCAATTCATACCAACGCCAAGCATTCCCACTTGGAGACACGCTCGACGACTCAGCCCTGCTTCCTTCAATCGCCCTGGCACACTGAGAACTTCAACCGATTCAACAAATGGAGCGTTTGTTTCACTGTGAGAACAAATACGATACACAGCGGAATCCTATTTCGTTGTCAACACACATGCCGATCTTCCTTTATACGGCGACACGACGCCAATTGGCTCTCTGGTATAACCTTTTCTGTCGTTGTCCGCGACTCACGGCGCCTCATACTGGGGATAATTTATTTTTAAAAATGTAGAAGATATCTATCTATTGGAGTTGGGCAATCAACACAATCTTTTCTAATCTCAACCCACTGAAGAAGGTTATCTACTGTACGAAAGGGCCAATAGGACCCTTCAAGGAAGTAAATTATTCCAGTAAATAGCCATAAACCTTGTAGCCTAATTCCCCTTACAAGCCATGCTTCAACTTTTCGAAATATGGATTTTTATCGGAGTCCCCACTTATTTCTGCATCAGGAAGGGCATGTACATGCAAGCCTAACTTCCACGCACAGTATGGAAAGCTAACCTGGTCTTGTGTTGTCCACCTCACACTTTCCTCCCACCAACAGTCCAAGAACTTTTGGGTGACTGGTTGACGCAAGTCAAACATTACCATGCATGTCACATACATACCATAGCTACGCCTGTGCTGGTCGCCATTCCCATCAAACCACCTCTCTTTGAATCCCTGAGCCAAGTAATGCTGATATTGCTCCATGACTGGTTGCACAGGTTGGGGATGCCCAGCAAACTTATTAGAAGTATACTTGCGAAAGACTATGCTTTCACCTACCTCCTTATCAATCCTTCCCTCTCGGGATTCGTGGTGAGCATACACAACCAAATTTTGGCCACGGTCGGCCCTACTAGCCATGTCTTTCATAAAAGTTGCGTTGGTCAACTGAATGGAACCATCTAGCCACACAACCACATTGCAACCTTCCGCCGTTAATTCCGGCACACGATGGAACTGTGTTTTGTAGAATTTGCCCAAATTGAATGGGTTAATGTTGTCGCACGGGTTGTTTCGAGCTCCTTGGAAACGAAGACAGTCATCCTTCCACAAGGATGGGTCTACTCGAATTGGTTTCCACTGAGAACTCTCCTTCGAGTTGAGAAGATCTTCTCGGTCCGTGATAAAAAACAACGGCCGGGAAGGATCCAGGGGCGGGGATGGCTCCTTTGCACTTTTCTCGTAGTTTCCAAGCAAAACGGAAATAACACACACTTTAGGCTCAAGATAAGCATACTCCTGGACGAGCTTGACATTGCCATTTCCCGGATCCGTGTGAGCAGCAACACCAGCATGGGCAGAATCCTGCACGAGAATGGAGTCTCCGAACAAGGGATGATGCGGGATCAATTCCGCTGGTAAATTTATCCATACCGAAACGAAAATACCCACAAGTAACAATGACAGTCTCCCACTACGAATCGCACTTTTAGCAGTAGTCGTGGCAACAGTGGTCGCAGCAACTGCCGTTCTTCCTTGTTTCTTCACCATTTTGTCTGTGCCACAATACGCAACTCTCACCACAGTGCTAGTAAACAGCAGTTAGACTGATGGAGCCGCACATGCGGCATGTCAAAACCTCTGGTCTCCTGTACTGCAGTGTTTGCTTCCGTCCCTTCTGTCGCTTCCGTTTCCAAAAATGTCTGTTTGAGTGTAATGGGTTCAAGAATAAACGAGTCCTCCATGTTGGAACATGTCTTTGTAGTCATGACTCATGTGTGCGTCCTGGGAGCAAGTGCATGGCCGCACACTTTTTCAAAGGAGACTGTCATTGCTTTTTGCTCTGAAGCAGACATTCATCATCTTGGTGCAAAAGACTACATTCATTCACAATTGCTGAAAGCATCATTCTGTCAAACAGAAAAAGGCATGTTGCAAATGCATCACTCATGTTGCTTGGATGACCAAAATGCAACTGGAATCCACTGTTCTTCTGGGCTTCTTGCTTCACAACATCAGATGTGGAAAAGACTTTGCAATTTTTAAAGTGGATGAGCAAAGCATTTGTTGTTGCCATTTTCCAAAGCATCATGGATTGCTGAAACACAACTGAGTGATGCAGAAAACACATGGTCTCGTCGTTTCACACAAATTGAGTCATCACAAAAATTCTTGACTGAAATTGGCTGATCATGCTGGTGCCAAAATGAACAACAACATGCACAAGTTGGTGAAGAAGAGGGTGGAGACCACGTTCCCAAAACCCAAGGCTCCAGGCAAGGATCCTGCCAAGCATGTGGTGGATGAGCACAGGGAAC
>ENA-ORBV01014070-ORBV01014070.1-microbial-mat-metagenome-genome-assembly--contig:-NODE-14070-length-12046-cov-5.568301_pt1 | contig 12046 bp, 7 predicted proteins | sample MGYA00237777_ERZ505514 | MGnify/ENA primary metagenome ERZ505514 (study PRJEB26160, sample SAMN06269048) | microbial mat metagenome | isolation source: Oligotrophic lake microbial mat | place... | reverse complement strand
TTTTTTTTTCAAGCAGAAGACGGCATACGAGATTCGCCTTAGCCTCGTGGGCTCGGAGATGTGTATAAGAGACAGGACTAAGGGAGCCACCCTGGCATGTAGCTCGGCATGCGGGGTGGCATGGCAGGCCATCGAATCACGCGAACAATTGAATCTGGACGTTCAGTTGGAAGCCCCCACCAGCGCTTGCCTTCGTTACTAATAGCTTAGTTGCTAGCCAGCTGATGGGAAGTGAAGTACCCCATGTTGCCTTGAGATTTGGCTGGTTGTTTCTGCCACGGCAAGGCACTTCTCTAGTCGCGCTCCTCTTCAGTTGAAAAGCCCCTCGAAAAAAGAGAAAAACCTCCCCCTCCACTACATGGAAACCATCGCAACTTGATGTTACTGTAATTTTGTCTGCCGACCCAAGCTGCTTTAACACGTGCGACACGCTGGAATCGAACGGACCCTCAGCCGTTGATTGTAAAACATCCTTCGCAGTGTCAATAACTGAACATGCGCGATGCGGCCGAATTGAATGCTAGTAGTAGAGCTGTAGTAGATGTAGCTCTGGTAGCAAAGCCGGCATGTGTTAGCTAAGGTGCTCCGAGCACAATCAGCCCCAATGTAAGACGTTAGGCAACATACTAGTACCAGGCATTACAGCTACCAGGTACAGTAAAAACAGTCGGCATTATCTCATCAACGCATCTAAACTCCAAAAAACCAATATGAGCAGTGCTGTAGGTAGAGTACGTGTACTACTAGTAGCTAGTAGTGTTGGCACGAAATTGGCCCTCTAAACGAAACCAAGTGTTAACGGCCTGAAAAAAGATGGAAAAAATGAGTGCGCCAAAAGATTTCGACTATCAATTTTTCAGTACTACGCAAGCGCGCCGAGTCTCCAAGTTTCGAGCACCTCTCACGGAATAATGTAATTGAATTTTCCCCATAGATTTTGTTGGCAGTTGAGGGCAGCCAAAGCTATTAAGAAATGAAGGCAAAGCAAAAGACTAACGGATTTGCGGAGCAGTTGAGTATAGTAAAGGTTGTAGTCTGCAGCATAGTTAAACGGGCAACCAGTTCCAAATGAACAAAAAAACCGCAAGGTTCCAGCAGGATTAAAATTTGCAGTTCACACTTCACAAATCTACAACTTGTACTCTTTTCAACAGATAACAAGATGATTGAAACACCGTTGTCAACTACTAAAAGCGAAAGCGCTCCCGTGGAGGAGCTAAGCAACACCTCGTATGTGTCCTTCAAACAGACGGGGTCGCATGATTGTGCCGAGGAATCGGCAAAGGCCGACACCAAAAAGGCTCCTGGAGCCAACAGCAGGATCCCCAACGGTTTTCCCACCCTAGAAAGTTTTCCCACCTTGGAAGGCTTGGAGCAGATGCTTCCCGACGAGAGTATTCTCGATGGCTGCCAGGCCGATCCTTCTCTTGCCTTTGGCTTATGCGGAGCAACGACGCAAATTAAAAGTCTTTTCTCGTATCTATGCATGAGCGATGCGATGCCGAAGCGCAGCAAGAAGAAGCAAGCTAGAGAGGAATCCAATTCAGGATCGCGAGGGAATAACGAATCGAGAGATGCTGTAGATGAGGATCCAGCAATGGCGCGAGAGCGCGCAGAAGCAGAGGCGAGGAATCAGCTTTACGCCAAAATGCGCGAACGAGAAGAAGAAGAAGCCAGACTTGCCATGGACTCTCCAAAGTCAGAGGAAGAGAAAGATATCGAAGAAAAGACAGCTAAGGCCCAAGCACAAAAGTTGGAAACAAAAATTGTAAGTCCCAATTGTCTAGCATGAACTTGTTCAGTTAATGGCTGCCACTGGCAGTGAGAAATGATGGCTCATCGGAATCTACTGTGTTGTTGCAGAAGATGTTGGAGGAAGAGGAAAAGCGAGCGGAAGCTGAAGTCGCTGCCGAGACAGCAAAGTTAGAAGCAGTGCGACTTGAAGAGGAAGGCCTCGCCAAAGAAGCAGAAGCCCGGCGGCTAGAGGCTGAAAACATCGAACGGCTTGAAAAGGAACGACTAGAAGCACTGGAACAAGAACGCTTGGCCAAAGAGGCAGAGGCTGAAAAACTTGAAAAAGAAAGAGCAGAGAAAGAGGAGCAAGAACGCTTGGCCAAGGAGGCAGAGGAGGCTGAAAAACTTGAAAAAGAAAGAATGGAGCAAGAGGAGCAAGAACGCATGGCCCAAGAGGCAGAGGCCAATAAGTTGGAGGATGAGAGGCTCGAAAAGGAAGGACTATCATCAACAAAGGCGCTGGAGCGCATTGCCATTTTGGCCGAGGCTAAGAATGAGGAATTAGGGGGAGCCAAGTCTTCAAGTGAGTCGGTGAAAGCGGAAGAAGACACTAAGCAAGATCCCCAAGAAGCCAAGATTGACTATATTGAGGCGACCAGGCTTGCGAATACGTTTTCGGAACCGAAGGATGAAGATGAAGATGCCATGTCCGTCGCCAAATCCGTAGGGGTTTCTGAGGCAGTTGCCACTCCACTACCTGACACAGAGGATGGCTTTTCTTTATGCTCAGTTATCAGAAGGAGAAAGATCGGTGGCAGCATTGCAGCAAAGGAAGCTGCAGCCGTAGCCAAAAAGTTAGCCAAGGCCAAGGCAAAGGCCGAAAAGGAAGCAGAAGCAGCAAGGAAAAAAGCAGGTAGGTGAATGTAACCCAACCCGACTGCCAGTTCGTGCTAGCGAGCTGTGCACCTTCCTGGGAAGATGTGGGATAGATGCACGCTCGTCGCGCGTTCTGTGGGGTATTTACGATCAAATGTTGTGTGACTGGCTGTTTGTTGTGATACTTATCCAATTGCATTATGCGTATCCTCACAGAAAAAGAAGAAAAGAAGCGCCTAAAGAAAGAAGCAGCTGAGAAAAAGAAGGCGGAGAAAATAGCAGCCGCCGTGCAGAAGCAGAAGGAGCTTGAGGAGAAAAGGGCAGCCGAGGAGCAGAAGCAGAAGGAGCTTGAAGAGAAGCTACAGAAGGAGCTTGAGGAGCAAAGGGCAGCCGAGGAGCAGAAACAGAAGGAGCTTGAGGAGCAAAGGTTGGTCGAAGAGCAAAGACTGAAGGAGCTTGCAGAGCAGGGACAGAAGGAGCTTGAAGAAAGGAAAGCAGCAGCAGTAGCGGCCCTGGAAGAAAAGAAAGCTGCCGCTGCAGCCGCAGCTCAAGCAATGGCAGAGGCAGAAGCGGAAATGAAAGCCTTTGAAAGAGGTCTAACCGAACCAGCGGAGTCGAACGACGCTGGGACGGAGGTTGCTGAAGCTAATGAACGTATAGAGGCGGCAGAGTCAGAAGACCGTAGTATGTCGGAACTACTGCGCTTGAATCAGGAGGCACGAACACTCTTTGAAAAGAAAAATGCACGCCAGGACGAGGAGGAACTCAGTCAAATCTCCAAAAAATCTTCCAAACTCTTCAAGAATTTCCTTAGGAAATCAAGCTCAGCGGCCTCTTCGTGACTCTCGCTGTAGGTGAAATTGCAGTTCTCAAGATCACTCGTTGATCGGACAGTGATGATTCAAGTGACAGAGATAATATATGAAAGTAAATTAGTTTTGAATTTGCCTGTTGAAAACATCATCTTGAAAGCAAAGGCCGAGGATTGAAACCTGAGCACGCCTGTCTACATGGCTGCGCACTTGCGTTCGGCGGGTTGACTGGGTGGGTTCTTCCAGCTTGCTTCCTTGTGTGTGTGGTCGGAGAAAGGATCAATTCGATACAAAAGAACATCAGACTGTGAAACCTATCCACGAATAAAAGTAGAGGGCTGGTTTTGTCATACCGCCGGAGGATCGAGACGGATGACCACTGTGCGCCCTACTCTGAACTGGCTCCATAGCTACTACTAATTAGCTAGCTAGTAGAGTTGCTCCTAACTAGCAAGGGCAAATGGGAGTGCCGCCCTCCTACCGCAGCCGATGGACTTGGGTCCTGTTGTCCTTAGTTTCTTCAGTACATTAGCACACATTAGTTAGCTACAGTAACAAGAGCAGCATACTTCTCGTGCCATGCAATGACATACGCTAATGAGTTTGTAATGCACCCGCTCATTGCATGATGATGACCCAACCCCCTGTGTACAGTACGACAAAAGTGGCTACAGCCAGGGAGGGTGCAGTTGATGTTCCAATTTTGTACCGTAGGACTCAACCCGGCCGGCCGATCACTGACTGCGCGCGCTGATTCCGTTGGCCGGCAGTCCAATGATACTGCTGTACAAGGTGGTACTAGTACTAGTATAGTAAGTCGACGAAGAGACCATTGAAAATGAAGCACCAACTCTGGCCAGCAAGGAGTAGAGCACAATCAACTACTAGCTAGAGTAGTAGCCATCTATAGTTACTACCTGCAACTGCTGCTACCTACGTTTTTGTAGTATCATGCAGTCATTGGGAGATTCCAAGAGTGCTGTTTCACAACATACGCAAATCCGGATGCCTACGTTGATGCGCACCTTTCTCCGGAACGTCCAGCAAGACATTGGGTACAAAACCTACAGTTACTTCCAGGAAACCAAATGGTATGTTTGTCTTGGAAAATGTTTTTATTTGTTTTCATAACTTACAGTCATATTACTGTTTACTGGACTTTTTTCTTCTTCTCTGCTTTGTGCATCATTCGTTTTATGATTACCTTGGCTGCTGTTGCTGCTGTCGTTGATATTCGGCCAAAATGCGTTCTTGTTGGGCATAAATCAAAGCCAATTCATGATCGACTTTGTTTGCCGTTCCATGATTGCCACTATTATTATTATTGCTATTGGCAAACTGCGCTCGCATCAATTCCGTGATGCGTCGTTCTTTGGATTTGTCACTCTTGTCACTTTCTTTGCTGGTGGTCGATGCCCGACGTGGTTGCTGCAACGTAAAGGTTGGCGTTGGTTGCTGGTGATTATTCGTCGCCGGTTGTGGTGGAGAATTGCCACTGCTATTCCTTTGTGGTATCGATGATACGGGTGCTTGCTGTTGCTGCTGCTCTCCACGGTGATCGGGACTTGCCGGTGGTGTGGCGGGCCGTGCGGATCCACACATGTCACATCGTAAAAAGAGAGGATTCTCATTGAGAAAGGTGCAGGTCGAACAGGACCAAGGACCATCCTTGTTGTGGTTGTGACCGGCAGCAGCATGACTCGTACTCGTAGTAGGCTGCGGTGCATGAACTTCCCGAATGGGAGCACCACCGCAACTGCCATCACCATCGAATTCACCACAACTGTCTCCGGCAAAACTCAATTCCTCGTCATCGTCCACTACACTCGTACTGTGAGTGTGCTGGTGATGGTATGGACGATCCTGGTCATAGTAGGCGGGATCATCGACTACTACTTCCTGATGATGAGCAGGCGAAGTTGTGTCTTGAAGAGAGATTCCTTGCAATCGTGCCGCCGCGGCTCGAATGGCCTCCGACTCTTCGGTCAAGACCGAGTGAGCGTCCGAGGAGGCTGGCAAGCCCATGTCTTCGTACCCCAAATGGCTGTTGGTCGTGGTGGACGTGGGAGCAGCGGTCGTCCTCGTCGTTTGGTGGACCGAGGTGGAATCCCGCGCCGCATCGCAAAGCTCACACGACTTGCCGCACATGCCACAAAAGCGATGATAGTGAAGGTTCTCGTAAGCACAAAACTTGCACCACCAATCGTGCGGTTTGGACGATCCGCACAAGCCACAAAAGCGATGCATCAAAGGCGAATCGTAGCCACAATGATCACAGCGCCAGTGGTCATCGTCTTCTTCCTCTTCTTCACACGGAGACGCGCCACTATCATCACGCTGTTGTTGAAACTCTCGCAAGACTTCTTCTTGTTGTCGCAACTGTTCGGCGTACCAAGCATCATCATCGCCAGCAGAGTCATCCTCGTCGTTGTCTCTGTCGACAACAACAGCAGGAGATCTTGCGTTGTTGTTGGAAGATGGAATGATGGTGGTGGGAGTGGGAGTGTCGTTATTGTCGTCAGAGGCAGGATCGTCTTGCGCAGTACTAGTAACGGCCGGGGGCTTCCTTTGCTCGCTTTCTAGGCGGCGTGACATTCGTTCTTGCATGCGTTGGAGTTGTTCGGGGCTGTATCTAGTAGAGGAAGACATGAGTGTTGTGTTGTTGTAGAGGGTGATTGCTTTTGTCGAGGGTGTTTGCTTTGCTTTGATTTGTAGTGAGTGTTTGAAGTTTTTTTGAGAGCAAGACAAAGAGATCAATCAATCAATCCAATGGCAAAAAAGTTGATTGCTTTGTTGTCAAACGACTCAATCCAAACAGGTATGGTCTATGGTATGAGATGATAGGCAAATGCGGATGCCTTGGAGCAGCTCTGCTGGTTTGCTGCTTTGCTTTTGGAAAAGTAGTTGGCGTTGGAGACGGGGATGCTATGGCACCTGTGCGGTTCCGACTCGTTCACTCTTGTGTGCGTCGTTGTTTGGACGACTAAGAATGACTAGCTAGCTAATAGTTATTAGCAACTGCGCGCTACTAGTAGTCGTAATGCTTCACGGGTGTGCTTGTTTGGTGTTGTAGCTTTTTGTGAGGACACGGATTCCAAGGCCCTCCACTTAATTGCCTTTGGTAGGTCTGAAAAAGTTTCGTCTGAAAATAATTGAATAAAATAATAGCAACACGAAACAACGAGGGTGTCTCTGCCAGTTAGTTAGTTGTTACTGTGTAGTTTGCCTGTTATGTTGGGAATCGTAGTTTGCCTCCTTTTGTCACAGCGTCAAGGTCACGCGCTGCATTAGTTTGATGGGGCTGCAACAAGGGTTCACAATCAACGCCGATGCAACTACAGTAATATCGACAGTAATCTACGTTGACTGCTGGTTTTACGGATGATGGCTGGCTACTCCTCATTCTGCGGTCTAAGTGTGAAGAATGAATAGGTTTTCCCGTGACCAATGATAATTTCAAGTATTCGATGCAAACAAAATACAACGGTATTATATGCTACAATAGAAAGCATAAATGTAAATTGTATCGAACATAGTCAAACATTTAGTCTTATTCCATAACCATGTGTTCGAAATGTATCGGTCCCAGAACCTGAAAAAATGAAAAGCAAAGAGTCTCAGGTTCGCCTAAGAAACAAAAGCAAACACATGTCTTACATTTGTCGCTATTACTTTTGTGTTAAGTAAATTTGCCAGGATTGGTTTCGGCAATGCCCATGTGAAATTATGCACACACAACGGAAAGCCGGTCGACTATTTTTTGTTCACTGAAACATTCCTGTCCCATATCCCGTTAGCACACGTTCCGCTGGTTCATTCACGCCTAGCTACTAGTAGTCTAGTAGCTAGTAGGCATTCTTGCTCTTTAGTTTTAGGTCTTGGGTAGTTACGATTGTACCAGGTACAACTAACGAATTAGGAAAATACAGGTTCCCATAACGGATAGATACAAACTGTACGAAGGGAGGAGATGTGATTGAAAAAGAGAGGGCGTTGTACTAATACAAAGAAAGTTCGGCGTTTCACCGGTCCGCCCAGTACTAGTACTGCCCCAATTCATACAAAGGGACTGCGTGCTACAGACGGAACACATGAAACCAAGGTCTGCAGTGTGACTGACCTGGCCAGGTAGCAGTAGGCTTTCGACAAAAATGCTGCATGCTGCATGCAGCATTGCCTTTGGCACTATTTCGTTTTTAGAGTTCCGTCCTAAGTACCATGACTATGCTCCAAGTAGACGAGTGTGCTAACAGAGTGACCGCATGAATCAAAGGCCTGACCCCGACGAGGAAAGTTGCCAAACCTGGGCCACATATGCCTGAAGAAAAAACGAAGGCATAACCACGACCGGGAAAGTTGCCAAACCTGGACCGTTGCAAAAAATTGCTGCAGCAATGCGCCTTGACAGGCACCCTTTCTTTCTAGAATTCGTACGTGAGTAGAGTGTCGGTCGTGGGTGTGGGTGGCCCTTGGCAGACCTGTGAATTCCGGTACCACTCGTCGCATTGCAGCAAATCAATGCGCCTTGACAGGCGCTGTTTCTGTCTGATTGGAGGCTTCCTGAGCTATTGCGTAGGCAGTACCCGCATAGAATGTCTTCCACGTCCCTGCTTCTGCAGACCTGTGAATGCCATCACCAAATCGCATTTTTTTTTCACTCACAGGCCGGAACCCGTGAGTGACAAACAAAAAGATGCAGTTCAACGTCCGGGGCGGGGCGGGGAGTCAGCATTGTCGCCACAACGAGACCTGTCATTGGTCGGACATAACTGAAGTGCTTGGCCGGGGCACAACTGTCGCCTATTTTAGCACTGGCTGCATGTGTGTGCAAGCGACTAGTCTTGCCGGTAGTCCATACATGCGAGAAGGGGGAAAGGATGTCATGCAATTCGGCCTGATTCGGGCCATCAAGCCAGTCCCCGACAAAAAAAATGTAATTGAAACAGATCCATGACGGGTCGGATAGCATCCCATTGTTTTCATGGGAAACAGTGAATGGCTTGCAGTTGCGCATCCAGGTTGTGCTGTGTGCAGACATCGCAACAGAGAATGATCCATGACGGGTACGATTTCATGGGAAACAGTGAAAGGCTTTAGTGAAGGTATTGATTCTTGTCCTTCAAAACGAGCTAGTCTCATCAATCTCGTTCGCCGTTTTGTGGGTGGTGACATCCTATCGTTGCCGGCTGGAAACGCATTGGTTTTTGCCTCTACTCCTCAAGACTCCTTGACAAAGATGACTTTGGATGGTCGTGAAGGCTGCTTCCACGTCGAACCTGCCCTCGACTAACGACAAACTGGCTCCAAGCCGAAGTAACAACAAAGAGAAATGAATCATAAATATATATTCTACAATCATTCTCAAAATCTTTCAATTCATCTGAACAGCCTCGGACTCATGGGAGGCCAGGACATTTTTTGGGTTCGGTCGCCTTGTTGTTGCTGGACGCTTCAACTCTGCGTCCAAGTAGAGTTTCCGTCGTCATTCGACATTCTTGTCGTTTCTGTACTTGTCCGTGAAATATATCCAGTCTTCTACTAAATCTGCCGGAGAAGGACTGCTTCTTTTCTATCTAGAGCAACCTGCTGGCTACTACTGCTATAACTAAAAGTGCATTTAACTACACAGGCTCTTGTCGTCCTCGCTCTCGGAGAGAAACTCGTCGTCGTCGTCGTCGTCCTCATCTTCTTCCTTCAGCTCCACCAAAATGAGCTCGAAGGACCCAAGTGGCTACACGGCTGGGCTCCGCAAGGTCTTCCAAAATTTGTAGCAGGAGGACCAAGGCCGATGTAGTGCACAACCAATGATTATGACTGGAACAGAAGTATTGGATGGATTCCACCATGACCCAAAAGAGATTAAATCATGTTGCAGCGCAATTCGATTCGTGGATAGACCACGATTTGCGTCATTTTGCAGCAGGTGCGCCTCTAGACTTTTATAGCTCGAAACGTCGCTTTCGCGGCCAAGGATCTCCTCCCATTTCCATTCCCGGGAGAGGAGGCGCCATCCAAACATGCCTCTACCTCATCCCCATCGATTTCATCGAGCTCCATAAATTTTCCATCGCAATAGTTGTTCCATTGTTCTTCGTACGATGAGGAATACGTCCAATCATGCCCTGTATCACCTAATAAGTCGAGTGCCAGCCGCGCGACTTCAGCACCTTTGATGAATCAGTACTGAAAGATTCGCTGAGTCTGGAGCTGTCCGCAAATTCTGCCAATTCGGACAGCGTCATGTCGTGTCGTCGTTGGATACAATCATAAAAGCTGTACACATCTTCTTGTTGTGTCAGGGCAGGCATGGCACCACGGCCAGTGAATTGCTTGCAGTGCGCATGCGTAGATTGTTGTCACTTAAAAAAAAGAACTTGTTTCATCCAGACGTCCGTGTTTTTGTTGGTGAAAGTAGAAGACAAACAAAGACGAATATCCTTTCACGGAATTGTTTTCCATTCCTGGTTGGAACGCTCGCATGGCAACCATTGTTGTCGCCTTCTTTAGCAGCCACCGCCATCCACATCAAACATGTTTGGCCTCTCCACCACCACTGCCACCTTTTTTGTGTTGCGAGACAAAGATGCATGCCTTAATAGCAACGATATTCCCCAGCAATAAAATCCCCAGGCCATAGAGGAACCAGGTCGTCTCCATTTGAATACTGTCTGGCAAGTCGGTACTAGTCCCGCCTGAATGCTTTAAAACGCGATCCATAATGGCATCTTTATTGTGAACCCATTTGCGTTGTCGTTCTTTAATCTTGTCTTGGGGTGTTGCGTCGCCACCACGACTATTCTTTTTGGGACGACTGTCATCCGTGTCGTCATTGACGATCGCTTCTTTTTTATCGTCTTTTCCAGAACGATTCCGTTTTTTGTGCAAGGTCCGAGGCTCTTGGTGTTCCGTTTCTGGTTCGTTTTCCTCAGACAGTGCTGGTTGTTGATGACCATGATACTTGCGATGATTCCGACGTGGATTGTTTTCTTTTTGGTGACCGCTTCTGTTTTTGTTTTTCGTCGAGGACGTTTCTCCTCTTCCTTCTTCTTGCCGACGTTTGTTCTTGTAGGCTTTGAATTCTTGAGCCATTTCGTTTTCGTTTTTTCGCTCATCTTCCGTGACTACTTGTTGTTGTTGTTTGGGTTGCTGGACGGGTGGAGGTTGTTCTTCCACATGTTCCTCCTCTTCTTCTCTTTTGGCGGCTGGTTTCAATTGAAATTCCACGACCGGTGTCAATCGGACTTGTTCATGTCCCGTCGCCCATCCCGCCCAGACTTGAATCGGCACTGTAGTCGTGGTGGGAAGTTTCAAAGTCACCTTGTCATGAGTCCGTGCCGCAATCCGTTTTTCATCATCGCATTGTCCACCCAACATGCTGGCACCAAAGGATGCTTCTACCAGAAATTGCAAATCCTTCAAAACAGTGTCGTCGTAGTCCAACTGCAATTCAATGAGAATGGCGTCTTCATACACATGATCCGGATGATGTTTGGCATTGGTGTCAATCCAATATTTCGTTTTTCCTTCAATGGACTCGACTTTGGCGGCATCTACTTCATTTGCCAGCTTCAAATACACTTCGGGGTGATCACTTTGGGCGGCGGCCACCACGGGAGCATTCATAATGACTTCGTCCGTCGATAAATCCGTCATGCAACCAATATTTTGCACCATATAAGAAGCAAAGGCATCCACGACAATCTTGGTGTTGTTGATATTCAACAGAAAAGAAAGACACAACCACAATTGGCAAGCCACGAGGAGGGTGGGTGGTGTCGTCCGCTTCCATTGGAATACTACGGCATGGCGATGACAATGACGGCGACCATGATCACGACTCCTTGTACTAGTAGACAGATGTTGTCGTCGAGAACGACCATGTGATGATGTTGTTGATGCCGTCATCTTGAATACTAACTGCTAAAGTTTGGTTTACTACTGTTGCTAGATCGCTATCAATAGTACAGTATTGTGGATAGCTTTCTCCTCTTTTATTAGGATGCCTCGCTCATCTGATTGTGGCATCATTCAATTGATTGTGGTCTCGATCTTTAGCTGTGTGGTCATGCCATAATAGGGTTCTGGATTTGAATTTTCTTGGGCTGTTGAGAACTCTTCCGCTGATGCACATTTCTCCCGAGGCCAACCCCATCGCACACTTTTGCCGTTTTCTTCTTGGTTCTGAAGAGCGAGCGCTGGGGAGTGGACGCACGCGTGATCTAGCTAGTACACTTTCCCTCGGCCTATGGGGCTAGCTAGCGTAGAAACACGCGCATGTAGAATCGTGGTACAAGGTTTAACTGTAGCACACATGCCCCGAATTTCGAACCGATAACTTCGTGTTAAACTGCGCCTTCAACAACTCAATGGCTACCAGCTTGTTGACAATTGTGCCAGAGATATGAACTACAAATGTGTTAAAGCGCACACAAGTCTTTTACAATTCTGCATAATCGTGTCTATCAGACATCATCCGTGTCGCTTGCCACTAGCAGTGTCGAGCAAAACGCGATGTTGATTGGGGATCGATCCAAATCGCCCCGCAAGGGGAAAGTGTGAGATCTTTAGTTAGCATAGGAATTTTAGTGTGAGACATAGTCATATGGAACGTCGGATCCATGACT